>Ga0181594_10006461_pt1 | contig 10148 bp, 6 predicted proteins | sample 071ome_18_FD_145603 | JGI IMG/M metagenome (GOLD analysis project Ga0181594, IMG submission 145603) | Coastal salt marsh microbial communities from the Groves Creek Marsh, Skidaway Island, Georgia - 071413BT metaG (spades assembly) | ecosystem: Environmental > Aquatic > Marine > Intertidal zone...
AAAATGATTTCCGAAGCGATGGACAAGGTCGGCAAAGAAGGCGTGATTACGGTTGAAGAGGCGAAAAGCCTGCACTCGGAATTGGATGTCGTCGAAGGCATGCAGTTCGATCGCGGTTACACCTCGCCATACTTCATCACCAACGCCGAAAAGATGACCTGCGAGTTGGAAAACCCTTACATTCTGATCCACGAGAAAAAACTCTCCAGCCTGCAGCCGTTGCTGCCGGTCCTGGAAGGTGTGGTTCAATCGAGCCGACCGCTGTTGATCATCGCCGAAGATATCGAAGGCGAAGCCTTAGCTACTTTGGTTGTGAACAAACTGCGCGGTGGCCTGAAAGTCGCTGCCGTTAAGGCGCCCGGCTTCGGTGACCGCCGCAAAGCCATGCTCGAAGATATCTCGATCCTCACCAAGGGTCAGTTGATCTCCGAGGACATTGGCATCAAGCTTGAGAATGTTACGCTTGAAATGCTTGGCTCGGCGAAAAAAGTTGCCATCACCAAAGAAGAGACCACGATCGTTGAAGGTGCCGGTAAAAAAGCCGACATCGAAGGCCGCTGCAACCAAATCCGCGCGCAGATCGACGAAACCTCTTCCGACTACGACAGAGAAAAACTGCAAGAGCGCTTAGCCAAATTGGCCGGCGGTGTTGCCGTGATCCGCGTCGGTGGCGCAACCGAAATCGAAGTGAAAGAGAAGAAAGACCTCGTTGAAGATGCCATGAACGCAACCAAGGCCGCCGTCGAAGAAGGCGTCGTCCCGGGTGGCGGTTCCGCACTTCTTTTCGCGACCCGCGTTCTCGACAAGCTCAAGGTCAAAGACAACGACCAGCAAGTCGGTATCAACATCGTACGCAAGGCTCTCGAAGCGCCGATCCGTCAAATCGCTCAAAACGCCGGGTTCGACGGCGCGGTGGTTGCCGGTAAGGTTCTCGAAAGCAAGAGCGACACCTTCGGTTTCAATGCGCAAACCGAGGAGTATCAAGACCTGGTTAAAGCCGGCATCATTGATCCGGCCAAAGTGGTTCGCGTGGCGTTGCAGGATGCTGCGTCCGTCGCCGGCCTCTTGGTCACCACGGAAGCGATGATCGCCGATGTACCGGAGAAAAAAGAGCCGATGATGCCTCCGCCCGATATGGGTGGCATGGGCGGCATGGGTGGCATGGGCGGCTTCTAAGCAAGCGCATACCACTTAAACGAACGCTACGATCAAGGGCCGCATGTCAATGCGGCCCTTTTTCTTTGCGCATCAACTAAGCAGGGTTGTCGGCAATGACCTTAAATAACGCCGAATGATCGAGACCGCCCCAACCGGCCTCGATCGCGCGGATGTATAACTCCCGGTTCAACGCCGTGCCGGGCAAATCCAAACCGACCTTTGCCGCCAGCGCGAGGGCCAATTCCATATCCTTGCATTGGGTTGCGCATTTACCGCCGGGCTCGAAATTTTCCGTAATCATCCGCTCGCCATGAAGCTCGAGAATACGTGAGTCGGCAAAGCCGCCTTTCAACGCTTCGCGGACCTTGGCCGGATCGGCACCGGCGCGTTTTGCCAATACCAAGGCTTCGGCGACGGCACCAATTGTTAAACCGACAATCATTTGATTGGCGGTCTTCGCCACCTGCCCCGCGCCTTGCGGCCCAATATGCGTGAGACGCGAACCGAGAACATCAAAAACGGGGCGCGCGCGTTCGATATCTTGTGCATCGCCACCGGCCATAATCGTTAATGTCGCTTGCTCGGCTCCGACCGTGCCACCGGAAACGGGGGCATCGATATAACGCCCGCCGGCGGCTTCTATTTTTTTTGCGAATGCGCGGGTCGCATCCGCATCCGACGTTCCCATGTCGATGATGAGGCTCTCGTCGCGCACCACACCGATAACGCCATTTTCGCCGAACAGAATATTTTCAAGCGTCGATGTATCGACGGAAACGATGATGACCATATCGGCAATTTCGGCGACGGCCTGTGACGAAGCGGCCCCCGTTGCCCCGGCCTCAACCATGATCCCGATTTTCTCCGGCGAACGGTTATAAACGATCAAATCGGCGCCGGCGTTGAGCAGGTTCCGTCCCATGGGCTGGCCCATCAGCCCGAGCCCAATCAAGCCGACGGTTTGGCCACTGAGTGATGACATCAAATTCCTCCTGATCATAAATCTGCGCTAGACTAGCAAAGAATCGGCAACCACGCGCCATAACTCCCGCCATCTGCGCTCTATTGAAACTAACCATCGATGCCACCCACTCCATCTTCAGAAATTCCAAGCCAGCGGCCCTTTAGGGAACTCCTCCCGACCTATATCTGCGCGCCGTTCGGCAACGGCTTGTTCGATGCGATCCTTATTATCGTACCGCTCTATGCATTAACGCTCGGCGCGACACCGTCGCAGATCGGCCTTTTGGTCGGTGCGCGTTATTTTATGCCGCTTTTTTTCGGCATTCACGGCGGTGCCATGATCGACCGGTTTGGTGCCAAGCGCATAGCCGTCACCTTCGGCTTTATCACATTGGGGTTGGTGCCGCTTTATCCACTGATGGTGTGGTTCCCCGCGCTGCTGACATTGCAACTCATGGTCGGCATGACGACATCGTTTAGCTGGATCGGCATTCAAACGACGATCATTCATCAAACCGGCGGCAGCACGACGTATCTTGGGCGCTTTACCTTTTGTCAGCAAATTGGCGCCACCACGGCACCGATATTTGCCGGCGCGATGTGGGACCTCACTGGCGTGTGGGGCACATTTTTGTTTATTGCCGGATGGACAATATGCTTTATCGTTTCCGCCAGTTACATCAAAAGCCCCCACAAAGCGCCGGCTGTAACGCGCCTCCGGGCAAGGCTCACCGACATCTTGCCGAAGCCTTCGGATTACTGGAATACATTTGCCTTGATGGCTATTCCAGCCGTCGCACTTGCTATGGCGGTCACCGTGGTGCGCCACACGACGACACCGATCCAGGCATCATTTTACGTCGTCTATCTCGATCAGCTCGGTATGCCAGGGACCATCATCGGCTCCATGGTCGCGCTGGTGGAGATTACCAACGGCATCGGCCCACTGTTCTCAGGCTATCTCACTAAGCGGTTTTCACCCCATTGGCTGCTGATCATTTTCAGCATCATCGCAATATTTCTCATTTCCATCACGCCGCTTTTAGGCGGTGTTATCGTTTTGCTCGGCGCGATCCAAATCGTTCGTGGACTCATTCAAGGCTCGATCCAACCAATTTTCATGTCGACAATTGCGCAAGCGGTCAGTGCGGAAATTCAAGGCCGCAGCGTCGGCCTGCGCACAACCATGAACCGACTCGGCGCACTCACGGTACCGGTCGCCATGGGATACGTGGTCGAAGCGGTCGGTATCGAAAAAGGCTTTTACTACACCGGCGCGTTTTTGATTTTCCTGCTGTTGATCATCGGTGTGGTCGCGCGGCGCACGAAACTGTTCGGGCCATTTCGGCTCACACCAAAAACTTAGGTTAGCTCGCTCAAAAAATCGCGTACGCCTTCGATGGTGTCTTTGAGTCCCAAACGCTGCACTTCGACACCGCTCGGAAACGCGCCCAGCATGCGCGAGGGTAACGCGCTGTCCATCATCACGAACACGCCGCCGTCATCGGCTCGGCGCACCAAACGGCCGTAAGCTTGTTTCAGTTTTAAACGCGTAATCAGTTCGTCATAGGCGCGCCCGCCGAAATGTCCGCGCCGGGTTTTATGCAAAATATCCGGGCGCGGCCAGGGCACACGGTCGAACACGATCAAACGAAGCGACCGTCCCGGCACATCGACACCATCACGCACAGCATCGGTGCCGAGCAAACAGGTGTTATCTTCGGCGCGAAAAATATCGATGAGGGTGCCCGTATCCAACGCATCCACATGTTGTGACAATAACGGTAACCCTGCTTCTTCCAACGGCTCAGCGATGCGATCGTAGACGCCACGCAGCCGGTTGATGGCCGTGAACAAACCCAACGCTCCGCCGCCCGCGGCCATAAACAATTCGCGATAAGCAGCCGCTACTTGATCGGTGTTGTTCTTATTCACATCCGAAACGACAAAGACGCGCGTACGTGCTGGATAATCGAACGGTGAGGGCATGGATTCCAACACCGGCGGGTTCGGCAGGTGCTTTGCGCCGGTCCGCATCTCGGCGGCCGCCCAATCGATTTCCGCGTCACCGGTCATGTCCTTGAGGCTCGCCGATGTCACCAGCAAGCCATGCGCCGGTTTGACGACAACCTCGGCAAACGGTTTCATCGGATCAACCCAATGTCGGTGCATGCCGACATCGAAATCGCGGCCCGAAATGCGCTCTACGCTGAACCAGTCGATGAAATCGTCCGGGGTTTCTTCGCCCAGGGTTTGCAACATGTCGCGCCAGCTGGCGAGGGTCACAGCACCCCGGCGCAACAGCCCGCGCGCGACCGCTTCGATGCGCTGACGCGATGATGTATCCAAACTATCGGCTTCGTCGTCCAACAGTTCGGTCAACGTTCGGCTGAGATTGATTAACGGTAGGCTCAGGCGCGATATCGCCGCGGCAAACTCGGAGGCCGCTTCAAGCACGCCATCGATCAGCGGCTCACTCGGTGCTTCCAAGCTGTAATTCGCATTGGCGTCCGGATCGCGGGCATAGACTTGTTGGCGCACAAGCGCAAAAAAAGTTTCCGCCGCCCCGTTCGGCGCACCTTCTTTAATGCGATTATGCCAGCCGGTCGTCGGCAGCACTCGCGCGGCCCGCAACGCTGCGTCCAATTCCTTCTGAGCGGATTCATTCCCGCCGATGAGGTCTTCGATACGCAAGCGCAAGCCGCGCATTCGCGACTTCGAGCGCGCGCCGTCATCGGCGCCCAGCAGCCAGCGGCGTAGTTCCGTCGTCTCGAGGCCGGTCAGGTGCGCTGCGAACGCGCTATCGGCGGCATCGAACAAATGATGCGCCTCGTCGAACACGTAACGGGTCGGCACGGCACGCTCGATGGAGTCTTTTGTGATGGGTTCCGCGAGCACGGCTTCTTGCGCTGCGTTAATCATCACCAGTGCGTGGTTAGCGACGACGATCTCGGCCCCCTTGGCGCGGCGCACGGATTTTTCGATGAAACATTTCCGGTAATGCGAGCACGCAGCGTAAATACATTCGCCGCGGGTATCGGTGAGATCGACGGTGAGATTGCGGCCCAACAGATCCGTCAGCCAGGCGGGAAAATCGCCGCCGATCATATCGCCGTCGCGGCTTGCCTGCGCCCAACGCGCCATCAGCCCCAAGGCGACGGCGTTGATGTCGGTCAACGCACCGAGGCGCGCAATCGCTTCTTCGAAATTGAGCAGGCAAAAATAATTCTCGCGGCCCTTTCGGATCACCACCTTGCGGATTTTATCAACCGGGTCCGGATACAGCCGGTCCAATTCCTGATCAAGTTGGCGTTGCAGGTTGCGGGTATAGGTGCTGAGCCAAACGGTGCCGTTGTTTTTCTGCGCCCATACGGAAGCAGGCGCGATATAGCCCAAGGTTTTACCGATCCCGGTGCCGGCTTCGGCAACGATAAACGCGGGCTCGCCAACCTGCTCGGCAGGCGCAAACGCTTCGGCCGCCAGTTCCGCGTAAGCTTTTTGTTCTTCGCGTTCTTCGGCGGCCGCACCCAGCAATTGCACCAGCCGCGCGCGCGCTTCGACAGGCTCTACCGGCAATGAACCCAACGGTCCGCCCATGGTGCGGTCCTGCCATTCCTTGAGCCCGGTCCACACTTTCAAGCCTTCAGTGAGCTTGCGTTCGCTTGCGTTGACGTTCTGATCCGTGAGTGCGTCGAGGACGGCCTCTCCCCACAGCCAGCCGCCGCGCGCCATCGCGCCCGCGATAAAAACCGTGCTGCGATGAGGCGGGCGCTCTGGATCGGCAAGCTCGACCAACAGCGCGGTCGCCGAGGCGATCAGGCATTCGGCTTCCGAGTCCTTGTTTTGTGGTATGGGCAATCCCAAAGCTTCCGCCAATCCTCGCGGCGTCGGCAGGCAAAACTCAGCCGGGCGCACGAAGGCGAACAGTTCCAGCAAATCGAAAGCGGGAAACGCTTTCGACTTCAAGCGCTTGGCCGTCGCCTTGGCATGGCACACCAAAGGCGGCGTCTGACGCGCCCGCGCAGCGGCATCGGCGAGCGTGACGTCCTCGATCTCACCATCCGCGCTCAGCCAAGATGCACGGCGCACCCCGGCAATCAACGCGGGTGCGGCGGGAATACGGATGTTGGGGGAAACGAAATTAGAAGGCATACGGGAGTTTAGCAGGATATATCAACTCTGCATCGAATCCCTTTGTTTCATCGCGTTATAGGCGCCGTAGCTAGCGACGAAGAACGGCACCGCGTAGGTCAGAACAACTTTCCAGACATTCATCGCACCACCCGCGAGAATGACATCACCCTGATTAATGCCGTTAAGGATCGTGCCGACGATGAGCGCGACGATCACTGAGTTTTTAAGAATTCTCCCTGAAAACACCCGGGCCATGGCCAATTGCGACGCTGTCATGTTTTATGGCTCCTTTTGATTATTCCCGAATGGACCCCGCCGCCTTCCCGGCGGCCTGATAAATGGCGAACGCTTCCATAAGTGTCTCGAAAACGTCGCGGCCGAGCAGCGCTTGAAAGTCCCGATAGGCAACACCAAACGCGCTGAATTCATCCAACGTTTCGCCGTCACCCGGATTGAGTTGGAATATCTCGGACCACTCGAGAATATCGTCGCTTTCTTCGTAAAGCTGACAGGAAAAAATCGCCGCACCCAACAGCTCGACGGTGCCAGGCTTTTCCGATAGCGGCACCCGGCACGGCATGGCCACCCGTTTTTCGCCACGCGTGATCATGATTTCCACGAATTCGTTCTTCGGTTCCGGCAATGCATTTAAAGACAATGCGAGTCCCAAGGCTTCAATCGCTTTTTCGCGTTCGGCCTTGAAATCCAGCATGCGGCTTACCGGTCGTACGCCAAATTCGGCGCAAGCCAGCGTTCGGCTTCCTCTAGCGGCATGCCTTTGCGTTTCGCGTAATCGATCACCTGATCGCGGGTGATTTTGCCGACACCGAAATACTGCGAGTCCGGATGAGAAAAATAAAAGCCTGACACAGATGCCGCCGGCAACATCGCCATCGACTCGGTGAGCGTGATATCCGCGCGGTCACTGGCTTCCAACATGCGGAACAACTCGTGTTTTTCCGTGTGATCGGGACAGGCGGGTTAGCCCGGAGCCGGACGAATCCCCTGATAGGTTTCCTTGATCAGCTCTTCGTTGGAAAAAGCTTCATCCACCGCATACCCCCAGAACTCTTTTCGGACTCTTTCATGCATGCGTTCGGCGAAGGCCTCCGCCAATCGGTCCGCTAAAGCTTTTAAGAGGATATCGTTGTAATCGTCATGAGCTTTTTTGAATTCTTCAAGCTTTGCGTCGATGTTAAGCCCGGCAGTGACGGCAAACCCGCCGATATAATCGGTAATGCCTGAGTCTTTCGGCGCGATAAAATCGGCGAGGCACATATTCGCGCGGCCGGCGCGTTTTTCCATTTGCTGGCGCAGAAACTGAAAACGCGTAAGAACTTTTTTCCGAGTCTCGTCCGTATAGACTTCGACATCGTCGTCATTGATGGAATTCGCCGGGAAAAAACCAATGACGGCTTTCGCGCCGAGCCATTGCTCGCCGACGATTTGCTGCAGCATAGCCTGCGCATCGTTATAGAGGTTGGTTGCCACTTCGCCGACCGTTCCATCTTCCAAGATATTCGGGTAATTGCCTTTCAATTCCCAAGTACGGAAAAACGGTGTCCAGTCGATGCGTGTCGTCAATTCGGCGAGGTCGTAATCCTCGAACGTTTTCAAGCCTAAAAACGACGGCTTCGGCGGCGTATAACCGCTCCAATCGATGTCAAATTTTTCCGCTCGCGCATCCGCAATCGTGAGATGCCCGCGGCCTTCGTTTCGGCCTTCATGCTTGTCGCGAATTTCGGTGTAATCGTCGTTCACGGCGGAAAGGAATTTTTCCCGCCCGGTATCGCTCATCAAATTCGTGACGACCCCAACGGCGCGCGAGGCATCGGTAACATATACGGTCGGACCTTTGTACTGCGGCGCAATCTTAACCGCCGTATGCACCTTGGACGTGGTCGCGCCGCCGATGAGTAGCGGAATATCGAACCCGTCGCGGGTCATGTCGTTGGCGTTCGCGGCCATTTCCTCGAGCGACGGCGTGATCAAGCCCGAAAGTCCGATGATGTTGACGTTTTGCTTCTTCGCCTCTTCCGCAATTTTCGCATACGGTACCATGACACCGAGATCGATGACGTCAAAGTTATTGCATTGGAATACCACGCCGACGATGTTCTTGCCGATATCGTGCACGTCGCCCTTAACGGTGGCGAGCAGGATTTTTCCTTTTGCGCGGGTATCGCCGCTCTTTTCCTTTTCCGCATCCATGAACGGCAGCAAGTAGGCAACCGCCTGCTTCATAACCCGTGCGCTTTTGACCACTTGCGGCAAAAACATTTGCCCGGAGCCGAATAAATCGCCGACCACGTTCATGCCGTCCATCAACGGTCCTTCGATGACTTCAATCGGTTTATCGGCCGCCTGGCGGGCCTCTTCGACGTCTTCTTCGATGAAATCAGAAATGCCATTGACCAACGAATGGGTTAGCCGCTCGCCAACCGTGCCCTTGCGCCAGCTCATGTCTTTTTTGCTCTTGCGCTTTTCGCCCTTCACGTTGTCGGCAATGTCGAGCAAGCGCTCAGTCGCATCCGCCGAGCGGTTGAGAATCACGTCTTCGACGCGGTTGCGCAGCTCTTCGGCGATATCGGCATACACCGTCAACATGCCCGCGTTGACGATGGCCATGTCCATGCCCGCCTTGATGGCATGATACAAAAACACAGCATGCATGGCTTCACGCACCGGGTTGTTTCCGCGAAACGAGAACGAAACATTACTGAGGCCGCCGCTGATGCGTATACCGGGCAGGGTTTCTTTTAAGGCTTTGGTTGCCTCGATAAAGTCTTTCGAGAAGTTGCGGTGCTCGTCTATCCCAGTCGCGACGGGAAAGATATTCGGGTCCATGATAATGTCTTCGGGCGGGAAGCCCACCTTCTCGGTGAGAACCTTGTAAGACCGCGTCAAAATTTCGATCATGCGTTCCTTGTTTTCCGCCTGCCCCTCTTCGTCGAACGCCATCACCACCACGGCGGCACCATAACGCATAATTTCGCGGGCCTGCGCGATCATTGGCTCTTCGCCTTCCTTGAGGCTAATCGAGTTGACGACGCCTTTGCCTTGAACGCACTTAAGGCCTTTCTCGATCACCGAGAACTTGGAAGAATCGATCATGATCGGCACGCGCGACACATCCGGTTCGGCGGCGACGAGCTTCAAGAACTTGTCCATCGCCGCTTCGGCATCGAGCATCGCCTCATCCATATTCACGTCGATGATTTGCGCGCCGTTCTCAACCTGTTGGCGAGCGATATCCAACGCGGTGTCGAAATCGCCGTCGAGAATGAGTTTTTTAAACCGCGGCGAGCCGGCAACGTTGGTGCGTTCGCCGACGTTCACGAACCCGGTGACGTCGTTAAAGACGAGCGGCTCCAAACCGCTGAGACGGCAGGTTTTTTCGGCATCGATCATGGCACGCGGTTTTACCCCTACGACTGCCTCGCTGATCGCCTGGATGTGTTCGGGCGTGGTACCGCAGCAACCGCCGACAATATTCACGAGGCCGCTTTCGGCAAACTCGCGCAGTTGTTCGGCCATGTATTCGGGCGTGTCGTCATAGCCACCGAACTCGTTGGGCAGGCCCGCGTTGGGATGCACACTGACATTGACCCCGGTGACTCGAGCGACACTTTGCACGTGCGGACGCAGCGCTTCTGCACCCAGTGCACAATTAAAGCCGATGCTGATCGGTTTCATATGCGCGACCGAATACCAAAACGCTTCCGGGGTTTGACCGGTCAACGTGCGGCCCGAGGCGTCCGTAATCGTGCCGGAAATCATCACCGGTAATGTGATGCCTGTATCGTCGAAGAATTTTTGCACGGCATAGATCGCCGCCTTGGCGTTTAACGTATCGAACACGGTTTCGATGAGGATGATGTCGGCACCACCGT
>Ga0181594_10006464_pt1 | contig 10145 bp, 8 predicted proteins | sample 071ome_18_FD_145603 | JGI IMG/M metagenome (GOLD analysis project Ga0181594, IMG submission 145603) | Coastal salt marsh microbial communities from the Groves Creek Marsh, Skidaway Island, Georgia - 071413BT metaG (spades assembly) | ecosystem: Environmental > Aquatic > Marine > Intertidal zone...
GAGTTCCATCCCGACAACATCCGCGACACGTTCCGCGTGCTGTTGCAGATGGCGGTGATCCTCACGTTCGCCAGCAAGCAGCCGGTGGTGAAGGTCGGCCGGATTGCTGGCCAGTTCGCCAAGCCGCGCTCGGCGCCGACCGAGACTGTCGACGGTGTCGAGATGCCCAGCTATTTCGGCGATATCATCAACGGTATCGAAGGCGATGCGCAGGCGCGCCGGAACGATCCGCAGCGCATGGTCCAGGCGTATGGGCAGGCGGCAGCGACGCTCAACCTGATCCGCGCCTTTGCCGGTGGCGGCTATGCCAATCTGCGCCAGGTTCACAAATGGACGCTCGACCACATCGGCTCCAGTCCCTGGGGCGAGAAATTCGCCCAGACCGCCGACCGTATCGGCGAAGCGCTTGACTTCATGGAGGCCTGCGGAATCGATCCCGAGTCGGTCCCTCAGCTTCAGGGCACTAGCTTTTACACCAGCCACGAAGCGCTGCTGCTGCCTTACGAGCAGGCGCTGACCCGGCGCGATTCGCTGACCGGCGACTGGTACGATTGTTCGGCCCATATGTTGTGGATTGGCGACCGCACCCGCTTCGAGGGATCGGCGCACGTGGAGTTCCTGCGCGGCGTCGGCAATCCGATCGGCATGAAGTGCGGGCCCAGCCTGGAGCCGGACGCTTTGTTGAGGATGCTCGATACGCTCAATCCGGGCCGCGAGGCGGGGCGGATGACGCTAATCAGCCGCTTCGGCAACGACAAGGTGCGCGAAGGCCTGCCTCAACTGGTGCGCGCCGTGGCACGCGAGGGTCATCCGGTGGTGTGGTCGTGCGATCCGATGCATGGCAATGTCATCAAGACCGATTCCGGCCTCAAGACCCGTCCGTTCGAGCGCATCCTCGACGAAGTGAAGGGCTTCTTCGAAGTCCACCGCGCCGAAGGCACACATGCCGGCGGGATTCATGTCGAGATGACCGGGCAGGACGTGACCGAATGCACCGGCGGCGCCATCGCCATTACCGATGAAGTGCTGGCCGATCGCTATCACACGCATTGCGATCCGCGTCTCAATGCCGCGCAGTCGATCGAACTGGCGTTCCTGATGGCCGACATGCTCAATCTCGAGGCAACAGAACGGCAGAAGCAAGCGGCGTAACGCGGAGAAACTGGCAGCGGAGCGCAACCAGCGCAGGAAGGACCGAACGTGATTAAGCTTGTTGCGCTTATTCGCCGAAACCCCGACCTCACTCCTGAAGCGTTTCGCGACTACTGGAGCAACGTGCACGTTCCGATGATTAAGGAACGCCTGCCCAGTCTCGTGCGCTATACGGGAAGCTTTGCAGTGGATCCGAGTGGGGTCGTGGAAGAAGGCATCGAATCCGATTTCGACGCGATCGTCGAGCTGTGCTTTGCCGACAGGGAGTCAATGGAAAGGGACATGAACGGGCCCGGATTCCAGGCTAGCGACCGCAACGACAGCAGCGCCCAACTGATGGACCTGGCCAATACCCGTGCACTGGTGCTCGAAGAAGTGAAAGTCGACCTGAGTTGACGAGACCGGCGCTCTCCATGGCGGCGGTCGTGCCGTCTGGCCTGGCTGAGCATTTCCAGCGCACGCGTGCAATGAGCGAAGCGCTGGTCGAGCCGCTCTCCGATGCCGATGCGACTGTCCAATCCATGCCGGATGCCTCGCCCGCCAAGTGGCATCTGGCGCATACGACCTGGTTCTTCGAGACGTTTCTGCTCCGCGATCATCTCGACGGCTACCGGCTGTTCGATGAGAGATTCGGTTTCCTGTTCAATTCCTACTACGAGGCGGAAGGGCCGCGCCATGCCCGCAACGCGCGCGGGATGCTCTCGCGGCCTGCGCTGGCCGATGTGCTGGACTGGCGGGCGCATGTCGATGAGGCGATGGTGCCTCTGTTCGACAGGCCAGAGCTGGCGGGCCTGATCGAACTGGGCGTCAATCACGAACAGCAGCATCAGGAATTGCTTCTGACCGATATCAAGCATGCGCTGTGGTGCAATCCGCTGGGGCCTGCCTATCTTGATGCGAGCTTCTGCGAAGGCAGGAGCTTGCCCGACACGGATCCCTGCCTGCGCAGGGATTCCGAATGGGTCGAACGGCCCGGCGGGGTGGTTGAGATCGGCCATGACGGACAAGGCTTTGCGTTCGACAACGAAGGGCCATGTCATAAGGTCATGCTGGAACCCTTCGCCCTATCAAACCGTTTGGTGTCGAATGGCGAGTGGGACCACTTCATATCCGATGGTGGATATTCGAACCCGGCGTTATGGTTGTCGGACGGTTGGGCCTGGGTGCAGGACGAAAATGTCACAGCACCGCTCTACTGGCGGGACGATGAGCACTTCACCCTGTCCGGTTGGCGGCCGCGCAACCCCGATGCACCCGTCGCCCACATTTCCTATTACGAAGCCGACGCTTTCTCCACCTGGTTGGGCCATCGCCTGCCGACGGAGTTCGAATGGGAAGTCGCCGCGTCAGGCCCTGACGAAGAGCGCGATCTGTTCGGTCAACGCTGGCAGTGGACCCGCTCGGCCTATCTCCCCTATCCGCGCTACCGGCCTGCCGCTGGCGCGGTGGGCGAATACAACGGCAAGTTCATGAGCGGACAGTTCGTTCTGAAGGGCGCGAGTTGCGCCACGCCGCGCGGCCACTCGCGCGCAAGCTATCGCAATTTCTTTTACCCGCACCAGCGCTGGCAGTTCACCGGATTGCGGCTGGCGAAAGACCTCTAGACGTGGCCGACCGGGACCCTGGCATGCTGGTGCAAGGCCCTGACCTTGCCGCACAATTCCAGCAAAACGTGCTCGCAGGCCTTTCACAGCCGCAAAAGGCGATCCCGGCGCGCTGGTTTTACGATCGTCGCGGCAGCGAACTGTTCGAGGAGATTACCCGCCTGCCGGAATACTATCCCACCCGCACCGAGATCGGCATATTCGAGGGCTGCATGGGCGAGGTTGCGGCGCGGGCCGGGCCGGGCCGCGTGGTGGTCGAATTTGGCGCAGGCAGCATGACCAAGACCCCGCTGGTGCTCGACGCCATGGCTCCTGCAGCCTACGTGCCAGTCGATATTTCGGGTGAGTTCCTGCACGAGAGCAGCGCATCTCTCGAAGCGCGCTACCCCGATATGCCGGTATTGCCGGTAGAGGCCGATTTCCTGCATCCATTCCCTCTCCTGGCCGAGGCGGGGCACGGCGCGCGACTGGGATTCTTTCCCGGATCGACCATCGGCAACATGGAACCGGCGCCTGCAGTCGATCTGCTGCGCGCGATGCACGAGACCCTTGGAAGCGAAGCCATGCTGCTGATCGGCATGGACCTTATCAAGGATCGGCAAATCTTGCTTGCCGCCTATGACGATGCGGCTGGCGTGACCGCTACGTTCAACCGCAACCTCGCCGAGCGGATCAATCGCGAGCTTGGCGGCACCATTCCGCTCGATGCCGTTGTACATCGGGCCGTATGGAACGAGCCGCTGGCCCGCATCGAGATGCACCTCGTGGCAACACGCGACTTCGCGTTCGAAGTTTGCGGACAGGCCTTCGCCATGGCGGCAGGCGAGACGATCCACACCGAGAACAGCCACAAGTATTCGCCTGAAAGCGCTAGCCTGCTACTGCTCGCAGGCGGCTGGGAGCCGCTTGCGCGCTATCAGGATGACGAGCGCCTGTTTATGGTCGTGCTCGCCCGGGCGATATTGCCCGGCTTGACTGCTTGACCTGACCGGAAGTCTCTCTACGCCTCGTTGCCAAATCCCGGCGTCGGTGTTCGGGAGAGCTAGGAGAGGCAAGAATGGCAACCGATCTTCAGAAATATGGTCCCTGGGCGCTGATAACCGGCGGCTCGGAGGGAGTCGGCGCGGAAGCGGCGCGGCAACTGGCTGCAGACGGGTTCAAGCTGGTGCTGGTCGCGCGCAAGCCCGAACCGCTCGAGGCGCTCAAGGCCGAGCTGGAGGCAAAGGGCGCGGAGGTTCGCGTCAAGTCGGTCGATCTCGCCGCCGACGATGCGCTCGATCAGGTCCGCGCGATCACCGACGACATCGAGGTCGGGCTGATGTTCTACAACGCCGGCGCCAATTCGGTGCGCGGCGATTTCGTCGAACTGGATCGCGAAATCACGCAACAGGTCATCAACGTCAACGTCATCGGACAGGCGGACTTCTCGCGCCACTATGGCAAGCTGATGTGCGACCGGGGCAGGGGCGGCATCGTGCTGACCGGTTCGACCGGCGGCTACTCCGGCTCGGCGACGATCGTCACCTATGCGGCCGTCAAGGCGTTCAGCCGGATCTTTTCCGAAGGCCTGTGGCTGGAATGCGGCGCCAAGGGTGTCGATGTCCTGCACCTGTGTATCGGCTTTACCGCGACGCCGGCAATGGAACGGCTCGGCCTGCCGATCGAGTTTGCAGAAACATCGGAGGAAGTCGCGCGCCAGGGGCTCGAAAACCTTGCAAATGGTCCGGTCTGGGTGGTCAGCACCAAGGGCACGATCGACAATGCGCGCTCTGCCTCGCAATTCGACAACCGCGCCGAGGTTGTGCGCAAGCATACCGTGCCGCCGCGCGAATCGACTGGGGCCAGCTGACTCGACCGTTGCTTGCCTAGTTTAGCTATTTCTCTTGCGCTGCGTTGCAGCAACTGCTTTGGCGCACGCAGGAGGGACTTCGATGGCAGGCAAATTTTCCGCATGGCTAACCGGGTCTGTCGTGCTTGGCGCGATGGCCCTGGCCAATCCGGCCTTTGCGCAGGAGGGCGGAGATGATGCGCTTTCCGAAGCCGACGATGCGTTCGGCACCCATGTCGGGCTTGAAAGCACCGGCATCTATACAGAGTATGACACGCGCGGGTTTAGTCCGCTCGATGCCGGGAATGTCCGGATCGATGGCGTCTATTTCGATCAGGTCTCGTTCCTGACCAACAAACTGCGGCAGTCGACCGCGATCCGCGTCGGCTTTGCCGCTGTCGAGACGCCGTTCGTCGCGCCGACCGGCGTGGTCAGTCATGGATTCAAGCCGTTTCCCGAGGAAACAAGCGGCAGCCTCACCTATACTCGCTTCTACTACGGCGGGATCTTTGCGGAGGGCGAGGCCCGGATGCCGCTCAAGGAAGACCGCATCGGTCTGTTGGCTGGGTTCGGTTACTCCGAATTCGCCCAGACCGACGGCACCAAATCAGACAGCTGGGGCATCACGCTCAAGGGCTATATCCGGCTTGGTCGCTTCGAACTCTCCCCCTTCTACGGCGGCGGCGAATTTACCCGCAACGACGCCAAGCCGATCGCCTACGTCCCCGAGGGTTTCCTGCCCGAGGTCCCACCCGCGTCTAAATATCTCGGGCAGGATTGGGTGCGCGGCGCGCACGATCATGGCAACTATGGAACCACGCTAAAGGGCGCGCTCAGCGATCACCTGTATTTCCGCGGCGGACTGTTCCACTCGCAAGGCAACAAGAAGAAGGGCTTCAGCGAGATTTACCGCATCCAGGCAGATGACGGGACGGCGGCGCACTATGTGCTTGCCGATCCGGCGCAGGATGTAAACTCGACCAGCGGCGAGGGTCTGTTCGTGCTGCATTATCGCGGCGAACGCTATCAGCACCGTTTCTATGCCGGCTACCGCATGCGCGACCGGCTGACCGAGACCGATGGAAACGACTTTATCGATCTCGGCAGCGCGGTCTTTGGAGAATACGACAGGATACCGGAGCCCGCGCAATTCAACTACTCCGAGGTCAATCGCGGCAAGGTAAAGCAATCGTCGTTTCTGCTGGGCTATGTCGGCTTCCTGACCGACATCGCACAGATCAACCTTGGGCTGCAGAAAGCGCGCTACCGGGCGGTATTGAGCCGAGGCGACACTGGTGTTGTCGAGCGCCAGAAGGCCGATCCCTGGCTCTACAACGCAGCCCTGCGGCTCAATGTGGCCAAAGGCTTCACGGCCTACGTGGCGACCCAGCGCGGGCTTGAGGACAGCGGCCTTGCTCCGGAGAGCGCAATCAACCGCAACGAGCAGCTCCCCGCTGCCAAATCGACGCAATACGAGGGCGGCGTGCGCTGGGATATGGGCAAGGCGCAGCTCGTGCTTGCCGCATTTCAGATTACCAAGCCCAATTTCGGCTATGATGCCGATCGCCGCTATGTGGTTCTCGGCCAGCAGCGCCATCGCGGTGCAGAGGTTTCGCTCGCTGCCCATTTCGACGAAAAGTTCGATGTGCTCTTCGGGGCCTACCTGATGGATCCTTCGGTGTCCGGGCCGGGCCGGGCAGCAGGGCTGGTTGGACCGCGCCCCAGCGGCGTTCCCAAGGTCTATGCGCGAATGGATGCAAGCTGGAATACCGGACTACCTGGCGATACAACACTGACCGCGTCGGTCGAGCACCTTGGCTCGCGACCGGCGACCGCGACACAATTCGCGCACCTTGGCGGCAACCAGTTGATGCTCAAGCCGGTCACCACGCTCGATCTTGGCACGCGTAACCTCGTTCCGATCGGCAAGACTACGCTGAGCGTGCGTATGAACGTGCGCAACGTGTTCGACACGAAGGCCTGGCATGCGCCGCAGCCCGATGTGCTGTTGCAGCGCCACCGGCGCAGCCTGCTGATTGTCGCTTCGGTCAATTTTTGAGCGAATCTAGGCCTGAGCCGGGGACAGGCGAGGACGCGATGCTTGCGCCACAATTTGCCGGGTGCTCTGGCGCTCGCTCGGGGAAGTGTTATGTACAGCAATTTGTCGAGACGGCTGACGCGGATCGTTTCGCTGGCAGCTATCATGCTCGCAAGTCCGGCGCTTGCCCAGAATGCCGGGGATGACGTCCTGGCAGAGTCCGAAGATGCCTTCGGAACGCAGCTCGGCCTGGAAAGCACCGGGACCTATACCGAATCCAACGCTCGCGGGTTCAGTCCGCTGGATGCGGGAAACAGCAGGATCGAAGGCATCTACTTCGATCAGGTCTGGAATCCGCCCTCTCGCCTGCGACGCTCGACAGCGATCCGCGTGGGCTTCAGCGCCGTCGACACGCCTTTCGTTGCGCCGACCGGCATTGTCGACCAGCAGCTGTTTCCTCGGCCAACAGAGCCGGGCAACAGTCTGATCTACAATCGTTGGTGGCACGGGGGCTACTTCGCCGAGTGGGACTACCGGCTGCCTCTCAATGACAGGTTTGCGGTCAGGGGCGGGATCGCCGCCGCGACAATCGGTCAGTCGGACGGATCGAATGGCACAAGCTATGCGGTGACCTTGCGCGGCTTCGCGAGCATCGGCGGTATGGAACTTTCGCCGTTCTATGCTTTCGGCGAGAAAACGCGCGAAGAGGTCACGCCGCTGGCGGTTGTTTCATCGGGATTTCTGCCCAAGGTCCCGCCGAGCCGAAAATATCTGGGCCAGGACTGGGCCGCGGGCACCAGGGACTATGTGAACGCGGGAGCCACTCTCAAAGGGGTGGTTGCCGGCAACTTGTCGTTTCGCGGCGGCCTGTTCCGCTCTGTGGCCGACCGGAAGACGGGCTTTACCGAAGTCTATGACATCCGCACGGCAAACGGCATCGCCAATCACTATGTGGTTGCAAACCCCCAACACGATATTCGCTCGACCAGTGGTGAAGGCCTGTTCGTTCTGCGATTTGGCGGTCGCGGCGTCGATCACAGGATCTTCGCCGGCTATCGCGGGCGCAACCGGGTAACCGAAACTGGGGGCTCGCAGTTCTTCGATTTCGGGCTCGTTCCCTATGGCGAGCGAGATCTTCAGCCGAAGCCGGAGTTTTCATTCAGCGAGGTGAACCGGGGACGGGTGCGTCAGTCGTCATGGATGGCTGCCTATGTTGGCTCGATCGAGGGCGTGGGACATATCAACATCGGGATCCAGAAGGCCCGCTACCGTGCCAGTATCCGCAACGGCGAATCCGGCGCGATTGATCGCGCGAAGGGTGACCCATGGCTCTACAATGCGGCGCTGATGGTCGAAATCTCACCGTCTGTTTCAGCCTATCTGGCGACCCAGCGGGGCCTTGAGGATAGCGGTATTGCGCCGGGCAATGCCACGAATCGCGACGAACAACTGCCTGCGGTCAGGTCAAGTCAGTATGAGGGCGGCCTGCGCTGGGATTTTGGCCAGGGGCAACTGGTCGTGGCGGGGTTTCAGATTACCAAGCCCTATTTCAGCTTCACTGCCGATCGTGAGTTCGTGGTGCTGGGCGATCAGCGGCATTGCGGGATAGAGGCGTCGCTGGCCGGGAACTTCTTCGACAGGCTGGGTGTGGTTGCAGGTGTGATCCTGATGGACCCGGTCGTGACCGGGTCTGGCCGTGAGGCCGGGCTGGTCGGTTCTCGGCCTACGGGCGTTTCGAAGGTCTTTGGCCGGGTTGACCTGAACTACCGCACCGATTTGCCCGGCAATCTCGTGCTGACCGGCGCCTTCGAATACAGGGGCGCCGCACCGGCAACGTCCGCGCCCATTGGCCACCTCGGCGGCAGGCAATTGATGGTCGATCCGTTCTGGACGATCGATCTGGGCACCCGCCAGACGATCCAAATCAACAAAACGACGCTTTCCGTCCGGATGATTGTGCGGGATATCCTGGACAAGGCGGGCTGGCACGTCGCCGCGCCCGACGTCATGTTTCCGACGCTGCGTCGCAGCCTGTTCATCAACGCGACGATAGACTTCTGAAGGGTCCCGGCGCGAAAAGGGCCGCACCTTCCGGCGCGGCCCAATCGTAAATTTCAATTGTTTTCCGCTTACTTCGGCGGCATGCGGATCGCGCCGTCGATGCGCCAGAGCTGTCCGTTCATATAGGTGTTTCGGACAAGTTCCAGCACCAGCGAGCCGAATTCCTCCGGCTTGCCGAGGCGCTTGGGGAACGGCACCGACTTGTTGAGGCCCTCGAAGATTGCCGGGTTGTAGTCCTTGACCGAAAGCATTGGCGGCGTGCCGAAGATGCCGGGCAGGATCGCGTTAACGCGCACGCCCACGTCCATCAGGTCACGCGCCATCGGCAGCACCATCGAATTGACCGCGCCCTTGCCGCCGCCATAGGCGACCTGGCCGATCTGTCCATCCTGCGAGGCGGCCGACGATGTCATGATGATGACGCCGCGCTCGCCGTCGTCGTTGAGCGGATCGGCGCCCGCCATGCCCAGCGCGCCAATCGATGCAACGCGGTAGCTGGCGGTGAAGATGCCCTCGGCTGACTTTGCGATCTGCTCAGTCGGGGTGCGGGCATAGCCGCCCTTTTCCTTGTCCCAGCGGACAGTCTTGCCGCCGCCCGAGACGACCGCGCAGTGAACGACGATCCGCTCCTGGCCATGCGCCTCGCGCGCCTTGGCGAAGCCCGCCTCGACGCTTTCCTCGCTCATGATGTCGACCTTGCAGAACACGCCGCCGATGTCCTTGGCGATGGCTTCGCCGGCTTCCTCGTTGATGTCGAAAATGGCGACCTTGACTCCGGCGTCTGCTAGCGCTTCCGCACTTGCCTTGCCAAGGCCAGAAGCGCCGCCGGTGACGACCGCGGCCAGCGAATTGTTGATCTGCATTATTTACTCTCCGCAAGAATCGAATCAGTCAGGCAGATGCGCCTAGCGCACCTTCGCAGACGAGTCGAAGTCAGGATTGGGGCGCGCGGCGATCATCGCTGCGGCGGACGCGGTTTAGCGGTAATGGAGGACGTCGCCCCCGCCAGCGATGTGCGGGCCGATCACGTCGACAAACTTGTTGAATGGATCGGAGCCCTTTGCTGCCTCGTGCGCGGCGACCGAATCCCATTCGACCAGCAGCAGCATGGTGCCGGGATTTTCGACCCCCTGCATCGCCGTTACCTTGTGACAGCCTTCGCATGCGGCGAGCGACGCGCTGCCGCCATCGTTCATCGCCTTGACCAGCGCCGTGGCATCGCCGCCCTTTGCCTCGATCACGCAGACTTCCAGTTCCATCCATCTATTCCTTTTCGCTTAGCTATCGAATCCGGGACAGTCGCGCGCGGCCTTGCGGAGCATGGCGGGCCAGAACGCCATTTCGACGAACATGTAGCCCAGCTTTTCGACATGGGCAGGCATCGCTTCCTGTACGTCCTTGGGGGCTTCGCAAATCTCGCGGCCGGTCCCGAGTGCGCGGACCTGCGAGGTGCAGGCGAATT
>Ga0181594_10006467_pt1 | contig 10142 bp, 11 predicted proteins | sample 071ome_18_FD_145603 | JGI IMG/M metagenome (GOLD analysis project Ga0181594, IMG submission 145603) | Coastal salt marsh microbial communities from the Groves Creek Marsh, Skidaway Island, Georgia - 071413BT metaG (spades assembly) | ecosystem: Environmental > Aquatic > Marine > Intertidal zone...
GTTGTCGAGCAGGGTCAACTCGGCGACAGCTCGACTGGCCGAGCTGCCCGATCCCATGGCGATACCCATGTCAGCGTCCTTGAGGGCCAGAACGTCGTTGACCCCGTCGCCCGTCATGGCCACGACTCGTCCTTCCGCTTGTAAGGCGTGGACCATCGAGCGTTTCTGGTGAGGGGAGACTCGCCCGAAGACGATGGTGTCGTCCATGACGCCAGCGAGGTTGGCGGGTTCCTCGCCCAACTCCCGCGCGTCGATCCAACGATCTGCATCGGGAATACCCGCTCGACGAGCCACGGCGGCGACCGTTGCCGGGTGATCTCCCGAGATCACCCGGAGACCGATTCCCTGTCCGACCAGGTACTGGAGAATCTCTGCCGCGTCCTCGCGGAGTTCGTCGTCGAGTAGCACCAGGGCTACCGGTCGAATGTTCGGCGGCAGACGGTCGGCGTCGGGCTGATCACCAACCGCAAGTGCGATGACCCGTCGACCCTGTGCTGCGTGGTCGGCGACTCGGTCGGTGACGGCTTGGTCATCGGCCAGGACGTCGGGTGCACCGAGGTACCAGGTCGAACCGTCATCGAATGACGTCGATGACCATTTGCGTGCGCTGTTGAAGGGAACCCGATCAGTGACGTTGGCTCCCCCCGGACGATCGAAGACCTGTCCGATGGCTGCCAGGGTTGCGTTGGGAGAGGGATCGGCTGCGACCAGGTCGGCGAGCGTCGTCGATGGATCGCTGTCGTCGAGTACGTCGAGTTCACCGAAGACGATCCGACCTGTGGTGATGGTCCCGGTCTTGTCGAGGCACAGGACATCCACGCGAGCCAGCAACTCGACGGAGGCCAATTCCTTGGCCAGGGCGTTCCTGCGAGCGAGGGCCAGGACACCGACCACGAAGGCAATGCTGGTCAACAGGACCAGGCCGTCGGGAACCATGGCAACTGCGGCGGCCACTGTGCCCTGGAGTGCGTCCTGCCAGCGGTCTTCGGTGGAGAAGAGCGAGATGGCCAACAGACCTGCGGCGGGTGGGATGATCCAGGTCAGCCAGCGCAGGAGAAGATTGATCCCGTTGCGAAGCTCGCTGTTGACCAGCTGAAACCGGCGCGCTTGTTCCGACAACGACACGGCGTAGGCCTCAGCCCCGATATGGGTGGCCCGCATGTGGCCTTGGCCAGCAACGACGAAGCTGCCTGACAGCACACGATCGCCCTGGTTCTTGCCGATCGCATCCGACTCTCCCGTCAGGAGTGATTCGTCGATTTCCAGGCCGTCGGCGTCGATCACGACACCATCGACGACGACCTGGTCCCCGGGTTCGAGCCGAAGAATGTCATCGAGCACGACCCGGTCGGTAGGGGACTCGACGATCTCGCCATCTCGCAACAGGCGGGCACGGGGAGCGCTGAGCACGGCAAGTCGATCAAGCGCGCGTTTTGCTCTGATTTCTTGGGTGATGCCAACGACGGTGTTGCTTACGATCACTCCTGCGAACAGGGCGTCGCCAGGCTTGCCGGCGATGAAGATGAGGACGAGCAGGGTCGTCATGATCATGTTCACCGGTGTGAGGGTGTTGGCCTTGATGATTTCGGGGATCGATCTCGACGGGCCGTCCGGCACGAGGTTGATCGCGCCCCGCTGCTCACGATCTCGCACCTCGTCGCTGGTCAATCCCCGTGGCGGTGTCAATCCGGTTCCTGTTCGTGATGAGGTAGGAGGCTCCCGTTCGGTGTCGCTTCCGCTGGATAGGGTGCCAAGTACAGAACGCCCATGATTGCATCCATTCCAAGCCCTTCCGCCGACAGCATCGAAATAGGGCCGCTCGATCTGCGGGCCTATGGGGTGTTGATCGCCATTGGCGTGATCGTTGCCGTGCAGATCACGGCTCGTCGATGGGCCAAGGGAGGGCAGGATCCAGAGGTCATCCACCAGCTTTCGCTGTGGGCCGTGGTCGGTGGGGTAGTTGGGGCACGGCTGTACCACGTGATCACCGATATCGACCGCTTTGTTGGCCGGTGGGGGGATATTCCCAAGATCTGGCAGGGGGGTCTGGGTATCTGGGGAGCGATCGGTGGGGGGGCCTGTGCTGTGTTGATCCTGGCCCGCCGCAGGGGATACGACATACCTGGCTTGCTCGACGCCGCTGCTCCCGCTCTGCCGGTGGCTCAGGCCATCGGTCGATTCGGCAACTACTTCAACCAGGAATTGTTCGGTAGGCCTACCGATGTGCCGTGGGGGATCGAAATCGACCCGCGTCATCGTCCCGTGGAGCATCTGACGGAACCGGTGTTTCATCCGACGTTTCTTTACGAAGCCCTCTGGAACCTCGGGGTGGCCGGCGCCGTCATCTGGCTCGTGCCTCGGGTGCTGCCTCGGTTGCGGCGCGGTGCATCGTTCGCTGTGTATGTGTTCCTGTACACGGCCGGCCGATTCTGGATCGAACTACTGCGGTCCGATGCGGCCAACACGATCGGCGGGGTCAGGGTCAATGTCTGGGTGTCTGCCCTGGTTGGGACGGCTGCCCTCGTCGTAGTGATCCGCTGTCTGCAAGCCAGCGACAACGAGACGCCGCCAGTCCTCAACTGACGAAGTTTCGGTCGACAGTCCAGGAGCGGGGGCACACCGATGTCCCCCAGGAGTGCTCATGACGTCGTTCGATCAACTTCAAGCGCAGTATCGACAGACGGCGCTGGCTGAGTTGCATGCGATCGGTCTCTCCCGTGGTGGACCGGTCACCTGTCACGCACTCGATGGGTTGGTCCGTATCAGTGAGATGGCGCACGCTTTGCGTCATCGACGAACCGCGTACCTGCTCGACATAGCGCTGGATGTTGCCCGAGCAGAGATAGCCGGTGACGCTGAGCCGGTGCCGTCAGGTTTGTGGGAGCGGACCGATCGAGCGCTGGAGCGGCTCATCTCGGGCGGCCGCCCGGATCCGCAGGTAGCCCGCGAGCTGGCTATTTCCCTGGGCAGCGATTGCTGATCGCCCTCGACGGCCGATCGACGGGTTCAACCTGCCAGGCTGGCGTCGCGCTCGGACGGAGGCGCCGACAGCGACTCGAGCCGGGTCAACCAGGTGCTCTTCTCGGCCATGGAGGCCAGATAGGCGGTTCTGCTTCGGCGACCAGGTGCTGAGCTCGGTACGTCCTCGACGAAGTCATAGAGCGTTCCGAAGAAGGCGCGCATCGCGTTCACCGCTTCGGCCCTGATCTGACTGACCCGGGCCTCTGTCACACCCAACGTCTCTGCGATCGTCTGGAGCATCTCGCCCTCGAGGTAATAGCGACGCACGACGTCACGTTGGAGGTCGGGTAGTTCGTCGATTGCTGAGATGAGGGTCCCCAACATTTCCCGGTTGGAGAGGGTTTCCTCGGGGAGGAGTTCGGCGCTGCGCTCCTCGATGCGTTCGCCAAGTGGTACTCGCTCGGGATCCTCCTGGTCGAGATGGAGGAGGGAGGAGTTGACGGCGGCCGTGCGACGGGAGCGCAGCTCCTCGATGTCGATGCCGATGAGGGTGCACAACTCCTCGTCGGTTGGCTTGCGGCCTTCGGCGATCTCGAAGCGGTCTTCGGCAGTGTGTACTTCCCGCATGCGGCGGCGGAGCGATCGCACGGCCCAGTCACGCTTTCGGGTCGAGTCGATGATCGAGCCACGGATTCGGATGGCCGCGTAACGGTGGAATGGGATACCCGTTTCCGCCCGGTAGCTACGAGAGGCCTCGACCAGCCCGGTGGCGCCGGCCGACCAGAGTTCGTTGCGATCCACGTGTCGGGGATACCTGGCCGCAACCTGGTTCACAATTTGCTGCACGAGCTCGATGTTGGCCGCGGCCAGATCATTCGGATCGCCGATGGTGTCGGTACTTCGTCGCGTCCGTCGTCGTTCGGTCATGTTCACCGCCCTCCTCGACCGGGGCTATGTCCCGGAGCCGGTTCCAGTCCCCCGTCGTTCGAAAGGCCAGGCGCAAAAGCACATTTGCGCATTCAGTGCCACGCCGGGTGGCGGTGGTGGGGTTCTGCCCAGTGTGGCGAATTGATCCCTACAGGGGTGGGATGGGTCAGACCATGACTGCTGTCATCGGAGCGGCGTGCGATGCTGGGGAGGCGGTCGCTGGAAGGTTGAAAAAACTTTTCCGCAACCGCTTATCCGCTCAGCTGGGCGGTCGACATCCCCTGCCGAGGAGACCCGCATCGCGGGGTGAGGAGACACCGATGACCGATACCGGCACGGACCAGCGCATCAGCCACTTGGAAGCGGAACTGGCAGCCGCCCGAGCAGAGATCAACCGGCTCGAGCTGCAACTTTCGGTGTTCACCAGCACCGATCCGCTCACTGGCCTGTCCAATAGGAATGGCATCCTCGATGCCCTCCAAGGGGCGATCGACCGCCAGCACCGGATGACCGAACCGTATTGCGTCGTGATGTTGCGGTTCCCCCAATTGGACGACCTGAAGGCATCGCTCGTCGAGGACGATCTCGAGGAAGCACTCCGGCACCTCGGCGCCATCGTGGCGGCTGGGTTGCGCACAGTGGATTCCGTCGGTCGGATTGATGACACGACCTTCGTTGCCGTGTTGACCAACTGCCCGGGGGAGTTCGTCGACGTGGTGATCAACCGGTCGTTGGAGTCGATCCGCGCCCTTCCCCTGTCGGCAGGCGCATCGGAGTTCGTGCTCGACCCCGTTGTGGTCGCGCTCATGAGTGGCCCCGAACCGGCTGGTGGAGCGGAACTGGTCCTGGCCCAGGGCTGTGACGTACTCGATTCTTCATCTGCCGGCGACGGCGTGGTCATTGCGCTCTAATCGGTTGGCGCACTGCTGAAGTCGGGCTGTTCGGGGCCGACGATGCAGGTGTGGACGTATCCCCATCCGATATCGAGCTGAACGCCCACACCGTCGCGGGTTTCGAGCTTCGGGCGACGGTGTGTTTGGCGAGTGATCGTCCCGGTTTGGCGGCTGGCTACCTCCAACTTGCGGCTGACGTGGCAAGTCGGAATCATCCCGGATGGTTCGCTTCGCCACCTCTCGAGGAGATGATCCAGCAACTCGCTGGGTACCTACCGGTACCCGATCGGGGTGGTGACCCGGACGGCCATATCACCCATGTCCTAGCGGGTGAAGCAGGGACGTTGATCCACGATGCGCGGAACTGGTGGCGTCTCGATCCTGAGGCCCGCCTGGTGGCATTGCCCGATGGACAGGATGGCCCGCTTGGTGGTGCTGCGGAGCTCAGGCAGCAGTGTGTGGGGTCGTCCCTCGTAGTTCTCCACGGAGACGGGGCAGCGTTGGCCCCTCTGATTGCGTTGGCTGGTTGGCCTGAGGGCCCACCTGTCGTGATGGTGGAGCCGGCGCATCTGTCGTTCTGGGCTGGCACCGGCGTCGTCAGGGCGGTCCTGCATCACTCCGACACAGGGGCTGCTCTGGCTGCGGAGCGTCGCTGTCAGGCTCCCGGTAGAGGGGTGCTTGTCGATCAGCGGGATCTTCAGTTTCCCGACCGGCTGTTGCAACTCCTGGTGTCCGTGCGTGCTCGGGTTGCAGCGTGGGGTGCCCCCGAAGTGCCGTCGGCCGTACTCCCAGCTCAACCGAGTCTGGTGGACCTGCGGGTCCTTCAGCGACAGATTCACGACGAGGTCGCCGATGGTGTCCCCGGTGCGCTCCGGAGATGGCGGCTCCCACGCGAGATCACCAACCGTCCTGCCTGGGTGCTGTTAGCTCGCCAGCCAGCGCGGGCACTACGCCTGATTCGTTCGCTCCTCGAACAGGACCAAGAGGTGGCGCCGGACCTCGTGTTGGTCGATATCGATGGCTCGGGTCTGTTCAACCCCTTGATCGGCGATCTTGCCGGAATCGTTGAACTCATCGAACCGGATCGTTCGCTGACGGTCGACGAGGCCACCTATCTGGCAGTCCGCCGACTGGCCAGTGATCAGATCCTGATCACGACCGATGGGGTCGAACCCACCGGTGAGGTCATTCGGAGCCTGGAGTGTGAGCTCGAATCGGGGGCTGGGGCTGTGCATCTTGCTGCGCTTCCCGATGGAGAGTGGCTCGAGGTGCGGCTGAATCCCCGTCACGTGGGCTGGCCGCGACCCATTCCGCTCGGGCCTCCTACATTCAGCTCCCTGCCGAGCCGCGGTGTCCGCGGCGTGTGATCGACGAAAAACCCGTGCGATAAACCACGAAGATCACCGAAATGCAGTGGAAGTTGTTCCACACTGGCCTGTGTGCCCGATTGGGCGGTCCCCACGACTGAGGTGACCGGCATGTCGCCGGGAGCCAGGGAAGCAGGCAACTGATGAGAATGCTCGTTATCGGTCCTGAAGGATCCGCTGGTGTCGCTGTCCGCCAGCCCATGGTGAACTCGTTGCGGTTTCTCGGACACCAGGTGCTGGCGGTCGAGCTGCCCGCTGGGGTTGCCCGGGCACGACAGGTCGTCGAGGAGGTGCTGGAACGCTGTGCTCCTGACGTCGTGATCACGGTCCCGACGGTTGGTGGGCTTCCCGGGTCGGACATGCGAGAACTAACTGCGGCTGCCGGTGCAGTAGCTGTGGCCGTGCACCGTGGACCGACCTGCCCCGTGATGCCGACCGATTTGGACCAGGTCGGCCGGGATCTGATGTTCTACGACCTCGTGACGGTGCCCGACCGGGCAACGTTCGAGCGGTGGAAGGCGGAGGGAACGTTCCGGCTTTCGATTATGCGCCATGCCGTGCACGTTCCGGAGTTCGATGTCATCACCCCGGGATCTCGTCAGGGTGTCGTGGTGGTGGGAGATGCTGATCCTGCGAACGTCGATGTGGTGGCCGCCATGGAGTCGCTTGGCCAGGTGACGGTGCTCGGGAAGGGTTGGGACGATCTCCCCCTTGCAGTCACCGCCCTTCGGGTCGATGATCCCGTCGAACGGGCCTACTTTCTGGCCGCGGCCCAGCTGGTGGTGGAGCTTCCTGTCTCCTTGGCCCAACAATCGGCCGTTCGTCGTCATTGGCGGGAACTCGGTGTCAGCGAGGTGGTGTTGCAGGCGGCAGTGGTCGGAACACCGGCCGCAGTGGTGGATCGACCCGGGATCGGAGAGCACCTTCGGCCAGGTAGGGATGTGGTCACGTGCGCATCACCCGCCGACATTCCGTCGCTGGTGCCCCTGTTGCTGTCGACGCCCGACGAGCTTGCACTCATCGGTGAGTCGGCGTGGCGCACGGTGACCGGTGAACACGGGTGGGTACGCCGCTGGGAGCGCTTGCTGGGCCATTGGACCGATCCGTCGGAGACCGACATCGACGAGGACATCCGTCGGGTGTCCGCTGCCCGGCGTCGGCACGGGTCGGGCCCTGGGATGTACGAGAGCGAAGGGTCAGTCGTCGATCCCCGGACGCCGGCGATCCTGCTTTAGGCGGCCCCGACGCCGCTTGTCGGCAGTGCGGCGTTGACGGGCCGATCTGCTCGGTCTGGTTGGGCGGCGAGGCTCGGGTGTGTGCAACGCGTCGCGCAGCCGGGATGCCAGACGCTGCGCAGCGTCGGTCTTGTTGCGGTGCTGGGATCGGTGGTCGTCGGCGATGACGATGACCACCTCGCCGAACTGTTCGATGATGGCGGCCCGTTGGTGGGGGGTGAGGACCTCGGAAGTGGCGGGTGACCAGCGAAGCTCAGCTCGGGTGTGGGCCCGATTGGCGTGCTGGCCTCCGGGTCCACCCGATGGCCTGAAGGCCCAGCGCAGTTCGGCGGCCGGAATCACGAGGCCGTCGGCGACGACCAGGTCGTCGTTCACGACCCGACCAGGTCGGCGTACCGGGCCAGGTCGACATTGCCCCCTGACAGGGTGACCCCGACCCGAGCTCCGGCCAGGTCGATCTCACCGTGAAGAACGGCGGCCAGGGCTGATGCCCCGCTGGGTTCGAGGATCTGCTTCATGCCGCTACCAACGCGGGCCATGGTGTCGATGATCTGTTCGTCGGTGACGGTCACGATGTCGTGTACGTGGCGTTGGATCACGGCGAAGGTGAGGGCGCTCGGGGCCGTGGTTTGCTGTCCATCGGCGATGGTGTCGGGCACGTCGATGGTGACGATGCGACCGGTGTGCAGCGATTGCTGCACGTCGTTGCCGGTTGCGGGTTCGACCCCGATGACGGTTGTGGCGGGGGAGAGGTGGTGGCAGGCCAGGGCGCAGCCGGAGATCAGCCCCCCGCCTCCGACGCACACCACCAGCAGATCGAGGCCGGGTACCTGTTCGATGAGTTCGCTGGCCACCGTGGATTGCCCGGCGATGACATCAGGGTGGTCGAAGGGGGGGATGAGGGTGCCTCCGCGTTCGGCTGCCACGCCCGCAGCGATGGAGGCTCGGTCCTCGCGATACCGGTCGTAGGTGATGACGGTGGCCCCGTAGCTGCGGGTGGCGGCCAGCTTGATCGGTGGCGCGTCGAGGGGCATCACGATGGTGGCGGGTACCCCGTGGATCTGGGCCGATCGGGCCACCGCCTGGGCGTGGTTACCCGACGAGTACGCGACCACGCCGGCCGAGCGTCGGTGGGGTTCGATGGCCGCGACGGCGTTGTAGGCACCCCGGATCTTGAAGGACCCGGTGATCTGGAGGTGTTCGGCCTTCAGGAACAGGTGTGCTCCTACCTCGTCATCGAGTCGGCGGGAGGTGAGCACCGGGGTGCGGTGGACGACACCGGCCAACCGCCGGCCGGCGGCGTCGAGGGCGGCCCGGTTGGGGATGGGGTCAGCTGAAGGCGGCGAAGATCTCGTCGATGGCATGCATCTGCCCCCCCGAGGTGCTCGATGGCACCAGGATCGGGGTGCTACACCCCTGGTCCATCCACTCCTCGACCCCTTGGCGCACTTCGTCGACCGACCCGTACAGGGTGGCGTTGGACAGCCAGTTGTCGGACATGGCGGTCATCAATGCGTCCCGGTCGCCGTTGTCGAGGGCGGCTTCCACGGCCGTCATCTCCTCCTCGTAGCCGGCCTGCTTCCAGTAGTTCCGGTAGTTGGGGAGGGCTACGTAACCCTGAAGGGTGGCCCGGTTGCGGGCTGCTCCCGCTTCCCGGTCGGGATCGATCACGGTGGGGATCATGTTGCCCACGAAGAACCCGCTGTCCTGCACGGACTGGGGAATGTCGGCCACCGAGTTGTGGAAGTCGTTGCGGCTGGCGTTGGCCCACACTGCCCCGGCTCCGATCTCGACGGACAACTCCACCATCTTGCGGCGCAGGGTTGCCAGCACGATGGGGGGCAGTTCGCCGTGCTGTTCGGCGGCGGCTTGCATCTCGCTCACGTAGTTGCGGATGTCGCTGAGCGGCTTGCCGGGGGTGATGCCGAGGCGTTGGTGAACGGGGCCGTGGGTGACGCCGATACCAAGACGGAACCGACCGTTGGAGATCTCGTGGATGAAGGCAGCGGTGGCGGCGAGGTCGGACGGGTTGCGGAAGTAGATGGGCTGCACGGACGTGCCGAAGGGGATCTCGTTGGTGACCTGGGCGATCCCTTGGCAGAGGGCGACGCAGTCACCCATAGACGGGCAGTAGATGCCGGTGAATCCCCGACGCTCGATCTCAGCGGCGATCTCGAGGGTTTGCTGGCGACGCCCGCGGACGGCGGCCAGTGAGATTGCGGGCATGTTCATGGTGGTCTCCCCTTCGGCGGCACCGCCCTGCAGAAGGCGGGCCACCCATGATCATGGACCACCCAACGATGTCGTGCCGAACATCGTTGCGGTCTCGCTGTCGTGGAACCCCTGGGGTTCGCTACGCTCAAAGGCCCCGGGGCTGTAGCTCAGTTGGCTAGAGCATCTGCTTTGCAAGCAGAGGGTCGTCGGTTCGAATCCGATCAGCTCCACCATCGAATCACCTGGTCAGCGGATTGTCTTGTGCGTGCGACAGGACAACGGCTACGAGAATGTGGGGAGACCACCGGGATCAGGCTCCGGGTGCGCGATTCATGTCGTCGGCGGTGTCGTGGTTGTGGGCGGTGTTGTGCCGATGGGGGGGTTGACGGCTGCGTCGTGTGTCCTTAGCGTTTCGGCTTCGGGTTTGGTGAGCTGAGCCCCTGAGAGTGGTCCAGAGGTTGTGCGGTCTGAATCGCTTGCATCATCGTGTGCAGGCAGGAAAGGACCATCGATGTCGCGACGACGTCACACACCCGAGCAGATCA
>Ga0181594_10006471_pt1 | contig 10139 bp, 11 predicted proteins | sample 071ome_18_FD_145603 | JGI IMG/M metagenome (GOLD analysis project Ga0181594, IMG submission 145603) | Coastal salt marsh microbial communities from the Groves Creek Marsh, Skidaway Island, Georgia - 071413BT metaG (spades assembly) | ecosystem: Environmental > Aquatic > Marine > Intertidal zone...
CGACGTCCAGACCCTGCTCGACATCGCGCGCGACGCGGCCCACGCCGTCGATCGACCGGCGGCCCCCATCACGACGTACCTGCTCGGGTACGCCGCTGCCCTGTCCGGCGATACCGACGCGGTGGCACGGGGCGCCGCCACTCTTCAGCGACTCAGCGCCGAGTGGGACCTCGGCTTGCACCGGGATTAGCCGCCGGCCATCTGGTGCACACACGCAATCCGCCGGAGGCGGATTGTTCTGCCCACGCATCGCCCCCGGCTGCCGCGGGAGACTCCGGCTGCTGCGCCGCCGCTCGCGGATCATTGTTCGTCGCCCAGAGCACCGAACCCGCAGCGAGCGCTGCCACTACCGGGGACACGACGACCGCGGCCGACCATCCCGCGCGTGAGCGCGTCGCCCTAGTCGTCATCGTGATCACCCTCGTGATCATCGCCGTGATCGTCGTCGTGATCATCGCCGTGATCGTCGTCATCCTCATAGCCGCCACCGCCGGTGGAGCCAGAGGAGCCGGTCCAGGTATCGCTAGGCGCGGGTGCGGGCGTCGCAACCGGATCAGCCGGCGCGGGCTTCGTGGTCTTGCTCGGCTGGGGAGCTGGCGTGGACGCACCACCGCTCGTCGTGCCGCCGCTCGTCGCGGAGCTCGACGAACTCGTTGCCGGCACCGCTGCACCACCGGTTGAGTCCGACGCCGTGGTCGCACGCACCTCCGTGGCGGCCGTCGGCGAGTTCCTCGCCAGGCGCTCTAAGGTCCGCTCCGCCTTGGCGATCTGCTTCTCAAGTTTGGCGCGCTCGCCATCTTGGTCGCTGGACGAGACGGCGTCCGCTGTGGCCTCAGGAGTGGGCTCACCTGGCACCGCCGGCGCAACCGCCGACTTCGGGGCTGCATCTGCGGTCGCCACGACCGGGACGTTCGCGATGGCGACGGCGCCACCGGCCACGGCTCCGACCGCTGCTGCGGCGGCGATGACCATCTTCCGTGTCTGCCTCATTGTTCCTCCTCGTGATCTTGCGTCCCCTCTAGGAAAGCGGCCACGAGGCAGGTACTGACCAAGCCTGGGTTAGGTGCAGGTAAGAAGAGATGGGAATTTCTTGATCGCCACTCGCCGGTCGATCCAGCGCGTCAGGCACGAGATGGGTGAGGGTCGGTGGCACGCTGGACCCATGCATTCCGCGTCGCTCCCCTGGGAGGCAGCACGCCGCGTGGCCGCTGCTGCCGCGACCCAGCGCACCCCGGTCGCGACGCGCCTGGAGGGAGCCCTGCACTGCGTCCTGGCTGCTCCGCTCAGCGCCCTCACGGACCTGCCCCCCTTCCCTACCGCGGCCATGGACGGCTACGCCGTCAGCGGGGCCGGACCCTGGCTTCTCACGCGTGACGAACCTCTGCTGGCCGGTGCTGCCCCTGACGATGCGGCGCTCGACTCCGGTCACGCCATCGGCATTGCCACCGGAGCCGCCGTCCCGCCAGGAGCCGATGCCGTCCTGCGGCGTGAACATGCGGCGGTCGAGACCGCCTTGCATGGCAGTCGCCTGTACTCCCTCGACCCGCTCACCGGATTGCCGAACGACGAGGGCGGCGAGATCGCCGCTGGCACCGACGTTCGGCCGCAGGGTGAGGAGTGTGCGGTCGGTGATCCTCTCGTTCCGGCCGGCACGATCGTCACTCCTGCGATCATCGGTTTGGCCGCCGCTGCCGGCTACGACGCACTGGAAGTGGTCCCACCGCCGACCGTCGCGGTGCTCGTCCTCGGCGATGAACTCCTCGAGCGCGGCGTGCCAAAACCGGGCCGCGTGCGCGATGCGCTCGGGCCGATGGTGCCCCCGTGGATCGCCGACTGCGGAGCCCGGGCCAATCCGCCGGTGCGCGTCGCTGACACACATCGTGCACTCCTCGACGAGATCGAAGACTCGACCGCCGATGTCATCATCACGACCGGGTCTACCGCAGCCGGCCCGGTTGACTTCGTGCACGACGTCCTCGACCATCTCGGCGCGCACTGGCTGGTCGACGGAGTCCAGGTGCGACCCGGACATCCGATGCTGCTCGCGATGCTTCCCGACGGTCGCCCCTTCATCGGGCTGCCCGGCAATCCCCTTGCCGCGATCAGCGGTCTCGTCACCTTGGCAATGCCCGTCATCGATGCAATGCGCGGTGCCACCACTACGACTCATCGCGCACGGCTCGCCGAGACCGTAAAGGCACACCCCGAAGACACACGGCTCGTCCCGGTTGTCGTTCGCGATGCCGTCGCCCATCCGCTGCGGTATGACGGGCCAGCCATGCTGCGCAGCCTGGCCCTCGCAGACGGGCTCGCGGTGATCCGACCCGACGGGGGTCAGCGTGACAGCGACGTCGAAGTGATGCCGATCCCCGGCACCGACCCAGACGTCCGATAGCGTCAGGCATCGTGGCCGACAAGCGGCAGCGCCCACTGCCCCTCACTGTGACCAACGAGGCCGACAGTGAGGCACTCAACGCACGCATCCAGCTCCCCAGCAGATCCTGGAGTCCGGTTCGCAACATCGCCGTACGACTCTTTATCGCGCTTGGCGCGCTGATCTTCACCGCCGCCATCGTCTACGCCGAGGGTGGCTGCTACTCAGATCAGGGTCAGTTGGGCGCGATCACGTGGGTCGATGCCTTCTACTACGCCACCGTCAGCCTGTCGACCACCGGCTACGGCGACATCGTGCCCGTCTGCGAGTCAGCGCGGCTGGTCAACGTCTTCGTCGTCACTCCCCTTCGCTTCATCTTCCTTATCGTCCTCGTCGGCACCACCATCGAGGTGCTCACGCGCAAGACCCGCGAGGACTTCCGCACAACCCGCTGGAGGCAGCGCGTGCACGATCACACCGTCATCGTCGGCTTCGGCGTCAAGGGCCGCTCCGCCGCACGACTGCTCCTGGACAACGGTGCTTCCCCACTCTCCATTGTTGTCGTCGCCAATGACAAGGAGGCGGTGCAGGAGGCCAACCGCATGGGTCTCGCGGGCGTCCTTGGCGATGCCCGTCGCGAGGATGTCCTGCGCGATGCCGCCACCGAGCGCGCATCCAAGATCATCGTCGCCACCGATGAAGACGACACCTCGGTGCTCGTCACCCTCACGGCGCGCCGGCTCGCCCCCAAAGCCGACATCGTGGCGGCAGCGCGCGAAGCGGCGAATGCGCAGATCCTGCGCCAGTCCGGCGCGACGAGCGTCATCCCCACCGCTGAATCCTCCGGCCACCTCATGGCGCTCTCACTCGTCTCTCCCGTCGCCGGCACGCTCATGGAGGATCTCCTCGACGCCGGCCGGGGACTGGAGATCGTGCAGCGCGAGATCACCAAGGAGGAGTTGGGCATCTCCCCCGAAGAGGTCGATGCGCGCGGCGAGATCGTGCTGGCCGTCGTACGCGACGAAGTCGTGCATCGTTTCGACACCAGTGACATCCGGATCCTGCAGAAGGGTGATCAACTCGTGGTGATCCGGCACACCGAGGAGAGCGACTACTCGGTGCAACCGCGACCGGAGAGCTGACATGCGCGCGGTCGTCATCAGCGAGCACGGCGATCCCGAGGTCCTTCTGTGGCAGGAGGTGCCCGATCCCACGCCCGGACCCGGCGAGGTCCTAGTCGACATCGCCGCGAGTGCCGTCAACCGTGCAGACCTGCTGCAGCGGCAAGGGTTGTACCCACCACCGCCGGGAGCACCGGAATGGCCTGGGCTTGAGTGCAGTGGTCGCATCACCGCCCTCGGTGAAGGCGTCGTCTCGCGCGAAATTGGGGAAGAGGTGTGCTGCCTGCTGGCCGGAGGTGGCTATGCGGAGCAGGTCGTCGTACCCGTCGGCCAGGCGATGCCGCTGCCACCCGGCATCGATCTCACTACTGCGGCAGGGCTACCCGAGGTCGCCTGCACTGTGTGGTCCAACCTCGTCATGGTCGCGGGGTTGTCACGCGGTGAGTGGGTCCTGATCCACGGCGGCGGCAGCGGTATCGGCACCATGGCGATCCAGGTCGCTCGGGCTCTCGGCGCGCGTGTTGCGGTGACGGCTGGCTCAGCCGACAAGCTTGAGCGGTGCGCCGCACTGGGCGCTGAGGTCCTCATCAACTACCGCGAGCAGGACTTCGTCGACGTGATCGCCGACGAGACCGGGGGGCGCGGCGTCAATGTCATTCTCGACAACATGGGGGCGAAGTACCTCATGCGCAACGTCGAATGTCTCGCTCCAGGTGGTCGGCTGGTGGTCATTGGCATGCAGGGCGGCGTACGCGCGGAGATCGATCTCGGTGTCATGCTGCGGCGTAATGCCACACTCCACACCACGTCGTTGCGAGCGCGCTCACCGGAGCAAAAGGCCTACATCTGCGGTGAGACCGAACGCACCATCTGGCCATGGATCGGTGCAGGAATCGTGCGCCCCGTCGTCGATCGCACTTACCCTCTGGCGGAGGCAGCGCAGGCTCATCGCGCACTCGACGAGGGCGGCATCACCGGCAAGATCCTGCTCGTGCGCTGACACCGCCCACGGCAAGTGCCGGGTGCGCGCGGACAGGTCGAGCAGGCTACCGATCGAAGGGGCTGTGCTCGTCGAGCACCGCATCGATCAGATCCGCGACACCTTCCTCATCGTTGCTGGGCAGGACATGCGTGGCCAGCTCGCGCACTGCCGGATGACCGTTGCCCATCGCGTATGACGTGCCTGCCCATGCGAGCATCGGCAGGTCGTTGGGTCCATCACCCGCGGCCACCACATGCAGCGGACCGTGGCCTTCGCCCGCGGCTACTCGCGCGAGCGTGGTGGCCTTCGTGACGCCGGGCGCACTGAGTTCGATCAGGGAATCGCCGTAGCCGGAGTGAGTGACCTCGGCAAGATCGCCAACCGCGAGCAGCCCACGCTCGTAGAGCTCCTCCGGATCGATGGTGACTCCATCACCGGGCCGTGCGAGCAGCTTCACCACATCACCAGCGACGACCAACTCATCGATGGGCGCAACATGGGTGTCCGCTGGCACCGGCCAGCGCGGCGTGTAGCCGTCCGCAAGGGCGAACTCCGTCGCATCGGCGAGGGTGGCGTCTAGGGCGTCGTACGACGATCCGCCCGTCGGGGAGAGCCGACCACCCGGTCGGGCCCTCTCCACGGCAAAGACCAAGCCGGGCACGGCGGTGCGCAGCCGATCGACCGCACCGAGCGCGTCATCGGCCGTCATCGGGAAGACCTCGGTCACCCGCCCGTCCGCCAGATCGAGGACGACGCCGCCGTTGGCCGCGATGCCGATACCTCGATGTCCGGTCATCTCCACGACGGGCGAGATCCAGCGCGGCGGTCGGCCGGTCACGATGACAAGGTCGCGGTCGCTGTCGCGCAGACGGTCGAGCGATTCGCGGGTCCGCCTCCCGACGGATCCGTCGGAGAGCAGCAGGGTCCCGTCAAGATCCGAGGCGATCAGGCGCACACCGGGCGGGACGGGGATCGACTGACCTGAGGAAACCACGTGCCCCATGCTGTCAGGCCAACGTGGCCGACGATGTGGAAGGCGGTGCCATGGACGAGACCGTGAACCAGCACAAGTACGTGCTGTCTGAGGACCAGATGCCAACAACCTGGTACAACCTGATTGCCGATCTGCCTGAGCCGCCGCCGCCGCCGCTGCATCCGGGGCGCCTCGACCCGGTCGGCCCAGACGATCTGGCGCCGCTCTTCCCGATGGACCTGATCATGCAGGAGGTCACCGGAGAGCGATACGTCGAGATCCCAGGTGGCGTCCTCGACGTCTACCGGCAGTGGCGTCCTTCGCCGTTGTTCCGCGCCCACCGACTCGAGAAGGCGCTCGGTACGCCGGCCCGCATCTACTACAAGTACGAGGGTGTCTCGCCCGCCGGATCGCACAAGCCCAATACCTCGGTGCCGCAGGCCTACTACAACAAGAAGGAAGGCACCAAGAAGCTCACCACGGAGACCGGCGCCGGTCAGTGGGGCACGGCACTCGCTTTCGCTTGTGCCCTCTACGACCTCGAGTGCGAGGTCTGGCAGGTCGGGGCGTCGTACGACGCCAAGCCATACCGCCGCCTCATGATCGAGACCTTCGGGGCGCAGGTGCACCGCTCGCCGTCGGATCTCACCGCCATCGGTCGCGAACTGGCCAAGGATCCGAAGAACTGGTCGGGATCCCTCGGCATTGCGATCTCGGAGGCTGTTGAGGTTGCCGCGATGGACCCCGACACGCGCTACGCGCTGGGGTCCGTGCTCAACCATGTGCTGCTCCATCAGACGATCATCGGCGAGGAAGCACTCCTGCAGTTGGAGATGGCCGGGGACACCCCCACGCATATCGTCGGCTGCACCGGTGGGGGGTCGAACTTCGCGGGCCTGTCCTTCCCCTTCCTGCGCGAGAAGCTGGCCGGCAAGATCAGCCCGCAGATCACCGCCGTCGAGCCAGCCTCGTGTCCGTCGCTGACCCGCGGCACCTACGCGTACGACTTCGGCGACACCGCAGGTATGACGCCGCTGATGAAGATGCATACGCTCGGCCACGAGTTCATCCCCGACCCCATCCACGCCGGTGGACTTCGCTACCACGGCATGGCGCCGCTCATCTCGCACGTCTACGAACTCGGGCTGATGGATGCCGTCGCGATTCCCCAGACCGAGTGCTTCTCCGGGGCGGTGAAGTTCGCCCGCACGGAGGGGATCGTGCCGGCACCCGAGCCGACGCACGCCATCGCCCAGGCGATCAGGCTGGCGGAGCAGGCCAAGGAGACCGGTGAGGAGACCGTCATCCTGACCGCCCTGTGCGGCCACGGGCACTTCGACCTGGCGGCCTACGAGCAGTACCTCGCCGGCGCCATGGTCGATGAGGAACTCACCGATGCTCGCTTCGCCGAGGCACTCGAGCACCTCCCTGCAGTTCCGGTCTGATCCCACGCACGATCTCAACCCTGAAGCGCCGCTTCCCTTCTCGGGGCGGCGCTTCAGGGTTTCTGCTCGAAGACGTGTCGGCGTATCCATGCATGCATCGCTACCGCAGCCGCGGCACCGGCGTTGATGCTCCGCGTCGATCCGAACTGGCTGATGGCCAGCATGTCGGCACACAACTGCTGCGCCTGCTCGGATAAGCCCGGGCCCTCCTGGCCGAAGATCAGCACGCAGGCGCGTGGGATGTCGTACGTCTCGATCGGCACCGAGCCTTCGATGTTGTCGATACCGATGACCGGCAAACCCTCCTGCGTGGCCCAGTCTCCGAGATCCTCGACCGTCGCGTGATGACGCACGTGCTGATAGCGCTCGGTCACCATCGCCCCACGCCTGTTCCAGCGCCGATGGCCGACGATGTGGACCTCCGACGCCAGGAATGCGTTGGCCGAACGCACAACCGACCCAATATTCATGTCGTGCTCGAAGTTCTCGATGGCGACGTGGAAGGGGTGGCGTCGCTCATCGAGGTCGGCGACGATCGCATCCATTGACCAGTTGCGGTAGCGATCGACGACATTGCGGGTATCCCCGTGCTCAAGCAACTCGGGGTCCAAGCGCGGATCCATGCCGTGACACTAGCCGCGTCCTGGACAGCCACATCATCCGCTCGCGGGTCGTGGCGCTCTCGACGTAAGGACGCCGTACGCTCGACAGGTGCCCGATGTGACCCTGACTCTGCTCGCCGCCGTCTCCGCCCTCGGCCCGGATTGGCTGAATCCAGAGACCCTGCTCACCAGCCTCGGCGACATCGCCTTCTGGGTCGTCCTCGGGATTATCTTCGCCGAGTGCGGCCTGCTCATCGGCTTCTTTCTGCCCGGTGACTCACTGCTCTTCATCACCGGGCTCTTCATCGCCTCGGGATTCATCTCCATCAACATCTGGCTCGCCTGCGCCATGCTCTTTGTGGCCGCCGTCGCCGGCAACGCCGCAGGCTACGGGATCGGCTACCAGGTGGGTCCAGCGCTGTTCAAACGCGAGGACTCTCGCTTCTTCAAGAAGGTCTACGTCGACAAGACGCACGCATTCTTCGACAAGTACGGTGGTCGCGCCATCATCCTGGCGCGCTTCGTGCCGATCGTGCGCACCTTCATCACGGCGGTGGCGGGCGTTGGGCGCATGGACTTCAAGCGCTACATGGCCTACACCGCGATCGGCGGCCTGCTGTGGGCCGTGGGTGTGACCCTGCTCGGCTACTTCCTCGGCACGATCCCGTTCGTAAAGAACAACATCGAACTGATCCTCATCCTCATCGTGATCATCAGCGTGGTGCCGATCGCTATCGAGTTCATCCGTCACCGGCGTCAGGGCCGGGCCGCCTAGAGCACACCGCGCTGCTAGAGGCCGAGATCATCCAGCGAGTAGGCCGCTCGGTACTCCAAGCCGGCTGCACGCACCGCATCTCCCGCTCCCCGATCGACGATCACGGCCACTCCCACAACGTCAGCCCCGGCTTCCCGAAGCGCATCAACCGCTGCCATAACCGACGAGCCGGTCGTCGATGTGTCTTCGACCGCAACGACGCGTCTGCCCGCGACATCCGGGCCCTCGATGCGACGCTGCAGGCCATGGGCCTTGCCCTCCTTGCGGACCACGAAGGCGTCGACGTGCTCACCCTGAGCGGCGGCGGCATGCATCATTGCGGTGCCGACCGGATCCGCGCCCAGGGTCAGACCCCCTGCGGCGGAGTAGCCCCAGTCGCGGGTGAGGTCGAGCATCACGCGTCCGACTAATGGCGCGGCCTCGGCGTCGAGGGTGACGCGGCGAAGATCGACGTAGTAGTCAGCCTCACGGCCGCTGGACAGGATGACCTTGCCGTGGACCACGGCCTTGTCGACGATCTGCTGGCGCAACTGGTCGCGGTCGCTCATGCACCCGACCCTAGGGCACTGCCTAAGGTGTGAACATGCCGGTCGGATTCGCGGTCCTTACTCCGGGGACGCCGCCTGTCACGTGCGATGCGCCCACCCTGGACCTCGCCTCCGAGAACTACCCCGAAGGCGACTGGGTTCCTCGCGTGGCGGTGAGCATTGGCACAGCGGCACCGGACTTCGACGGCCCGGTCCTCCTCGTCCTCACCGGAGGCTTCGCGGCTCACGCGCCAAGTCTGGGCTTCGCCCAACGTGCCGCGCGCCGCCCTGTCGCAGGCTATGTCTTGGTCGACCCGATCCTTCCGACAGCCGGGAGTCATGACTGGCCGGATGCCCCCGTCACCGTCGTCCTCACACCGGCGGCCGATGACGACGCACGCTCGGCTGGATTGGCGGCACGGCTGCGCGGCTGGGAGATCATCGACGGAGAACTCGAGGGCGCACTGGCCGAGGTGGTTGCCCGACCGTAGGCATGAGCGCTGCTAGGTGCCTACCGTGCGCGCGACTGACCGCCCGGGCGGCGTGCCCCCACCGCACGGACCAGCGGGCGCGGTAGATATTGCGCGGCCAGAGACAGCACCTTGTACTGCGGTCCGGCCACGCTGATGGGGCGCCCCCGACGGACATCGCTCAAGGCCGTATCGACGACGTCCTGCGCGTCAAGCCACATCCACTCCGGCAGGGACTGCATCTGCATGCCCGCGCGCTGATGGAACTCGGTGTGCGTGAACCCCGGGCACACGGCCACCACGTGAACGCCGGTCCCCGCGAGCTCGATCGAGAGGCTTTCGCTGAATACGGTGACCCACGACTTCGATGCCGAGTACGTGCCGCCCGTGATCCAGCTCGCCACGCTGCTGACGTTGATGATCGCGCCCGTGCCGCGGTCGACCATGCCGGGCACGGCGGCATGGGTCAGTCGCATGACGGCCGTGACAAGGACATCGAGCATCTGCTGCTCGGCTTCGAGATCACCGCCGACGAATCGCTGCGGTACTCCGAAGCCCGCGTTGTTGACCAGGATCTCCACGGGCTGATCCCGATCGCGAAGCCGCTCCTCAACGCGGGCTAGGTCGGCCCGGTTGGAGAGGTCAGCCACGATCATTTCCACGTCGACCCGCTGCTGCTGTAGCCGATCGGCGACCTCCCGCAGACGCTCCTCATCGCGGGCCACCAGGCATAGGTCATGCCCGCGAGCCGCCAGCGTCTCTGCGAAGGTCAAGCCGATCCCCGACGTGCCGCCGGTCACCAAAGCTGTCCCCATCACGTCTCCTTAGTCGCAAGACTGCCTCGGAAGGCTACGCGATCTGGCCCTAATG
>Ga0181594_10006477_pt1 | contig 10130 bp, 8 predicted proteins | sample 071ome_18_FD_145603 | JGI IMG/M metagenome (GOLD analysis project Ga0181594, IMG submission 145603) | Coastal salt marsh microbial communities from the Groves Creek Marsh, Skidaway Island, Georgia - 071413BT metaG (spades assembly) | ecosystem: Environmental > Aquatic > Marine > Intertidal zone...
CGCTATCCGTATCACGGGCATTTCGTGCCCGGTGACGCCAACGCGATCGGCTACGAGGACCTCAAGGTGATCGAGAACTACGAGTTCCTGACCGCGGTCGCCACCGGTGAACAGCACCGCCCCGGGTTCTCCGAGGCCGTCGACTATGTGAGCTTCCAGTCGGCCTGGCTTCGGTCGTGTGAATCGGGTGCGTGGGAGACGGTCAACTCGATCAGACAGGACTGAACGCACCGAACCTGCGACAGCGAATTCAGGCGATACCGAACACGAACGACATGATCGACACGAGACGAGGAGCGAGCCGATGAAGACCATCCGACTGACCACCGCCGAGGCGATCGTCCGGTATCTCATCGCGCAGAAGACCGTGATCGACGGCCGCACCGTGCCGCTTTTCCCCGGCGTGTTCGCCATCTTCGGCCACGGCAACGTCACCTCGCTCGGGCACGCTCTCGAGAGCGTTCAGGACGATCTGCCGACGTGGCGCGGGCAGAACGAGCAGAGCATGGCCCTCGCCGCCACGGCCTACGCCAAGGCGGTGAAGCGCCGCCAGATCATGGTGGCCACCTCATCAGTTGGCCCCGGCGCCACCAACATGGTCACCGCGGCCGGGGTCGCCATGGCCAATCGTTTGCCGCTCCTGCTTCTCGCCGGAGACACGTTCACCTCCCGCATCCCGGATCCGGTGCTTCAGCAGGTGGAGCACTTCGGCGCCCCGTCGACCACCGTGAACGACGCCTTTCGCGCGGTGACCCGCTACTGGGATCGCATCACCCACCCGGCGCAGATCCTCCAGTCGCTGCCTCACGCCATCGAGACCATGCTCGACCCGGCCGAATGCGGCCCGGCCTTCATCGGGCTTCCACAAGATGTCCAGGCTGAGGCCTTCGACTTCCCGGAGCGCTTCTTCGCCGAACGGGTGCATCACCCGCGCCGCCAACGTGCTGATCAGTCCGAGATCGACGCCGCCGTCGAGGCGATCCGCTCGTCTGAAAAACCGCTCATCATCGCCGGAGGCGGCGTCCACTGGTCGGAGGCCGAATCCGAGCTCCTCGCTCTCGTCGAGCGACACCGCATCCCGGTGGTCGAGACCGTCGCCGGACGCACCTCGATCCCGCAGTCGAATCCGCTGCATGCCGGGCCGATCGGCGTGACCGGATGCACCTCGGCCAACGCCCTCGCCGCCCAGGCCGATGTGGTGATCGCCATCGGCACTCGTCTACAGGACTTCGCGACCGGATCGTGGACCGTGTTCGCCAACGAGGACATGCGCCTCATCGGGGTGAACACCGCCCGTTTCGATGCCACCAAGCACCTCGCTCAGACCGTTATCGGCGACGCCCGCGAAGCGATCACCGAGATCGACTCCCTCCTCGGTGACTGGACCGCTCCTGCCGCTTGGGCCGAGCGTTGCGCCACCGAGGTCACCGGATATCACGCCTACATCGACCGGATCGCCGACCCGGCCAGGGGCACAACTGAACTGCCGACCTACGCGCAAGTGGTTGGCGCCGTCAGTCGGTTAGCCACCGATGACACCTATGTGCTCACCGCCGCCGGCGGGTTCCCCGGTGAGCTGGTGAACGGCTGGCGCTCAGATGTCTGCCACTCCTTCGACACCGAGTACGGCTACTCCTGCATGGGATATGAGATCGCCGGCGGCTGGGGCGCGGCGATGGCCCTTCCCGATCGCGAGGTCGTGGTGCTCGTCGGAGACGGCTCGTATCTCATGATGAACAGCGACCTCTACTCGTCGGTCCTGTCCGGCCATCGCATGACGGTGGTCGTGTGCGACAACGGAGGCTTCGCCGTCATCAACCGCCTCCAGGTCAACCAGGGTGGTGTCCCGTTCAACAATCTCATCGCCGACTCCCGCATCGTCGAGGAGGTCCGGGTCGACTTCGCCGCCCATGCCGCCGCCATGGGCTGTCGGGCGGAGACGGTGACCGATATCGCCGGCCTCGAGGCGGCGCTCGAACGAGCCCGAACCGCTGATCGGACCACTGTCATCGCCTTGCGAACCGACGCCTACAGCTGGACCGAGGGAGGCTCGTTCTGGGAAGTCGGTGTGCCGGAGGTGAGCCCGCGGGCCGAGGTGCTCGCCGCCCGGGCGGAACTCGACGAGGGCAAGCGCGCCCAGCGGCTCGGCTGGTAGAGATGAGGGAATGGAGGTGACCCGATGACCGCCACGATCTCGAACGACCTGGTGAAGCGCGATTACCGCCTGACTGGGCCCGAAGCGCGACTCGCCCGAGAGCGCGGCCTCGCTGACGCCCGCTGGTTCCAGCCGGTGGTGGAGCCCTCGGTCATGCGCTCCCTACAGGAGCGATCTGACGCACGCGCCTCACTCGACACCACGCTCTGGATCGCCGCCCTCATCGGAGCGGGACTCCTCGCCTGGTGGTCACTCGGATCCTGGTGGGCGGTGCCGGCCTTCGCTCTCTACGGGGCGCTCTACGGCGGATCCGCCGATGCCCGCTGGCACGAGGCCGGACATGGCACCGCCTTTAGGACCGGATGGGCGAACGAGGCCGTCTACCACGTCGCCTGTTTCATGCTCTGGCGCGGGCCGACGCTGTGGCGCTGGTCGCACTACCGGCACCACACCGACACGATCATCGTCGGACGCGACGCTGAGATCGTGTTCCAGCGCCCACCGAGCGTCCCCGGCACGGTGTTCGCCTTCACCCACCTGCGAGGCGGGCCGTCGATGTTCATTCGTCTGGTCCGACACGCGACCGTCGGACTCGACGCCGAGGCCTGCGATTTCATTCCCGAGCACGACCGGCGTCGCGCCGTGTGGGAGGCCCGCGTCTTCGTCGGCCTCACCCTCGTGGTCGTCGTGTGGGCCACCGCCATCACCTCGATCGTCCCGCTGCTGTTCATCGGTCTGCCGACTATCTACGGGGCGTGGCTCATGGTGTTCTTCGGGCTTACCCAGCACGCCGGCATGCGCGAAGACGTGCTCGATCACCGTCTCAACACGCGGACCGTCATGATGAACCCGCTCTTCCGGTTCCTGTATCTGAACATGAACTACCACGTCGAGCACCACATCTTCCCGAGCGTCCCGTACCACGCTCTGCCGAAGCTGCACACCGAGATCCGTGACCAACTCGCCCCGCCGATCCCCAACACCGTCGCGGCCTACCGGCAGATCTTCTCGGCACTGCGTCGTCAGTCGACCGACCCGACCTACGAGCTCGACCTCGACATTCCCGATGTCCCCGGTGCCGAACCCGACCGCATCGAGGTGGGGGAGGGGAACTGGGCCCGCGGAGGCGGGCCGGTCAGCCTCGGATCGGTGACCTCCGTCGCCATCGGGGGACTCCGCCGAGTCGATGTCGGCGATCGCACCTACGTGCTCTGCCGTCTTGGCGAGGACGAGGTGGCGTTGCTCGATGGACTCTGCACCCACGGTCAGGTACACCTCGCCGATGGCGCGCTCCTCGACGGCCAACTCGAGTGCCCGAAGCACAACGGCCGTTTCGACGCCCGCACCGGGGCGCCCTGTCGCAAACCCATACGCGAGGCCCTCGGCGCCTATGAGGTCGACGTGCGCGATGGGCGCATCACCACCGAGTTCAACCGACTCGACGGGTCCTGATCCCTCCCGGATTCCGAGATCCGCTAAGCGCCACAGAACGACCTTCGATCGAAACGACCAGGAGAACGAACCACATGACCAGCACCTCCCCCATCCGCATCGGCCTCCTTGGCTGCGGACGCATCGGCCGGATGCACGCCGAACTCGTCGCGCGACGCGTCGAGGGACTCTCCCTCGGCGCGGTCTACGACGTCGCCACAGCTGCCGCGGAGGCCGTCTCCGCGGAGCATGGTGGCTTCGTCGCCGGCGATCCGCATGAGTTGATCAACTCCGATCAGGTCGACGCCGTGGCCATCTGCTCGTCGACCGACACCCACATTGATCTCCTCGTCGCCGCCGCTGAGGCCGGCAAGCCGGTGTTCCTCGAGAAGCCGGTACACCTCGACCTCGGCGAAGTCGACCGAGGGGTGGCGGCCGTCGAGCGATCAGGGATCCCGGTCCAGGTCGGCTTCAACCGGCGTTTCGACCCGAGCCATCGCTCGGTGCGAGAGCAGGTTCGCGCGGGAGCGGTCGGCGAGGTGCAGATGGTGCGCATCACGAGCCGCGACCCCGCGCCTCCCCCGATCGAGTACATCAAGGTGTCGGGCGGCATCTTCCTCGACATGACCATCCACGACTTCGACATGGCCCGCTATGTGACCGGCAGCGAGGTGGTCGAGGTCTATGCCCAGGGTGGCGTCATGGTCGACCCCGCTATCGGCGAGGCCGGTGACCTCGACACCGTCGTCGTGATGATGCGCCACGAGAACGGCGCGATCACCACCATCGACAACTCCCGTCAAGCGGTTTACGGCTACGACCAGCGCGTCGAGGTGTTCGGGTCGGCGGGGGTCGTGGCGAGCGACAACCCGGGGGTCACCACCACCACGTTGCGCACCGCCGACGGGTCGCAGGGATCGACGATCCCGTACTTCTTCATCGAGCGATACATCCCGTCGTACGTCGACCAGTGGGGTGACTTCGTTCGCACGGCGCGCGGAGAGGCACCGTCGCCGGTCACGATCGCCGATGGGCGCGCCCCGTTGGTGCTCGGACTCGCTGCCTGGAAATCCATTCACGAGGGACGCCCAGTGGGCGTCGGGGAGATCGGCTGAACATGACACCAGAAGACGCCGGCTGGCGCTACCTCGCATTCGACACCGTCGCGCTTGCGGCCGGGGAGCATCACTCCGGGTGCGCACAAGGTCGAGAGACCGCGATCACAGTGCTTGCCGGATCCGGCACGGTCACCGCCGGTGACCTTGAGGCCGAGGTCACCCGTGACTCGGTGTTCACCGAACTCGGCCGGGTGGTCTACGTGGCGCCTGGTGAGGAGTACTCGGTGGTCGCCGGTGCCGCCGGAGTGGAGTTCGCCGTTGGCTCGGCGCCCGCCGAAGGCCGCTACCCGACGCGGGTGATCGAGCCCTCGGAGATGCGCTCGGAGATCCGCGGCGGAGGGCAGGCCCATCGCCAGGTGATCCACACCGTCGCCCCTCCCATCGACGCCGAGCGACTCATCCTGTATCAGGTGTACGTGCCCCGCGGCACCTGGTCGGGGTGGCCTCCGCACTGCCACGACGGCCACGACGGCTCCCCGTACCTCGAGGAGACCTATTGGTTCCGACTCGACCGGCCCGAGGGGTACGCGATCCATCGCAACTGGCGTGACGGCGCATTCGACGAGACGTTTGTGGTGCACGACCGCGGTCTGGTGACCGTGCCCGCCGGCTACCACACCTCGGTGGCCTGCCCGGGGGCGAATATGTACTTCCTCAACTACCTCGCGGGAGATCTCATCGGCGAGGAACGGTCGACCCCGCCATGCTTCGCCGCCGAGCACACATGGATCGAGGCGGACTGGACAGCGGGGGAGTGGTCGCTGCCGATCGTTCCGACGACGTGACCAGCCGGCTGGAGCGGGTGGTGCGGGCGTGACGGGTCTCGACGATCTTCGCGACGAGTCCGGTCGCTTCCGGGTGCTCGCAATCGACCACCGCGATTCCCTTCGGCAGTTCCTGGCCCGCGGTCGGCCGGCTCATGGTGCAAGTGATGGGAGCGTTACCGACGCTCAGATCACGGCGATGAAGATCGAACTGGTTGGAGCGGTCTCTCCCTTCGCCACCGGTGTGATGCTTGAGCCGGAGTACTCGATCCCGCAGGTAATTGAGGCGGGTGCGCTCGCTTCTGGAGTCGGGTTCTTCGCCGCTCTCGAGTCGCAGGGGTATCTCGACGATCCGGGTGCCGGTCCGACGACCGTGCTCGAGGGTTGGTCGGTAGCGGCGGCGGCCGCGTCGGGAGCGTCATGCGCGAAGGTGCTGCTGCCCTTCCATCCCGACCATCCACTCGCCGTCGAGCAGGAACGCGTCGCGGTCGATCTGCTGGCCGAGTCTCATGAGGTCGGTATTCCGCTGGTGATGGAGCCGCTGTTCTTCGGTCTCGCGTCGCCGGAGGATCGACTGCGGGTCGTGCTCGAGACCGCTGAGCGGTTCGCTGCGCTCGGACCGGACCTCCTCAAGTTGCCGTTCCCAGTCGATCCGCTCGTCGTGACTGATCGTGCGGCCTGGCTGGACAGCTGCCGTCAGGTGACCGCGCGGTGTTCGATGCCGTGGGCGTTGCTCTCCGGCGGTGGCGACTTCGATTTGTTCCTCGATCAGGTTCGGGTGTCGACCGAAGCTGGTTGCTCCGGGTTCATGGTCGGTCGCGCGCTCTGGGGGGAGTGGGCACTGGCTGATGAGGCGCACCGAGCGAGCGCCATCGCCGAGACCGTGCTCCCGCGATGGGAGCGGCTGCGAGCCATCTAGTTGGCGGTCAGTCGGCTGGTGTCGCGCTGAGAGGCGCGTCCGGGGCGTCCATCGCCCGGTCACCGGCCTCGATCGCATCGAGGAGGTGGATGGCGAGGTCGGCCACCTTGACCGTGTCCTCATCGGCCCCGGCAGCTTTCGCGCCGTCGTCCATCATGATGTAGCAGAACGGGCAGGCGGTCGCGATGCGTGTCGCTCCGGTCGACAGGGCCTCGCGAGCGCGCTCGTCGTTGACCTTCGTGCCGATGGACTCCTCCATCCACATGCGCGCCCCACCGGCACCGCAGCACATGCCCTTGGTGCCGTTGCGGGGCATCTCGACAATCTCGATGCCCTTGATCGACCCGACCACTTTGCGGGGGGCGAGGTAGACGTCGTTGTGACGTCCGAGGTAACAGGAGTCGTGATAGGTGATGCGCTCTTCAAGCGTCGCCTGCGACACATCGAGTCGTCCGTCGGCGATGAGTTGCTCGAGCAGTTGCGTGTGGTGGACGACCTCGTAGTGGCCGCCGAGTTGCGGGTACTCGTTCAACAGGGTGTTGAAGCAATGCGGGCACTGGGTGATGACCTTCTTCACGCCCATGCCGTTCAGGGTTTCGATGTTCGGCATGGCGAGCATCTGGAAGAGGTACTCGTTGCCGGAGCGACGCGCTGAGTCGCCGGTGCACATCTCGCTCGGGCCGAGGATCGCGACATCGACACCGGCGCGGCGCAGCAACTTCGCCATTGCCTGGGTGACCTTCTTGTTCTTGTCGTCGAAACTGCCGGCGCAACCGACCCAGTAGAGGTACTCCGAGGTGAGTGGATCGCCTGGGTCGACAACGGTGACATCGAGGCCGTCAGCCCAGTCACCACGCTCACCCTGGTTCATGCCCCACGGGTTCCCCTGATTTTCCATCGCCCGGTAGGCGTTGCCGAGTTCAGCCGGGAAGTTCGACTCCATGAGCGACAGGTAGCGCCGCATGTCGAGGATCTTGTCGAGGATCTCGATGTTGACCGGGCAGATCTCGTCGCAGGCCTTGCAGGAGGTGCATGACCAGATCTCCTCAGCGGTGATCCGCTCGAAGAGCGAGTTCGCCCCGATCGTGATCTCGGCGTCGGTTCCGATCGGCGGGCTGACGATCGTCGATCCGGTCGCCGCCATGACCTCGCCAGTCTTCAGCACGATCTCGCGCGGATCGAGCGGCTTGCCGGTGGCATGGGCAGGGCACACGCTCGTGCACCGACCGCACATGGTGCAGGCGTCGGTGTCGAGAAGCTGTTTCCAGGTGAAGTCCTCCACCACCGAGGCACCGAACGACTCGAGTTCGGTCTCCATCAGATTCGGCATGGGCTTCATCGCGCCCTTCGGGCGGTCCTTGTCGCGCAGATACATGTTGATCGGCGAGGTAAAGACGTGCCGGAGCATCGTGATCGGCAGGATCGCGAGGAACACGACGAACGAAACGACGTGGCCGATCCACCACCACTGGTGCCAGGTGCTAATCGCGCTCGCCGACATCCCGTCGATCCAGGTCGCGATTGGGTAGCCGATGAACGACCACTTCTCGTAGTCGGGTGTGCCGTCGACCGCGATGCGGAATGCCTCCGCCCCGAAACCGGTGATGCCGATGGCGAGGAAGGTGCCGAGGATGACGGCGTGCTCCGGCTTGGTTTTGATGCGAATGCGATAGGGCCGCTGGATGTAGCGGCGCACGATCGCCCAGATCACACCGACTGTGAAGACCGTGCCGGCGAGGTCGCCGACGAATGAATAGGCCTTATACGTGCCCCCGTGGAGGAACTTCAGGCTCTCGGGCATCTGATGGTCGATCTCAAGCACCGTGGTGACGCCCATCAGCACGAGGAAGCCGAAGTAGATCATCGAGTGCATCAACCCGGCGGCCGAGTCGCGCAACAGGGTCTGCATGTAGAGCCCGGCGCGGACATCGCCGGCGCGGCGCTTCACGTTCTTGGTGGTGGTGCGGCGCTTCGCAGGTCCGCCTCGCTCCCAGTTGCGCATCCGCGCGGCGAACTGGAAAGCGCCCCAGACGACCATGACGGGGATGACGGTGTAGAAGGCGATCTGCAGCGGGCCGGGGATGTTCCCAAAGACGGTGCGGTGCACCTCGTTGTCGTTGTGCCAATGGGTGATCTGGGGGAGGACACCGGAGACGAGGATGAAGACCCCCATGCCGATGCCGAGGATCAACGACAGCTGGTGCGGTCGGAGGCGACGGTCGCCGGTGTCCGCCGTGTCGGTCTCGTGCTGTTCGACGTGCGCGCTCATGCTCGCCTCACGCTAGTCGTTGACCGAGTTTCGGTCCGCTCCGGGGTGGGGCCGTAGTTCGGCCGCGAGGTCAGTCGCTGATTCAGCCCCAGAATCAGTCCTGCATCAGCCGAAGTACTCGCGGTCGAGTCCGCGAACGATGCCCGCGAGGTTCTCGAGGAGTCGTCGAGCGATTGAGGGGACCTCGGCAATCACCGCTGAGAAGTGGCGCTGATCGATCACGAGGAGATCGCAGTCGGTCTCGCACACCACCGTCGCTGTGCGTGGGCCGTGGTCGATCAGGCTCAACTCGCCGACCATGGCCCCGGGTCCGAGGGTGGCCACCTTTCGACCGTTGCGTTTCACGGTGACTGAACCGTCGATGACGACGAAGGCCTCTCGACCGGTTTGTCCTTGGTCGATGATCATCGTTCCGGCGGTCATTCGGATCTCGGTGCCGGCCTTCGCGATGAGGCGGAGTTCCTTCTGCGAGCACGAGGCGAAGAGTGGCACCGCGGCGAGGTGCCGAAGGTGCTCGTCTCGGGCGGCCATGTCGGCAGAGTAGCCCTGATTTGAGCCCGCCTTGGACGAGTCGGATGGGCTTCCCGGTTCTTCGGGATCAGGGTTCGCGGACGAGTGCGTGCCGGGGCCAGAGCGATTCGGGATCAGTGCGTGCCGGCTTGTGCGGCGACCGCGGCCATCGCCGCGGCGATCGCTTCTTGGTCGCCGAGATAGGCCGCGTCAGCGACCGTGAGCGCGTTACCACTCCCGTTCTCGAACCGGTAGCGACGAGGTGCGCCGGTGGGGATGTTCACCTCAGCGATGTCCTCGTCGGAGATATCCTCGAGGTGCTTAAGCAGCGCGCGGAGACTGTTGCCGTGGGCGGTAACTAGCACGTTGAGCCCGGCGAGCAACTGGGGCGCGATCTCGTCGTACCAGTATGGGAGCACGCGAGCCACGACGTCCCGAAGACATTCGGCCGCTGGCAACACGTCGCTTGGTAGCGATCGGTAACGCGGGTCGTTGACCGGATGTTCAGGACTCGAGGCGTCCACCGGCGGCGGTGGAACATCGAAGCTCCGACGCCATAGGTGGGTCTGCTCAGGACCGTGCCGTTCGGTGGTCGCCTGCTTGTCGAGACCCTGCAGCGCGCCGTAGTGGCGTTCGTTGAGCCGCCAGTGCCGCTGCACTGGGAGCCACGGCTGCCCCATTGCCTCGAGCGCGAGGTTCTGGGTGATCACCGCTCGAGTGAGTAGCGACGTGTGGCTCGTGTCGAAACGCAGCCCCTCCTCGGCCATGGTGTGGCCGGCCGCAACTGCCTCGGCGCGGCCCTTCTCAGTGAGTTCGACGTCATGCCAGCCGGTGAATAGGTTGGCGACGTTCCACTCGGATTGGCCGTGTCGGAGAATGACGAGCGTGCCGGGCATGGTGAAAGCCTACGGCTACCCCGGTAGCGGGGGTCCACCAGCTCCGTGGTAATCACTCGGTGTGGAAC
>Ga0181594_10006485_pt1 | contig 10124 bp, 4 predicted proteins | sample 071ome_18_FD_145603 | JGI IMG/M metagenome (GOLD analysis project Ga0181594, IMG submission 145603) | Coastal salt marsh microbial communities from the Groves Creek Marsh, Skidaway Island, Georgia - 071413BT metaG (spades assembly) | ecosystem: Environmental > Aquatic > Marine > Intertidal zone...
ACCTCGATGCCGGCTTCGCGCATCACGGCCGAGATGCCGTCGACGTCACGCAGGTCGCTGGGCGACCACCAGTCGTCGCCGGCGTCCATGACCACACGCACCGACACCCCCCGCTCTGCGGCACGCAGCAGGGCATGGACGAGGTTGGGTTCCTGGAGCTGATAGACCTGCACGTCAAGCGAGGTGGACGCCCCGTCGATCCATTGCACGAGGTCCACCACGCCTGCTTCAGGGCTGATGATGGGCCTCATCGTGGTCAGGTCGGTCAGGTGCCGGTCGACGCACGGCGTCGACGCGCCAATGCGCGTCCATCGGCTTCGCCAATCGCTGGCGCTGTCCGTGTCCTCGAGGTTCGCGCAACCCGAACCTCGGAGGTAGACAAGCCGATCCAATCCGGAGACGGGTGGTGTCAAGGACACGCCGTTCCACCCTTCAATGTCGACCGGGCCATCCCCCCAGACCACGGCGTCGGCGACCGTGCCGTCGGGGGCCACAAGGCGCACCGCCCCTCCATCGTCGTGCAGGTGGACGGTAGCATCGAGGTGCTCGGTCATGTCGACCACAACACCGTCCCACGCGTCCGCAATGGCGGAGGCGTTGGCGCTCAGCGTGATCGATGCCCCTGCCTCGAGGCGAAGCGAGGTGAAGGCTGCTGCGAATCCGGCCGTGGGGGACGACCGCCGTTCAAGCGTCCATCCGTCCAGCACGGCCGGAAGGGTGCCGACGTTCCGGAGTTCGACGAATTCAACGTTCAGCCCGTCAAGGACGCCGTCCACCATCAGCGCCGTGAACAGCAGGTCGTCGGGCCCGGCGAGGTCGCTCGTGCCGGGTTCAGCGGCACCCGGCGTCGGCCACGGGCTCGCTCGTGGGTTGTCGAGGTCGATGAACGAGGTGCAGTCCTCACCGTTGAGTCCAGAGAGGTCGAAGGCCTGCGACGTGCTGCTGTCCGGGTCGTGCAGAACCACGGTCCCGTCGATGGTGGTGGCGCTGTCGAGGCGGAGCAGTCCGCGGCCACCCGGTTCAAGGTCCGTGGTGGTGCCGTTGGGCGTCCACCAGCGGTCGGGTCGGACGAACCATGAGCGGCCGTTGGCGTCCTCAAACCGCCATCGGGAGGCGTTGACCGTCTCGGAGGCGGTGTTGTGCAATTCCAACCACGTGCCGCTTGGCGTCCCCGTGCTGCAGGTGGGCATCGCTTCGGTGATGGAGAGGGCTTCGCCGAGGGTCCATGCGGGCCAGACGGGTTCAACCTCGCCCGGCGTGGGCCATGCGCTCAGGTCCCACCCTGGGGCGACGCCCCTGTTCAGGCCTTCTGGGCCGGCTCCGGCGTGGCTTTGGTTGGCCGGGACGATCGATTCTCCGATGGGGATCGACGGCCATCCCACTTCCTGAACGACCTGGAAGGACGGGCTCATCAACGCGAGGATGTCCTCCGTAGCATGCACGAGCGTAAGGTCTGCGCCAAGGTCAACTACGGTGACCTCACCGGGTGCCAAGGTCGTCACGCCGTTCCACAGCACCGTGGCATCGAGCGTGAGGTTGCGCTGCGGTGCAATCAGCGACCATCCCGTGAGGTCCACGCTCACGTCGTCGACGTTGCGCACCTCGACCCAGCCCGACGTGTCGCTGGCCGTTCGGGCTGCGAGCACTTCGGTCATGCGCACCTGCGGTGCGTCGGGCTGTGCAGAGCCATTGCCTCCCGGCGTGGCCACAGCGGTGGTCACCCATGGAAGCATGGGGTCACTGGCCCGGACAAGGGCCACGCCGACGCCCGGCTCTGCGGTCCAATGCGCGACGTCACGAACGGCGCCTGACGGGTCGATCAAGCGAAGGATGTCGGTCCCGTTCCACAACCGGTGCGTGGCCGTGAAGTGGACAAGTGCGCGGCCGTCGGCCGCGAGGAGGCTGCCGCTTCCGTTGTGGGTGATGTTCCCCTCACCGAGGAAGGTCACGTTGCCGAGGCCCCCTCCAATGCTCCAGCCGGACAGGTCCACTGGCGTTGCGCCAGCGTTGTGGACCTCGATCCATTCGGTGTTGGGCGCCGACCCCCCTTCGTCGCTGGCCATCACGAGGAGTTCTTCGAAACGGAGGTCCGCGTCCATCCGTGGTAGGTCCCCCAACAAGGGATGTTCAGGGGCGAAGGGGGTTGGCGCCACGGCCAAGACCATCGCGCCTTGACCGCCGTCTTGCAACGCAAATCCGGGTTCGATGACCCCCCATGTCAAGCGCTGGGCGAGGCTGCCGTTGGGCCAGAGGAGGTCGAGGCGCTCACCTGCGTTGTTGAGCATCGCGCTCCCGTTCATCGCGACGACGATGCGGCCACCTGCAGGGACCTCGTCGGTGGTGCTGCCGTTTGGGGCAAAGGTGGCGTTGCCGCTGAGGTGCATCGTGTTGCCCGCCGTGTCGACGATGCTCCATCCTGCGAGGGGGGTGGCGGTGGTGACGTTGGACGTCACCTCAATCCATTCCCCGCCCGGCCAAAGGTCGTCGTCGAAACTTGGCCACGGGTCGGCCATCACCTCGCTGATGTGAAAGGGTCCAGGGAGCACCACGGTGGACGAGCCGTCGTTGGCGCTGCCCGGCGTCGGTGCGGTGGTGGCGATGAGGTCGGCCGTGGGCGTGGTGCTGTCCCGTTCGTAACTGACCCCGCTGGCCGACCCCGTCCACGTGACCGTATGACGTGCCGTACCCCCAGCGTCGTCAAGGCGCACGGAGCGTGCCCCGGTGTTCGCCAACCAGAAATCGGTGACGCCGTTGCGCGCCACCACCATGTAGCCGCCAGGGACGAGGGAATACGACGCAGCGTTCGACGCGTTCCACCCAACGATGGTGGTGGCGTTCAGCGTGAGGCTGAGGCCTGCCTCGTTCACGAGGGCCCAGCCCCGCATGTCCGTCGTCACGCTCCCTTCGTTGCGCAGTTCGACCCACTCTCCACCGGGCCACGCGGCGTCATCGTAGCCAGCGGGGTTCGGAACGACTTCGTTGATGCACAGTCCACCGCTGCATGCTGTGGAACGGGCGGACGTGCCAGCAGTGGCGGCGGGTTGAGCCAAGGCCACGAGCATCACGAGCAGCAGGCCAAGCGCTCGTGTGCGACGCATGAACTGCAAAGGAATGGAACGCACATATCCCTTCCTCCGTTTCAGATGAAACCAAAGGAATCGAAGCGTTGTGCAAAGGTGTAGATCATGATGGGCACGAGGATGATGCCCATCCCGTGGCTGCGCCGAATCCCAATTCGGGGTGGCAGGAGGCCAAGGAAGGTGCCGACCACCAGCACGCCAAGGCCGATCCATCCTGTGGAACACCACACGAGGGCCACCACAAATCCAACGACACCGAGCACCATGTGGCGAAGCGGAATGGTGGCGTGCAGACGGAGGACCGCTCCACCCACGTGCCGCATCAGCGGGACCGCAATGAGGCCCGCCGCGAGGGTGACGGCGAGCAACCGCACGAAGTCGGCGGACGGCTGGACGGCGCTCCACGTCTCGACGGGATACATCATCTTCAGCGCGAGGGTTGCTCCTGAACGCGACCTGCCGATGATGTACAGGAAGCCCAAGACCATGACCGTCACGGCAGTGTTCACCGCAGACAGGATGGCGATGATCTCGAGGTCTTGCCTCGTCTGGGGCCCCTCGTCGCCGCCTTCGGCTTCCAGCAGCGCGAGTTCGAGCAGTTCCTCGTCGCTCAAGTCGATGAGTTGCCGGGTTTCCCAGTCCATGCCCGGTCCAGCCACCCCCTTGGCCCTTGCATGCAGGTTGCGACCGCCCATCACCAGCACTGTGGCTTGGCTGGCCGTCATGCCGGGCAGCACGCCCATGCACGCTCCCGCAACGCTCGACCAGAAGCAGGGTGCAACAAGCGGACGTGCGGGAGGCAGGTGCCAGTCCTCCTTTTGTGGCGGGAGGTGGCTGGTCGTCGCGTAGATGTCCAGCAGGTTGGCGATGCCGAACAAGCCTGCGAGGCTCGGGAGCAGGAGGGAGGCATCGGGCATGCCGAGGGGCGAGGTGGCAGGAAGTTCGAACACGGCCCAGCCGTACATGCCGGCCAGCAGGAAGAAAGAGGTCGCGACGAGGAAGCCTGCCAAACGGCTGCTCTGGCCGAGGCGTCCTCGGGTGAGGCGCTGAACGGGGTCCGGCCAGTCAAGGCGTGTGGTCTCGGTGGCCAGAAGGATGAGCGAGATGCTGAGCAGCAGGAACGGTAGGATGCTGCGCAATCCATCGTAGAGGCCGAGTTCGGGTCCAAACGCGACGCGCGCGACGAGGATGAGCGGCAGGGACAGGAGCAGGCCAAGTTGCGAACCCCTCGCCGACCACGCGACCCCCCGGGCAGCGTGGCCGCTGAGCAGCATCCGATGGCCGGGGAGCAAGGAGAGGGCCGTATCGCCGTCGGGTGCGCCAATCAGGGCTGAAGGGATGTAGTTCAGGAAGGTGTGCACCGTCCCGGTGGAGACGATGATGGCCGCGACGGCGTAGAGCGGGATGCCAAGTTCCAGCAATGCAGGCGAGACGGCGAGCAGGATGAGGGCCACGTTGTTCACGTGGAATCCAGGGATGAGGCCGGTGAGGGTGCCGAGCATCACGCCGATGGCGAGGGCCGCGAGGGTCCACGTCAGCGTCGCGAAGTAGACCTCGAGCACGCCTACGCCTCCTCCATGTCAACACGGTCGTTTGAGCCGTTGCCGTCGCTGTCTTCGTTGTCGGGGTCCGTCCCGAGGGCCACCTCGAGGCCGTCGGCAAGGCCGTCACCGTCGCGGTCCTCCACGTCGGCCCTGTCCAGCACGTAGGTCAGGGAGGTGCCGTCTTCGCCCTCCACTTGATGCAGCCGTCCAACGAACTGGAGTGTGGCGTTGGCGTGCAGGTCGTCGAGGGCCAGTGAACCGTCCACGGGAGCGATCTGCACGGCGCGTTGCCCACCGGCCTGACGCAACATCGGCAACGAGGGGTCGCTGAGGTCGAGCACGCCCGACAACGCGACCCGCATGTCGCGGCTGTACCCCCACTGAACCGCACCGTCGTCCCAACCGAGCGGGGCCGGGTTCGGAACCGGTCCGTCGTGCGTCATGCTGTGGACGGTCAGGCGGGCCCGCATCGAGGCGGCATCCCACTCCACCGTGACCTCGGCGACGATGGCCTGACCTGCTTCGATCCACGTGGTTCGGGGGCCGGGAAGGCTCGCGGCCACGGTTCTCCATCCCGGGCTGTAGGCGGGTTGGTCCGCCAAGGAGGTGCTTGCCGGCTCAACGCCCGGGGCGACCGCGTACCGCGTGTAGAGGCGTACGGTGTGGCGTTGACCGTCGTTGAGGACGGCACCGGGCTCCACGTTGAGCATGCCGAGCACGTCCGCCAATTCGGTTGGCACGATGAGGTTCAGGTCGTCTTCCGTTCGTGCATCGAGGCACCATGAACCAAGGGTGCTCGACCACAAGAGGCGGCCGGTAGCGGTGGTGGTGCTGTTTTCGAAGGCAGCCACTGCATTCGCGTCGTCGCCTCCCGGCAGGAAGCAGGCCCGTTCCTCGCCGCTCGTCATCCACCAGCCGTCGTCGTCCTGCACCAGCACACCGGAGAGGCGGGCAACGGCGCCGCTGCGGTAGGACCACGAGGCCGTATCGTCCCAATTGAGCGCCTCCACGGCGGGGGTGTGCGAGGGGTCCACCAGCAGGTCAGGTCCGCTGACGTGGAAGGCCCATTGCAGGGAGGCAGGGTCGTAGCGGAGCAGTCCGTCGGCCTGGATGCGGGCACCATGTTCGATCCACCGTCCCGGCGCAGAGGACACGATCAGGCGAAGGTGGTGCTCCGCGTTGCTCCACGTCGGATGGTCGTTGAGCTGGGCCGACGTCCACGCCGCATCCGGCGGGATCGCTTCGCCGATGTAGCCGCTCAGGCGAAGGACGACCTCGCTGTGGTTGGCAGGGTCGAGGGCGACGTCCGACAAGGAGGTGGACACGACGTCGGGAAGGTCTTCGGCTTCCCACGACACCGCACCGGCGCCAAGGGACTGCATGTAGAGCCGGCCTTCCCATTCGATGACGTCCCCTGTCGCATCGACGACGGTGCCGACGGGAGGCAAGGTCCCGGCCCGGTACCAGCGGACTTCGACGACGCCGGTGCTGTCTTCGAGGATCACGTCGACGCGGTCTTCGCCGGTGCCATAAGGGTCCACCATCCACGACGTGAGCGTGCCTTCGATGCGGACGACCTCGTTGGTGTGCTCCACGAGTTCGCCGATGGGGACGACGTCCGGCTCCCTCAGCACCGCGTAGGCGTTCATGCCCGCCACGAGAAGGATGGCGACACCGAACATCGCCCAGAGGCGTTGGCTCATGACAAGGTCCGGTGTCGAAGCCTCAGCGGACACGTTGCCTCCTGTACATCAAGGGGCATGAGCGTTGCTCCGGATGAGGGGGGTTGATGAGCGGTGGCCCTGCCGTTGGAACGATGGCCTCTCCGTTGGACCGCGTCATTCGCGACGAAGTCCATCGGGACGTGCTCGTGCCTGCGGCGCACGCCAGCATCCTCGACACCCGCGAGTTCCAGCGGCTGCGTTACGTGCGCCAGCTGGCCACGTGCGAATACGTCTTCCCGAGCGCAACCCACACACGCTTCGCCCATTCCCTCGGCGCCTACCACCTGGCCGGGCGCTTGCTCGACGCCCTTGAAGTGGCCCATCCGGGGGCGATTGACCCCGACGACGGCGAATTGGTCCGTCTGGCCGCGTTGCTGCACGATGTGGGTCACCCTCCGTTTTCCCACCTCCTGGAAACGCCGGAGGTCTTCGCCACCTTCCACAGCCACGAGACGTGGGGCAAGGAACTCCTCGTGTCCGAGCAGACCGAGGTCGGGCAGGCGGTGCGCAACGTGGTGGGCGAGCCGCGCTTTGGACGGCTCCTCGCCATGTTCGAGGGGGCCTCGGACCACGCGGGAATCCCGATTCCGAAGGCGCTGAAGGAGGTGGTGTCAAGCCAACTTGACGTGGACCGCATGGACTACCTCGTCCGCGATCAGGCCAACACGGGCGCGCAGATCGGCGGCTTCGACATCGACCGTGTGCTTCGCGCGCTTCGGATGGCACCCGAAGGCGGCCTCCGCGCAAAATCGTGGGGCTTGCCGGCGATTGAAGCCTACCTCGTCACGAGGTACCACATGTACCTGCAGGTGTATTTCCACAAGGTGAACATGCTGACGCAGACCTACCTCGTTCGGATGCTGTCCCGTGCCCGCGCCCTGGCCAACGAAGGCAGGCTCGCGCTCTCGTCGGACCTCGAAGCGATGCTGCTGGACGACGCCCTTTCCCCCGAACGCTACGCTTCCCTTCACGATGCCCACGTGCTCGTGGCCCTGCCTGCGTGGGCGGCCCACGACGACGAAGCCTTGCGCTCGGATGCGGTGCGTTTGTTGTCGCGTCGCGACTACCACAAGTCCCTCCGCATCCGCGACCTGACGCGGTCCATGGTCGCTCAGGTCGAAAGCGACCTGCGAACGCTGGTGGCCGAATCCGGCTTCGACCCCACCACGGACGTCATCACGGCGGCCGTCCGCAAGCACGGATACCTGCCGTACGACCAGGGCATCCTGCTGGAAGACGGCCGCGACGTCGCTGAGCATTCGCCGATCGTCCGCGCCTTGACGCAGGCAGCCGACCGCGCGCTCATCTTCGTTCCCGCCGAGGTGCGGGATGCAGCCGAGGCCTTGGTGCGTGAGCGCGTGATGCCCGGCCAAGCCTCGCTCGACCGCTTCATGGAAGGCGGCAACCTCATGACCGACGCGCCAAAAGGAACGCCGGACCCGTAGCTCAGACGGGTAGAGCACCCGGCTCATAACCGGGAGGTCAGGGGTTCGATGCCCTTCGGGTCCACTCAGGCGTCCACTTGATGCAACGCTTGGACGATATGGTTATGAGGGTCCGAAGGGACGGAGGAGCCGAGGTGTCCACATGAAGTCAATGCGCCGTGTCGCGTTCCTGCTCGGCCTCTACCTGTGCTCGCTCTTGCTTGTGGCCGTTCCAGCGGCCGCGCAAACGCCAACGGCAGCGGTCTCGATGAGTTGCTCACCTGGTGAAGTTCGTGTGGACGTCAAGCCAGGTTCGTCCTACTCAGGGTACACGACCTGCACCGTGACGAACCCCACCGCCTACATTGAGAAGGTCAGCATTCAGGTGACCTCCGACGGCCTCGCCGTCGCCCACGCCGGTGACGTGTACGTCGGCTCCGGCCAGGACGTCGACTTCCAGGTCGTTGTCCGCGCTGACCCGTACATGCAAATGCAGAGCCGTCAGCTCTCCATCACGGGCACGGTCACCGAGATGAACGGCGTCCCTCCGATCAACGTCGCTTCCTCGCAAACCAACGTGATGGTCAACATCCTGCAGTTCTCGTTGGTTCAGGTCGAGGCCGTTGAGCCCTTTGTGCAACTCATGCCCAAGACGGACAAGAACTTCGAGTTCAAGGTCTACAACCTTGGCAACCAAATCGATTTCATGAAGATCGGGATCACCGACGACTCCCGTGAAACGCTCGAAGGCGACGGCTTCACCGTCAACCTGCCCGCGGTGAAGTCGCAGATTGAGAACAACCCCGCCGGCTCCAAGGTGCGCGTCCTCATCCGCACCCCCAAGGATTGGGGCTGGACCGACCAGTACTACACCCTCAACTTCTACGCTGAGTCGGAATTCTCCTGCAAGAACGGCGGTTGCGAGCGAGAATCGCAGATGATCACCATCTACGTCCGCGGCGTCTACCTCCCCGGCTTCGAGATGATCCCCACCGTGTCGATGCTTGCCCTCGCAGCTGCGGTGGCTGGACGCGGCCTCCTTCGTGAGGACGAGGAAGGCGAGCCCGTCCTTCGTGACGCAGCCCCCGGCCTTTGACCGGCACGTGCCAACCGGCCCTGTTCGGCGCCCTCGGTGGCGTCGGCTTCATATGTCGATGGACGGCAGATGAACACGAGGTCACAGCATGAGCGGACTCCTCGACAAGGCAAACACGGCTTCGCAAGCGAACGACGAAGCGGCTGCAGCTGCGGCCGCGGCTGCTCCTGCTCCGGTGAAGGCGGAGCCTGTTGCGGCAACACCCACGGCGGCGGCACCTGCTGCTGCACCCGGCGACAGCAGCCTCCCGACCATCCTCTCCACCGTGGGTGGCGTCGGTTTCTTTGTCGGCCTGTTGCTGGCCTTGCAGGGCGGCTTTGTCCCCTTCTACATCTCCTGGGCGGTGCTGTTTGGTGCCGCTGGTGCGGTCGTCATGAGCGACAAGGTGCAGGGCGAGGTCAACGCCGCAAAGGCAGGTGGCGCGGTCGCTGTGGCGCTGATGATCGCCCTGGTCCCCTTCATCGCGGGTGCCCTTGGCCCAAGCAGCGATTCCCTTGTGATCTCCGAGTTCAGCCTGGACGAGGACAACGACCGCCTCTCGTTCAAGGTGCGTGGGAGTTTCAACGAGGCCTCGGTCACCATCGACACCTCGCCCATGTGCGACGGCTCCGAAGGCGTGGAGACGGTCTGGGACGAAATGGTCACATCCAACGGCGACTTCGTCACGGTCAAGCCGATGCTCGAGGACTTTTACTGCGGCAACGCGTACGACGACCAGAACAACGTCCTTCGCACCTACACCATCAAGGCCAGCGATGGCAACCTCGAGGACACCTTCGAACTCGACGCGGCCGACATGACCCGTTCCCCCCAAGACAGTGGGGTAAAGATCGCCCCTGTCTTCAAGACGACCACGTCCGGGACGACGACCACGACCTCGTTCGAGGGCATCACGATTGACGTGATGGTCGGACTGCTGCCGTCTGCGCACAGCCACATTGAGGGGGCCGACCACACCCCGTCGAGCGACCTCCGAACCGTGAGCGGGGACTACACCATCACCCTGAACGTCAAGAAAGGAGCGAACACAGTATGGAGCCACCCCGTCATCACGGTCGACGGCTTGAGCGCCACCTGGTCCTCGCAGGTTTCCGGTGGAAAGAGCGGGGACACGAACGGATGGATCAGCCTCAGCGGCACGGCGCAGGGCGACCTGCAGGAATACGTCGAAAAATCGGACATCAACTACGAGAACGGTGACTACACCTTCGAAGTCGTCCTCGACATGGGCCTCAGCAGCGGTGGCGTGGTCCTGA
>Ga0181594_10006488_pt1 | contig 10120 bp, 7 predicted proteins | sample 071ome_18_FD_145603 | JGI IMG/M metagenome (GOLD analysis project Ga0181594, IMG submission 145603) | Coastal salt marsh microbial communities from the Groves Creek Marsh, Skidaway Island, Georgia - 071413BT metaG (spades assembly) | ecosystem: Environmental > Aquatic > Marine > Intertidal zone...
GCCCTGCGGATTCTTGAGCGAGAGGGCTTTGCCTTCACCGGCATGGTCGACATCTTCGAGGCCGGCCCGATTGTCAGTTGCCCACGTGACGAACTGCGGCTGGTGCGGACCAGCCGGCAGGTGACGGTGGTGGCAGTGGCCAAGCAGCCAACGAAGACGCCAACCCATTTGGTCGCCAACAGCCGGCCCAATTTGCCGTTCTGCTGCTGCGGGACCACGCTCAACGAAACCCCGGAAGGCATTGTCCTGCCCCGGGACGCCGCCGATGCCCTCGGTGTGCAAGTAGGCGACACGGTTCGCATCGGCAGCCTGCGGGAGAACATGCCATGACAATGCCACAACATCCACGCGATGGGGTCAGCATCGCAAGGTTTGATGGGCTGCTAAACGGAGCCGAGCTTCTAAAAACCCGAGCCGAGGGAATGCGGTCCTGGGTAGCAAAACGCGGTATCCCTCAGCTTGCGCTTCGGGCTTCGCAGCAATGGGAGATAGACATTTTGCCGAGAAGCCCGAAGCGCAAGCTGAGGGATACAACGACAGCACGCCCCCGAATCCTCGGTCTCACGGTCCGGGATTCGCAGCTATCGGAAATGACCGACCATGACACCTGCCAATGACCACTTCGCTGATGAACGTCCCCATCTGATCGGTGAAGCGTGGACTGCCGGCAGCGGCGCGGCGTTTCACTCCACCGGCCCCGCGACCGGCGAACCGGTCTGGGAGGGCGTGGCTGCAGCAGCAGCCGACGTGGCCGCTGCCGTCGCCACCGCCCGCGAGGCCCAAGCCGACTGGGCCGACCGGCCGGTGGCTGAGCGGGTCAGCCTCATGGAGGCTGGGGCCGCTGCGTTGATAACGCACGGTGACGACCTGCACAAAGCAATCGTGGCCGAGACCGGCAAGCCGCACTGGGAGGTCGCCACTGAGCTCAAGGCAATGGCAGCCAAGATTCCCGCCACGATCGACGCCTGGCGGCAGCGGCAGCAGGACGTGGTGACAACCGGCGACGATGGGGTGGCCGCCACCCGCTATCGACCCCACGGCGTGCTGGCGGTGATCGGGCCCTTCAACTTTCCCGGCCACATTCCGCAGGGGCACATCGTGCCGGCGCTACTGGCCGGCAACACCGTGGTCTTCAAGCCAAGTGAGTTCACACCGCTGGCAGGTCGGCGGCTTGCTGAAGTGTGGCAGCGGGCCGGCCTGCCGGCGGGGGTACTCAACCTTGTGCAGGGTGGGCGAGAGACAGGAGCAGCATTGACCGCTCACTCGGGCCATGACGGCATCTTGTTTACCGGTAGCTATCGCACCGGCGTGGCGCTGCGGCAGGCTCTGGTCGCCGAGCCGGGCAAAATGCTGGCGTTGGAACTGGGCGGCAACAACCCGCTGGTGGTCCACGACGTGCAAGATCTTGACGTTGCCGTGCGGCTGACGATCCTGTCTGCCTATCTTACCGCCGGCCAGCGGTGTAGCTGTGCCCGTCGGCTGATCGTCACCAACTTCTCCGGCCGCGCGGCATTTCTCAACCGGCTGGCTGAGGCTATCGATGCCATCCGTGTTGGCCTGCCTGACGATAAGCCGGAGCCCTTCATGGGACCGGTGATTCATGAGGAGGCGGCGATGAGCTTGTTGACTGCCGAGGCCGACCTGGTGGCCCGTGGCGGTGTGGCAATCAGGCAACTGCAACCGCTTCGCGGAAGGCCGACGCTACTCGCCCCCGGGCTGATCGACGTAACCGACGTGGCCGACCGGCTCGACACCGAATGGTTCGGACCGCTGCTGCAAGTCATCCGGGTGCCCGATCTCAACGCCGCCATCACCGAGGCCAACCGAACCGCCTACGGCCTGGCGGCCGCCCTACTCTGCGACAACCCTGACGACTACGAGACCTTTCGCCGCCGGGTGCGGGCGGGACTTATCAACTGGAACCGGCAGACAACCGGCGCCAGCTCACGACTTCCCTTCGGTGGCCTCGGTCACAGTGGCAACCACCGGCCGAGCGGATTCCATGCCATCGACTATTGCGGCTATCCTGTCGCCTCGCTCGAGCGGGACCGGCTGATACCGCCGCCTCCCGTACCCGGCCTGCCGGAAGTGCCGGCAGTCCCATCGCCGAAGACGCCTCGCTAATCTGACGGAGACAAAAAATTTGCAGTTGTCGTTCAAGGAGGCGACCATCTATCGTGCCTGTTTGAGAGAACGTGTCGTTAGCACGGGCTCATCAGCGGCTGTCAGCAGTCCTCCAAATCACTTTTGATGACAAACCAGCGGGCCTCCAGAGCAAAAACGGCCCCGTCGGGGCACCGGGTAGCAGCGGCGATACGGCTGGTGCTCACGGCAGCAGTGCTGCTTCAGCTCGTCCTGCGAGGGCTTGCCCTTCCAGAGCCGGCAACGGCAGGCTTGACCAGCCAGGTGGCACAGCCGCACATTCACCTCGGTGGTCACCCCCACCACGGTTCGCCGCTTCATCAGCAGCCAACTGCGACTCCAAATGTCTGCGGGCACCACCATACCCACCCCTACTGCCACAAGGCGGAGGACCACCCGTCCGTTCCCCGGACCACCGATGACGATGGCTGCCCGGTTGATCACGAAGCCGATGTGGTCTACCTGGATGCTTCACTGGTGATCACGCCCGATACCAGGCCGGTTCGTCGTATGGACGATGCCGCTCCTGCTGGCATCCAACCGCCGGCCTCTGAACGGTCCACCCCGGCCCGCTTGGCCGGTCGCCTGCTGCAGCTTCCGGGCGATTCTCCGCCCGACTTCCGCGGACGCTTTCCGCACCGGCTGCAGGTTTGATTCCGCCGCATCATCGGCTTGATGCTGTCGAAAGAGGCTGCAATCGCTCTTCCGAACGGCAGCCTGCGGCTTTTGATGGTGCGTTAAGCGGAGCCGAACGCTGGGAAGCCAGTACCGCCTGCCATGGGAATATGGTGCCGGAAGCAAGAACCTGCAGTTTCCCTCAGCGAGCGTTTCGAGGACGAGGCATTTCTTTCGGCAAGCGAGAATGCCCACGATCAAAACTTGTGCCCGCGCTGGCACGCTGTCTCTGTCGATCTGCCTGATTCGTTGACATCGCGGTCACCAACCTGCTCCGTCATCCGGAAAAGTGTTCATGTTTAAAAAACTGATTCGATTCGCACGGAATCTGCTGTTGCTCGGCCTTGTCGTCGGTGGTGCCGCTGCGGGCTATCTCACCCGCGACCGTTGGCTGCCGCTGTTCGCCGCGCCGTCTCCAAATGCAGCGGACCACGAACCGCACGAGGAACTGTCGGCAGGCACCGTTGCCGACACGCTCGAACTGAGCCCTCAGGCCCGCAAGAACCTTGGCCTGGTGGCCGGACCCGCCCGGCTTTCGACCTTCCGGCGGACCATCGACCTGCCCGGTCGGGTCGTCGATCACCCCGGCCGCTCCGACCACGGCATCACCTCACCGGTAGTCGGCATTGTCACCGCGATTCACGCGTTTCCCGGTGACACCGTTCAGCCGGGTGACCGGCTGTTTACGCTTCGGCTTCTGGGCGAATTCACCTTGGATGCCCAGTCCGAACTGTTCAAGGCCACCCGTGAGATCGAACTGGAAACCGAAAAGCAGAGCCGGCTGAAGCAGATCGGCGAAGGGGCAATCGCCCCGGTGCGACTGATCGAGGTTGACCAGCAACTCCGCCGGCTTGCGGCAGCCCGCGACAGCTACCGCCAAGAGCTACTCAGCCGCGGATTGTCGCCAGCAGAAATTGCCCGGATCGCCCAAGGGCAGTTTGTCACCACTATCGCGGTCACCGCACCGATGCCCCAGCCCGCTCAAGCAGCTGACACGGCCGGACGGGAGGCAACGGATGGCAGCATCACCTACGAAGTGCAGGATCTGCGAGTCGACCTCGGCAGCCAGGTGCAGGCCGGCCAACTGCTGGGAATGCTAGCCGACCACCGACAACTCTACATTGCCGGTCATGCCTTCAAACGGGAGACGCCCCTGCTGGAACGGACCGCCCAGAACAACTGGCCGATCGACGTGGAATTTGCCGAGGACGATCCCGCCGCCTGGCCACCGCTCACGCAACCCTTCGAAATCCACCACTTCTCCAACTCGATCGACTCGGAAACCCGCACGCTCGACTTCTTCGTTCCGCTGACCAACCAGACCCGTCGCTACACCAAGGACGGCAGGGCCTTCGTTGTCTGGCGGTTCCGTCCCGGCCAACGGGTACGGTTGCACGTGCCGGTCGAGGAACTTGAGAACGTCATCGTCTTGCCGGCCACGGCCGTTGTTCGGGAGGGTCCCGAGGCCTACGTCTTTCGACAGAACGGCAACCTGTTCAAACGGCTGCCGGTTCACCTGTTGCACACCGACCGCCGCCGGGCAGTGCTGGCCAACGATGGCAGTGTTGCCCCCGGCTGGTACCTCGCCCAGTCAGCCGCCGCCACACTCAACCGCGTGCTGAAAGAGCAGACCTCCAGCGGCATGGCCGTCGGCGTCCACGTGCACGCCGATGGCACCGTTCACGGTGCGCACTGACCATCACCTTCCGACAGAAAACCGCCTACTCATGCTCAACGCTGTTATCCGATTCGCCCTTCGCTCCCGGCTGCTGGTGCTCATCGGCAGCTTGGCCCTGCTCGGTTACGGCGGCTACCTCGCTACCCTGCTGCCAATCGACGTCTTCCCCGACCTCGACCGGCCCCGGGTGGTAATCATCACCGAATGCCCCGGCCTGGCCACCGAAGAGGTCGAAACCCTCGTGACCCAGCCGATCGAAATCGCTCTGCTCGGAGCCAGCGGCGTTGAGGCAGTCCGTAGCCAGTCGACCGCGAGCCTGACGGTGATCTATGTCGAGTTCGGCTGGAACGTGAATGTTCGGGCCGCCCGCCAGACAGTGCAGGAGCGGCTGACGACCATCGCCGACAGCCTGCCGGAAGGCATCACGCCACAGATGACGCCCACCGCCTCGATCATGGGGCAGATCGTGATCGCCGGCATGTACCGGCAACGGGGCCCGGGCGGAGGTGATCTGGCGGCCATTCCCGGTGAGCCCCTGGTGGTTGAGCGACTGGGCACGGTCGAGCCGACGAGCCTGAAACTCTGGCGGGTGACCGATCGGCACCGTCCAGCAAGTTGGACCGAAGTGCCGATCGAGGACTGGCAGTGGCAGGCTGATCCAGCCGCCGGCCAAACCGACGGCGTCCCGACTCCGACACGAGCCGCCGTTGTGAAGACGAAGGCGGGCGACCGCTATGAACTTGCGTTCGCCACGCCGGTCGAGCAGTCGATGCGGCTGCGGACGACGGCCGACTGGATCGTCCGCCGGCGGCTGTTGAAGATACCGGGCATCGCTGAGGTGTTCGTACAGGGGGGCGATCGCAAGCAGTATCAGATTCGGGTCGATCCAACGGCCCTGCTGGAATATGGCGTGACACTGCCGATGGTCGAACAGGCCCTGCGGGCTAGCAACATCAACACCAGCGGTGGCTTTGCCGTCGAGGGCGAGCAGGAACGGCCGATCCGGGTGCTTGGCCGCCTCGGGCCCGAGCCCGCCAGCGTTTTAGCTGACCTCCGCAAGGTGCCGCTGGTGGCGACCGAGAAACGGACAATCCTGCTGGAACAGGTTGCCGAGGTGGTCGAGGGCCCGGAATTCAAACGGGGCGACGGCGCGGTCAACGGTCTACCGGGCGTGGTTTTTACGATCGCTAAACAGCCGCATGTCGACACCCGAGCCCTGACCGACAGCATCACCGCTGCGTTGCATGATCTCGAGGCGGCACTGCCGGCCGACATCGTGATCGACCCAGAACTCTTCCAACTCAAGAACTTTATCGACCGCGGCATCTTCAACGTCGGCGAGGCCCTGGTGATTGGGGCAGTCCTGGTGCTTCTGGTGCTGTTCGCCTTTCTGATGAACATCCGCACCACTTTCATCACCCTGACGGCCATCCCATTGTCACTGGTGCTGACCACGCTGGTCTTCCGGATCACTGGCATGCTGACCGGCGCCACCCTGTCGATCAACGTGATGACCCTTGGTGGTATCGCCGTGGCGATGGGTGAACTGGTCGATGACGCCATTGTCGATGTCGAGAACATCTTCCGCAGGCTCAAGGAAAACAACGCCCTGCCTCAACCGCGGCCGGCCCTGCGGGTGGTCTACGACGCCAGCCGAGAGATCCGGGCGGCCATCGTCTTTGGTACGGCGGTGGTGATCCTGGTCTTTCTGCCTCTGTTCGCCCTCTCCGGCATCGAGGGCCGGCTGTTCGCCCCCCTCGGGCTGGCCTATATCGTTTCGATTCTGTCATCGCTGTTGGTGTCGCTGACGGTCACCCCCGTGCTCTCCTATTACCTGCTGCCGCAGTCGCCGGCGGCCCACCGCGAACAAGACGGCCTGCTGCTGCGGCTGCTGAAATTCCTCACCAGCTATCTGATCCGGCTGAGCATGGCCATCCCCGGCCCACTGCTGCTGGTGACCTGGATTGGTGTCGGCCTTGCCGGCTGGCAACTGGCCGGACTGGGTCAGAACTTTCTGCCGCCGTTTGATGAGGGAAGCATACAGATCAACGTCACGCTACCGCCGGGCTCGTCGCTTGATGCCTCGAACGAAACCTGTCGGTTGATCGACGCCAAGCTGCGGGCCATGCAGCTGACCGACAGCCGCCCGGAGGGAGAGATCCTGCACTTTGTCCGCCGCACCGGCCGGGCCGAGATGGACGAGCATGCCGCCCCGGTCAACGTCAGTGAGTACATCGTGAGCGTCAATCCGAACACCGACCGGGAACGCGATGAGATCATCGAGGCTCTGCTGGAGGAACTCTCTGCCGAGGTGCCCGGGGTGGCCATCGAGGTCGAACAGCCGCTGGCCCACCTGATCAGCCACATGGTTTCGGGCGTCTACGCTCAGATTGCGATCAAGGTGGTCGGAGACGACCTCGACGGCCTGATCCGGGTGGCCGACCAGATTGCCGCGGTGGTGCGAACCGTGCCCGGTGTGACGCCACCGGTGGTCGAGCCGATCCGCCGTACCGAAGAGCTTCATATTAGGCTGCGGGCAGACGACCTTGCCTTTCACGGCATCTCGCGGGAGTACGTGGCCCGGGTCATCCAGACAGCCCTACAAGGATCGGTCGTCTCGCAGGTGCTGGAGGGACAGCGACGGTTTGATCTGCTGGTGCGACTGGAGGAAGCGGCGCGGACCGACTATGCCAACTTAGGCCGCCTGCGGATCGACCTGCCGAGGGGCCACGGGCAGATTGAACTGCGTGATCTGGCTGACATCGGCCCCGGTACCGGGCCGAACTCGATCAACCGCGAAAACTCCCGCCGCCGGCTGGTTGTTCGCTGCAATACGCAGGGCCGGGACCTGGCCACGGCGGTGGCCGAGATTGAACGGCGGATCAGCCGCGAGGTGGAACTGCCAGAGGGATTTTTTATCGAATATGGCGGCCAGTTCGAGAGCCAGCAGCGGGCCACGACACTGATCGGAGTGCTGGCCGCGGTATCGGTGGTCGGCATGTTCGCCGTGCTGATGATGCTGTTTCCCTCGATGCGAATTGTGCTGCAACTGCTCAACGCCCTGCCGACCGCCTTCATCGGCGGCGCGGTGGCGCTGGTCGTAACCCAGCAGCCGCTCACGGTGGCCAGCCTGGTCGGCTTCATCTCGCTGGGAGGAATCGCCGTCCGCAACGGCATCCTGCTGGTGACGCACTATTTTCATCTGATGACCGAAGAAGGCCAGCCCTTCAGCCGCGAGACCATCCTTCGCGGCAGCCTTGAGCGACTGGCCCCCGTCCTGATGACCGCACTGACTGCCGGCATCGGCCTGGTGCCGCTGGTCCTCGGCGGGCAGGAGCCGGGCCGGGAGATTCTCTATCCGGTCGCCACGGTGATCCTCGGCGGCCTGCTCACCTCGACCTTTTGTGAGTTTCTGATCCACCCCGGCCTGTTCTGGAAGTTCAGCGGCCGCGACGCGGCAAGGCTGGCCGAGGCCGGGGAGAACCCCGATGACATGCTCGACAATCCCCTTCCCCAACGTTCCCACCAAAGGACTTTTCCGTGACCCGTTCGTTTTCCTTAAACTCTGTTTCCTTGGCTTTCGCTCTGTTTGCCTTTCCCGCCCTCGGCATTGTCACAATCTTGACGACTGGCTGCGGTACACCGGCACCAGCACCGGCCACTAGCCAGCCGGCCACGGCAGTCGTGGCCCACGATGGCCATGACGACCACGACCGTCATCAGGTTGAAGGACACGACCATGCCCCAGGCCCACACGGCGGCACGATCGTCGACTGGGGCGGGGGCACCTATCACGTCGAGTTCACAGTCGACCATGAAAAACGCGAGACGGTGGCCTATATCCTCGGTGCCGATGAAAAGACACCGACCCCCGTCAAGGCAGACGAAGGCAGCCTGTTGCTGACGCTCACCGAACCGGCCATCCAGGTGCCCCTGACAGCCCGGCCGCTACCGGGTGAGACCGCTTCGGCCTGCTCCTGCTTTGCGGGGCAGCACGAGAGTCTCGGCCCGGTTAGGGAATTTGCTGGCACTATCAGTGGAGCAATTGACGGCACACCCTACGCCGGTGACTTTTCCGAAGAGCCGCACGACCATGGGAACGAATAGGGCAGCGGGAACCGCTTTGCCGCACCACATGCCAGTAGCGAATAAAACTGTTGAACTGAACCTTGACGGGCTTGTTGGACCGACGCACCACTACGGTGGGCTTGGGGTCGGCAATCTCGCTTCCCAGCGGCACCGGCACGAGGTGGCCAACCCGCGGGCGGCGGCCCTTGAGGGAATCGCCAAGATGCGGTTGCTGGTCGATCTTGGCATTCCCCAGGGGGTGTTGCCGCCCCAAGAGCGGCCGCTGGTGCCGGCCCTGCGGCAGATCGGCTTCGCGGGCGACGATGCGGCGGTGCTGGCCGCCGCGGCCCGGGAGGCCCCTGAGTTGCTTTCTGCCGCGGCCAGCACCTCGTCAATGTGGGCGGCCAACGCAGCCACCATCTCGCCAAGTGCCGACACCGCCGACGGCCGACTGCATCTGACGCCCGCCAATCTTGTCAGCCAGTGGCACCGGTCGCTGGAGACAGCGGCAACGGCAGCGGTACTCCGGCAGATCTTTCGGGCCTCGGAACACTTCTGCCAACACGATCCGCTACCGGCAGCAGTCGGCTTTGCCGACGAAGGAGCGGCCAACCACACGCGGCTTTCACCAAACCATGGCAGCTCCGGCATCGAACTATTCACCTATGGCCGCGAGGCTGACGAGCATTCAACCAGCCGCTTCCCGGCCCGACAGTCGCTGGCCGCATCCCAGGCGATTGCCCGGCTGCATGGCCTGGCAGCCGACCGCACCGTCTTTCTGCGACAGAGTGCGGCGGCCATCGCAGCTGGCGTCTTTCACAATGATGTCATCGCCGTCGGCAACGAAAACCTGCTGCTGGTCCATGAGCAGGCTTATGCCGACGGGCCGGCGGCCATCGTTGCGGTAAAGGCCTGCTATCGGACTGCCTGCGGCGAGGAACTGACCGTCATCGAAGTCAGCGAGCGGGAAATTCCGCTTGCCATTGCCGTTGAGACCTACCTGTTTAACAGCCAAATGCTCAGCCTGCCGGGCGGCGGCATGGCCCTGATCTGCCCGGCTGAATGCCGTGCGCACCCCGCCGTGAGTGACTGGCTCGACGGTCTGATCGCCGGCGACAACCCGGTGACGGCGGTCCACCCAGTCGCGGTCCGCCAGAGCATGCGAAACGGCGGTGGCCCGGCCTGCCTGCGGCTGCGGCTGGCGGTCACGTCGGCCCAGTTGGCAGCCGTCCACCAGCCTGTCTTGATGACTCCCGAAAGACTCAATGGCCTCGAGACTTGGGTGCAAACACACTACCGCGATCGGCTGGCTGTGTCCGATCTGGCCGACCCATTTCTCCTGAAGGAATCGCGGCAGGCTCTGGAACAACTCGGCAGCCTGCTGGAACTGGAACGGCCGGATTGGGCCATGAAATGAGCTGGCTGGAGGCTGGAAAGTGCCCGCCACAAAGTTGCGTCCGGCTGCCGGCGGTGGTTTGATCTGATAGTATCGGTGGACTGTATAGCAATCTCACGATCCATTCTTTATTTACCCAAAGGCGATTCAGATGCACACCT
>Ga0181594_10006491_pt1 | contig 10119 bp, 9 predicted proteins | sample 071ome_18_FD_145603 | JGI IMG/M metagenome (GOLD analysis project Ga0181594, IMG submission 145603) | Coastal salt marsh microbial communities from the Groves Creek Marsh, Skidaway Island, Georgia - 071413BT metaG (spades assembly) | ecosystem: Environmental > Aquatic > Marine > Intertidal zone...
CCTGCGGACCAGGCATCAAGGAGGCCCTTATCGAGAACAGATGCCTGTTATCGGATCGACCCTCGTCAAGATCGGCGCGTGCGCGTTTCGCGGAACGGACGATGTCTATCCGCTCGACAAGGTGGGGAAATCGCAGTGATCCTGCCGCCTCATCCCATCTTCGTGCTGGGATATGCGACTTCCCTCTTCGCCGTCGTGGTGCTGTCACTGATCCCCTCGCCCGAGATTCCCGGCCCGGAGGGGTCCGACAAGGCGCTTCACCTCATTGCCTACGGAACGATTGCCTTTTGCGGCGGGCTGGGTTTTTCCAGCCTGGATACCCGCATCATGGCGGCCAGCAGCGCCTTTGGTGTGGGGATCGTGCTCGAATTCCTGCAGGCAACCTGGTTCGAACGCCAGGGCAGCATCTGGGACACCGTGGCCAATGGGGCCGGTGTATGTCTCGGTCTTGCTTGCGCCGGCGCCGTACTCGTCCTGGCCGCACGCTGGCGGGCTTCCTGAGCCGACTTTCAGGTTTCCACTTTCTCGACATCTGTTGATGGCGGAACGTCCGCGACTCGTCGGTAGATCACCAGCGCGATCAGCAGCAGCACCGCCATGGCCACGAAGTTCGCCTGATAGGCGCCAACAGGGCTGTGTCCGTTGCTGTCAGCCGGGAACTGATCAATCAGCAGACCTGTACCCACCTGGATCAGGAACACCCCGCCCCAGACGAACAGGTTGATGGCCGTCACGACACGCCCGACATAGCGGTCGGGAAACAGACTGCGCGCATGGGCAAAAATCGGGGAAGACAACCCCGAGGACAGGCCAAGCAAAATCATGATGCCCGCGGCAAATGTCAGGGAACTGCCCCCGATCAGGGCGAGCGCGGCAAACCAGGCCATCATGGCAATAGCGCCTATCGTAACCACGCCGCGCCTTGTGTCGAAGACCCGGTCCAGGGGACCAATAAACACGGCGCTCGCCAGCCATGCGAGCGAGATCCAGAAAATCAGGTTGCCGCGCTCCAGAAGACCCGCGCCATAGACGTCGTTCAGATACGGGCCGACCCACAACGCCCGGAACGTCAGGAAGGATCCTACCGTGACCGCAGCAAGCGATCCGAGGGCATACAGGCGCGGTTCGCGCAGCACCTGCGCCAAACCACGGATCGTCGCGATGAGGCTTTCCGGAACAACCGAATTGTCACGCTCACCCGGCGGACGGTCGCGAACTGTCAGCAGTACTGCGAGTGAAACGACGAACGCAAACACACCGACGGCCGTCAGGGTTGGCCGCCAGCCGAAGGCCGCGGTGGCTTCGGCAAAGGGCGTCGCGGAAAACAGCATACCGGTGCCGCCCACGCCGACGGACAGCGCCGTCGCTGTGGCAAGCCGGTCGCGCGGCGCCCAGCGTGAAATGAGAACGATGATGCCCATGAACGTCGGGGCGATACCCCAGCCGGTCACGAGCAGCGACGCCGTGAGAGCTCCGGGCGTGTGCGCGAGCGAAAACCAGACCACGCCCGCGCCCGTCAGCATCAGGAAGGCGGTGACGGTCAGGCGCGGGCCATATCGATCCAGCAGGATGCCGCTCGGCAGCTGCATCATCGCGGAACCGAGAAACAGCGCCGATGGCAGCGCGCTGAGCTCCCCGGCGCTCATGCCGAGCTCGGTGCGCAGATCCGGGGCGATCACCGCCGGAACGGAGCGCAGGAACTGGCTGAACACAAACGCAAAGCCGAGGGCCGGGATCATCGCCTGGACCATCCGGGCCGTTGGGGTTTTCGGAAGCAGGTTCATGCGTTGCGTTGCGAGAGAAGCCGGTGCGGTTTGGTCGCGCAGGTATGCCATGCACGCAGGTGGGGCTTGAAGAAAAACGTTCGGAAAAAACCGAACGCCATTGTCACTCGAACGGGAAGTTACAGGTCGTTTTGATCCCCGCCGCCGGTATCAGCTGGTGTTTCGGCGCCGTCATTCTTTCTGGCTTCAGCGGCCTCACGCTTGGCCTCGGCCTTGGCGGCCTTCTTTTCCTGCTTTTGCAGCTCGCGCTGGCGCTTTTCGAAGTTGTAGTTCGTTTTGCGGGCCATGAATGCCTTTCAGGCTGGCTTGGGCTGCCGCGCGATAGCGACAGCCCATTTTTCGTCAGGCCGCGCGGCGCAGATCCGGGCCGCGGCGGCGCGAACGGCGGCGCTTGTTGCGCCCCGGCTTGCCGGAACTGCCCTGTCCCTGACCATGGGCCTGTTTCGGGTTGCGGTTGCCGCCGCGACCACCCTGGCGGCCGCCCTGGCCGCCGCCCTGTTTCGGGCGTGCGTTGCCGGCCGGCCGGGTGCCGCTGGCGACCTCGATCTTGCGGCCGATCAGCTTCTCGATATCGAGCAAAAGCCCGGCCTCTTCCGTCGCACACATTGAAATCGCTGTGCCCTCGGCTCCGGCCCGTGCGGTGCGGCCGATGCGATGGACATAGCTTTCGGCATCCACCGGCATCTCGAAGTTCACCACATGGGTGACTTCCGGCACGTCGATCCCGCGTGCGGCGATGTCCGTGGCGACCAGCGCACGGATTTTGCCCGAGCGGAACGCCTCAAGCGCACGCTGGCGCGCACCCTGGGACTTGTTGCCGTGCATGGCATCGGCCAGCACGCCGGCTTTCTCCAGCCGTTCGGCGACCTTGTTGGCGCGGTGCTTGGTGCGGGTGAACACGACCACGCGTGACATGGACTTGTCGGCGAACAGGTCGCACAACGCATCGAGCTTGTCGTTCGGCTCTATGAAATGGATTTCCTGACGGATGACCTCGACCGCGACGGTCTTCGGCGCGATGTCGATGCGAACCGGCTCGAACAGGATTTCCTTCGCCAGCTTGGCGATTTCCGGCGGCATGGTGGCCGAGAAGAGCTGGGTCTGCCGGTCCTTGGGCATCTTGGCAACGATCTTGCGGACGTCTCGGATAAAGCCCATGTCGAGCATCCGGTCAGCCTCGTCGAGAACCAGGAACTCGACCTCGTCGAGATTCACATGCCCCTGTTCCATCAGGTCGAGCAGACGGCCCGGCGTGGCGACGATGATATCGACACCGCGGCGCAGCTTCTGGACCTGCCCATGCTGGGACACGCCGCCGAAGATCACGGCCTGGCGGATCGAGAGATCTTTGCCGTAGGCGTGGAACTCGTCACCGATCTGGATGGCGAGTTCGCGCGTCGGCGCAAGGATGAGCGCACGCGGGTCACGGTACTTGCCGCGTGCCGGCTCGAGGTTGAGTTCGTGCAGGATCGGCAGCGCGAACGCCGCGGTCTTGCCGGTGCCTGTCTGGGCGATGCCGAGGAGGTCGTCGCCGTCGAGAATTGCAGGGATCGCCTTGGCCTGGATCGGGGTCGGCGTGATGTGATTGCGGGCGTTCAACGCACGCAGGATCGGATCGGCAAGGCCGAATTCCGAGAAAGAACTGATTGTCACAGAGTATTCCTTGTACGCCGATCGCTTCCGCGGCTCGCAACTCTTGGCGGCCATCCGGCCCCGGCGTTCGCCCCGATCCGGGCGCGGCCGGTCTGGGCTGATTCTTGATTATTATTCCCGGGACTTGCGCTGCAAATGAGCAACGCTTCGCGCAATCGCGAGATAACGTACTGGCGCAGACATGGGCGTCTGGCGGTGATTTGTCAAGAAAATCAGAAATTTATTGGCGACCGATTAATGCCGCAGCCCGAAATCCTTGGCTCACCGCGCATCCTTAAGAATCATGTCCGACGCCTTTTCCCCGATCATGATGACCGGCGCATTCGTGTTTCCGGACACGATCGAGGGCATGATCGAGGCGTCGACGACCCGCAGTCCCTCGATCCCGTGAACACGCAACCGGGCATCCACAACGGCCCTCGGATCGCTCCCCATCCGGCAGGTGCCGACGGGATGGAAGCCCGTGTTTCCAAAGTTGCGCAGGTACTCGATCAGCGCCTCGTCGCTGGAGACATCGGGACCCGGTTCGAGTTCAGACTCCACATAGGGTTCAAGCGCCGGCTGGCCCATGATGTTGCGAACGGCGCGCACGCCGCGCATCAGGGTCTGAGCATCCCTGTCGGTCGAAAGGTACCGGCTCTTGATCAGGGGGGCGTCCATCGGGTCCGCCGAGGCGATCTCGACCGACCCGCGGCTTTCCGGACGGAGCAGGATAACGGTCGATGACATGCCCGGGAACGGGTGAAGCCCGGCTCCCTGCCGCCCTGTCGCACCACTGGTGGAGAAGAGCACGATGTGGGTCTGCAGGTCGGGTGTTGCGACGCTCGGGTCACTGCGGATGAATCCACCGGTCGGCACAGGCGGCAGTGCCATCATTCCGCGCCGTTGCGTGAGATAGCGCAGGACCATCCCGGCGGAACGGGCCTTGCTCCCCACAATATCGTTCAGGGTGATTGCCTGCTTGCACCGGAAGACCGTACGGACAAGGTAGTGGTCCTGCATGTCCGCGCCCACACCAGGTATATCAGCCACCACGTTAATGCCGTGGGAACGCAACAGGTCGGACGGCCCGAGGCCGGAACGTTGCATAAGCTGCGGCGAATTGAAGGCGCCGAGCGCAAGGATCACTTCTCGATTGGGCCGGACCGTGAGGGTTTTGTCCCCGACCCTGTATTCGATACCGACCGCACGGCGGTCCTCGAACAGGATTTTTCGCGCAAGGGCACCGGTCGCGACCGAGAGGTTCGGGCGCTTGCGGGCCTGTTTCAGGAAACCCCGTGCCGTGGACCAGCGCCGCCCGTTGCGCATGTTGACCTGGTAGCGCCCGAAGCCTTCCTGATCCGCGCCGTTGAAGTCGGGTGTCAGTAGATAGCCGGCCTGCTGTGCGGCCTTGAGGTGCGCTTCGGCGAGCGGGTGCGTGTCGCGCTGCTCAGAGACATCGAGGGGCCCGCCGACGCCGTGATACAGGTCTTCCCCACGTTCCTGATTCTCGGATTTCCGGAAATACGGCAGGACGTCGTCATAGCTCCAGCCCTCATTGCCGAGTTGGCGCCAGTGGTCGTAATCAGCCGCATTGCCGCGGATGTAGATCATGCCGTTGATGGAACTGGACCCGCCGAGCACCTTGCCGCGCGGCTGCACGATCCGGCGGTTGCCGCAAGTCGGATCGGGTTCGGTGGAATAACACCAGTTGACCTTTGGGTCGGCAAAGACTTTCCCGTAGCCCAGCGGAATATGAATCCAGGGATTGGTGTCGCGTCCGCCGGCTTCCAGCAGGAGGACCCTGTGACGGCCGTCTTCCGTCAGGCGGTTGGCCAGGACGCAACCGGCACTCCCCGCCCCTACAATCACATAGTCAAAATCGTTTTCCGTCTGCGCCATGAGCGCATTATCGGCGCAAGTTTCGGCGAAAGATACGGACCGACCGCAGAATCCAGCGGCTACTTAACGCCTGACGTCGCGTCGTTGGCGAATTCCTTGATCATCTCGACCATCCGATCGAGCATCTTGAGGGCACGCTCGCGCTCCGCCTTTTCCTTCTCGTCCCGGGCCTCAAGGGCCGCGGCCTCGCGTTCCCGCAGTTCCTCATAGGTCGCTGCCGGCGGTCGGGCGGCATCCGAACTGGTCGAGCAGACAAGCGCGTCATTTTCGAGGGTGCAGACGGAGATCTCACCGGTCTGGCGGTTGAGGCGCCAGACCCGATTTTCGGTCGCCTTGAGGAATTCATAAACGCCGTCGTTCGTTTGCGCGTGGGCATTACCGGCCACACCGGCGAATGCAGTCAAAATGACCAGCGCACCGGCAAAACCCCGTATCGATGGAACGATCTTGATCATGAACATCATTCTCTCCTGCGCTGTGGCGAAAGAATGGTGAGCCCGTCAGGGTTCGAACCTGAGACCTACTGATTAAAAGTCAGTTGCTCTACCAGCTGAGCTACGGGCCCACTCGTGCGCGCCAAGGGCACGCGTCAGGGATGCGGGCGGACATTATGAAAACCCGGCGGGCCGGGTCAACGGCGCATGCATCCGGCATGCGCCGCCACCAGTCGGTTACTGTGCGTCGGCAGCCACCTGCATCTTGATGATCTTGTCGGGATCGTCCACTGCCCCGTTGGCAGCCTGGCTGCCGCGTTTGATGGCATCGACATGCTCCATGCCGTCCACGACCTGACCCCAGACAGTGTACTGGCCGTCAAGGAAGCTGGCGTCGCTGAAAACGATGAAGAACTGGCTGTTGGCGCTGTCCGGGTTCTGGGCGCGCGCCATGGACACGGCGCCCCGGCCATGATTGGCATCTGAGAACTCTGCCGCGAGGTCCGGCTTGTCGGATCCGCCGCGGCCGGTGCCCGTCGGGTCGCCCGTCTGCGCCATGAAACCGTCGATCACGCGATGGAACACCACGCCGTCGTAGAAGCCCTCACGGGTCAGTTCCTTGATCCGCGCGACATGGTTCGGCGCGAGGTCCGGGCGCAGCTCGATCGTCACGCGGCCGTCCTTGAGGTCGAGGTAAAGGGTGTTTTCCAAGTCACGCTCCTGTTTTGCGTTCTGGGCCTGTGCGGAGTTCACACCAGGGCCAATCAGGCCCGACAGGGTGAAGATGCCCGCCGCGAACGCGAGCGCGCACAAAAGAATTCGTCGTTGCATGAGAAACCTATTCGTTGACGGCCTGAAGGTCGAGCCGCCCATAGCGGTCGTTGACACGCCGGGCAATAGCTGGCGAAACGAAACTGGTGATGTCCCCGCCGAGCGCCGCGATTTCCTTCACGAGCCGCGAGGCGATGAACTGGTGCCGTTCCGACGCCATCAGGAACACGATTTCTATGTCAGGATTGAGGCGGGCGTTCATACCTGCCATCTGGAATTCATAGTCGAAGTCCGACACCGCGCGAAGACCGCGCAGAATGCACTGTGCATTCTCCGTCTCGGCAAAGTTCATGAGCAGGGAGTTGAACGGCTTGACCTCGATCACGCCGATCTTGGGATCGTCTATCGTGGCGACCTCATCGCGAACCATCTCCACCCGTTCGTCGAGCGAGAACAGAGGTCCCTTGCCTGCATTGACGGCAACGCCGATGACCAGCCGGTCGAGGATCCGTGCCCCGCGCCGGATAACATCCATATGTCCGTTGGTGATGGGATCAAAGGTGCCGGGATAGACACCGACCCGTTCATTCTTCGCCATGTTCCGTCTCCGCCGACGTACCAGGTTCGTCCTGCGGTGTCTCGTTCCCGTCTGTTGCGCCTGTTTCGGCGTCTTCGGATGCGTCAGACCCGCCATCAGGGGCCTCACCGTCCTCTTCGTCGTCATCGTCGCGCAAATGGGTCACTGTCACAACCCGTTCATCGTCGCCGACCCGGAACAGGGTCACGCCGCGTGTCGAACGTCCGGCGATCCGCACTTCATCGACGCCGGTGCGGATCAACTGGCCGCCATTGGTCATCATCACGAGCTGGGTATCGTCCTCCACCGGAAAAGACGCGACGACACCGTTGTCCGGAACATCCGCCAGCACGATGTTCACAACCCCCTGCCCGCCGCGCTTGGTGATGCGGTATTCGTAGGCCGAGGTGCGCTTTCCGAAACCGTTGGCGGTCACGGTCAGGATGAACTGCTCCTGGGCCGCCAGCTCCGCGTAACGCTCGTCGGTCAGTTCCACCTCTTCTTCGGAGACTTCGTCGGAAGCATCGTGGCCGCTGCTGGCTTCATCCGGATCAGCGCGCTCCGCGCGGCTGCGCTTGAGGTAGGCGATCCGCTCGGCCACCGAGAACTCCGCGTGCCCGAGGATCGACATGGAAATCACCTCGTCGCCGTCCGCCAGCCGGATACCGCGCACACCGGTAGAATTGCGGCCGGAGAAGACGCGCACATCCGAAACCTCAAAGCGGATCGACTTGGCACCCGCCGTGGCAAGAAGGATGTGGTCTGTGTCCTCGCAGGTCTGCACGCCTATAAGCCGATCGCCCTCGTCCAGCTTCATGGCGATCTTGCCGTTGGACTTCACCTGCACGAAATCCGCCAGCGAGTTTCGGCGCACATTGCCGGATGCCGTGGCGAACATGACGAACAGGTTCTCGGCCTCGCTTTCGTCCTCGGGCAGCGGCATGAGCGTGGTGATGTACTCGCCCTCTTCCAGGGGAAGCAGGTTCACAAGCGCCTTGCCTCGCCCCTGGGGGGTGCCCACGGGAAGGCGATAGACCTTTTCCTTGTAAACCATGCCGCGCGACGAGAAGAACAGCACCGGCGTATGGGTGTTCAGCACGAAGACGGAGCTGACGAAATCCTCGTCTCGCGCCTTCATGCCCGCCCGGCCCTTGCCGCCGCGCCGCTGCGCCCGGTAGGTCGAGAGCGGCACGCGCTGGATGTAGCCGTTGTGGGTGACGGTAACGACCATGTCCTCGCGCTGGATCAGGTCCTCGATGTCCTGTTCGAACTCGCCCTCGATGATCTCCGTCCGGCGCGGGTTCGCGAACTCCTCTTTCATTGCGACCAGTTCGTCGCGCAGAACGCTGTAGAGCTTGTCGCGGCTGTCGAGAATGGCGAGATACTCGCGGATGCGGTCCACGATCTCCTCGAGGTCCTTCGCGATCTTGTCACGCTCCAGCCCCGTCAGGCGGTGCAGGCGCAGTTCCAGTATCGCTTTCGCCTGTTCCTCGGAGAGCTGGTAGGTGCCGTCTTCATCGACGCCCCGCCCCGGCTCGTCGATCAGTTCGATCAGCGGCGTCACGTCCATCGCCGGCCAGCGCTTGGCGCACAATTGGGTGCGCGCCTCGCTCGCGTCCTTCGCGGCACGGATGAGCTCGATGACCGGGTCCAGATTGGCGACCGCGATGGCCAGCCCGACCAGCGTATGGGCACGATCGCGCGCGCGGTTCAGTTCGTAGATCGTTCGCCGGGTGATGACCTCTTCGCGGAAGGCCACGAAGGCGGTGATGATGTCCTTGACGTTGAGGAGCTCGGGCCGCCCCCGGTTCAACGCCAGCATGTTCACGCCGAAGGACGTCTGCAGCGGCGTGTAGCGGTAGAGCTGGTTGAGGACGACCTCCGGCTCGACGTCGCGCTTGAGTTCGATCACCACACGCACGCCATGACGGTCGCTTTCGTCGCGCAGGTCGGAAATACCCTCGATGACCTTGTCGTGGGCGACCTCGGCGATCCGCTCGATCATCCGCGACTTGTTCACCTGATAGGGAATCTCGTTGACGATGATCGCGTTGCGCCCGGCGCGGACCTCCTCAAACTCGGTCTTGGCGCGGATCACGACCGAGCCACGGCCCGTGTGGAACGCCGCGCGGATGCCGCTGGTGCCGACGATGGTCGCGCCGGTCGGAAAGTCCGGCCCCGGCATGATTTCGAGGATTTCGTCGATGCTGACGTCCGTATTGTCGATGAAGGCGCAGCAGGCGTCGATCACCTCACCCAGGTTGTGGGGCGGAATGTTCGTGGCCATGCCGACGGCGATGCCGCCCGCGCCGTTGACCAGCAGGTTCGGGTACTGCGCCGGCAATACGACAGGCTCAGTGACGCTTTCGTCGTAGTTCGGCTGAAAATCGACGGTGTCCCGGTCGATGTCCTCCAGCAGCGCATGCGCCGCCTTGGACATGCGGGCCTCGGTGTAACGCATGGCTGCCGCAGGATCGCCATCCATGGATCCGAAATTGCCCTGCCCGTCCACCAGTTCAAGGCGCATGGAAAAATCCTGCGCCATACGCACCATGGCGTCGTAGATCGCGGAGTCGCCATGGGGGTGATACTTACCCATGACGTCACCGACGATACGGGCCGACTTGCGGTACGGCCGGTTCCACTCGAAACCGGACTCCTTCATCGAATAGAGAATGCGCCGGTGCACCGGCTTTAGGCCGTCGCGCACATCCGGCAGTGCACGGCTGACGATCACGCTCATCGCGTAATCCAGATAGGAGGAGCGCATCTCCTCCTCAATGGTCACCGGCTCGATATCGAATCCGCCCGGTGGCATCTCTGCCGACTGATCACTCATCTTTTGTTTTCAACCGGTTGCCGCGCGTTTTTTACGCTGAAAATCACTCGCGCGAGGTCTGAGGATTTCATCGTCTGAATTTACCCGACCGGGTGGATTCGGGCAAGGAATGGAGGGGTTTTAACGGAGGTATAAACTATTGATTTAACGTCTTTTTCGGGATTTCCCGTTTCGCTTCGC
>Ga0181594_10006501_pt1 | contig 10109 bp, 8 predicted proteins | sample 071ome_18_FD_145603 | JGI IMG/M metagenome (GOLD analysis project Ga0181594, IMG submission 145603) | Coastal salt marsh microbial communities from the Groves Creek Marsh, Skidaway Island, Georgia - 071413BT metaG (spades assembly) | ecosystem: Environmental > Aquatic > Marine > Intertidal zone...
GCCGAGGGCCGGGTGGGCATCAGCCCTCGGTGGTCTCCTCCGCCTCGGCGGCCGGCACATCGCCGGACTCCGGTGCGTCGGAAGTTTCAGTGATCTCCGAATTCTCGGAGGCGGGGGCTTCGGTTGCTGCTTCGGCGGATGCCTCACCAGCGTCGTCAGCGGGTGCAGCTTCAGCGGCTTCGGGTGCTTCCTCCGCCGCCGGAGCCTCTGCCGCTGCGGTTGCAGCGGACGGGTCTGCCTCGACCTTGGTCTGCAGTGCGCCGAACGCACGTGCGGCCTGGGCGAGGGGTGCTGCGAAGAGCGCGGCAGCCTGGGACTGCTTGGCCTTCATTGCACCGGCGAGCTTGGACAGCAGAACCTCACGGGACTCCAGATCGGCGAGTTTGGCGAAATCCTCAGGGGTGAGGATGGCGCCATCCATGTAGCCGCCCTTGACGACTAGATCGGGGTTGTCCTTGGCGAAGTTGCGGATGCCCTTCGCGGCGTCCACGGGATCTCCATCGACGAACGCGATGGCGCTGGGGCCAACGAGCAGCTCGTCGATTCCTTCGATGCCAGCCTCGGCGGCCGCGCGCTTAGTGAGCGTGTTCTTCACGACCGAGAACGTCACCGCAGCACCCAGGGAACGACGAAGTTCCTTCATCTGGGCTACGGATAGTCCACGGTAGTCAGTCAGAACGGCAGCAGCAGAGGACCGGAACCGATCGGTGATCTCGGCGACGGTCGCGACTTTGTCTGGCCGGGCCATCGGGTCTCCCTCCTTGTACGGACCGAACGAGGGATCCTCAGGAGGGGCATCGCGCACACAGGGGCGCAGCAAACTTCGCTAACACTCACCTGCGTGGGCCGCCCGCCGCTGCGGGGCCTTCGACTCGATCGGGTGATCGAGCGACCTACGGTCTTCGGCGAACCGAAGGGTACGGCATCCCGATTAGCCCGGCTGGATCGGGGTGCACGTCAGGCTCCGTGCACGGACGAAGGGCCGGCCCCATGGGGCCGGCCCTTCGTTCATCGATCTGTTGGCTAGCCGACAGTGGCAGCCGGATTCTTCAAGGCTGGCGGCTGGTACAGCCGATCCTTGTTGATTCCGCCAACCTGGTAGCCCACGCGCTTGGCAGCAGCAATCTGCTTAGCGCTACTGGCCTTGAGCAGAGCCTCGAGCGCAGCAATCGAGCCGACTGACTGGTCCGTGGTGAAGGCACAGTGGCCAACACCCGAGCCGCCAAGGGCAGCAGCGGAGAGAGCGCCACTCGGTGACTTAGCTCCCTCTTCGAATCTCGTCCAGCCGTCGGCAGGCGGAATCGCGTAGTACGAAACAGCCTTCAGGTCACCCTTCTTGGCAGCCTGCTTGCCCTTCTTGGAGTCCCGTACACCGTCGAAGAACCCACCGGCGTTCCCTGCCGGAGTGACAGGGTCGTAGGTATCTGTGAGCAGAACCATGGGCTTGCCGTAGACAGCCTCAGCACTCGGCAGTCCCTGGACGATCTTCACGGCAACCGGGTTTGCAGGAGTCCGCTCGCCTGCTGCGAGAGCAGCAAGCATGGCGTCCAAGACTCCCGGGCCAGCGGTCGCGAAGGTGTCACCGAACTCGCCGCGCTGTTCCGGCGAGAGGAGCTCGCTGTAATTCACACCAACATTGCTTGTGAAGTTGGCGCTGTCCGTCGGCGCCAGGCCACCGATGACGCGAACCCGTTGCTCGAGTTCGTATTGCCCCATGATTCCGAGGGCAGCCGCACCTGCGACATTCTGAAGCATCGCCGCTGCTGCGCTCTGCCCGGAGGACAACGGCGAGTAGCCGCCAGCCAGCGCGCCCGCAGTTCCAAGCGTGGCCACGGCAGGATTCACCGTCACGCCGTCGTACGTCGAGGAAACGGTCGGAAGTCCTGCCAGGAGCCCCGAAAGAAGGTTCGCTAACGCGATCGGGTAGCCGGCCGACGAGACGGTTGCTTGCCCGGTGGCTACCGCGTTGATGGTGCCGAAGATCTTCGCGAGATCTCCAACGGCTTCCGCATAGCCAGCCGCTCCCGCCGAGTAATTCGACCCCTTCAGCGTGGGATCAATCAGGGTCTTCCACGTGTAGAGGACCGTTTGGGCAGTGTCAAAGGCAGCTTCAGGGCCCGCCAATGCACCACATCGTGGATTCGTGCCAGCAATCTTGCCGGGGTTGCGCTGAACCAGCGCTTGCGTCACGACCGAACCCATCGAATCGCCCCAGGCAAGGATCTTCTTGGCGCCCTTGATCCCGCCGCCGTTGATGTACTTGATCAGGTTTTCACCTGCCTCGACACCCTCAGCAACAGCCCAACCTTGCTGTGCGTATCCCGCACCGGCCAATGCATAGCCCTGACCGAGAAGGCCAGCTGCGACCTCCGCACTCGGAGCAACTTGGGCGATGTCGTTTCCAACGAACGCTGCTCCTACTCCAGGCACCGTCGTTGCGGAGTAGTAGGGCGCCTTATCCATGCCCAGCGCCGTGCCGATCGCCGCAGGAACTGGCTGCGCGATCCGGTACCCGTGCGAATAGAGCAGCACGGTGCCATTGAACTTGGGTGGCATGACGATCTGGTAGGGGCTGTCACCTAGCGCACCGGTGAGGGCACCAGTGCAAACTTCTCCGAGACCACATGCGTGGTCGTCAGCATTGGCCGCCGGCGCCGTAGCCGGGACAGCGACAAGTGCAAGCCCGAAGGCAGCAACCACCGCGGTGACGCGGCGGGACAAAGAGATTCTCATTGCAATCCTTTCTTCCGCTATGCGCCTGTTACGGCAACAGCTTCTTGGTCGGGCCGGCAGGTCGGAACGAAGCCTTCTTGGCTTTGCCAGAGCTCGAACTCGTTGCGACCATGATGTAGTTCGTCAAACGATCAACATTCCCCGCGGCGTCGTACTGGCCCATGTAGAAGCCCGTCAGACCTTGGTGCGAGGAACTGCTGTAACGCATTGGCACAACAGCAGCCGAGCGGAATGAACTCGCGTTCTTTTCTAGCGCCTTAACGAAGCCCTTGCGAGTGAGGTTCGGTCCCGCAGACTCCAGGGCCTGAGCGAGGACGTAGGCGGTGTTGATGCCGTAGTAGGTGTAGAAGTTCCACGGCAGCTTTGCTCGGTCCGCGATGACCTTCATCTGCCGCACGTAGGCGTTCTTCGTGTTCTGGATCGGCTCGATCCAGCTGGGAACGTACACGTCATTGAGCAGGGCTTTGGTGCCTGCCAGCGCTCCGATGATGTCCGGGTCCGAACCGACGGAGGTGACCATCCATGTTGGCTTAAAGCCAGCCTTGGCGGCCGTACCAAGCAAGACGGCTGTTGCCGACGTGACACCGAAGAACACCACGAGTTCACACTGGGCACGGGCAAGGGTCGTCACCTGTGAGGCAAAGCCAGCCAGCTGCTGCCCGGAGTAGTACGAGGTCTCGGCTGCAAAGTTGATTCCAGCTGCCTTGAAACCCGTCTTGGCGTTCTCACCGAACTCGCCGTCCTGATACATCAGACAGGCCCGCTTGCCCTTCAGCGAGGACGTTGCATTGATGTAGTACCCCATCGCCTTGGCTTCCACGATGTAGGACGGGAAGTACGGGAAGGTCATCGGATACCGGCGAGGGTTGTCGAAGGCCGCCCCACCGGTGTTGACGAAAACGTCGGGGATACCGCGACGGTTCAGGTCTTGAACCACTGCGGAGTGAGTAGGCGTTCCGAGCGCTCCGTACATCGCGAAGATCTTGTCGCGATTGATCAGTTGGTTTGTACCAACCTTGGTCTTTGCAGGGTTGTACGCGTCGTCGTAGACCTTGAGGTCGACCTTGCGGCCATTTATTCCGCCATTAGCGTTGACGTAATCGAAGTACGCCGCGGCTGCGGGAGCAATGTCCTTGTATCCGGGCGCTGCCGGGCCCGTCAGCGGCGTCGTCATTCCAATGGTGATCTTGGAATTGGTCACACCCGGATCTGCTGCAGAAGCCGGACTGATCGAACCCGCAATACCCAACGCCGTGATTGAGGCGATGGCGATTGCTCGCGTAGCGAAAGCCTTACCCACGTAAATCCCTCCCAATGGAGCGCATCACCCTGACGCCGCCGGTGCGACGTGAACGGTAGGTGAACAAGCGTTGCCGTGAGGCTAGTCACATATCCCCCGAAGGGCAATCGGTTCCCGCAAAGACGCGCTAGCCCGCCCTTGAGCCAGATCGGAAGCGACCCACCAGGCCCTGTATTCCTCCAACGATTCCCCCTGGGGCAACCAGGACCACGAGGACCACAAGGAGGCCATAGATGAAGTTCGGAGCGTTGTTGGTTATCTGATCCTGCCAACCTCGGTCAGCAGACAGCCCAAGGACGAACTCCGGCAGCCACACCAAGATCACCGCACCGATGATCGCTCCGATGAATGAGTTCCTGCCCCCAAGCACGACGCCAACAAGCAACGACAACGACAGTCCAAGCGTGAACGCTCCAGGACCCACATAACTCAAGATCTGGGCGAAGACTGCCCCCGCAAGGGCGGCAAACAGGCTGCTCACGACGAAAGCGCTGATCTTCGAACCTGCAGGAGAAATTCCCGAGACCGCCGCAGCAATCGGGTCGTCGCGCACGGCTTTCCACACCCGCCCTTGGCGCCCGCGAACGAGATTTAGGGCAACAAAGCCGACAACACAGGCAACGGCGATTGCCACCGACGCCTGCCATTGCTCAATGACGAAGTCGGAGTCAAGCCCAGCAAGGTCAAGCTCGGCGGCCGGGTCCGAGCCCCCTACGAATTCGCTTCCACCGCCGGCATCTCCATCATTCGGGCTATCGGCGCCGACGTCGACACTGGCTTCAAACCCCTCGTCGGTAGTGAAATCCTCCTCGCTTAGGAAGTCGTCGTCAGTCAGCAGGTCCTCTTCAACGAGTTCTGTGTCGAAACCTTCATCCGTTGAGAAATCTTCATCACTGAGGAAGTCGTCCTCGGTAAGCATGTCATCTTCGGACACGAAGTCGTCCTCGGTGAGCATGTCATCTTCGGACAGGAAGTCGTCCTCGGTGAGCATGTCATCACCGCCGCTCAACTCGCCCTGATCAGCGAACTCGTCCGGCAGCTCCTCATAAACAGGCTCGTCGCCAACCCCGATGTCACTCGATTCCTCAGTCTCCTCTTCACTTCCCACGTCCTGGCTTGCGTATCCGCCCTCGGGGTAGGGAACCTGCAGCATGAGACCGTTCTCGCCCCCCAGGAGTCCAGGGAATCGATTCGCGATGGCTGGGACGCCCACGGCTATGCCCAACGTGAGTCCGGCCAGATACGGGCCACGAAGCCGAGCAGCGATACCACCGATCGCAGCACCGAAGATAACTCCACCGACGCCGGCAAACACCATCGACCACACTGCGTTCCACGGCGTGCCAAGGAGCGGGACCGTCTGCCAGTTCATCGACGTGACGGCAAATATGTAGCCGCCGATGGCCATCAAGGCCCCGTTACCGAGGGATACCTGGCCTGACAACCCGAGCAAGATCGTCATTCCAAACATGGCTGTGGCATACATGGCGGTTGTCGCCAGGTAATAGCTCATCAGTGGATCGATGACCTGGTTGAGCCATGTCAGCAGACCCCAGATCACCAGGGCCGTCGCCGCATTCACTCCCAGACGAGCTCCAGAGAATCGCTGCAATATCGAGTCCATGCGCTAAACCGCCCGCGCCTTGTGATGGGAGAAAACACCCTCGGGCTTGAAGAGCAGATTCAAAATCAGCAGTGCCAACGCGACCAGCGGCGCGTTGCTCGAATCGCTGTACCCGGATACGAGCGCAATTACCAAGCCGGTGCCGATACCAAAAGCGACCGCCCCAACGAGACTGTCCAGCCCACCGATCACAGCAGCGGTGAAAGCGAATACCAAGAAGATATCGAAACTTGTTGGCGACAGGGTCGACAGCGGTGCAACGAGAACACCAGCGACGGCCCCAACCAGACCGGCGATGGCCCACCCCAGTACGAGCATGCGATTCACGCGAACACCAGAGAGTCGAGCGACCTCTGGGTTAAATGCCGATGCCCGCATGGCCAACCCAACGTTTGTTCGGGTGAAAACGATGCTCAATGCAAGTACCAAGATCACAACCGAAACGAGTACGAGTAGGTCGTACGGAGAGAATGGCCAAATTCGACCAAAGAGTTCGTAGCCAGCGTTTTCAATGGGCGGAGGAAATGCTTCGGGATCCCCTCCCCACACCATGGCTGCCAGCGCTTCAAGAGCGATAAGCACACCGAAGGTCGCGATGATTGCGCCAGAAGTGTCGAGACGTTTCACGGGGCGAATGACTAGGAAGTGAACGAGAACTCCCAGGACAAGTCCGGCAGCCATCGCGACAATCAGCGCGAGGAACCACGAGCCCGTCAATTCCCGAATGGTCAAAGCGACGTACGTCGTAAACATCGCCTGCCCAATCTGGGCGAAGTTGACGACTCGGGTGGAACGCCAGACGAGGACCAGCGCGAGCGCCATCAGGGCGATGATGGCGCCGGACGAGACTCCACCCAGCAGATAGTCGATGAAATCGATCACGGAGCGACCCCCCTTGCCGCAAACCAGGGGTCAATAGCCGAGGTACGCATGTCGCAACTCCTCGTCTTGCGCGATGTCGTGTGCGGGCCCGCTTTTGACTATCTGCCCCAGGTTCAACACGATCCCGGTCTTGGCGACCCGTAGCGCGGTAGCTGCGTTCTGCTCCACGAGCAGAACCGCAAGACCCGAATCCTTCGCCATCTGGCTGACCAGCTCGAGAATCTGAGTGACGATCAGTGGTGCGAGTCCAAGCGATGGCTCATCGAGAAGCAAGGCCTGCGGTCCGGTCATCAAAGCGCGACCAATGGCCAGCTGCTGACGCTCACCGCCGCTGAGGGTGTCCGCGCCGAGGTGGCGTCGTTCACCCAGAACCGGGAACAGTGAATACACCCGCGTCAACGACGTGCCCCGTTGCGCGTGGGTGCGCCACATGCCTCCCAACTTGAGGTTCTCCTCAACGGTGAGATCGGGAATCGTGGAGCGTCCTTCGGGAACGAGGGCAATGCCCTTGCGAACGATGTCTTCGGGCTTTCCACCGGTGATGTCTTCGTCGTTGAAGAGAACTCGACCCGACTTCGGCTTCTCCAGGCCAGCCAGAGTCCGCATCAGCGTCGACTTCCCCGCTCCGTTCGCGCCGATGACCGCGGTGACTCGACCCGGCGGAACTTCCAGGGATACATCCTTGAGCGCTTCAACAGCGCCGTAACTCACCGAGAGCCCTTCGATGCGCAGCATCAGTGCACCGACTCTTCCTCGTCTTCACCGAGATAAGCCGCGAGAACGGCAGGATCGTTGCGCACCTCATCGGGCGTGCCGGCAGCGATGACCTTGCCAGCGTCGAGGACCCAAATGAGATCACAGACCTCCATGACGAGTTCCATGTGATGTTCGACCAACAGAACGGTTCGCTCCGGGACCCAACTGCGGATGAGGCGTCCGAGTTCGTGCATGTCCGCAGCTCCGATACCGCCGGCGGGCTCATCGAGCAGGAGAACTTTGGGATCGCTGACCAGGGCTCTAGCGAGGGCGACTCGCTTCTGCACCGGGTAGGGCATCTCGCCGGGCAGGCGGTGGGCCTCTTCGAGCACTCCAAGTTCGGCCATTGCGGCTTCGGACTTCTCCCGAACGCGCCGTTGCTCAGCGTCGGTCCACGGCATGGCGAGGGCGTCCGCGACGATGCCCGATCGGACGTGGCCTGACGCGCCGAGCATCACGTTCTCCAACGCCGTGAGAGATGGAAAGAGCCCGACGCCCTGGAGTGTTCGCGATATGCCCATCTTGGTGAGGTGATGGGTCTTGATGTGTCGAAGGCGTTTGCCTTCGAACTTGACCTTGCCCGAATCGGGCTTGACGAAACCCGTCATAACGTTGAAGACCGTGGTCTTACCGGCCCCGTTGGGACCGATGAGGCCGGTGACCGAGCCCTCGGGAATCCCGATGCTGACTTCATCGAGGATTTGCAGGCCCCCAAACGCGACACTGACGTCGACGGTCTGCAACAGGGGGTGGGTAAGCGGAAGGTGATACTTCACGCACACCCTCCCCAACCCCGACAGCGCCGCGGGCCGGCGCTAATCGGGACAGTCTGGACGGCAGATGAAGGTCGGTCAACCAGAAAGTGGACTTTGAGTGATCGCCGGTGGCCGTTCGGACACGATGACGGTGCGGTCCCACCAGGCCCTTTCCTCCGAAAGGTGCGCGAGCAGAACCTCCTCGGCCCCCACCGGAGCGGTGTCGAGGCCACGTGAGCGGGCTCGCCTTCGCTCCGCGGTTGCGAGTATCTCCGTCGCCATGGCCGACAGATCGTGGATGTTCTGGTGGCGGTGAGCGCGCCGACCAAGGTCAACCTGGGCGATAGCCCCTGGACCCCAGTGATCGTGGACGTCGAGCAGGGTTGATAACTCGACGCCGTACCCCATGGGAACGTGCATTCGCTCGAAGGCACTTCTCCGGATAGCCCACTCCCCTGCCAAGGGTTGGACCACTCGAGACAGTTCTGGGCGAAAGAGGGCAAGCCAGGGTCGAGCGACCAATTCCGTCACTCGGCCCCCTTCGAGTGTTGGGTGTCCGTCGACGTCCATCACTCGGTCGTAGAAGCCTCGACACAGAACCGATTCCTCATCGGCGAGCAGCGGCCCTGTTACACCGCGAACAAAGTGGGTCCCCCATTCGGTGAGATCCGCATCAATGAACGCGACGATGTCCGCTCTCGTCACGAAGAGTGATTTCCATAATGCTTCGCCTTTGCCCGGGTGCACTCCGAGATCAGGGCGGACGTCCCCGACAGAGAACACGCGGGCACCTGCCTCGTGTGCAACATCGGACGTTCGATCATCCGACAGCGAATCCATGACGATGAGTTCATCAACAAAATCATCAAGGTCTCCGGCGATGGCCGAGACCACGTCACCGACGGAGGCCTCCTCATTGCGAGCGGGAATGACCACGGCAACAGTCGCATCTCCCTTGAGACTCATCACTCGATCGAGAGGCCAATCCGCCGCTGAGGAGTACGGCTCGCTCATCGGATCACGTGTCCCGTGGCTCGTGACGGAGTTCGTCGGGCAGCAGATAATCGTGGGGAATGTCGAGCCGTCCAGCCAGCGCATCAACCACGGCGATGACGTCCCTGGCCGCCCGCACATCGTGAACGCGGACGATTGCTCCCGGCGTCTGCGCGAAGAAGGCGAGGGCGGCATCCGTGGCCGGTCCACGCCCACGGGGCGTTCGACCGGTAATGGCTCCGAGGAAATCCTTCCGCGAAAGAGCCAGGAGCATCGGCCTCCCAAGCGCCCGGAACCGCTCGACGTTGCGCAGGACGTCGAGGGTTTGTCGAGGGGTCTTGGCGAAATCCGGACCTGGATCGAGGATGAGGCAGTCGCGGTCAACCCCGTGCGCTTGAGCTCGCTGCATCACGTCAACGAGGAAGTCCTCAACCTCAGTCACCACATCGGAGTACAGATCCACCGACTGCATTCGCTGCTTGGGTCGAGCCTTCGTATGCATGACGACCAACCCGGCGTCGACGGCCGCACACATGTCAGCAACTTCCGGATACAGCAACCCGCTGACGTCATTAATGATGTGGGCACCGGCCTCCAGAACGGCACTCACCACCGGAGGCTTGTACGTGTCGACGCTCACGAGCACGCCGGGGTGCGTCGATCGGATCCATTCGACGATGGGCAGCACACGTTCGACTTCCAACGCGGCGTCGATTTCCGGTTGGTTGGTGATCGCGGACTGTCCGCCCACGTCGAGCACATCCGCACCAGACTCGACCAGCGAGTCAATGAGGGATCGTTGGGCGTCCCACGAGTCGTAACGACCTGCGTCCGAGAAGGATTCCGGACTCGCGTTCACCACACCCATGACGAGCGTGGAATCGAGAACACGATCCTGACCCCGCAAACGAAGAACAGGGCCGCTCATCTCATCACCGTACTTTGCTGCGGTGACTCGACAAGCGGCCCTGTGTAAAGAAGCAGCGAGGGACCGACCTACAGGTCGTCGTCTTCGGTCTTGGCCGTATCGATCATGATCCCCGGACCCATCGTCGAGGACACGGTC
>Ga0181594_10006506_pt1 | contig 10104 bp, 7 predicted proteins | sample 071ome_18_FD_145603 | JGI IMG/M metagenome (GOLD analysis project Ga0181594, IMG submission 145603) | Coastal salt marsh microbial communities from the Groves Creek Marsh, Skidaway Island, Georgia - 071413BT metaG (spades assembly) | ecosystem: Environmental > Aquatic > Marine > Intertidal zone...
TGCTCGACCAAACGCCCATCAACATAAGCACCATCTCCGAACTTGCTGGTTCCGGCATGACCCTTGCCCTCCATTGCCAACCATGCGGCCGATGGGACGAGATTGTGCCTGCTGAGTGGCTGGAGAATGGCAGGCCCGATGTTAACTACATCCGGCAGCGGTTTAGCTGTTCTGTCTGCGGTAACGTCGCCGACAAGCAGGTGCGGGCATCAAAGTTGGGGATGTCCAACGAGACTGCGTATCGAGGGATTTAACCATCACTTCACTTTTTTAACCCCCCGACGGGTTCCCTGAACCGTTCAGGTCTCGAATCGCAAATTCGCGAGAGACTGAAGGATAAAAATATTGCCAATTTCAGGGCCTATGACGTGGCTAGGAACACGATATTCTCCCTGCGTTTGCCGCATCCCCATGGCAAGGCCTGCCCGAATACGTCCTTGAAAGGTGACATGGAAAAGGCCGGGGAACGCTCCACGTCATCGGTCTGTGCGGTTCGCGGCGAACCGTCCTGGGGCGAGTAAGAACGAAAAAACGTCGCCCGACACGACTGCACCAATGTTGCCGCTCGCGGGTGCCGGTGATAGCTTCCGCGCCGATTCCTAAACGCGAACCGACCGGCCCAGCATGGCGCTCGATACCGATACCGTGAAACGCATTGCTCGGCTCGCCCGCATTCATGTGGACGAGGCCGATCTCGCGCCGCTGGCGGACGAACTCAACAACATCCTCGGCTGGGTCGAGCAGCTCGAGGAAGTCGATACAGACGGCGTCGAGCCTATGACTAGCGTGGTCGAGATGGTCCAGCGCCTGCGCGCCGACGAGGTGACCGATGGCGGCGTGCGTGACAAGGTGCTCGCCAACGCGCCGGAATCTGACGACGGCTTCTTCGTCGTGCCGAAAGTGATCGAGTAGGGCGGCGAGGCGATGGCCAAACTTACCGATCTGACTATTGCCGAAGCAGGTGTAGGACTAGCGGCGGGCGACTTCACGGCTCGCGAGTTGACTGACGCATACCTATTGGAGATGGAGGCCTCGCGCGGCCTCAATGCCTATTTCGAGGAAACGCCCGAGCGCGCGCGCGAGATGGCCGAGGCCTCGGATGCGCGGCGAGGCCGCGGCGAGGCCTCGGGGCCGCTCGACGGCATTCCGCTGGCGATTAAGGATTTGTTCTGCACCGAGGGTGTTCTCTCGACATCGTCCAGTCGCATCCTCGAGGGCTTCCGCCCGACCTATGAGTCTACGGTCACCCAGCAGCTCTGGGACGCGGGCGCTGTCCTACTCGGCAAGACGAGCATGGACGAGTTCGCAATGGGCTCTGCCAACATCACCAGCTGCTACGGCCCAGTGATCAATCCGTGGAAAGCATCCGGTGGCGATGCGGCGGGCAAGGATATGGTGCCGGGCGGCTCGTCCGGCGGTTCGGCGGCCGCCGTTGCGGCGCGCATCGCGGCGGGCGCGACAGGCACGGACACCGGCGGCTCGATCCGCCAGCCGGGTGCTTTCTGCGGGGTCGTCGGGCTGAAGCCGACCTACGGGCGCTGCTCGCGCTGGGGTATCATCGCGTTCGCATCCTCACTCGACCAGGCCGGGCCGATCACTCGGACGGTGCGCGATGCGGCGATCATGCTCGGCGGCATGGCGGGCTACGACCCCAAGGATTCAACCAGCGTCGATCTTCCGGTGCCGGACTTCACGACCGCGCTGACCGGCGACATTCGCGGCCTGCGCGTCGGCGTGCCCGCCGAGTATCGTATGGACGGTACGCCTGCCGAGATCGAGGCGCTTTGGCAGCAGGGCGTGGACTGGCTGTGCGAGGCGGGTGCGGAGATCGTCAACATCTCGCTGCCCCACACGAAATACGCGCTGCCGGCCTATTACATCGTGGCGCCCGCCGAAGCCTCGTCCAACCTCGCGCGCTATGACGGCATGCGCTACGGCCTACGGGTCGAGGGCGAGGACCTGACCGACACCTATGAGCGCACCCGCGAGGCGGGCTTCGGGGCCGAGGTGAAGCGCCGGATCATGATCGGCACCTATGTGCTGTCTGCGGGTTACTACGACGCCTACTACCTGAAGGCCCAGCGGGTGCGTACGCGCATCTCCGAGGATTTCAAATCAGCCTTCGAGAACTGCGACGTGATCCTGACGCCGACCACCCCTAGCACGGCCTTCGCGCTGGGCGAGAAGCAGGATGACCCAATCGCCATGTACCTGAACGACATCTTCACGGTGCCGGCCTCCATGGCCGGGCTGCCGGCAATCTCGGTGCCCGCGGGGTTGTCCGCGGACGGATTACCTCTGGGCCTGCACCTGATCGGCCCGGCTTTCGGTGAGGAGGCCGTGCTGCGCGCCGCCGACATGATTGAGCGCGCTGCGGGCTTCGACGCGCGACCGTAAAGGCGCATACTGGCGAGCGGAATACAGACATGACCGACGCAACCGAAACCTTCCCTGACGCGATCCCGGGCCACCTAGCCGGACACATCACCTCGCGCATCGGCCACAATTCCGACGACCTGATCGAGGGCGAGACCGGTACGTGGGAGATTATTGTCGGTATGGAAGTGCATGCGCAGGTCTCGTCGGAATCGAAGTTGTTCTCCGGCACCCCTGCGGCTTTCGGCGCGGAGCCGAACACGCAGGTCAGCCTGATCGACGCGGCCATGCCGGGCATGCTGCCGGTGCTGAACGCGGCGGCGATCCGCCAGGCGGTGCGCACGGGGCTGGGGTTGAACGCGCAGATCAACCTGCGCTCGGTTTTCGACCGGAAGAACTATTTCTACCCTGACCTGCCGCAGGGCTACCAGATCAGCCAGTTCTCCGACCCCATCGTGGGCGAGGGCAGGGTGACCGTTGACCTCGAGGACGGCGAAAGTTTCGAGGTGGGTATCGTGCGCATCCATCTGGAGCAGGATGCTGGCAAGTCGGTCCATGACCGCCGCCCGGATGCCACCTGCATCGATTTGAACCGCTCCGGTGTCGCGCTTATGGAAATCGTCTCTAAGCCCGATATCCGCTCGGCGGCAGAAGCGGCGGCCTATCTCGCCAAACTGCGCTCGATCCTGCGCTATCTGGGCACCTGCGACGGCAACATGCAGGAAGGCTCGCTGCGCGCCGATGTGAACGTTTCCGTCCGCAAGCCGGGCGGCGAGTTGGGCACGCGCTGCGAGATCAAGAACGTCAACTCGATCCGCTTCGTCCGCCAGGCCGTGGACTATGAGGCGCGCCGCCAGATCGGGATCCTGGAGGACGGCGGGGAGATCGATCAGGAAACCCGCCTGTTCGACCCCGACCGAGGCGAGACCCGCTCCATGCGCTCCAAGGAAGAGGCGCATGACTACCGCTATTTCCCGGACCCGGATCTGCTGCCGGTGGTGCTGGAGCAGTCATTCGTGGACGAGATTGCGGCGAGCCTGCCGGAACTGCCCGACCGGAAGGCCGCGCGCTTCGCCGACGAGTTCGGCCTCAGCGCCTATGACGCGGGCCTGCTGGTTGCCGACCGCGAGACAGCGGATTTCTACGAGCAGGTGGTGGATGCGGGCGGCGCGAAGCGCGATCCCAAGATCGCCGCCAACTGGATGACCGGCGACTTTTTCCGCCGGCTCAACGCCGACGACCTTGCAATTGCGGCCTCACCCGTGAGCGCCGGCCAGTTGGGCGGGATGCTCGACCTGATCGCCGACGGTACCATCTCGGGTAAGATCGCCAAGGATGTCTTCGACGCCATGTGGGAGAGCGGCACGGACGCCTCGGATATCGTGGAAGAGAAGGGGCTAAAGCAGATCTCCGACACCGGCGAGATTTCCGCCATCGTCGACCAGATCATTGCCGACAACCCCGAACAGTCGGAACAGTACCGTTCCGGCAACACCAAGGTCGCGGGCTGGTTTACCGGCCAGGTGATGAAGGCGACCCAGGGTAAGGCCAACCCGCAGATGGTCAACCAGCTCCTCCAGGAAAAGCTGGGGAGTTAAGAAGCCCTTCTCCGAAGGGGAGAGGGGTTTAGGGTGAGGGGGGTAAGAACTTTTCGTGTTCGCGTCGATAGACCGTAAACCCTCACCCGGCTCACAATGGCTCGCCACCCTCTCCCTCAGGGAGAGGGTTTGTTTATGACCTCCGTTCTCACCATTGTTGTGCCCGTCTTTGCGCTGATTGGCCTTGGCGTACTGGGCGGCAAGTCGCGGTTCTTTCCGGAAGCCGCCGTCACCGGTCTCACCAATTTCGTACTGTATGTGGCCGTGCCCGCGCTGCTGTTCCGTATTCTGGTGCGCAACGCGCCGATGGACGCGCTGAACCTCGACGTGGCCTTCGCCTATTACCTAGGCAGCTTCGCCGTGGCGCTGGGGGCGATGGCGCTGGGCCGCCTTGTCTTCGGCCTGACGGGCGGCGAGCGCGCCTCCTTCGCGATGGGGTCGATGTTCTCCAACACCGGACTGATTGGCATCCCGCTGGTCTTCGCGACCTGGGGCGCGGCTGGAACGGTGCCGCTGATGATGGTCATTAGCTTCCACTCGCTGGTATTCGTCACCCTCTACATGGTGCTGCACGATCTGGCGAAATCCGGCGCGGTCGGCTGGCGGAATGTCGGCCGGGCTGGCGTCAACGCCATCGTCACCAATCCGGTGGTGATCGCCATCGTCGTGGGGCTGGCCTGGTCGGGCGCCGGGATCGGCCTGCCGGACCTGCTGGGCCGCATCATTGGTATGCTGGCCGATGCGGCGATCCCGGCGGCGCTGTTCGCGCTGGGCGCGTCGCTGGCGCGCTTCAAGGTGGAAGGCAACGTGCCCCAGGCTACGGTGATGTCATTCATCAAGCTGGTGGTGCACCCGCTGATGGTGTTCGCCGTCGCGCACTTCGTTTTCGCGCTGGAACCGCTGGAGGTGGCGGTGGTCACCCTGACGGCGGGCCTGCCGGGCGGGCTGATGGTGTTCGTGGTGGCGCGGTCCTACGGGGTCTATGTGGCGCGTGCCGGCACCTCGCTGGTGATCGGCACTGCGGGCGGGATCGTCACGCTGTCATTGCTGCTGGCCTGGCTGGTATGAGCGTCTAGTCGTCGCCCGCTTCGCGCTGCGGCTGGCCGGACAGTTCGCGCTCCAGTGCCCGCTCGATGGCTAAGCGTGGCTTCGAATATCCCGCGAGCAGGTTGTAGAGCACCGGGGTCAGGAACAGCGTCAGTACTAGCGCGAGGCCGAGGCCGCCGACAATCACCGAGCCGATGGCGATGCGGCTTTCCGCGCCCGCACCGGTCGCGAGCACCAGCGGCACCGCGCCGAGGATGGTCGAAATTACCGTCATCACGATGGGCCGGAAGCGTAGGACCGAGGCTTCCAACACGGCGTCGCGTACCGCCATACCCTCGTCGCGCAGCTGGTTGGCGAACTCCACGATCAGGATGCCGTTCTTCGCCATCAGCCCGATCAGTAGCACGATGCCGATCTGGCTATAAACATTGAGCGACAGCCCGGCGACGAACAGGGCGTAGATCGCGCCCGCCACGGCCAACGGCACCGACAGCATGATGACAAGCGGATGGATGAAGCTCTCGAACTGGGCGGCCAGCACCAAAAAGACGATCAGCAACGCCAACAGGAACACCTTTATCGTGTCGCTGGAGGTGTCTTTGAAGACGGCGGACTGGCCGGCATAGCCCAGCCGTGCGCCGTCGGGCAGGACCTGCTCGGCTCCGGCCTCCATATAGGAAATGGCATCACCCAGTGCGTAGCCCGGCTCAAGCCCGGCCTCGATGGTGATAGAGGGCAGGCGATCCGTCCGGCGCAGTTCCGGCGCGGCGGCGCTTTCGCTGGCGCTGACTAGCGCGCTAAGCGGCACGAGAGAGTTCTCGCTGCCGCCCGCTCGGACGAAGACGTTGGAGATATCCTTGGGCGTCCGCCGGTCGGTGCGCTGGGCCTGCACGATCACAGGGTATTCGCGGCCCCGGTCGATGTAGTTTGTCACCTCGCGGGAGGCGAACATGGTCTGTAGCGTCTGAGCCACCTTCTCGGCGGGGATGCCGAGATCGTTGGCGACGCTGCGGTCGAGGCGTAGATTGAGCTGGGGCTGGTTTTCCTCGTAGTCGATCTGAGGGTTGATGAGGCGTTCGTTGGCCTCGGCATACTCAAGTAGGGCGGCGGCCCATTCCTTCACTAGCTCGAAGTCCGGTCCGCCGACGACAATGCGCAGCGGGGTCGAGTTGCCGCGCAGGCCTAGGCCTGCCGGGCTTGCCACGCCGGCGCGTGCGCCCGCCAGGCCGCGAGCGGCGGGCTGCACCGCGTTGACCACATCGGACTGGTTCGCCTCGCGGTCTTCCCATTGGGCCAGCCGCATGACCACGAAGGCGCGGTAGGGGCGGTTGCCCCAGCCGACCAGCGAATAGACGGTGGTGATGTTGCCGTTCGCCACCTGGGGGGCCAACGCACGCTCGATAATGCGCGCTTGCTCGTCGGTGTAGGCAACGGTCGCCCCTTGGGGCGCTGTGATCGGTACAAAGGCGACGCCGCGATCCTCGCGCGGGGCGAGTTCGCGCGGCACGGTTTCATAAAGGCCGATCGCCCCGGCGACGAAGACCAGCGACAGGGCGATGATTACGCCGGGCATGGCGATCGCGCGGTCGAGGAGTCCTCGATAGGTGCGCCCGAGGAGGTTTCTAGCGACAGCCTGATCGCCGTCCACCGGTCGAATTCCCCCCTTTGCATTATGCGGTCTAACGATGCGGGAGGCGATCATAGGGCATAGGGTCAGTGCGACGAAGGTGGAGATCACCACCGCACCGGCCATCACCATGCCGAATTCGCTGAATAGGCGCCCGACCTGGCCGCCCAAGAAGGAGATTGGCACGAAGACGGCGATCAGCGTGACGGAGGTCGCGATCACCGCGAATGTCACCTGCCGGGTACCACGCACGGCCGCGACCATGGCGGACTCACCAGTGTCGGAGCGTCGCTGGATGTTCTCCAGCACTACAATGGCGTCGTCCACGACGAGGCCGATGGCCAGCAGCAGCGCCAACAGGGTCAGGACGTTGATTGAGAAGCCGAAGGCGCTGACTAGCGACAGGCAGCCGATTAGCGCCACGGGAATAGTGACGGCGGGCACCATCGTCGCACGGAAGGAGCGTAGAAAGGCTAGGATCACTAGGATCACCAGCGCCAGCGAGATGCCCAGTGCGATCAGCACCTCGCGGATCGAGGCGGAGATGAACAGCGCATCGTCTGAGCCGACTATGATCTTCATGCCCTCGGGCAGTGTGGATCCCATCTCCCCGATCTCGGCCCGGATGGCTCTGGAGATGGCCATGGTGTTGGCTTGGCTCTGGCGTATCACCTGCATGCCGACGGCCGGCTGACCGTTGGCTCGTACGATGGTGTTGTCGTCCTCCACCCCGCGTTCGACCGTCGCTACGTCGCCGAGGCGGACCGAGTAGCCGTCGATCGTGGCCAACGAAATGTTGCGGAACTGTTCGGGCGTCGCCAGTCGGCTATCGAGGCGGATATCCAGTAGGCGCTGGCTGGAGATGATCTCACCGGCGGGCAGCTCGACGTTGTTTAGGCGTAGTGCGGCCTCGACGTCCGCAACAGTGAGTTTCCGGGCCGCCAGCGCGCGCCGGTCCAGCCAGATGCGGATGGCGTAGCGGCGCTCACCGCGCATATCGACGGAGGCGACGCCGTCCAGCGTCGAGAGGCGATCGATCACAAAACGTTCGACAAAATCAGTGATTTCCGCTGGCGTATGGCGATCCGAAGTAACGGCGATCCGCATCACCGGGTCGGCGTCGCTGTCGGACTTGATAACGCGCGGTTCGTCCGCCCCCTCGGGCAGGCTGGCGCGGATGCGGCCCACTGCATCGCGCACGTCGTTGGCGGCCTCGTCGATGTTCCGGCTTGTCTCGAACTCGATAACGGTGCTGCTGCGCCCGCGCCGGCTCTGAGAGGAAATGGTCTTGATGCCCGACACGCCCGCGACGGAGCTTTCGACGATCTCTGTAATGTCGGTATCGACAATCTGGGGTGTGGCGCCGGTGTAGGTGGTGACCACGGTGACCACAGCGGAATCCACGTCAGGCAGCTCGCGTATGGGCAGGCTGAGGAGCGAGGCGACACCGAGTACGACGATCATCAGGCTCGCGACGAGCGCTAGCACGGGCCGCCGGATAGAGAGGTCGGACAGGGTCATGATCCGGCTGCCGTGCCTCCCTTACCCCCTTTGCCGGGCCCGCCGTGCTGGCCGCCCGGTCCGCCACCTGGGCCAACCATGCGCACGGGTCGGCCGTCTTTTGCCTTCTGCACGCCGCGGGTGATGACAGCTTCGCCCTCGGCGATGCCTTCGATGATCTCTACGTTGCCGAAGGAGCGCTGGCCCAGTTCCATAGGACGCTTGCGGGCGACCATGCGCTCGCCGGTCTTGTCGATCACGAAGGCGAAAGCCTGATCACCCTCGAACATGATCGCTTCCTCGGGCACGGTCAGCGCGTTGCGGCTATCGAGAACCACCGTCAGGTGCATAAACATACCGGCGGGCAGGGAGTAGTCCGGATTGGCGACGACGGCGCGTGCGCGGAAAGCGCGCGAGACAGGATCGATCCGACTGTCGATGCGCTCGGTGGTGCCGGAGAAGCTGCGCCCTGGAAATGCCGTGGCCGTAGCGATGACGGTCTTGCCGGGTGTGATCCGTCCGTACAGATTCTCTGGCAGGGAAAAATCGATTTCGACCGTGGACAGGTCGTCCAGCGTGGTGACGGTGTCGCCCGGCTCGATCCTTGCACCCTGTTCCACCAGGGCGAAGCCCACGATTCCGGGGAAGGGAGCGGTTACAGTTTTGTCGCGCAGTCGGCGCGCGGCACGGTCGCGGTAGGCCTGGGCGGTGGCCTGGGCCACGACGGCCTTCTCGACTGCGGCCTGCGAGGTGGCGCTGGACTTCTTCAGGGCCTGGGCGCGCTGGAGGGCACGGCGCGCCTCCAGAAACTGCGCCTCGGCCTCGGCCAGATCTGCGCGCTCGATTTCGTCGTCGAGCCGAACCAGAACGGCGCCGTCCTCGACCCGCTGGCCGGCTTCGAAGGTAATCTTCCTGATACGCCCGGACGCCGACGGCGTGACCTCGACCGCGCGCACGGCGCGGGTGGTCCCGACGGCCTCGACCACCGTCTCAATATCGGCGAATTGCGCAGCTGCTGTCTCCACGGCCGGGCCGCCACCGCTGCGGTGCTTCGCATTTTCGGTAGTAGCCTCGCTCAAGAGTTCCTGCCACGCCAAATAGCCGCCTGCCGCGATCACCGCGAGCGCGACCAGAACCGCGACCTGTTTCAAAGAGGACATCTATCCCGCCGATCCCCTGGGGTGCTGTGTTTCTTACACGCCTGTACGACTGATCCTTAAACGTAATTTGTCTCAAAATTTTGTTACCGGACACAAAATTCGATGATGCCGCCGCTGGCCTATTTCTCCACGGCTTCTTTACATGCCTGATGACTTAGATTCGCGCGTTCACACAGGCCTGCGGGTACTGGTAGGGGATGCGTCAGTGAAGGCGCATATCGAGCGGGAGGCCCCCGTCGAGGGCTGCACCTCCTACACGAGCCTTCCCGTGGCGCTTCGTCTGGATATCGACCTCGATTCCGGCGCGCCGTTCGACGAACAGAAGCGTCTGCTGGACGAGGCTCAGAAGGGCTGCTTCGTGGAAGCAACGCTAGCCAATCCGATCCAGGTCGATAATCGCCTTATGATAGACTGCACTTTCGGCATCTTCGACTAGGGATATTCTCGTTCCGGTCGGGATGACTGGACAGTCGGCAATACGCTAGTTTCTCTACAACGAACACCTTGGCCCCCTCCGTGCAATTGCGGCAGGCGGTATATGGAGGAGGAAACCCGTGACTGTCAGCTATCCCGACACCCTTTTGCACATCAACGGCAAGTGGACTGCCGCCGCCGGCGGCGAGACCATCGATGTCATCAACCCGGCGACGGAAGACGTCATCGGCACGGTGGCCCACGCTCGCGTTGCCGACCTGGATACCGCTTTGGAAGCTGCGGAGGAAGGGTTCCGGTCCTGGAAGAAGGTCTCGGCCTTCGATCGCTACAAGACCATGCGCAAAGCCGCCGACCTGATGCG
>Ga0181594_10006507_pt1 | contig 10104 bp, 7 predicted proteins | sample 071ome_18_FD_145603 | JGI IMG/M metagenome (GOLD analysis project Ga0181594, IMG submission 145603) | Coastal salt marsh microbial communities from the Groves Creek Marsh, Skidaway Island, Georgia - 071413BT metaG (spades assembly) | ecosystem: Environmental > Aquatic > Marine > Intertidal zone...
TGAAATTGATGTGCGCGGTCGCAATCTGGCGGAAGGTATTCCGCGTAGCTTTACGCTGAACTCCAACGAAATTCTGGAAGCGCTGCAAGAGTCGCTGGCGCAGATTGTTCAGGCGGTGAAAGGCGCTTTGGAACAATCTCCACCAGAACTGTCTTCTGACGTTGCCGAGCGCGGTATGGTGCTGACCGGTGGTGGTGCACTGCTGCGTGATCTCGATAAACTGTTGAGCGAAGAGACGGGTCTGCCTGTGATCGTAGCCGACGATCCACTGACCTGTGTAGCACGCGGCGGCGGCATGTTCCTGGAGACGGCCAGCGAGCAGCAATTGGCCTTGGCGGTGCTGGATTAAGTTCTGGCGTGTAAAACACCGCAAATATGCGTAATGAAGGGGCTAGTCAGCCCCTTTTTCTTTTCCGGCTACCGTGAGACCGGTATAGTTGAGCTTTCACTTTTTGCGCTTGGGGCTGACTCATTAACTCTCAGTTTCAGATGCCACCGTTTCAGGGACAGCGGGTTGCACTGGTCGCAATTCTCAGCCTGACGCTTATGTGGCTAGACCACCAGTACACCTGGCTCGATCCGGTTCGGTATGGGCTGGGTTATGTGGTGGCGCCTGCTCAACAAACCGCTGTATTGCCCTTGGCCGTAACCGAATGGTTGGGCGAAAACACGGCACTGCGTCGCCAGTTAATCCGCGAAAATAAAATCCTGTCTGTGCGTAATCTGGTGCTGGAGCGTAAAGCGCAGCGCATGGCCTCGCTTGAGGCTGAAAACCTGTCATTACGTGAGTTGTTATCCGCCTCCGATCAAGTAGACGACCGCGTGCTGGTCACGTCCGTGACCGCCGTCGATCCCGACCCATACACCCAGCAAATTATTATCGATAAAGGCGGCCGTGACGGTGTGTTTGTCGGGCAGCCCGTTCTCGATGCGCACGGCCTGCTGGGGCAGGTGATTGATGTGACGCCATTTTCATCACGTGTGTTGATGATTGCGGATTCCAACCATGCGGTGCCTGTACAGGTGAATCGCAATGGAGTGCGTGCAATTGCCACCGGCACCGGCGCGCTCAATGAGCTGGAATTGATTTATGTCCCGAACACCGCCGACATTAAAGTGGGCGATATGCTGGTCAGCTCGGGATTAGGCAAACGCTACCCGCAAGGCTACCCGGTCGCGACGGTCAGCTCGATTGAAAACGTCCCGGGCGAATCCTTTGCGGCAGTGAAAGCAGAGCCGACGGCCAAGCTGGATCGCAGTCGCTATCTGTTGCTGGTGTTTACCGACGAGGCGGCCCGCGTGCCACCTGAGAACCTGTGGGGGAGTGCAGAATGACCCTGCAGTCGGCGGTTTATATTCTGATTATGCTGTTTCTGGCGTTTGTGCTGGAGCACATCCCGGTGCCCGACATGCTGAGCTGGTTTACTCCGTCGTGGGTGATGCTGGTGATCACGGCCATGGTGATGTTTGCTCCGGCGGCGTTTGGTTTGTGGATTGCTGTCCCGTTAGGGCTGATGCTGGACGTCGAGCATGGCTCATTGTTGGGGCTGCATGTGTTGTTGGTGGGGCTGCATGTGTTTCTGTTGCAGTTACTGTATCGGCGCATGTATCTGTTTAACGTGTTGCAGCAGGCGGCAGTGCTGTTTCTGATGATCATGGCGGAGCAGATTCTGCATTACTGGGCGGTTGCGGTGATGCAGGAAGGCGCCCCGCCGGTGCCTTTACTGGCGCCGGCACTGACGACTGCGTTCTTGTGGCCTTGGATCTACGTGATTGGATACCGCTCGTTGCAGCGTCTGGAGCGCGCATGATTCTGGCGTCATCGTCGCCGCGCCGACGCGAATTACTGACTCAGATTGGGGTTCAGTTTGAGGTGCAGGCCGCCGATATAGATGAAACGCCCCGCGCGGACGAGTCGCCGGTGGCTTACGTTGAACGCATGGCGTTGGAAAAAGCGCTGGCGGTAGCCAAGCTGCGCCCAGGTAACATTGTGTTGGGTTCTGACACCAGTGTGATCAGCTGTGACCGTATTCTCGGAAAACCCCGTGATAATGCGGATGCTGTGGAAACACTGCGTGGTTTATCCGGTCAGACTCATCAGGTGTTGAGTGCGGTGGCCGTGGTGGATGAGTCGCGCCAACGAGTGATTAGTGTGGCGACTCAGGTGCGCTTTCGTACGCTTAGCGATGCCGAGATACACGCGTACGTAGCCACTGGAGAACCGGCCGATAAAGCCGGCAGTTATGGCATTCAGGGTCTCGGGGCCATTCTGGTGGATGCCATCGAAGGCAGTTACAGCAATGTGGTGGGGTTGCCCCTGACAGAAACCGCAGCGCTATTACATGAATTTCAGGTGCCTGTATGGCAGGTGCCGGGTCGCTGAGGCGGCTCTTATCACATTTCAGACAAGTTGATGAATCTAAACGCAGAAATTCTGATGAACGTTACGCCCACCGAAACCCGTGTTGCGGTGGTGGAGAACGGCGTGCTGCAAGAGATCTTTATTGAGCGCAGCAATCATCGTGGCTTGGTCGGCAACATCTACAAAGGCAAAGTAGTGCGGGTACTGCCCGGTATGCAGGCCGCCTTTGTGGATATCGGCCTGGAACGGGCCGCTTTTATTCACGCCGCCGAAATCGGTGACGGTGATGCTAATACGCCAATCAATCAGTTGGTGCACGAAGGGCAGGCTCTGGTCGTTCAGGTCACCAAAGATCCGATTGGGACCAAAGGCGCACGCCTGACTACTCAGCTGTCGATTCCATCGCGCTATCTGGTGTACATGCCGGGTTCGGTGCATGTGGGTATTTCGCAGAAAATCGAAGAAACCGCCGAGCGTGACCGTCTTAAGCAACTCGTGGCTGACTGCATGGAAGCCGAGGGGCTGACGGGCGAAGCCGGATTTATTCTGCGTACCGCTGCCGAAGGCGTAGGCGAAGACGAGATCGTTGCCGATACCCAGTACCTGCGTCGTTTATGGCGCAAGCTGGAAGAGCGGATCAAAGAAAACAAAAAACCGAGCCTGGTGTACGACGAACTGCCCTTGTCGCTACGCACGATTCGTGACTTGTCGCGTCCGGAGACCAGTAAGATCCTGATCGACTCGCGCGAAACCTGTCAGAAGATTGAGCAGTTCTGTCAGCAGTACGTGCCGGAAGTGGCCGAGAAAATCGGCTCCTACCCGGGGCCGCGCCCGATCTTTGAGCTGTACAGCGTTGAAGACGAAATACAACGGGCGTTAGAGCGCAAAGTGCCGCTCAAGTCCGGTGGTTATCTGGTGATTGATCAGACCGAAGCCATGACCACCATCGACGTGAACACGGGTGGGTTTGTTGGCCGTCGCAATCTGGAAGAGACCATATTCAAAACCAACCTCGAAGCCGCCACGGCGATTGGTCGTCAGGTGCGTTTGCGTAATCTGGGCGGCATCATCATTCTCGATTTTATCGACATGGCCGATCCTGAACATCAGCGTCAGGTGTTGCGCATGCTCGAGAAGGTGTTGGAAAAAGATCACACCAAAACCAAAATCAGCGGTGTGTCGGAGTTGGGCTTAGTCGAAATGACCCGCAAGCGCACCCGGGAATCGCTGGAGCACATGCTGATGGAAAGCTGCACGGCCTGTGATGGCCGTGGCGTAGTGAAAACCCCTGAAACTGTGTGCTACGAAATCTTCCGTGAGATTCTGCGTGAAGAGCGCGCGTACGAAGCCGGAACCTATCTGGTTCTGGCCAGCCAGCAGGTGGTGGATCGCCTGCTTGATGAAGACAGCCACGGGCTGGCTGATCTGGAAGCGTTTATTGGCAAAGCCATCAAGTTGCAGGTGGAGTACCAGTATACGCAGGATCAGTACGACATCATCCTGCAATAGGCCACGCTGATGCTGCGCTCGCTGTGGACTCAGGTATGGATCACGCTGGTCGTCGCGACGGTGCTTCTGGCGTTTTATACCAGTCTTGGGCGCCAGTTAATTCCGCTGCTTGAAACCCAGAAACCTGAACTCGAAACTCTGCTGCAGGAACAACTCGGCCTGCCGGTACAGATTGGCGCGCTTGAAGGCGACTGGAACCTGTTGTCGCCCGTGGTGCGCTTGCGCGATGTTCGGGCGGGGTTAGACGATGCCGCGGTCACCGTTGGCCACATCGAAGCCGAGCTGGATATCAGTGCTTCGGCGTTTTATTTCTCACCGGTGTTTAAGCGCATTCTGATCGATGACGTGCGTGGTGATGTGATTCAAGGCGACGACGGCGCCTGGTATCTGGGAGATGAGCGTCTTGGCGGCGTGTCTAAGCCGACGACGCAAGACGACGGTGAACCAAAATCCGCGGAGTCACCTGCATGGCTCGACTGGCTGGGCCTGCAACAGGCCGTGCTGCTGAATGACTGGCACCTGACCAACCGACATGGCGACCTGACCGAAACCCTGCTAATCCGAAAAGTCTTATGGCGTAATCGCGGTGAACAGCATGCCCTTGAGGGGGATATTGCCTGGGGCCGTGAAGAAATGGCCGATATTTTTGTCAGCGCCGAACTGCGCGGGCCGCTGTGGCCATGGCAGGATCAGGACGGTGACGTTTATCTGCGCGTCGATGAGCAGGAATGGACTCGCTGGATTCCTGAAGAATTACCGCGCGAACTGAACATTCCTACGTTGCGTGGAAGTCTCGAAGGATGGTTATCGATCACCGACGGTGACCTGAGTTCATTGTATCTGGATGGCAGTGTGCCGCAGTTAACTTTATCGGCACCGGAGAATGATCTGGTCCTGACCGACGGTCATCTGTTGATTTCCGGGGAGCGCAGCGAAGACGACTGGCACCTGAGTGTGCAGCCGGTATTTACCGAGCCTGTGCCTCTGTCGGAAGTTCGCATCAGCTCGGTGCAATTAACGGATAAGCGTGCCTGGCAGATTGGTATCCCTGAGGCCGATCTGGGCCAGATCAGTGCGTTTATTCTTGATTACAACTTGCTGCCCGAACGCTTCGCTAAATACGTTACCAATCTGGATGCCAGTGGTCGGGCGACGGACTTGCGTGTGAACTGGGTGCCGGACTTGCCCGGCGATGTGGATATTCGTGCCGACATTCATGGCCTGACGACGAAAGCTTATATCGGTATCCCAGCCTTCTGGGATGCTGACGGCAGCATTCATCTGCAAAGTCAGGGCGGTGTGGCCGATATCCGCGATGACTCACTGCAAATGAAACTGGAAGACATTTACGAGCCGCAGTGGGCGTTGAAGGATGCATCGGCCAAGTTTTACTGGGACATTCGTCCAGAGTTTTTTAACCTGCGCCTGCATCGTTTGAATACCGAGCTGGAAGGCTCGCGGGTGTATGGTGATCTGGCCATTCGTATCCCTAAGCGTGATACCGACGTGGAATATCACCTGGGCTTGATGCTGGGCGTTGAGCGCGCCGACATCAATTTGCAGACGTTACTCGTTCCCGACATGCTCGACCCTGCGATTAATGAGTGGTTAGACACTAATTTGCGCGCCGGGCAGTTATCCAATGTGAACTTTATTCTCAACGGCCAGACTGGCAGCAATATTCCGGTGAATTCTCTGACTACCCAGCTCTATCTGGAAGCCGAAAACACCCAGTTGTCGTACCTCGAAGAATGGCCTTTAGTCGACCAGTTGAGTGGCCGGGTGTTCCTTGATGCGCCGAATCTGGATGTCGCTGTGGATAGCGCCACGACGCTCGGTGGGCAGGTGCAGTCGGGCAGCCGGGTTCGTTTACGGGATACTGCCAAGGGCACGGAGCTGTCATTAAACGGACGCATTGTTGGCCCAACCAGTGAGGCCATTGGCTATCTGCAACAGACACCGGTGGCGGAGCTGGTGGATGGTGCACTGGATACCTGGACGGCATCCGGTAACGCCAGTACGGATTTACGTTTGAGCTTGCTGCTTGGCAGTGACGACGCGCCAGACGTCGCACTGAAAACTCAGTTGAGTGAGAGTGTGCTCTCGATTACGGATGCCGATCTGACCTTTACCCAACTGAATGGCTCACTGGCGTTTGATACGACAACCGGCCTCCGTGCGCAGGGGCTGACTGGACGCCTGTTCGGTGGCGATCTGACGCTGGATCTGCGCTCGAAAAAGCAGGGCGACAGCTACCGGATTTTCGGTGATGCCCGTGGACAGGCGCAATGGGCAAGCTTCCGACGCTGGGCGGATTTATTCCTGCTGGACCCGATAACGGGCAGTCTGGCGTATCAGGCAGGGCTGGAGATTAATCCGCGACTGGCGCAACCGGTAAACCTGTTGATTGAATCCGACCTTGCCGGCACCGAAGTCCGTTTGCCGGCGCCATTGGGCAAAGCCGCAGCGGATAAGCGTGCTATGACCGTGCAAGTGGCGCCGGGCAGTCAGACGCAAGTGTCGTTGAATTACGATGACCTGCTGCGTACCGCGATTGAAATTGATGCTAATGGCGAGCCGCGCGGTGAAGTGGTGTTTGGTGATGGTGAAGCACGCCTGACCGAAGTGACGGGGATTGGTATACGCGGTCACGTACCGGCGGAGCTGGATGTTGAGGCTTGGTGGGATGTGTGGGATCGGATGATGTATCTGATTGATAAACCGTCTGCTAAGGGGGTGCCTTCAGGGCCGACAGTGGCCAACGCACTGGGCAACACCAACCCGGTGAGTCGTCTTGGGTTAACCATTGACGGCCTCGATGCCTGGGGAACGCCGCTGGGTAAAACCATGGTGACGGGGACTCAGGCTGATGATGAATGGACCTTGCAGCTCGATAATCAGGTCGCTCGTGGCACGGTGGTGATTCGGGCAGACGATGACGCTCCATTGGTACTGATGATGGATTACGTGCATGTGCCTGAACCTCAGGAGCCCATGCCAGAAGCGCCCGAGACGCAAGCTGGCGCTGTGGTCTCCACAGAATCAGGGTCAGCACCAGAATCAGTACCAGAGGCCGGCATCGAAGAAGAGTACGACCCGTTGCAGGACGTGATTCCGGGCAACATTGCCGCGCTGGATATGACGATTCAGGAGCTGTATTACGGTACGCGTAATTTCGGACGTTGGCAGGCGACGTCGCGTCCGATTCCTGCCGGACTGTCGTTGAATGTGCTCGATAGCGATGTCAAAGGGCTGCGCTTACGCGGTACCTTAGATTGGGTGTTACGCGAGGGCCAGCATGCGACCCGTCTCACCGATCTGGATGTGACGGCCGACAACGTAGCAAAAGTTCAGCAGGCGTTTCGTTTGCAGCCGGTGGTCGAAGGCCGTGATCTGAAGAGTCAGGTCGCTCTGAGTTGGTTGGGCAGCCCGGCGGGATTCAATACCCGCACGCTGGATGGCGATGTGACCTTGCGCATCAGTAAGGGCAAGGTGAATGCCGAAGGCGCGGCTGCACTAAAGGCTTTTGGTGCCTTGAACTTTAATTCTCTGTTCCGTCGTTTGCGTCTCGATTTCTCCGACTTGGTGGGGTCAGGCATGGCCTTTGATGTGATGAAGGGCTCGGCACACATTGAGCAGGGCTTGTTCACCTTCACTGAGCCGCTGACGGTGGATGGACCGGGCGGTAAGTTCCTGACCTCCGGCAGCAGCGACCTGAATCTGGGAACGCTGGATATGAAACTGGCGGTGACCTTCCCCGTGACGGGGACCTTACCGCTGGTGGCCGTGATTGCCGGGTTTGCACCGCCGGTGGCGGCGTCTATCTACGTCACCGAGCGCTTAATTGGCGACGAGCTGGAACGCTTTACCAGCGCCAGTTACAGCATCACTGGTACCTGGACGGAACCGCAAGCAAAACTGAATAAAGCCTTTGATAACAGCGTTGAAGGCAAAACCAATCGTGGTTTCCTTGATCGGGTGCTGAGTATTTTCGGCCTGGGGGGAGACTAGCGAATGACGGCGACGAATCCACTTACTCAAGCAAGTTCCGCAACACCCCGACCAGCAACCCTGGCCGTTATTCAGTGCAATAGCGGCGCGAATACGCAAGCCAATCAAGCGCAGTTGTCGGCGCTGATTGCCAAGGCAGCGGCACAGGGGGCGAAGTTGCTGCTCTTGCCCGAAATGTGCCTGAACATGGACGGCCGTCAGTACGCTGCCATGGCGGAGGATGTCTCCTTGCTGGATTGGTGCTCGGCTCAGGCACGTGAACACGGTGTCTGGCTGGTCATGGGCGCCATGCCTCAACCGTCACCGGACGGTGACCCGAGAGTGCGTTCGGCCTGTCTGGTATTCAATGATCAGGGGGAACAGGTTGCCCGGTACGACAAAATTCATTTGTTTGATGTCGATGTCGGCGACCGTCAGGGGCAGTATCGCGAGTCCGAACGGTTTGCTCCCGGGCATGACTGGGTCGTGGTCGAGACGCCGTACGGCAAGGTGGGCTTGAGTATCTGTTTTGATCTGCGCTTTCCTGAGCAGTTTCAGGCGCTGGTGAATGCTGGCGCTGAGATTCTGGTGGTGCCGGCGGCCTTCACGTACCGTACTGGTGCCGCTCATTGGGAAGTCCTACTGCGTGCTCGCGCCATTGAGACTCAGTGCATTGTGATGGCGGCGAATCAGTGCGGCTGGCACGATGAAACGCGCCAGACCTGGGGGCACTCAATGATCGTTGATGCTTGGGGAGACTGTCTGGGCACCTTAGCGGAGGTACCCGACGTGCTGGTGGCTGAGGTCGATCTGGCCGAGATCGCTGCGCGTCGGCGGGCCATGCCTCTTAAGCGTTGATTCTTAAGCGTTCAGTCGTGAGCGCTGTCGATGTCTTTAATCAATTGAAACAACTTTTTAAATGCGACGCCTGGCTTAGGCGGCTCGGACTGCATTTCTTTTTGCGCATTGCGCACCAGATTGCGTAGCTGCTGGCGGTCAGTCTCTGGGTAGGTATCGATGAAGGCGTTCATGGCTTTGCCATCATCAATCAGGCGCGTACGCCACTGCTCCAGTTGACGCATGCGACGGTTAAACGCTTCGCTGGATGGGTCCAGCATATCAATGGCGTGCTGAATGGCATCGATGTCTTCACTGCGCATCAGCTTACCGACGTATTGGAAATGACGGCGACGAGCTTCGTGTTTTTTAATCCGGCGGCTTTCTTCCAGCGCGGCCATCAGTACGTCGGTGATCGGCAGCTCTGCCCATTTCGCTGGTGGCAGATCACACAGGGTTTCGCCCATTTCCTGAAAGCGGTGCATTTCCCGCTTCATTTCCGTTTTACTGACGTATTCGATGTCGTCGTCTTCGTGAGTCATATCAGGCTCCGGTCAGAGGTAGAACAAGGTGGCCAGGCCGAGGAACGACAGAAAGCCAATCACATCGGTGACTGTGGTCAACACCACGCCACCGGCCAGCGCAGGATCAATGCCCCGCGCTTTGAGTATCAGGGGCAGTGCGGCGCCGGTGACGGCGGCCACAAGCAAATTAATAATGATCGCGGCACCAATAATGGCCGCGATGCCCGGGTCGTTAAACCAGAGTAGGGTAATGATGGCGATGACGCCTGCCCATAACACGCCATTAATGGCGGCCACGATGATTTCCCGGTTAAACAACCAGCGGAAGTTGGCGGCGGACAGGTGGCCGACGGCCTGACCCCGAATCACCAGTGTCAGTACCTGGCTGCCAGCGATGCCGCCCATGCTGGCAACGATCGGCATTAGTACCGCCAGTGCCACGACCTGCTCAATGGTTTTATCAAATAAGCCGATCACGGCTGAGGCCGCCAAGGCAGTGAGCAGGTTGATGCCCAGCCAAACGGCACGACGACGGCTGGTTTTCAGTGCCGGGGCAAAGGTGTCTTCTTCTTCGTCCAGACCCACCGAGCTCATCAGGGAGTGGTCGGCGGTGTCCCGGATCACGTCAACCACGTCATCAATGGTGATACGGCCGATGAGTTTGCCATCGGCGTCGACCACGGGTGCCGAGACCAGATCGTGACGTTCAAACAGCTTGGCCACGTCGGTGTCTTGCAGGGTTGCAGGAATCACCCGAGCGTCGGTGGTCATGACTTCACGCACGGTTTGGTTCGGATCACTGACTAATAACTTGTTGATGGTCAGGATGCCGATGAATTCGTTGTTCCGGTTTACCACCAGCAGGTTGTCGGTCATTTCCGG
>Ga0181594_10006509_pt1 | contig 10101 bp, 9 predicted proteins | sample 071ome_18_FD_145603 | JGI IMG/M metagenome (GOLD analysis project Ga0181594, IMG submission 145603) | Coastal salt marsh microbial communities from the Groves Creek Marsh, Skidaway Island, Georgia - 071413BT metaG (spades assembly) | ecosystem: Environmental > Aquatic > Marine > Intertidal zone...
CACGCACCAACAGTGACTCGAGTGCACGTACCGACAGGTCCATGATCTGAGCAACTTCACGGTTGGATAAGCCCTGGTAATAGGTGAGTACCAAGGCGGTGCGATGATGTTCGTTGAGTTTCGCGATAGCGGCGGCGACTTGGTCTTGGGCTTCGCGCGCGGTGGTTGGACTCTCGGTAGCGTCTGGCGAAATCAGCACATCCTCGACATCATTGACGAGTGGTAACTCGCGCTTTCGCCGACGCAGGATGTCGATGCAGAGATTATGGGCAATCTGATGCAGCCAGGTAGAAAGTCGAGCTCTTTTAGCGTCGTAATCCCCCGCTCTCTGCCAAACGCGCATAAACGTTTCTTGAACGACTTCTTCGGCTTGCTGATGCTGCAATAGGAGTCTCACCGCAAATCGGTCGAGCGCGGGCGCGTGCTGTTTGACCAAGGTAGAAAAAGCTGCGTGATCGCCCTGCGAGATCCTCTCCATTAGCGCCCGATCATCCATGCTTTTTGCGGTCGTGTTAATCCCGTGGACGTCTATCGCGCTTTTGCGCGGCGGCCAATTCCTCGGGCGCAAGATAACCATCGCCGTTGGTATCGAGCATCTCAAAAGCGACCTGTTTGCGCTCCTCAGTCGTAATGAAACCGTCGTTATTCAGGTCCGCTTGCGTAAATCGCGCTTCCGCCCTCGCTCGCATGGCTTCAAGGTGACTATCCATTTGAGCTTCCATTTCGGCTCGACTGATATTGCCATCTCCGTCTGCGTCGGCCTCGGCAAGTCTGTCGCCTCTTCGGCGCTTATCGGGCATTTGGAATTCTTCAAAACTGATGAGGCCGTCGCCGTCACTGTCTAATTTGCCCGCCATTTTTTCTGGTGAGGGCTTTTTTCCGTCATGGCCATGGGGATGAGGACCGCCTGGCTGCCCAAGGGCTGGTTGAGTGAATGCAATAACAGCACTGAGTACGGGTAATAGTATTCGGATCGTAGTCATGGTGTATCTCCGCATAAAAACGCTCACAGGCAGTGCGCGTTGATAATGATACGACGACATTATTAAAACCCGTCGCTGGATCTCATTGCGGGGGCCTAAGTGCTACCGGTTGCGCATCGGCGTAGCGGTGGGCAGAGAATGTTCTGATCTGAATGGGCATGTCGCTGAGTGAATGCGCTGGCCAGTGAATCGCTGGAGACGGTACTCTGTCGGGGGATTTTGTTCAGGGCTTGACCGTGACGAAAGCTAGCTATCAAACGGATGCGCTTAGCCAAGCTATCCCACTCGCTTCGATAGCGCGCCACGCGTCTTCCAGCGAACAGCGGCTAAGTTTTTGCAGTCCAGAAGATCTTGATCGTGCGTGGGAGCTCGGCATCTTTTATCTCAAAGTACCCGAGCATCTTGATGTGGAGGACGCCCGCAGATTTGGGTCTGAGCTCATCGCAGCCGATTGCCCCTACCGACAAGTTCCCCAATACGGCGAGCTGGAAGGGTTTATTGCTTTGGAGAATAACCAACAAACCAAGCTGGCGCTGCGCCGCGAGCGCTGGGATCAGCATTACCCGGCACACGTTGCGGCCTTTGGGCGAGAGCTTGACGAGTTGGGGGTCGCCATCATGCGCGAGGTTTTGCGCCAGTCGCGTATTCCCGAGCCGCTGTGGGATCGCGCTTCGGGTGGTTATGCCTCGGGTGGTGGTGACGCGTTCCTGAATTTCGTTCACTACGATACCCGCACCCCTGACCTGGGCTTACGCCCGCACACCGACTACGGGTTTGTCACTATCCTCGATGCCAGTGCCCCGGGTTTGCAAATTGAGATAGATGGCAAGTTTGAGGACGTGCCGGTGCAGCCCGGCTATCTCATCATCAACTTTGGCGAGGCACTGAACTTCATCACGGCGTACTCAGATCGAGCAGTGGCTGCCGTTCGGCACCGTGTCTTGAGTCAGCGGGCTACCAATCCTGTGCGCCATGGCATCGTTTATTTTGCCAATCCAGATCTCGACGGCATGCTATGGCAATTTGATGCAGAGGGAGTGGAGCGGGGTACATCCTCCGTGGATGATTTGTTCGCGCAGCTCGAGAAAAAGCTGACCCAGTACTCCTAGCCGTTGCGGAGGTGTTGATTGAAAAACTCAATCAATAAATCGCGCTCGATATCCAGCGAAATCTTCATTGATTGAACTCTCCGTGAGGCCTTAGTGCTCAAGGCTGTACTCGTGCAATGGCCGTTTTTCACGCCGCGTTTGTGTTTGTTTTAAGCGCCATTGGCTGGCGCTTATTCCGTGCCAGCGCTGAAACGCCTTTCGGAAGTTCGCTTCATCGCCGTAGCCACAGCGGTCCGCAATCTCGGCGGTTCCTAGCGCAGTGCTCTCCAAATACTCGCGAGCAAGGGAAGACCGTGTCTGATCAAGCAATGCTTGAAAGCTGATGCCCTCGCTTTTCAAGCGGCGGAAAAGCGTGCGCTTGGCAAGGCCCACCGCACCTGCCGCATCCTCCGCGGTGGTTCTGCGCCCTGTATTGCCGAGAATGAAAGCCCTTAGGTCGCGTTGCAACGGCGAACTGCCACCTGCCTTCTCGATCATGGTCTCACAGAATTCCTGACAGATTGTCGCGGTCACGCTGCTGGCGCTGGCACAAGGCTCCCGAAGAATGTTGGCGTCGAAGTGCCACTCCATGGTCGGGCTATCGAACTCAATGGGGCAATTAAACTGTGATCGATAATCGATGGCATAGGCGGGTGCTGGGAAAGGAAAGCGCATTAGCACCGATGGAAAGGGCTTTCCCAAGATCTCGCTCAGCAGGGTAGTCATCGAACTGCGCCAGAACTCCGCTGCAAACGGCAGCAAGCTGCCAAGCGTGGCGGGATTTTCACTGCGAAGAATGCCTACGCGGCTATTGGTGTGGAATGAAATCTGCAGGACCGCACCTGCGAGCTCGAGGTGCTGGCGACCGAACATAAAGGCGTCATAGAAAGTGGGGCTGGTCGCCAGCGCGAAACCATAGACGCCAAAGTGATGGACACGTTGTCTTTGCCCTGCCTTAAGGGCGGTAAGTCTGTGCGTGCTGTGCTCCTTAGCAGCACGCAAAATGGCCAGTCGCTGGGCCTGCGATAGCGTTCCCGTAAGCGATCGTAATTTCGCTGCTCTGAGAACCGCTCGCTGACTGACACCCTGGTCAGCCAACTCATCAAACAAGGCTTTTAAGCCATAACCGCTGGGCTGAGGCTTACTGGGTGGGGCTGGCATCATTTCACCTCCAATTCGGCACTATATCACCTGATTCTTCCTAGGCGGGTTGGTTAATTTGGGCACTCGTGAAAAGTAGCCCATTTGGCTAGGGAGAGATTGCTGTGGCTGATAACCAATGTGTCACCGTAACCCGAGAGGGTCCGGTGGCGATCCTAACAATGGCCTTTGCCCCCCATAATTTGCTTGGGCTCGACCTGATGGCCGGTATGCGGCGAGCACTGCTTGAGGCGCAGAATGGAGGCGCCCGCGCCGTGTTGCTAAAGAGTGGTCTGCGCCACTTTTCGGCAGGTGCAGACACCTCATTGTTTGTTGATGCAGTGGGCCCCGACGGCAAGTTATCCGTATCGCCGCTTGCCTTTCTCCGTGAACTAGAAAGCTTTCCTCTCCCTATTGTGGCAGCCGTTCAGGGCGTGTGTGTGGGCGGTGGCTTCGAGATGGCGCTTGCGTGTGACTTCGTGATTGCAGCGCGCTCGGCAAAAATTGGCTCGGTGGAGGCTACCATCGGCATCAATCCCCTAATGGGTGCGATTCAGCGTCAAGTTCAGCGGGCCGGGGTCGCGCGCGCAAAAGAAATATCGATGCTGGGGCGTCGCTATGATGCAGAGACCCTTGAGCGATGGAACATTATCAACCGCGTGGTTGACGACGAAAAGCTAGACGAAGCCGCAATGGTTATTGCCCAGGAGCTGGGTAACGGACCCACACTGGCACATACCATCACCAAGCAGCTCGCTAACCTCGCGGCTGCGCATGGCGTCGAGGCGGCCGACGAGGCTATGGAGCAAATGCAATTGCCGTTGTGGGCTTCTGAAGATCTAAAAATAGGGCTTGAAAGCCTTATGACAAGGGGCCCAGGCCTCGCTGAATTCACGGGGAAGTAAGCCATGACCTCACCGCTTGAAGGTATCAACGTTGTTGACTTCTCCCGGGTCCTTGCCGGACCGCTCTGTGGCAAGACACTGCAGGATCTCGGCGCAGACGTCATCAAGATTGAACCACCCCGGGGCGATGTGTCTCGCCTTGCCGCACCCATCAATCCTAACGGTGTGACGGGTTATTACGCCCAGCAGAACGCGGGTAAACGGAACATTTCTATTGATCTCAACAAACCTGACGCTAAGGAGATCGCCCATCGTCTAATAGACCAGGCCGATATTCTGGTGGAGAACTTCCGGCCCGGCACGCTCGCGTCATTTGGCTTTGATTACGAGAGTCTGAAGGACCGCAATCCGCGACTGATCTATGTGTCTATTTCGGGCTACGGCCAGGGTGGGCCGTGGCGCGGTCGAATGGCCTATGCGCCGACTGTGCAAGCGGAGACAGGGTTTACCCACCACAGTTTCCGCCACTTTGGCGACAACCTAAAAGTCCCACAAACAGATGCGCTAAGCCATGCCGATGTTTATGCGGGACTTCAAGCCACGATTGCGGTACTCGCAGCGCTGCAGCAGCGAGCGCGCACAGGTAAGGGGCAACACATCGATGTGTCGATGGCCGCTACATTGATGACGATTAACGAGCATGCGCACATGGACCTGAATGGACTTGATGCGGGTGATGATCCGGCCATTCTCGGCGCCACCGACGGCTCGTTCTTCACCGGCCCCAACGGTGAGCAGTTTATGAGTGCTATTAGCCTGGTGAACACCATCACATTCACTTGGTTTGTGGCCGCCATGCGCCGCCCCGACTTGATGGACGATCTGCGCTTTCGTAGTTCGGCATTGAGGCGGGCGAACCTCGAGGAACTGAAAGATGTTGTGCAGCGATGGATCTGGACATTCCCTGATATGGCCACGCTGGACGCTCAGTTTGATGAAGCGAAAATCGCCATTGGTGAAGTCCGCACTATGGAGCAGCTTGCGGATAGCGAGTGGGCCGATTACTGGGGCGCCACTTTCCGGGTGCCAGATCGGCGGGGGGGTGAGTATCGGCTTCCCGGTCGTCCATGGAAGTTTTCCGGCGCTGAACTTCCGGCGGTCGGAGCACCTTCGGAGCAGGGTGAGCAGAACGAAGCGATCTGTCAGGAATTAGGTTTTAACGAGGCAGAAATAAAAACCATGAACGCTGACGGTAGCCTCGTTGGCAACTTCACGGCCCAGATGATCGCGATGGTTTCTGCGCAGCTGGCCGCGAAGGAGCGACAGTTCTCAACCGAGATTGCCGAGGAGGACGCGCATGAATCGCTTGACTGAAATCTTGGCGCAGCAAAGGCTTGCAGCTCGATCTGCACCGAGCACTGTGGCAGAGCGTATTGGAAAATTGCGCGCTCTGCGAACTCAACTGGAGCGTTATCAGGATGTTTTCGCTGACGCGGTGAGTGCAGACTTTGGCGGAAGACCCCATTTCGAAAGCCGTTTGATCGAAGTCATCGGAACCCTTTGGGTTCTTGATCACGCGCGCCGCCATATCAAAAAGTGGATGAAGCCTGAACGCCGCAGTCCGCAGGCCCTCTTTGCAGGGCCGAATTCGCTGAAGGTGACCTACCAGCCGAAAGGTGTCGTCGGAATCGTAGCGCCCTGGAACATGCCACTTTATCTGTCCATCGGTCCACTGGTCACCGCTCTGGCTGCTGGCAACCGCGCCATGATCAAACTACCCGAAGATACCCCACTGGCAAACGCGGTGATCAAACAGTTGCTGTCCGAGATTTTTTCGGAGGAGGAAGTCGCGGTGTTTGGCGATGAACTGTCGGATCCGGCGGCATTCACCGCGCTGCCCTTCGATCACCTGATCTTTACGGGTAGCCCACGAGTGGGCCGAATCGTCATGGCCGCGGCAGCGCAAAATCTTGTTCCGGTGACCCTTGAGCTGGGTGGTAAGTCGCCCGCGATTGTTGCACCGGATTACGATGTTGATGACGCAGCACTGCGCATCACTCATGGCAAAGCTGCTATGTCCGGCCAGATCTGCGTCGCACCCGACTATGTCCTGGTGCCTGAGGCGAAGGTCGCCCAGTTTGTGGCGCAGGTGAAAGCATCTTTTCAACGATTCTTCCCCGACGGAACCGAAGGTCGGGAGGAGTACTGCAGTCTGATCAACGACCGCCACACCCAACGTATTCGGGCGATGCTCGATGACGCCAGGGAAAAAGGTGCCACTGTCATTCCCTGCGCACCCTGGGAATCAGGCAATCGAGTGCCACTGCACATCGTTACCGGTGTCACTCCTGACATGCAGATAGCCCAGGAGGAGGTTTTCGGCCCCATTCTGCCGGTGCTGAGCTACCGGGATTTTGCTGAAGCCATAGCTTATGTGGGTGATCAGCCCTGTCCGTTGGCGCTTTACCTGTTCAGTACCGACTCAGCATCGCGAGATCGTGTTCTGGCGGAGACTCGTTCCGGTGGTGTGACAATCAACGACTGGGGATGGCATGTAGTCAATGCGGCCGTGCCGTTTGGCGGCGTGGGCAATTCGGGTTTTGGTTCTTACCACGGTGTCGAGGGCTTTCGGGAACTTTCAAATCCGCGCCCTGTATTCACACGCGCAACAGTGTTCCCGACCCAGATGATGTACCCGCCACTCGATGTCGGTCCTCGCGGATTGTTCCAGCGCTTCTGGTTGAACCGCTACTCAAAAAAACCGGATCCGAATCTCGGGGGTACCCGGTATGGCGAATCATTGGAGCGACGCGATGACTGAGGTCGATCATACCCACGCTATTGATTTGGAGAGTTGGTTTGAGCCCGCGAATCGCGTCAAGACAGACTTCCCGATTCAAAATCTCCCGCTTGGGATGTACCGCATAGCGGGGAGCAATGATGCCTTCCGCGCTTGTACCGCCATTGGCGATCACATTCTTGATCTTGCCGCTGTCGACGCTGTCTACACTGAAAACCTGAATGAACTCGCTGCGTCTGGCCGCACGACCTGGCGTCAACTGCGGTCTGATCTCAGTCAGGCTCTATCAGATACCAGTCGTCGTTCTCAGGTTGAGCGCTTCCTGACACCGCTGGACCAGGTGGAGCTTGGACTCCCGGTGCTCTCCCGGGACTTCACCGACTTCTTTACCTCTTATTTCCATGCTTACAACGCGGGCAAGTTGTTTCGTCCTGACGACCCTTTGACGCCGAACTTCAAATGGATGCCTATCGCGTATCACGGCCGTGCATCATCCATCGTGTTATCGGGCACTGCAGTGCGTCGGCCCTGGGGTCAGATCATGACGCCGGATAGCAGCCAGCCGACGTTCGCGCCGTCTCGCTTCGTGGATTTTGAAACAGAACTTGGCTTTGTCATCGGCCCCGGCACGGGGTTTGGTGATACGGTTGCCATCGACCAGGCAGAGGATCATCTGTTCGGCGTTGTCCTGCTCAACGATTGGTCCGCGCGGGACATTCAGGCATGGGAGTATCAACCACTGGGACCCTTCCTCGCCAAAAGCTTCGCAACTACGATCTCGCCCTGGATCGTGACCATGGAGGCACTGGCGCCATTTCGAGTGCCAGCGTTCAAGCGGTTTGAGGGTGACCCCCCGCCGTTGCCGCATCTGAGGTCGACGGCAAACGATAGGTCCGGGCACGTCAGTATTAACGTCGAGGCCCATATCAAGCCGGCGCTGGGATCGCTGCAGCGGTTGTCCCGCGCCAACTACTCGTCTTCGTACTGGAACCCGGCTCAGTTGGTCGCGCACCACACTTCCAACGGCTGTCCGTTGAATACGGGTGATCTTCTTGGCACCGGTACCATCAGTGGACCGACGGATGGGGAGGCGGGTGCGTTGCTAGAGTTGGGTAAGATGGGGCAAACACCGGTAGTGCTTGAAGACGGATCAACCCGGACCTCGCTGGCGGACGGTGACGTACTCACGCTGCGCGGTGGCTGCGAGCGCGAGGGTTTTCGGTCAATTGGTTTTGGCGAAGCAGCAGGTGCGGTGATGCCCGCGGTTCCAGCGTGAGGCGCCTCGTGTGGCTGACAGTCCCCGCCCTGGCGCTGGCCTTGTTTCTGGGACGCGATACGTTCGCCGTTATGCTTTTCAAGCGTGCGGTCTACGCCCAGATCACATCGGATATTGTCAGCGAGCTATCTGAGGGGCTCCATGTTGCCTCCTGCGGCAGTGGAACTCCTCTGCCGGATCTGACCATGGCGGGGGCATGTACGGCGGTCATCGCGGGTGGAAAGCTGTTGGTGTTTGATGTCGGCGAGGGCGCACCAAAGACCTTGGCAAGCATGGGACTTCGTCCTGGGCGCATAGCGGCCGTATTCCTGACCCACTTTCACTCGGATCACATCGCGGGTCTCGGAAGCCTTGCTCTTCAACGAAATCTTGGCGATCAGATCGATACGTCTATGCGCCTGATAGGACCAGCCGGTGTCGAGCAGATCGCGGCAGGGTTTAATCTGGCGTTTGGCCAGGATCATCGGTACCGCATTGCACACCACACGTCGTTGTCGGTGTCACCGCATGTTTTTGAGTTGGTAGCAGACCCTTTCGATGTCCCTGAAGACGGTATTCTGACCGAGGTCTATCGCGATGATACAACGGTTGTTCGGGCCTTCCGTGTACCTCACGGACCGGTAGATTCCGCGGTTGGCTACCGGATTGAGCACGCGGGTATGAGTGTTGTCATTAGCGGTGATACCGAGATGTCGGACAATCTTGCGCGTGCCGCTCGGGATACCAATTTACTTGTTCACGAGGCGACCAACGCTGACATGCTCGCAGAGATCGAGGCTGCAGCTCGGTCTGACGGACAACACGTGCTGACCACGGTCATGCATGATGTTCCTTCCTATCACGCGACCCCTGTGGAGGCGGCTACGGTCGCCCACTCAGCCGGGGCACAGGCTCTGGCTTTTACCCATATGATTCCACCACTCCCGAAAAAGTTTCTGGAGGGGCCGTTCTTACGCGGTGTTGAAGACCAGTTTGCAGGACCGGTTATTGTCCTGCGCGACGGTGTACTGCTGAGCCTGAGGGAGCAGGGCGCCCCGGCGGCGCGCAACCTACTCTGAATTCGCGGGACGTCTTTGTTCCTAGAGGCGACGCAGCCGCTGGATCAGAGTCGAGGTATCCCAGCGGCCACCCCCCATGTTCTGGACATCGGCGGAGAACTGGTCCACCAAACAGTCACCCAGGTTGGGTAGGACCAGGCGGATTACCCGAAACAGGATCAGGCCTGTTTCGTCCCTGTGGGCTTCGCGCCACGGGCGCTCGGTGGCAAATGCTCCTAGGGTCGCATTTGTTCGAACCTCCAGTTCGAACCCCCAGCTAGCGCTAGGCCAAATACGAAAAACCCGGCACAAGGCCGGGTCTGTCGTATTTGGTAGGACCGGCAGGATGGTCTTCAATCGCCATTGCATCTGGCGATTGAACCCTGCGGGCACCTGCGCGTTGCTACGGTGGTCCAAACACTCCTATGGTCGCGTTTGTCGAACCGCCGACCTCTACCATGTCAAGGCCGATTGGCCGCACCAAGACACGCGTGGACACCCCGAAACTAGTTTGGAAATTATCGACAGTCAAGCAGGTCGCTTGGCTCTGACCTAGCCCGGGCGCTGCGGAGAAAAGAGCAATGACAGCAATTAAACCAGCCTGAGGCTTGTATCTGCTTGAGGTGGTTCTGCGCCTGCAGATTTGGCGGGGTGTATCCACATCATTTTGATGCCCTCGCTAGCAGAAAAAAGCGCTGATGCTGCTTCCTCTCTAGAGAAACCTTCCCCTAGGTACTGCTCAATAACTCTGGCAGCGCTGTAGCAGGGTATTGAGTCCCCGTTTTCGTCAAACACCACCCCCATCAAAGCCGGCTCCCAACCACTTAAGATGTCGTCCTGCTGCCCTGTGGTCTCTAGCACTAGCTCATCTAAAAGGTCGATAGTATCGAGGTAATGCTTTGATTCCTTGGTCAGCTTGAACTGAATCAAAG
>Ga0181594_10006511_pt1 | contig 10099 bp, 8 predicted proteins | sample 071ome_18_FD_145603 | JGI IMG/M metagenome (GOLD analysis project Ga0181594, IMG submission 145603) | Coastal salt marsh microbial communities from the Groves Creek Marsh, Skidaway Island, Georgia - 071413BT metaG (spades assembly) | ecosystem: Environmental > Aquatic > Marine > Intertidal zone...
AGCGATCGATCACATTTTCAATATCTGGACGGGCGAACCGCCCTACGATCTGAAAGGCGATTTCTGGAACATTTCGACCCGCGAAACCCAGTTTGCGGAAATCGGCCTGGGCCCGATCGCCAAACCTTACCAGAAACCCTATCCGCCGGTTGTCGGCACCGTGGTCGCGCCGTTTTCCAAGGGCGTGATCGAAATGGGCAAGAAGGGCTTCCTGCCGATCTCGGCCAACTTCCTGCTCGACAAATGGGTCAAAACCCACTGGACGAATTACGCCCAAGGCTGCGAGGAAGGCGGGCGCGAGGCCAATACTGCGGACTGGCGCGTGGCGCGGTCGATCTTCGTCCACGACGATCACAAGACCGCAATCGATTACGGCAAGGAGAACGAACGGAGCCCCTACCGGTTCTATTACAATCAGCTTTTCACCAAGCTGAAAAAAGGCAACCGGCACGAAGTCTTCAAGCCCGAACGCGATTTCCCGGACGAGGACCTGAATCTCGATTTCATCGTCGATAACCTCGTCATCGCGGGCGACGTGAACAGCGTCGTCGATCAGATCCTCGCCTTCCGCGAGGTCACGGGCGATTTCGGCACGCTGCTTTATGCCGGCAAGGACTGGGAAGACAAGGAGCTCGGCCGCCGGTCTATGGAGCTGATGGCCGAAAAGGTCATGCCCGCCGTCAACGCCGCGATCGGTCATTCGGAGGCAGCGGAATAGATTTTCTGCTATAATCGGGACATGGCGATCGCAGACGATAAACCGCTGTCCCTGGTTCATGTTCTCTCGAACCGGATCGGACGCGCCTTTCACGGCGAGATAGAGACCAAGTTCGGCATCACTATCGCCGAATGGCGTGTGCTGCTGACCCTGACCTCGGAAAAAGGCGTCTCCGCGGCAGAGATCACCAATCGATGGGCCATGGAAAAAATGTCGGTAAACCGGGCGATACAGCGCCTGGTCGACAATGGCTGCGTCACCCGGGAACGCGACCCGGACGACCGGCGCAGCTATCGGCTGGCGCTGACGTCCAAGGGCCGGAAGCTCTACGACAAGATCTCGCCGACCGCGAACAAGCGCTACAACGAACTGATGTCCGCGATCGACAGTGACGAATCGGATGCCATGGTCCGGGCGCTGCAGAAAATCATTCGGAAAGCCGAACAGCTCAACTAGGTCGGGCGAATCGGTTGTTCCGCGTTCGCCTCATCTGATACGATCAGATACAGGAGGCGGAACTTTGTCGAACCCCGATTACAAAAGCATCATCTACGTCGTCGAAGACGGCGTCGCGAAGATTATTTTCAACCTGCCGCAATACGGCAACGCGCTGGACCTGCAGGGCGTTCAGGAAACGCTCGACGCGCTGTTCCACGCCGAGGCGGACGACAATGTGGGCGCCGTGCTGTTTACCGGCGCCGGCAAATCGTTCTGCGCCGGGTTCAATCTGAAGGAAATTCCGGATGTCGGCGACGGACAGGAGGGCATCTCGTCGCATTTCCGCGAACTGGCCATGTGGTGGCATCAGGTTTTCCACATGATCGTCCGCATCAAGAAACCCGTTTTCTCCGCCGTGAACGGCGCGGCGGCCGGATCGGGTCTCGGCATCACGCTGTGCTCCGACATGGCAGTCTGCACGGACGACGCCCGTTTCCTGTGTGCCTGGCATTCGATCGGCCTCGCCAATGACGCATCGACCAGCTATTCGCTGGTCAAGATCGTGGGTTTTCGGCGCGCGATGGAACTGATGTACACCAACCGGACGCTCAGCGCTCAGGACGCGCTCGACTGGCAGATCGTCAACCGGGTCTATTCCAGGGAAGAATTCAAGGAAAACGCCTCGCAGATCGCGCGCGATCTCGCGGCCGGGCCGACGCATCTGCAGGGCATGGCGAAGGAAAGCTTTCACATGGGCTGGCGCCGGTCGATCGAGGAAGCGACCGAATTCGAGATTCAGAACGTCCGGGAATCGGTCATGCACCCCTATTTCAAGCAGGCGCTGGAAAAATTCCTCGACAAGAAAACGCGCAGCAATAACGAAGTCGTCCGGCTTCCCTGAGGGCAATTGAAATGCTCGGCATATTCTCCAAGCGCAACCGGCCGCTCCATATGGGTCAGTACCCGATGGAAAAGATCAAACGCGTGGACGAACCGACGACCCTGATCACGGACAATATCCAGCGCCTCCCGAAACGCGCGGGCTTTTTCGTCCGCGCGTTTTTTGGGGATCTTGGCCCCAAGGCGGGCAAGGAAATCCGCCGCTTTATCACAAAGAACCCGCTGAACGCCGCCATGGGCCACGTGCACTGGACGCAGGTGCCGATCCACAAGGGCGAGCCCTATACCGACCCTGCGGAGCTGCCCGACGACCCGGCAGAGATCGCGAAGCACATCAAGTCGCTGTGCTACTTCCTCGATTCCGACATGGTCGGCATCTGCGAATGCCCGGACTGGGCGTGGTACAGCGAAGACATGGACGGCAAGCCGATCGAGGCGAAACACAAATACGCCATCGTCGTCGTCAACGACCAGCGCTGGGAAACCCTGGATTCCTCCTCCGGCGACGACTGGGTGTCCGGCGCGCAGAGCTACCGCGCCTATCTGAAAGGATCGACCACCGCGGTGATCGTGGCCGATTATATCCGGCGGCTGGGGTACGAGGCGCAGGCGCATTCCAACGCCGACGGCGACGTGATGCAGATTCCGCTGATGCTGCTGGCCGGATTGGGCGAGATGAGCCGGATCGGCGAACTGGTGCTCAACCCCTTTATCGGCCCCCGCCACAAGACAGCCATCATCACCACCAACCTGCCGATGGCGACCGACAAGCCGATCGATTTCGGACTGCAGGATTTCTGCTCCAAGTGCAAAAAATGTGCCCGCGAATGCCCGGCCCAGGCCATCCCGTTCGGCGACAAAGTGCTCTACAACGGCTACGAAATCTGGAAGCCCGACGTCGAAAAATGCACCAAGTACCGGGTGACCAACGCCAAGGGCTCGTCCTGCGGCCGCTGCATGAAGATGTGCCCGTGGAACAAGGAAGGCCTGCTGCAGCATCGCCTCGCCATGTGGGCGGCTATCAAGCTGCCGTGGTCGCGGCGGTTCCTGATCTGGCTGGACGACAAGATGGGTTACGGTACGCGCGGCGAGGCCAATCGCTGGTGGCTCGACCTCGAAACGAAAAAGAAAGACGGCCGGTCCTTCCATTCGGACAACGCCAATGCGCGCGACCTGTCGCTCGACCGCGATACATCGATGGGTAACGACAAGATTGCGACCTACCCGGTGGAAAAACTGCCGCGGGCCGACCAGAAGGAACCGGTCCCCGTCGACCGCAAACAGGGCCTGAAAGACACCAAGACCGCCGAGGAAGCGCTGCGGAAGGCGCTGAAGGCACGCCAGGACGCGGAGCGGGCCAAGGCCAGGGTCTGATCGTCCCAGGCTGAAGGATCATGTCGGCCATTCTGAACATCATCGCGCCGGTCTTCGCGCTGATCCTGGTCGGTTACGCCGTCGCCCGCACCCCGAAATGGACGCCGGACGCGACGCGCTACTTCAACAATTTCGTCTTCTACGTCGCGCTGCCAACACTGCTGTTCGGCAAGCTGGCTTCAGGCGAGGCATTCGACGGGGTCGAACCGCTAATCGTCGCCGCCTATTTCGGCGGCGGGCTGATCTCCATGATACTGCTGATGGCTTTCTCCCGGCTGGTCTTCGACCTGTCGGGCGAAGAACGCGCGTTGATGGGGATGAGTGCCGGGTTCTCCAACACTGTACTGCTGGGCCTGCCCCTGATCGTTCTCACCTTCGGCGACGCGTCGCTTGGCCCGATCACCACCATGATCGCTTTCAATACGCTGATCCTGCTGCCGACGACGATCATCCTTGTCGAGATCGCTCGCGGCCGCCGCGACCAGCAGAGCATCGCCAAAATCGCGCTGGCGCCGCTGGCGAGCATGATCCGAAACCCCATCCTGATCGCCATTGTTGCGGGCGCCGCGTGGAGCTTTACCGGCCTCGGCCTCGCCCTGCCGCTGGAACGCTTTATCGATCTGCTGTCGGGCGCCGCGGGACCCTGTGCCCTGTTCGTCCTCGGCGCCAGCCTTGCCGAGTACAAGCTGGCCGGCCAGCCCACCGAAACCGCCTCGATGACAGTCGCCAAGCTGATCGTGCACCCGGTTCTCGTCTGGCTGCTCTGTACCGAGGTTTTCGCGCTGGATCCGCTGACCACCAACGTCGCCACCATGATGGCCGCCATCCCGGTCGGCGCAACGGTATTTACGGTCGCTCAGCAATACCGGGTTTTCGTCGGCCCGGTTACGTCGTCGATATTAATCTCGACAGCCATTTCGGCGGGCACGCTGGCGGTGGTGATCGGGCTGCTGACTTAGATCTTGGAGTCCAGCCGATCCCCGGCCGCTTCAAGCATCGGCCGGATCACCTTGCCCATAAGGTCGATCCCGACGCCGCATTTACACCCCTTGCACCCAATGCAGGCGTCGAGCCCGAGATCCATCGCATTGTTCAGCGCCGCCGCTTTCCCGGCCTCGGAGGTCAGCGGATCGATGCGGATACGCTGCAGTTTCAGCAGCGAGAAGGGATTTCCATACCGATAACCTTCCGCCGGATCGGGACGATCACCGGCCGGCTGATCTTCCGGCAGGCCGCCGCCGAAATTGCGCGTATGCATGGGGCATTCGTGCAGGCAGGCATAGCATTCGATACACCCCGTCAGGGCGTGATAATCGTCCGGCGCCTCGACGTTCAGGTCGTTGCCCTGCCCCGCCGTCGCCAGGCGGCCGCGCATCTGGCGGGCGACGCCGTCGCGGCGCACCACCAGATCGCTGAGCGCCGGCAATGTCGCCATCGGGCTGATACGGTCGCCCTCCTTGATGCGGGCGCGGCAGGCGATGCGCGGGCGGCCGTTGATATCGACCGTGCACACCCCGCAGTTCCGGGCGCGGCAGCCATAGCGGAACGCCAGGTCGGGCATCTCCGTCGCCTGCGCCTGCAGAAGCACGTCCAGGATCATCGACTTTTCGTTTTCATCGCGCCGGACGTAGTCGTATTCGACGACTGCTTCTTCACCGCCGCGGCGGGTAACGATTTCGACCTTCATGCCTGCGTTGCCTCTCCGACGGCGGCGTTCGTGCCGCCGGGCATCACTTCCTCCGCGGCACCGCCGGTCCCCATGACCGCAAGATATTTCTTTTCGAGCGCCCGGTCCTGCATGCCGGCCGGCAGCATGCGCAACCACTTCACCTGGGCTTTGCGCTTCATATCCTGGTATTTGAAGGAAAGTATCTGTTTCAACGGGGTGCGGTCGCGTTCGACGCGCCGGACCTGCCAATCGCCGGCAGCGTTCAGCGTTACGACCGTGGAATAGGGCTGAGAGAATGGCGAAATCTGTTTGCCGTCGAGTCGGACATGCCCGCCCAGGCTGCCGTCACGTTCGCGCGAGGCGACTGATACCGCCCGTGCCGACGCGATCAGGTTGCGCAGTTCCCCGAATTCGATGAAGGCCTGATTCCATTCCGCATATTCGGGAATAACCACGCGTTCCAGCTTTGCCTCCAGATCGGAAAGAACCCGCTCCATTTCGGCGATTCGGTCGGCGGTCCGAACCGGCCCGATATCGATCCAGGCCGCCTTTTGAAGTTCGAGCTTGAGACCTGCCGCCGCGCAGTCGCCCTTTTGCCCGAACCGCGCTCGCGTCGCCTCGATCAGGGGTCGGAACAAGTCTTCGCGAATTTCCCGCGACTGGGAGCGCCGCGCCAGAGCCGCCGCTGCCGCGCCGGCGCGCCTTCCGAAGACCGCCCCTTCGGTCAGCGACGTGGAACCGAGACGGTTGGCGCCGAACACCCCGCCCATGGCCTGGCCGGCCGTGAACAGACCGGTAAGACCTTGGTCTGCCGATCCATCGCCATCGCCGGCGACCGCGGCCCCGTGTTCGTCCGCGCGGATACCACCCATCATGTAATGGGCGCTCGGACGTACTTCCCAGGGTTCCTCGCAGTTTGCCGCCGCCTTGCTCATCGCCTGACGGGCGACCTTGTAAGCCGACGGCAACGCGGATTCGAGAAACCGCATGAAATAGGGGCCGGATCGCGGCGGACGCTTGTTGGCCGTCATATCCAGGTAGGCGCCGCCATTGGGGCTGCCGCGGCCGTCTTCTACCGCCCGCATGATCGCCGACGAGCATTCCGCCCGGGTCCGCAGGAACACGCCGTCCAGAATAACCTTGCCGTTCCTGTCGCGCAGAACGCCGAGATAGCTCGCCGTGACCGGTTCGCCGACGAGCAGCCCTTCGTAGGACGGCGGCGACGCCAGACAGAACGGCAGAAACTGGACCTGTTCCATATCGACCAGGTCGGCCCCGGCCCGTGCGGCGATGGCATAGGAATCGCCCGTGTTGCCGCGCATGGTGTCGGTCTTCGGGAAATACAACGTCGACAGCCCGCCGCAGGCGATGACGACGGAAGACGTTTTAACGGCGATCAGCTTGCCCAGCGCGGCATGATAGATGAGCCCGCCGGCCACGGTTTTGGCGCCGTGATCGCTTTCCTCCGTCACGAGATCGAGAAACCAGCTGTCTTCCAGGTAATCGATGCTGTCTCCCTGAACCACGGCATTCCAGTTGGCATGGCCGAATGCCACGCCGCTGTTGCGGTGCCCGACCGAGCGGCGCCTTGTGTGTCCGCCCATGGGCAGCGGCAGGGGTTTCGGTGTGTCCCGTTCGGCATCGATATCGGGACGCAATCCCTGCATCCGATAGGCGTCATAGGCGTCCTTACTGTCGGCGGCGAAGGCATCGGTGATCGCATTCACCGGCAGATCGCCACCGGCCATCTTCAGGTTTTCTGAAAGCGTTTCCTCGGAATCGTCATTCGATCCGGATTCGCGCACGGTCGCGATACCTTCGGAAATCTTGGTATCGGAACAGCCGATGGGATCTTTCGAAACCACCAACACACGCGCGCCGGTCGCTGCGACAGCCTGCGCCGCATGGCTGCCCGCGCCGCCGGACCCCACGACAACGACATCGTATTCGCACCAGTCCACGTCAATGGGCATCGTCTCTGCTTCCCCGTCTCAATCAGCTGCTGTTTATAGTGCCGACAGAATACAGCGCCGATCCCGCGATGAAAGCGCGTGAGATTATCGGACGGTCAAAAATATATTGCGGACAGAACAATAAAACGGTGCGTGCTTAGCTTCCCCGCACCAGATCGATCAGCGTCGCCGGATCGTCCGGCACCGCCTGACCACGCCAGGCCACGTACTGATCGGGACGTATAAGCGCCAGGTCCGCTTCGTACAACGCCCGGGTTCCAGGGTCGGGCTCGTCGAAGATCGTTAGCGGGACTCCCTTTTCGGCGGCGGCCTGTTCCAGCGCCGTCGTATCCGCCGCCGTGCCGCCGAGGCGCAACAGAGTGAACCCCTTGCCGAAATGATCGAACAAGGCGGTTCCATCCGACAGCCAGCGATGTGGTGCCCGACCTCCGGGCCAGGCCGTCGGGACATAGGTGAACGGATCGCTGGTCCGGATCTCGCCTTCCTCGGCATGGATAATCGGCGAGTCGTCGTAACGGGCGCCAAGCTGAATACCCATGGAAAAATACTCCTCGGCCAGCGCCTCTTCCGTACGGGCGCCGAGATCTTCCCTCAGTTTCTCTCCTTCGGGTGTTTCGTCTTCAATCCCCTGCGGTACGGACAGCGAAGATTTCGCCTGCGCCAGAGCATAGGACTGCGCCAGGTTCCGGATCGCCACCGGGCGGCGTTCGGTTTCGTACGTGTCGATCAGACCGTCTCCGGCCCAGCCATCGTGCCAGGCCGCCAGCTTCCAGCCCAGGTTTTCGGCATCGCCAACGCCCGTGTTCATGCCGAACCCGCCGGTCGGAGTGAACAGGTGTACCGCGTCCCCCGCAAGGATCACGCGACCGCGTTGATATTCGTCCGCCACAAGCGACAGACCGGCCTGCCAGGGCTTGGACGACAGAATCTCGACCGGAATTTCCTCTCCTACGACGCGCCAGATATAGGGGCGCGGATCGAGAGTCTCGGCATCCTGACCAGGTTCCAGCTTGGCCCAGGTAAGAAAATGTCCCTTGCCGTCGAGGGCGACGATGGAGGCGCGGCCTTCAGGGTTCATGGAATGAAACTGCCACGGCGCGTCGGTCTTCATGACGTCGTACAACGCGGGGGCATAAAAATAGACCGACAGCATCTGGCCCATCATGAAGTCGACTTCCTCGCCTGACTTGCCGTCGTATTCGATGCCGAGGCTGCGCCGGATCGTGCTGCGCCCGCCGTCGCAGCCGACCAGATAACCGCAGGATACGGTTTCGGTTTCGCCGGTTTCGACGTTCTCGATGTCCACGGTCACGCCGTCTTCCGCCGGCGCGAAGCCGGTCATCTTCCAGCCGAACCGCATATCGACGGTATCGCGCGTATAGAGTTCCTCCTTCAGGATGCGTTCGACGAACATCTGAGACGCGCGCTGCAGCGGTTCCGGGCCGATTTCCAGGTCGAACGACCCGGGCGTAAGACGTTCGCGCAGGGTGGGAATTTTAATACGGCCGATTTCATGGGAATTGATCCGGGTGACGAAAATCGCATCGCCGCAGTGATCCATCGGCAGGCCGACATCGCGCATCCGGTCGGCAATCCCCAGACGCCGGTAGATTTCCATGGTCCGCGCATTATGCGTATTGCCCTGCGGATGGTTCGGCGTCGTCTTCGGTTCATTGACCAGCATGCACGGCACGTCCCGCCAGGCGAGATCCAGAGCCAGGTTCATACCGACCGGCCCGCCGCCGACGATGATAACAGGTGTTTCGATCATGGAGTTACTTCCGGATAGGTATTCGCAGCGGCATTATAGCGGCGTCGGTGTCGGCGTGCGAAACATCCGTGTCTGAACCCTCACCCGGCGCCGCGCGATACGCCAGCCGTCCTCGCCGCCGACGAGTTTGTCTTCGTAATTCCCGACGGCATAGACCTCCGTCCGGCCATCGATATCGGTGCGAAACACCGAAAAGCTGGAAAGCGCCTCCACTGCCGTGCCATCCACGGCAAAGTCGACTTCCTCGACCGTCACCATATGTTTCCGGGCGGCAAGGTCGTGCACGTGCTGCGGCGATTCTTCGAGCAAGGCATTCAGTTCGTTCCGATCGAGATCGAGCCAGATCATCGTCTTACCTATTTCGGCACTGTCGGCTTCCAGCACGTAATGTCCGCCGTCCGCGAACAAGGCAATGAAATCGGCGAACCGGCCCTCGTTCAGCGACCGGACCGACCGACTGATCAGGGTGCGGATATCTTCGCGATCCTGCAGCCTGCCTGCGTCAGCGCTCACTCGGCGGCCCCGCCGATTACCGACAGGCTGGGTTCGTCGCCGCGTTCCGCGTCCGCGTCGTGCGGCCAGCGGCCGATGCGCCGGCCCCATTCCTGATAGAACGAGCGCAGGTTGGAATCGTCCTGCGGGCGCAGGTCTTCCTCCCGCGCATAGAGCGACCATGGAAATGCGCCGCTTTCCATCGCCCGCTGCTGCGATTCCACCGCCGCGATGTCTTCCGGCAGGTTGCGGCCCGCCGGCCCCCAGACCTGGTTGTGATGGCGGATCCGTTCGTCGCGCTGTTCGGGCGTGTCGGACTTCAGCCCCAGACCGCGCCATTCGACGACCGTGCGGTCGGGCGCCACGGGAGTGATGGTATCGAGGCGCATCACGGTGGCGCGCACGTTGATCATCACGTCGGGGAACAGCAGCATCACCATCAGCGCATCCGGCTCCATGCCCGGCATCAGGCGATCGCGCCGCGCCTCCAGCCCGACGCCGCCGTAATTCATCGCCCCCTGGTCCATCGCATGATGGCCGTTGGGATGCAGATGCCAGCGGCGTTCGTGATAGTTCGGCTGCGACAGACCTGTCTTGCGGTTCAGGACGTGCAGGAATTCGTGATACTGCTCGGAATTGTTATCGACCCAGAGCTTCCAGTTGCAGCGGATTTCCGAGCGGTGAAAGTGGAAGACTTCCAGCTCCTCGTCCTCCGGAAAATGCAGGCGGATATTGTCGGCGATCGGCCCCAGGAAATCCGCCAG
>Ga0181594_10006512_pt1 | contig 10099 bp, 4 predicted proteins | sample 071ome_18_FD_145603 | JGI IMG/M metagenome (GOLD analysis project Ga0181594, IMG submission 145603) | Coastal salt marsh microbial communities from the Groves Creek Marsh, Skidaway Island, Georgia - 071413BT metaG (spades assembly) | ecosystem: Environmental > Aquatic > Marine > Intertidal zone...
TGGTTTGCCGCTTTCCGGATCGATCTCGAGGTAGACCGCGCCCGCGCTGGTGGCCAAGTGGATGCGGCGGCCGTCAACGACCGGATCGGCGGCGTTGAGTCCCGACAGCCCCTTGAAACGCCAGGCCTCCCGGCCGTTGCGTGAATCGATCCCGATCAGGGCGTGATAGGTGTGCAGGAGATGCGTGGTTCCCGCCGCCTTGAAGGCGACCGGCGTGGCGTAGCCGGAGAGTTCCCGATTCGACAGCCAGAGCGTTTCGCCGGTTTCTCGGGAAAGGGCGATCCCCCCGCCGCCGGCGTTGAGCAGGACCCGGTCACCCTCGATGAAAGGTGAACAGGCGAAGTTCCATTCCGGCAGCCTCAGGTCGTGATCCGCCAGGAGGTTGCGTGACCAAATAATCCTGCCGGTTGCCAGTTCGAGCCGAAAGGCGTGCCCGCGCTTGCTCAGGGTGTAGACCGAGTCGCCATGGATGGTCGGTGTGCCGCCGGGGCCGCCCTCGTAGAATCGAGGGTGCAACTCGCATTCGTAGGCGTGCTCCCAAAGGGGCTTCCCGGTTCGGGCGTCGAGACACCAAACCGAATCCCGGCCTTCGGCGTGGCCCATGGTCAGCGCCCGATCGCCCGCACTGGCAAAGGACGAGAAACCGATGCCGACCTTGGCTTTCCAAAGCAGGGGTAAGGCGTCCGGCAGAGGCGACGGCAATCGTTCCTCGGAGATGCCGTCGTGTTTGGGGCCGCGCCAATGCGGCCAGTCGTCGGCGGCGAGCGATGTGATGACCAGGGCCAGGGCAACCGTAATGAACGTCGGGCGAATCATGCGCTGTTGAATCGAGATCGGCAGCCTGCTGAGACTTGGCGGCGCCTTGACGAATAATGTAACCAGAATAGCAGGCTGATCCGTCTACGGAAACGATTGACTGATTCGATTGCTCAGGAGAACACCGGGCGGTCAGGTCCCATTGCAAGGTGCAGAGTCCCCATTTGAAGCGATATCATGCCGGTGAGAAACATACTTAACATCCTTGTTGGAGCCTGGGCGCTGGCGTTCCTCGACCCGGCCTCGGCGGCGCCGAATCGGCCCAACGTCCTCTTCCTGGCGGTGGATGACATGAACGATTGGATCGGGTCCCACGGAACGACGCCGCGCGCCATCACGCCCAATCTGGATCGGCTTGCCGCTCGCGGGATGAACTTCGTGAACGCCCATACCGCCGGTGTTTATTGCGCTCCCTCGCGCGCCGCGATCTTCACCGGGCAGTATGCGTCCACCACGGGTTGCTATGAAACCGCGAACTACTGGATGGGCCGGCCGGAGATCGAAGGTCTGCAGTCGAGTTTCTCCAAGGCCGGCTATACGACGCTCGGGGCGGGCAAGTTGTTTCATCATCCCGCGGGGTCGATAGACCGACGCGGTTGGACGGAGTTCTTCATTCGTAAGCAATCACAGCGCTTGAATGGCTGGCCCTTGGATTCATGGAGCGACGAAACGCCTTTGCCGAAGGAGCTTCCGGCCAGTGTGTACAACCAGGGGCGGGAGATCACGGCAGGGCTGTTCCTCGATTGGGCTCCGATTCCCAATGACCAGGAAGAAGCGATGGCTGATACGATCCGGGTCAATTGGGCGGCCGAGCAGTTGCAGAAGAAGCACGACAAGCCCTTCTTTCTCGGCGTCGGCATTTACGCGCCCCACTATCCCAATTACTGCCCGCAGAAGTATTTCGATCTATATGACCCCTCAACGATCTCCTTGCCGGCGATGAAGGCGGACGATCTTGACGATTTGCCGCCAAGCATTCGCAAACAGAAGACGGCCCGCGCAAGGATTCATCAACGGCTTGAAGGCCTGGGCGCGGTGGATGACGCCATTCACGGCTACTTGGCTTGCGTCAGTTATGCGGATGCCATGATGGGGCGCGTGCTGGATGCCCTGGAGGCGAGTGCGTATGCGGACAACACCATTGTCGTGCTTTGGAGCGATCACGGTTATCACCACGGCGAGAAGGGGCATTGGGGCAAGCACACCTTGTGGGAGCGCACCTCCAACGTCCCCTTTATCTGGGCAGGCCCGGGCGTTGCCAGGGGGGCGGTCTCAGACGCGACGGTCAGCCTGATCGACATGTATCCCACCCTGGTCGAAATGTGCGGTTTGCCTCGCCCGAGACAGCGGCTGGAAGGCAAATCCCTGGCGGGAATGTTGGCCGATCCCTCGTCTGCCGAGGACAGGGACGTCTACCTGCCTTACCTTGGTCCGCAACAATACGCCATCACCAATCGGGATTGGCGTTATATCCGTTATGGCAAGCAGGGAGAAGAACTCTACGACCTGAACAAGGATCCGAACGAGTGGCACAACCTTGCCGCGGGAGAGGAATTTGCCGGGGTGATTCGGCGATTGCGGCAATCCGCGCCGAAGGAGTTTGCCAAACCCCAGGATAAGTGGGTCGTCCAACGGGACCTGGTGGTGGAGGGCGAGTCTTTCCACTGGGAGCGGGATGCCAAACGAAACGGGAAGAAAACGGCCCAACGCGAGGCTCCGGAGTTTGTTGAGGCCGCCAACGCGAAGTTGCAGGCCGCGAAGGGACGGGGTGCGGACCCTGGGCCGGTCTCGAAGCCCTCCACTCAACGGAAGAACATTCTCTTCATCGTTTGTGATGATTTGAACACGCATGTCTCGACCTCAGGGTACGATCCGATCCATACGCCGACGTTGGCCTCATTGGCGGCGGAAGGCGTTGCCTTCCAGCGGGCGTTCTGTCAGTACCCTGTCTGTGGGCCGTCGCGCGCGTCGTTCATGAGCGGGCTTTATCCGCAATCTGCCGGTGTATTGAACAACACAGCGGATATTCGTGAGGAGCGGCCCGGCACGGTGACCATGCCGCAGTTCTTCAAGCAGAACGGCTACTGGACGGCCAGTGTCGGAAAGGTGTTCCATTCGCCGCGGCACGAGCACGGCGTGATCGCGTGGCATGAGTTCGTCCGCTTCAACAACGATGAGTTGCCGGTTGTGCGCAAGGCGCGGGAGAAGTTTGAGGCGGAGCATGGCACGATTGAGGATCGGAAGAACCGGCGGCACTGGAGGGCTGTGGAGAAGCAGGCCAAGAGCAAGCTCGACGCCCAGACTCCGCCGGGATTTGGCCGAAGCGGTCTGACCGATGCGCAACACAAGGATGGCAAGAATGCAAGGCAGGTTGCGGCGTGGTTGAGAGGCAAGGCATACGGGGATAAACCGTTCTTCATTGCGTGTGGCATTCAAAAGCCGCATGTGCCGTTCCTGGCTCCCGGCAAGTACTTTGATCTCTATCCCACGGACCAGATCGTGTATCGGCCCGATCGTCCGGACTTGTGGGACGGCCTTCCCCGCAGCGCCATCTCGAAACGCTATGAAGCTTTCGGGTTTGAGCTCGGCAAGGAGAATGATTCCCTGCGCCGTGAATACATGCAGGCCTACCATGCCTGCGTTTCTTTCATCGACGCGCAGATTGCCCTCGTGCTCGATGCCTTGAAGCAGGGCGGACATTGGGACGACACCATCGTCGTTTTGACCTCGGACCACGGATATCATCTGGGGGATCACTTCCTGTGGGGGAAAGTGACGCTGTTCGATATCGGGGCGAAGGTCCCCTTCATCGTGCGCGCGCCGGGGGTGGCGAAACGCGGGGCAAGTTCGGAAGCCATGGTTGAGCTGATCGATATTTATCCAACTCTGGCCGATCTCGCTGGGCTGACTGCGCCGAAGCATCTGCAAGGGACGTCGCTGCGCCCCTTGCTCGAGCATCCGGAGCGGCCCGGCAAGAAGAAACACGCCTACACCGTGGTGACGCGTGGCGAGAAGATGGGACACGCCTTGCGCAGTCAGCGGTGGCGCTATGGCAAGTGGCCCGATGGCGAGGAGCTTTACAATCTGCGCAAGGACCCGAGTGAGAGGGATAACCTTGCCGGCCGACCTGAGGTGTTTGAGCGCTTGCAGGAATTTCGGGAGGTGTTGAAGGGGAAACTGAACGAAGTGAAGTGAAGCGCAACCTTCCCCGACGCAGCGACCAAAGAGTTCTGAACGATGCGTTGCAGGCGCGATCTCAGTTGTCTCCGCATGACTTAGTCCACGTAGACGAACTCGTTGGCGTTCAACAGGGAGCGGCAGAAAGCGAACAGGCCCTCGGCCTTGATGAACGCGGCTGAGAGTTCGGTTTCCGTGGCTGTTGGCGGCCGCCCAAAGGCGTGTTGGAAGGCGAGGGTCGCCTGGGCGGCGGGGGTGTCGCCGGCTTTCTTGCCAATGCGTTCCGCGAAGTAGCGGGCCTGTCTCAGCATGAAGTCGTTGTTGTAGAGGGCCAGCGATTGCAACGGGGTCGTGGTGGTCAGGCGTTTGGGCGTCAGGTTGGCCGGGTCGGGGCAGTCGAGTGTGGTGAGGAAGCGGTTGGGCGTGGTGCGGACGATGTAGCGGTAGATGCTGCGTCGCCAAAGGCTCGGTTCATCGGCCGTGATGTAGGTGTACTCCGGCGCGTAGGCTTCCTTGTATTTGAAATCCTCGAAGCCGGGGCCGCCGCGCTCCGTGTTCAACTTGCCGCTCACAAACAACACGGAGTCCCGCAGGACTTCCGCCGCGATGCGGCGAGGGTTCTGACGCCAGAGCAGGCGGTTGTTCGCATCGATGGCGACGCCGGGCGCATCGGCGGGGAAGTCGGAGCGCTGGCGATAGGCGTCGCTGTTCAGGATGAGGCGGAGGATGGCCTTGAGGGAGCCGTTGTTGCGCTGCAGTTCGTTCGCCAGCCAATCGAGCAGTTCCGGGTGGGAAGGGGCGCCGCCTCCCTGGCCGAAATCGCTGGGGGTGTCGACAATGCCTGCGCCGAAGGTCCAATGCCACAGGCGGTTGACGATGACGCGCGCGGTCAGCGGATTCTCGGGGTGAGTGATCCATTCTGCGAGCGCCTTGCGTCTGGCGCCTTCTGGAGATTCCGGACCGCCGAGATTTGGATCAAGATGAGCGAGCAGACTCAGCGCGCCGGGCGGCAATGGGTCGCCGGTCTCGGCTTCCGGATTGCCCCGGACCTGGCGGCGCACGACCGGCATCTCCTTGGCGGCCACGACGCCATAGAAGCGCGGCGGTTCGCCCAGGGAACGAATCTGCGCGTCCAGGTCCGCGGCTTCCACCCGCAGGCGCGCGAGCTCATTGCGGTCGGTTTCCGTCATGCTTCGTGGAGCGGCGGGCTTGATCTTGGGATCGCCGAAGCCAATCTGATCGTGACTGTAGCCATTGCCGCCGTCGGTCGCCAGCAAGGTGAGAAAGCGGGCGTCGGAGGGTAGCTGGATGTCGACGGTTTGAAGACCCTTGGCGCGCTGCAGGCCTTGAAATGCCTTCGCCTGCCTGCCGTCGACGAAAAGCCAGACGTCCGCGCGGTGGGCGCCCTCGGCTCCGAAGTAACCGACGCGCGAGGTGAAGCGCAGATCTGGCTCTCCGGTCGCTGCGCGGATGGCTTCCAGGTCGAAGGTGATGCCGGCGTTGGCGTGAATGCCGAGCAGGGTATGGTTGCCCTTGGTGAAGTCGACGCCATCCAACTCGGGGGAATGCTGGCTGGCGACGGGCCCGTGGCGAATGTGATCCCAAGCCTTGCCGTTGGTCGTGGGAATGCCGGAGATCGTCAGGCCGGAGGAACTGACCGGGATCCGGGCCGCGCCATTGGTCCCGTTTGCGATGAAGACGCCTTCGACCAGCGGAAACCTGGATTTTGAAAAGACATTGGGTTTGACGTTGCCGAGATTGCCGAAAGGGCGGGTTTGCACGACGGCGTTGCGCGGATCGATTCCATTGCCGCGGGTTCCGGTCCCCAGGCCATTGCCGCCCCCGACGATGTCCGCGAGATCAAGTCCCGCGCCTTCTAATCGGCCGATGGCTTGAGCAATCGCCTCGCGACGCCTCCGCAAGGTCGATTTCAGTTTGTCGTATTCCTCGCGCGCGGCGTCGGTGATCGGGCGTTCGTCCCGCTTGATCCCGGCGAACACCGCGGTGAGGCGGAAATACTCCTCTTGGGAAATGGGGTCGAGCTTGTGATCGTGGCAGCGCGCGCAGTTTACGGTCGTGGCCGTCGTGGCGGTCATCACCTGCGTGGTCATGTCATCCAGGTCCAGCGCGCGGGCCGCGCGGCGGAGAACGGGGCTCTTGGTCTCCACCTGCCCGACGAAGTCCCAGGGGCCCGCAGCAAGAAAGCCGGTGGCGATCACAGCCTCCTTGTCGTCCGGCCAGAAAACATCGCCGGCGATCTGCTCTTGGAGGAAGCGGGAATAGGGCTTGTCCCGGTTGAAGGAGTTGATCACATAGTCCCGATAGTGCCAGGCATGGGGGCGGCGTTTGTCGCGCTCGAAGCCGTGAGTGTCCGCGTAGTGCGCGATGTCCAGCCAATGCCGGGCGAAACGCTCCCCGAAATTCGGCGACGCCAACAGGCGGTCGACCAGTCGGGCATAGGCCCGGGGCGCGGGATCATCGACGAAGGCCTCGACCTCGTCGGGCGACGGGGGTAGACCATGCAGATCGAAGGACAATCGCCGAATCAAGGTTCGTCGGTCGGCGGGGGCGGACAGGCTTAGGTCTCGTTCGCGCAGGGCGGCATTGAGAAAATCGTCGATCGAGTTGCGCTGGCCGAATTCGGTTTTCAGCGGTTGCCAAGCCCAGCGTTTCAGACGCGCGTCCTCCCCGGCGCGGCTGTCCGGCCAGGCCGCGCCTTGGCTGATCCAGGATTCCAAGGTCGCAACCTCGGTGGGGGAAAGCCCGGGGCCCTTGGGCGGCATGCGCTTGGCGTCGCCTTGCGGCAGGCCCACGAGCTTGATCAGTCGGCTTCCGGCGGCGTTGCCGGGCAGTATGACGGGGCCTTCGCTGCCGCCCTTCATCGCCGCAGACCGGAGATCAAGGCGCAGGTTGGACTTCTGTTTCCCGGGACCGTGGCACTCGTGGCAATGTTGACGCAGAAGGGGTTCCACATCCCGGGCGAAGTCGACGGCTTGTGCGTGAGTCGTTGAAGCCGCCGCTGCAACGACGGTCAGGAGACAATGGAGGGCGAGGCGTTGGACGGAAGGGAGGCGCATGTCAGGCGATCAGTTCCTCGATGACGCCGTGGCCTTCGAAGCCGGTGAGTCGTTGCTCGAGTCCGTTGTGGTACCAGGTGAGTTTCTCATGGTCCAAGCCCAGCAGGCGCAGCGCGGTGGCGTGGAGTTCGTAGCTGTGGGCGACCTTGTCGGCGGCCTTGAAGCCGAGGTCGTCCGAGGCCCCGTAGCCGACGCCGCCCTTCACGCCGCCGCCGGCCATCCAGGCGGTGAAGGCTCCGCCATTGTGGTCGCGCCCCTTGGCCTGCTTGCCCTGGGCTGCGGGTTGGCGACCGAACTCCGACGTGCACATGACCAGGGTTTCATCGAGCAGGCCGCGCGCCTTGAGATCCTTGAGCAGCGCGGCCGCGCCCGTGTCGAGAATGGCGCCCCAGTAGCCGTGATCGCGGGGCAGGTCCTCGTGGCTGTCCCAGTTCGGGCGAATCTTCTCGGCGGTGGTGTTCTCGGCTCCGCAGTAGATCTGGATGAAGCGAACGCCCCGCTCGACCAAGCGACGGGCCAAAAGGCACTGTCGGCCGAAGGGGCCGATGTCCGGATGGTCGATGTCGTAGAGTTTCTTGGTGGTCGGGGTTTCGCTGCGGAGGTCGGTCGCCTCGGGCGCGCTGAGTTGAAGTTGGGCCGCCATCTCGTAGGCCTTGATGCGGGCTTCGAGTTCTGAATTGCCGGCTCGGGAACGCTGGTGAAATTGATTGAGCCGTTGGAGGAAATCGAGTCCGGGTTTGTCGCTGTCCTGCGTCGCGGTTTGGAACGGCTTGGGCGGAAACAGGTCGGCGATGGGCAGATCGGGGTCCGAGGTGTCGAGCGTGGTGGCCTGGTGTTCGGCGGGCAGGAAGCCGGCGCCCCAGTTGATGACGCCTCCGGGCGGGAGGCCGCGGACGTCGGGCAACACCACGAAGGCGGGCAGGTTGTCGCTCTCGCTGCCGAGGCCGTAGGTCACCCAGGCGCCCATGCTGGGAAAACCGGGCAGGGTCTGCCCGGTGTTCATCATGAAGTTGCCGGGGCCGTGCAGCGCGGTCTTGCTGCGCATGGAGTACACAAACGCCATGTCGTCCACGCACCCCGCCAGGTTCGGCAGCAGGTCGCTCAGCCAACGGCCGGATTGACCGTGTTGCCGGAATTTCCAGAAACCGGGTTGGCAGTTCCCGGGCTTGGACGCAAAGAACTGCAGCTTGCCGTCGGGATCGAAGGGCTTGCCCGCGCGGCGTTCCAGTTCCGGCTTGTAGTCCCAGGTGTCGACGTGACTCAGCCCCCCGGAGCAAAAGATCTGGATCACCGCCTTCGCCTTGGGCGGAAAGACACGGGCGTCGCCGCTTTCGGAGGCCTGCAGCGCGGACAAGGCCGCGCCGCCGAAGCCGCCGGCGGCGGTCGCAAGGAATGCTCGACGGCTTTGATGGACGGTGATCGGATTCATGGATTGACTGAGATACTTTGCCTCGGTCAACGAGACCAGCAAGTCGCAATTCGGGAACGCGGCGTTGTGATAAAACCCCACGGATGGCAAGGCCGACCCACGGATGGAGAAGATCCTTCATGGCATGCGGGGGCTGCAAGTCGCGATTCGGGCGGTGTAGCGCAGGCGTCCTCGCCTGCGGGTTCTACGGGCGTGCCGCCCGGTCTTTCCGTCGGCGGCGAGACGCCGCACGAACCCGCAGCCGGGACGGCAACAGGGAGGAACAGGGAGGAACAGGGAGGAACAGGGAGGAACAGGGAGGAACAGGGAGGAACAGGGAGGAACAGGGAGGAACAGGGGGCATGTCTCCACAATCAACAAAGAGAAAACAGAGATTGTTGAAAGTGGAGACGTGACCCTGTTTCTCTTGTGAGGTGGGGATCGAACTGTTCGCCGGTGAACAATACAAACGCCAGAACGACTGAATCTGCGCGTCAATCCGTTAGACGACGGCTTTCAAAGAACTGGCGGGAGAGTAGCCCCGAATGTCAGGCGAGGCGAGGCGATTCATTGGCGGCGTTTCAATTGCCGTGCGAATCCTGACCATCGCGTAGGTTTGGAGTCCCGACTGTCAATCGTCCAGATTCCAGATGCGAACCTGTCGGCCTTGCCGGCGAAGAAGAGGCGCCGCGATTTGCTGCAGTTGAACGATTGCCTTCACCTTTTCTGGAAAGGACAACCGCGCCAACCGTTGACGCCGTCGGTTCTTGCTCTCAAGAAGCCGGGCGAATTCTGGAGTCATTTCGTCCATGAATCAAAAGTTTGGGCAAGTTTGTAGCGTTGCAGGATCCCGTCGAGCTTCGGGCGATCCAACTCGGCGTGTTCGAGAAACATCTCCACGCGTTGCCGATCTTTGGGGCGCCCCGTCTGAACGCAGATGGCCAAGAGATGTTCTGCGGTGAGGACGCGGGTGGGCACACCTTCGTAGTCGGTGTCAGCGGCCTCTGACAATGCTTCTTCCACCAACGCGTTGTATGCCGGTAGAAATTGAACTGGAATACCTTCAATCAGGATGCATTCCCCATCCTCCGTGCACCCTTGGGCCTTGAGGTGGTCGTAGAGCGGCGACAACGTCAGGAGTCCGCTGGAGGACTGCGGGAGAACCACAAAGACATCGAGATCGAAGGTCAGAACGGGCTCGATGTAGAAAGTCGCCCCCATGGCCCCACCAATAGCGTAGCCGCCAAGCACGCCTTGGGTCACCATGTCATTCAGAATGGTTAAGGTTTCTTTCAAATCGAAAACAACAGGGCCGCCGAATTCAATTGAGCCGCAACAACATCAAAGGATCTCTCCTGAGTAGAATCGGAGGCCCCGCGGAATTCCGCAAGGCGCTTTTCCTCATCAGTTTAGGTGGGAACAGAGATGACTGTCTCCTGGATCAACAATTCCGCTCGCGCCGTCAGGAAGGAAAGGGAAAGGGAAAGTGAGGAAAGTGACAGGCTCGTAGTGGGAATCCGGGACGAGGGTGGCTGAGTTTCGGCGTCAACGGAGAACTTCAGAGGCGGCGGCTCGTGGCGGCGGTGGATTTGCGGCGGTGGACGGGGGAATCCGCGTTGAT
>Ga0181594_10006538_pt1 | contig 10072 bp, 29 predicted proteins | sample 071ome_18_FD_145603 | JGI IMG/M metagenome (GOLD analysis project Ga0181594, IMG submission 145603) | Coastal salt marsh microbial communities from the Groves Creek Marsh, Skidaway Island, Georgia - 071413BT metaG (spades assembly) | ecosystem: Environmental > Aquatic > Marine > Intertidal zone...
CAACCCACAAACATAGTCGTCTTGATCTGCATTATGTTCTCTATCCGTAAACGATGTTTCCGAAAGTAGCAACCTGAACAACAACATCAGCAACATCACCATCAGCGTAACCAGAATCGTCGTTAGCAACAGCCTGACGAAGATACTCAACGAGATAATCCGCAGCCTGAACCTCGTTGTTGAGAATCTTAGAGATTGCCTCTACAACCTTATCTACATTGACCTCATGAATAGTGTCTGCCTCGTCAGGCTCACGAAACTTTACTGAATACCAAATCTCATCAAGAATGTCGCTTGCGTTATTACCCTCACGACTAAGATAGTTTGCCCAATAGTTTGCGCTGCCGTAATGGGAATCAAAAGCCGTCATAAGAAGATCACTAACCAACTTGTCCGTAACATTTACAGATACAGTTACCTTACCAACAACTGTCTTATTCATTTCATTCTCTTTCATTAGATTGCTTAGTATTTTACTCGTATACGTTTTGTTGTCAAGACATAAATGTAATGACTTTGTTAGTCCTGCGGAATGTCCTTAAACCAATCAATCTCAGAAAGAATCTCATGGTTAATAAACCAATCTACAAAAAGAGTTCCGTCCCTATCATTATCATATCCGACATAGCCGTTATTAACGTATTCCTGCTCGTAGTCGGAGTCATAATATAGTTCCCAGAACTCGTTAGTATCCATATCGTACATCGCGTCTGCTCGCTCCCGAATCCCACAACAAATACGCTTGTAATGCTCATCTGAAATAATCTTAGGCATTGTCGCCCTCCTTATTACTCTCGTTGTAAACCTTACTAACTGCATCCTCTACTGCATTCCAAGCGTAAGTTGCTTCGACATAAATACCACCACTCATCAACTGATAAATAATGCCTGTTCCATCAAGGTCATTGTTGTCGCTAAAATAGTAAAAATCGCTTGTATAATCATCTACATAATCGCTTGCGCGAGGGTTGTTGCTGAACCAATCTAGCACATCTGCACCGTTATTCCAGCCCATATGTTCGCAAAAGTCAAGCCTTGCATCAAAAAGGTCGTCGTCGGGGTTATTCACAACAGCGTCATGAAGCCAATCACAGGCCATGATGGTAAGCCGACGCTCAAAGCGGTCAAAGTTGTGCCCATACCATTCCTTACCAACATTATTATCGTCGCTCAACCAGCGGCCAAGTTCATCAGCAATCTCACTCATAGTCTTACTCACTTGCTGCCTCCAAAAATCTTAGTGAGGTTGTCGCTGTATGCACAAAGAGGCTCAACCCTATCACGGTCAAAAGTGCCGCCCGTACCAAGAAAAGGGTCGGTGCAAAGGTCAATATACTCATCGTCTGCTTCATCTTCCGGCCATACATACTCAATAGTAGCGGTCTTATCATCACACTCAGTAACAACGTAGTGAGCCTTAGTGTCAGCAACAACAATGCTGAAAATCTTACCCGGCCCAAACTCGTTCATGTTGGCTGCATTGTTGAAAAGAACACGCAGGTAATCGTGATAGCGGTCGTATGCTGCATTCGTCTTTGCAAGGTAATCTTCAATACTCATATTATCCCTCCAAACTCCTACGGATATTGTAAAGGTCAAATCGTGCGGATTCTACTGTCTCAGGGTCGTCGCTGTCAAGGCTTGACTTGTAAAGATTATTGTAATAGTCCATAATCGTGTCAATGCAAGCAGCCTTTACATCCTCATACCAACCGTGAGCATAGCATCCTGTCCCATCCCAAATGTGTGGGCCAAAGATGTATTCCTCTGCATCAAAGAACATATCCCTCATGGTGTAAGAGTAATCACACTCAAAATCAAGGATAGCCTTACCCAACTTCTGCCCAACATAAATAGCATCATTGTAGTCAGGATAAGCGACGATTCCATAAACCATTCCGTCAATCGGGTCAGTAAAAGGATACCAAGTGATACCGGCGTCCCAATGCAGGTAATCATCAAGGTGACTGTAAACCTTTGACATAAAGCGTGCCTTGTCTCCCGGCTTCCACTCCTGACCATAAATGTCAATGCCTTCATAAAACATTTCTAGACCTTCTTGTTCGACAGGATGTTGTGAACCGCCTCGTCAATAAGCGGGCCAATCTGCTTGTAAAGAGTGTCAATAATTTTCTGCGCGTTTTCAATATCCTTCTCGTCGTCAGGGTCGTGGATGCCGCTGTCCTCAATCTCGTCAATGCGCCAACGGAGAAGCGTCAGCAGAAAATCATACTCGTTCAGCGTAAGAACAACCGCTGCCTTTGAGTTCCAATCAGTCATTACAGTACCTCCATCATCACAAACTCGTACAGGTTCCAAGCGTTCGGGAGACTCTGAACAGGAATACTCTCGTCGTCCTCCGTCCACGCCTTGACCACGTTACCATCAGCATCCGTGATAGTCAAGTCGAAATAGTCCCAAAAGTTATTGACGATAGTAAACGTAAGTCCCTTATCAGTCTGGAAGCGAACACCACCACGCTTCTCGTCTACATCTACCATACTGTCCTCGTCAATGCCAAGTGCAGGGCGGATAAGAACGGGGATACAGTCAATAATCTGCTTTGCAACGGGTGAAATATTAGACATTACCAATCACCTTCCAATCCTCGTAGATTCCAACAATCTCGCTGTAAATATTGAACGGCTCATCGCGCTTATGTCCCTCGTCGTCCCTGTAACCGCAATCATCGTTGCTGCCTACATCACAGGAAAGATAACAAGCGCGTCCATCGAAATAATAATCAGGCTCCAACATGATTACCTCCCGCTCGTACCCACGACATTTCCTCCAACTCATGCTTGTAAGAGTAGTCGTTGTCGTACTTGGTTGCAAGGGTAGCAAGGATGTTTGTTCCCAACTTTACCAAATCTTCACGATTGGTAGAAACATCGTTGAGCGTACAATAAGACGCATCCTCTAGTGCAACTTCACCATTCTTGTCGTCCACCAAGACAATGGTGAAGCGGAGAAGCGGAGAGTCCTCGTCGTCATTAGGGTCAAAGTCTCCACAATAACCCTCATCCATAAACTCCCAATAGAGCCGATAAACATTAGTGGAGGTATCGAAATCCACGATAACATCCTCGTACTGCTCAATAGCCTGAGTCCAATCCATTATTCCATCCCCTCAAACTGAATGGACAGGTAAATCTCATGGCGCGTACCGTTCTCCGTGTCATAAATAGCGACAGGACGCCATTCAGTATCCCACATAGCCTCCTGAATAGCCCACTCAACGGCGTCAAGAGAGCGATGCATAGACAGGTAAACTTCACGCTCCCCCGGCTTACGCTCTACAAGAAGCCACGGCCTGTCTTGCTGGCACCGGAGGTCAAGAAGAACATCTGCCTCTGGGTATGAAATGTAATTACCATTGTCCTCAATCTCTTGGAGAACGCCAAGAATAACCTCGTTAGTCAGTTCTGGAATAGTAGTCATTATTGTTCCTTTCTAGCCGAGAGTAACGATGTGTGAATGCTTGTTGAGCCTGACATACTTCATAAGAATCTTATAGACCTCGCGCTCGCTAGGGTCGTCCTCCAAAATCTCACGGTCCTCGTCAGAAAGCATACCACGCTGGACAATGAGCATACCATCGCTTGCACAACCACCCCAACTACCTGTATCAAGGTCCATCCAAATAAGGTCAGTATCCATGTTCACTCCCATCCACTTACACGCGCACGCTGCTTGTCCTTGCGGCGCTTTGTCTTGTTGGACTCTACACCATGAATGCGAGAATGCATAACGTCAAACCGCTGACCGTTGGTGCGAGTCTCCTGACGAAACTTCTTGCGCTGCTTGTTAGTCATTATCAGTCCTCTTCATCCTCATACCACTCGTCATCCTCGTTGATAAACTCAATGGTAATGCTCTTGACACGGACTCCCCAACTACCACAGTCCTCGTACTCAATATACACAGGGTACATACCGTCCCCGTAGCCGCTGCTGCTGCACACAGCATCATCCATGTTACCACCATGCGTAGAGAAGGGACCGGCCATTTCGCCACCCATGCTAGCAGCGCAGGCACGGCTGTAAGGGTTATCGCTAGTCACAGTCTTGTTGTCCTCTGCAAAACGAACGTCACCATCAAGGACATAGCAAGGGTCCACAATCATAATCTGGCCGGAATCAACCGGCACGCGACCGATAAGCGTCTTGGTAATCATTACAATCCTCCTAGTCGAACTCGCAAATCTCAAGGATAGTGAAGCCCAAAGCCTCAAGCGCGGCCTTCACCTTTTCGCCCTGCGCCTCCGCGTCGTCAAGGGCAGCGGAGAAACTGTCAGCCTCTACATCGAAGATATGGTTAGCGGTAATCTCGAAAGAATAAGTCTCACTCACGGTAATCCTCCTAGCGTCCGAGCAGGCGGTCAAGCCAACTCTTGTTCGTCTTTGCGCGATGCTCGTCCTCCAACATCGAAACAACATGCATCAGGGACTCAACCTCGCCCTCCAACTCGCAAACCCTCTCGTTCATGGCGGCAATCTCAACGCCCATGTGGTAAGTCTCAGCCTCTACCGCGCTCTCCACGGTATCACGGATGTAACGCTCCGCGTACTCGCGGCCAATCTCATTAGCCTCCATGATGCGCTCCATAATCGGCTCCACAACCATCTTATACATCGGGTCACTCATGTTCACGTTGCACTCCTTGTTTGTGTTGTCCTGAACTCTACTCTCTTGTCCACCCTTGTCAAGAGAGTGGATGTAAAGAAAGTGTTAGTAAATCGTGTTGCCCTCGTATTCCTCATACATCTCAACATATCCCTCAAATCCAACCGACTCTGCGGCCTCCGCGAATTCAAGGTCATACAAATCTTCCATATCGTCAATATAGATGCCGACGCTGGAATCACCGCTTGCCTCTCCAACATACCCCCCGCCAGCCTCACAGTATGCCAGCGTGAATGAAAGACCATCCATAAGGTCATTGTTATTCATTACCACATGCTCCATCCACTCAACAGGCGGGGACCATGCGGAGTCAAAGCGATAGGTGACAGTCTTGGTTCCATCACTAACGCTTTCGTGTGAAATAACATCACACACATCCCACTTAGTACCCCAATGCTTCACATGCCAGCGGTATTCCTCGTCGGACATAGTGGGAATGGACACTCCATTGTGAGTAAGAACCTCGCCACGCTTCACATCGTCGGGGAGAGGATACAGCGTTGAAAGAGACAGGGGAGAGTCGTCAGTCTTGACAACCTCAATGAACTTATCCACAGCCTCCACAGGACCGCTTACAGTAAGAATGTTCTGACACCAATTAGGCATTACTCTACCTCCCGTACTGAATGTTGCGTGCCTCAAAGCACTTGGAACGGAAATCATCCTTGTCAAACTTATTGAGCGGGGACGAGGAACGAATCTCGTCAATAATAGCATCTACAATCTCGTCCACAATCAGGGACGGATACTGCTGCTCATCGTCCCACTCAACCGAATAATCCTTATCCACCGCGTTGATTGCCCTTGCAATGATGTTCTCGTCAATCATTATTACATGACCTCCTCAGTAGTCCACTCAAAGCCAGCCCACCCTGCGGCCTCATCGCTATCCAGCAGGCCAGCCACGCCAGCCACGCCGGGGATACGCTCCATCCACTTCTGCGCCCACTCTACGGCATCCTCATGGAGCAGGAAAGGCCCAATGACGTTGGTGTGAGTGTTGGTAATGGTAACAACTACAAACATGCTAGTCCTCCCAATCGTAGAACTCAATAGAGTCATTCACAGGCTGCGGGTTGCTTACACGCAGGAAAGAAAGAATCTCCCATGCCTCGCTCTCGTCGTCAGTATAGAACGATACATCACGAATACCAAACCCTGCGCCGGAATCGTGTGCCACTCCAAAGGATTCCGTAACTTCCTCAATCACCTTCTGTACGGCCTCCATCTGACCAAGCGGGTACTCAGCAATAACGTAATACATTCTAGTCACTCTCCCTCGTTACATGCCCTTGCGGTAAGTCCTTAGTCCAAATCGCGGCATAAACTTCTCCATCCGTGTCAATAAGATAATACCACCCGTCCTCGTCTTGCACAAGGAGATTACCGTCCGGGGTCATACCAATCTCATAGACCGGCTCGGCCCCATCAACAGCGTTGAGTCGGTAAAGTGCCTTCTCCTGATACTCATTCATCAGTCGTTTCCCCTATCCTAAAGAAAGATGCCGGTAGTCTCGCGGAACTGAACCATAGCAGGAAGCATAGGCTCATACATCCTGTGAGTCACGGTGTTCACGATAGCAATAGGGGTCGCCATGACGAAAGAGTTAGCGCCGTCAAAGGCATTGTCGTAAATGATGGTTGCGGCCTGCTCGTACAACTCGTCAAGGTCGTCCGAACCCTCGTAGTAAACGGAGTAGCCGTTCCGATTGACCATTCCGACAACCATGTAGAAGTAGTAGAACTCGTCCTCACACAGCGGAACGTCGCTCACGGTCGTCCCATGACCGAACTCAAAGGTCATGTTCTCCACCACATCGTACTGCTCGTCGTAATTCTTCATCAGTCGTTCCCCCTATCTTTCTCAATCGCGTTCGCGGCGTTCCATGCTGTCTCAGCCGCAACCCGCATGTTGCCGCCAGCCTTCTCAGCGATAAGCATAGCAAGCAGGGCCGCGTTCTCTGCCATATGCTTGCCACCACTACGGTAAGCGTTACCGGCGATAACCATAGCGTGCGGGATAGTCATGGCCTTCATGCTTTCGATAAGCCCTGCGTAAGTCTTGTCGTCCATCAGTCGTTCCCCTTCCCATTACGGCGAGACAGCCAAGACTCAAAGCGAGCCTGAACGTCCTCATCCGTTACATACAGCCAATCCACGTTCACCCAACCATCCTCGTCGTACTGCTGAATCTCCATCATACCCAACGGCTTACCCTTGTGAGTGGGGACGATAGCACGAAACTCATCACCATCATCAGTCACCGGGGCAATCAGGATGTAAGCGGGAACCTTCTCCATCAGTCAATCTCCTTCATCCGAAACTCTGGCAGGACGTTACGATAGTGCGTGTCGTCAAACTGCTGATTGTCATGGAAGGTAACGCTAGCGTTTGGCGTACCATCATCGTAAGGGGTGTTCTCCAAGCAAACGGTGTAAGACGCCGTACTCTCGTATCCATCAACATCCACAATAGGGAAGTCAATAGTGACATACACTCCGTAGTCATTCTTTGCGATGGTCACTTTCGGGTCTGCAAGGTTGCTCATACGATTACCTTCTTCCTCTCCGTAGTAATCTGGGTGTTCGTTTATGTAATCGCTATCCTTGTTCTCAGGCACGCTGCGCCTCCCTTGTCATAAGGTAGGCAACCGCTGAGGCCAGCGTGCCAAAGCCCGGTACGTTCCCGTTCTCCGCGCTGCTGACGTTCCACTTGCTGCCCGCCTTCTCAACAGAGCCAAGGTACTTCCCCGGCTTGTCGTAGAAGTAGCCATTCACCGGAACGGTCTTGGTGATTTCGTTGATAATCCACTTCCCATCGTTGGTGCGAAGAGCAGTCACCTTGTTGCTTCCTGAGTAGAACCTGCGAACCATAATGTCTCTCTCTTTCTCTCTTTCTCTTGACTAGAGCCTACTCCCTTCCCCACAACAATCAAGGGAAGGGAGGTTAGAACTTTGTTAGGCTGCGACCAGCGTGCCGGAACGAATCTTCTGCTCAAACTCGTCGCAAGCCTCAGTCATTTCCATAACCTCGTCCTGCAACCTAGCCGCCCTCCTGCGAGCATCAAGGAACCTAGTGACCGACTGATAAGCCCGCAACGCTGCCTCGTCCTGCCCGGAAGGGAGCAGCATATACAGGCTACGGGCGGTGTCGCACAGGTAGCCGATTTCCTCGTCCGTCGTAGCGACGAAGGCGTGAGCAAGGTCACGACGCATCTGACCGTTCAGCGAAGTCACCTGCCGACGATAATCCTTGTCACGCTTCTCATGCCGCATCTTGATAGTGAGGTTAGTGACCTCACGGACGGCCTGACTGACCTCATCCTTCATCGCATCATAAGACGCCATAACTTCCTCGCGCGCCTTGCACGCCGCATCCCGACGGTCTGATACCCGTTCTGCGAACATGATAGCGGCCTGCGGCCCACAGTAGTCGCTGAATGCCGGAATGTCGTTGAACGTGACCTGCATGTAGTAGTCAATGGCACCATTCGTCTGCCAACGGGTGCGCTTGATTACGTCCTTCACACCGGCAGGCTTATGAGCGGAAATCCACTCAATCGCTGCCTCCATCGTAGCCACGCGAATCTTGCGGGGGCGACGAATGCTTACAGCGTGGTCGCCGTTGCGGTGTTCTCCGTGGACCTTTTCGGCCCGCTCAATCTCACCGCGCTGGACATACTGAGTAAGGGTATTGTCAATAGCCTTACGCTGCGACTCAATGGAAGCCACAAGCCGGGTGATGAGCGTTTCTGTTGCCTTGTTGATACTCATTCTCGGTTCTCTCCTAACCGATTGTGATTACGTCGTCAGTCTTGCACACGATGGAAGTCTCTGCAAGGACTCCCGTAAGCGGCTCCACATCAAGGTAGTGGAAACCGTCAGTCCAATCAACCCTAGCCCAAACCTCGCGGTCGTGGACCATAACCAGCACAATGTCGCCGGGGCGAATCTCCATCAGTCGTTCTCCTTCTGAATCGAATACATGATGCTGCGGTGGTATCCACGACGGGTAATGTAACCCGCAGGCTTGTCAAGATACCACGGAGCGAGGAACACAAAGCCCTTGCCGTAGATGCGGGTGAGAATGTCAATCATCAGTCGTTCTCCTTCTTGATACGGGTGTCCTTGACTCCTGCGGGGCGGTGGATGTTACCACACCGGGGGCACGAGGAAATCAGGTGCCAACTCCGGTGCGACGGGTCATGGAACCAACGGGTGCCGGTGCCGCGAGACTGAACGATAGTCTCGCCACGCTGCGGAGGATTCACCGAACAGGGAACCTCCACAAACTTAGTCACACCGGAACGCCGGTCGTTCAGCATGTTTTTATCCATCAGTCATTCTCCTTAGTGGGTCTGCTTGCCACGCCGGGGAGACTACTCCTTTCGATTCTCTGCACAAGGGGTATCGTGTAAAGACTTTGTTAGAGGATTGAGCCACAACATATCCGCGCGTACAGGCGCACGCACTCGCGCAAATACTACATCTGAATCTCTATGTCAAATGAAGGTTCAGTAAACCGCTTCCTCAATCTCTTTGTGCGGGATTCGCACAAGCGGCCCCTCAATCACTCTAAGCCAATCTAAGGGGTGCTTATCCTCTTTACAAAGGTATGAAGAATGCCTGCTCACACCAACATTCTGGAATCTCTAGGTATAAGGACACCTAGAACGCTTGTAACAGGGCATAGAAGGCTTCCTGTGCGTTCTTACATTGCGATAACATCTAAGCGCCCACAAACCTCCTGCAAATCGCACACTTTCTCTAGCCATGTTGGGAAATGGATAAGTTCGCAAATACCGACATTTCACCAAACCCCAACACAGAATCACAATCTCACAAATAGTTCAGCCTTCTCTAATACTTCCATCACATTCTCTCGGCCTTCATAGAATACTTACAGGTATGATGAAAGTATGAGGGGATACCCACGGCGCGGCCCTAATAAATCCATAAAGAATCCATAACAAATAGAACATATATAGATATGTCACATACTTACAACATACTGAATACAATCGTCATGGATGCGTCACTACTTACATATAACTCAAATACCTGTATTCCCGCATGAATAGAGGGGATAGATGTAATATAAGTGTATGTATGAATGGGGGTTATGTGGGGCAAATGTTGATATAAGTGGGGACTTATGTGTGCGCTACTACATGAATCCCCATATGTCAAGCACTAATACATACATATATGTAGCCAAGTGTAGTGCCGCATATGTAAGTTGCATCTATATTACTTATGTGATAAGGGCCAAGTAGTTGTGCCGTCAAGTTGTGCCCCCTATCATACTCTCTGGATATACACAAGGGGCACCCCCCTCCCCCCATATCATATTTACATTTAGGGAACCCATCTGGGGGGTAGGAGTC
>Ga0181594_10006539_pt1 | contig 10071 bp, 8 predicted proteins | sample 071ome_18_FD_145603 | JGI IMG/M metagenome (GOLD analysis project Ga0181594, IMG submission 145603) | Coastal salt marsh microbial communities from the Groves Creek Marsh, Skidaway Island, Georgia - 071413BT metaG (spades assembly) | ecosystem: Environmental > Aquatic > Marine > Intertidal zone...
ATCGTCAGCCGCGCTTCGACCGGCAATGCACGGACCGCTTCGCCGGCATACTCGACGACGTAGCCGTTGCCCGCTTTGGCGCCGAGTTGCCCGATCGTATAGAGGATCATGTCCTTGGCGGTCACGCCTGGAGCGGTCTTGCCTTCGAAGGTAATCCGCATCGTCTTTGGTTTTTGCGCCACGATGGTTTGGGTCGCCAGTACGTGTTCGATCTCGGTTAGGCCCACGCCCCAGGCGAGGAGGCCCAAGCCACCGATCGTCGAGGTATGGGAATCGCCGCAGATCAACGTTGAGCCGGGCAGGGCGATGCCCTGTTCGGGCGTGAACACGTGGCAGATACCCTGGCGCTCGTCGCCCAGGTCGAACATCGTGATGCCGTACTCTCTGCACTTCCGGCGCAGCCCTTGCACGCCCGCCTTGCCGCCGGCGATCTTGGTTTCGTCGGTCCTGCCCGTCTCGGTCTCGATACCGTGATCCATCGTGGCGAAATGCAGTTCCGGGTTCGGCATTTTCATGCCGCGCTTATCGAGCGGCTCGAACACCAGCGACCCCAACAGGTCATGCATGATGTCGCGATCGACGTGCAGCAGCGAATAGCCGTTGCCGAAATCCTTGATCTCGTGATCGTCCCAAATCTTCTGAAAGAGCGTGCGCGGCTGGCTCATGCGTTTTCCCGTGTTTCTTGGTGATTCGCCCCGACCGTATCACGCCGCCGCCGAAATGGTGAAGGCGTGGTGGGGTCGCACGGAACCAACGACCGTCCGCCGCGGTGTGCTAGATAACGATCTGAACGGACAACCAAGCGCGGCCACGCCGCGGTGATGGGAGACAACATGGAAAAAGTTGCAGTCATTGGCGCCGGCATGGTGGGGCGCGCCTGGGCCATTGTGTTCGCGCGCGCCGGACGCGCGGTGTCGCTCTACGACACCGACGCCGCGGCACTGGAAAATGCGTTGGTCCTCATCGCCGGTGCGGCCAACGATCTGCACCGCGAAGGCCTTGTCGTCGAAGACGTCCAGGCCATCGTCGGTCGCATCACCGCGACAACCGATCTGGCGGCGGCCCTCAAGGACGCGATCTACGCTCAGGAAAACGCGCCGGAGAACCTCGATCTCAAACGCGAGCTCTACGCGCAGATGGATGCTGTCGCGCCGGCCGACACCATCATGGGTAGCTCCACTTCCGGTATCCGTGCCTCGGAATTCAGTGAACATCTCAAGGGTCGCCATCGCGTGCTGGTCGCGCATCCGGTCAACCCGCCCAGCGTCGTCCCGCTCGTCGAACTCGCACCCGCGCCGTGGACCGACCAAGCGTGCGTCGACAAGGTTCGCGCGCTGATGGAGGCGGTCGGGCAACAGCCCATCACGGTGCGCAAGGAAATCGACGGCTTTATCCTCAACCGCCTGCAGGGCGCTCTGTTGAACGAAGCCCTATGCCTCGTCGCGGATGGCTATGTGTCGACCGAAGATCTCGACAAGACCGTCAAACACGGGCTCGGCTTGCGCTGGTCCTTCATGGGGCCGATGGAAACCATCGATCTCAATGCGCCAGACGGCGTGCCCGACTATTGCGGGCGCTACGGCCCGATCTATCGCCAGGTTGCCCAAGAAAACGATGCGCGACCTTGGGACGACAAGTTGTTCGGCCAAGCCGCCAAAGATCGCCGTGACATATTGCCGATGGACAAACACGTCGAGCGCCAGCAGTGGCGGGATCGTCGCTTGATGGCGCTCGCACGACACAAGAAAGAGGCTGCCGAACGTCTCGGCGATTAGGTCCCGAGCGGTCGCCCGCCGTCGATCGGAAAGACCGTGCCGGTGGTGTGCGGGAAGTGCACGACGGCGGCCAAGATCGCCTCGCCGACTTCCTCCGGCGTCGCGAACCGGCCCAGCGGCGTCGCCGCCGTCTGCGCCTCACGCACCGCCGGATCCCAAGCCCGGGTGAAGTCGGTATCGACCACGCCCGGTGCAACGGCGACGACCCGAACCTTGGGTGCCAGCGCACGGGCCAACGTCATGGTCAGCGACTCGATCGCAGCCTTGGAGGCGCAATAAGCAATGTTCGATCCGAAATGAATCTGCGCGGCGACCGACGACAGGTTCACGACAACCCCACCATCGCCGGCCTTCAACAAGTCCCCGAACGCACGCACGCAGGCAAATGCGCCGCGCACATTCGTCTTCATGATGTGATCGAACGTCTCGTCGTCCAGCGCCTCAAGATCGGCGTGCGCGATCACGCGGCTCCACCCCGCATTGTTGACCAGCACATCGAGACGGCCCTCGGTCTTAGCCACATCAGCGGCCAGCGCGGTCAGCGATTCCGTGTCGGTGACCGAGGCTTGCACCGCGCGATGACCGCTGCCGGGCAGCGCCGCGACAACCTCGTCGGCTGCTTGCCCGCTATCGCGGTGGGTCAGCACGACGGTGGCGCCGGCTTGCGCGAGGGCATGCGCTGTGGCCGCGCCGATCCCGCGACTGCCCCCGGTGACGACCGCGACTTGACCTGTCAGGGGCGCGCTCATGGCGTGGCGAACCGGTAGACGACCAGCGTGTCGGTGCCGGACTCAGGCGCCCAAATTTCGCCCTTGCGACCCCACAAGTGTTGCGCGCGGGCCCCGATCAGACGTGCCATGCGTCGCACTACTCTGCGGCCTCTTTGCCGTAACGGGTCACTCGCAAGTCGGCCTGCGCTTTGTGACCGGCGAAGTTTTCGATCGCGCACAGCCGCGAGCAGTATTCGCCAATCAACAAGCTCGCTTCCTCGGTGCAGCGTTGATAGGTCACGGTCTTGATGAATTTACCGACCCACAAGCCACCGGTGTAGCGGGCCGCGCCGCGCGTCGGCAGCGTGTGGTTGGTGCCGATCACTTTGTCGCCGTAGGCCACGTTGGTTTCCTTGCCGAGGAACAACGCACCGTAGTTTTTCATGTTGTCGAGGAAATACTGCGGATCGGCCGTCAACACCTGAACATGTTCGGAGGCCAGCTCGTCGGCTTGGGCGACCATTTCATCGACCGTATCGCACAAAATGATCCGGCCGTATTCGTCCCACGCGACGCTGGCGACATCGGCAGTTTCCAGCGTCTCGAGTTGCCGCGCGATCTCGCCCGGCACGGCCTCGGCCAGTTCGCGCGAGGTCGTCAGCAAGATGGCCGGCGAGTTCGGCCCGTGTTCGGCTTGGCCTAAAAGATCGGTCGCGCACATTTCGGCGTCCGAGGTTTCATCGGCGATGATCAGCGTTTCGGTGGGACCGGCCAGTAGGTCGATCCCAACACGGCCGAACAACTGCCGTTTTGCTTCGGCCACGAACGCATTGCCCGGTCCGACGATCATGTCCACCGGGGCGATCGATTCGGTGCCGATCGCCATGGCCGCCACGGCCTGAACGCCGCCAAGAATGTGGATCTCGTCGGCGCCCGCGAGGTGCATGGCGGTAATGGTCTCAGCCGGTAGCTTGCCGTTGATCGGCGGGGTGCATGCGACGACCCGGCGCACCCCGGCGACCTTCGCGGTCAGCACGCTCATGTGGGCCGAGGCGACCATCGGATAGCGCCCGCCGGGGACGTAGCAACCGACCGAATCGACCGGCAGATTCTTGTGGCCCAAAATCACCCCCGGAAGGGTCTCGACCTCGACGTCGCTCAATGACTCAAGCTGTTTTTGCGCGAAGTTCGCGATCTGCGTTTGCGCGAATTTGATGTCCTCGACCGTCTGGGGCGCCACCGAGGCCACGACCTCGTCGATTTGCGCCTGGCTCAGGCGATAGGATTCCGGTCCCCACTTGTCGAATTTCTCCGATAGCTCGCGAACCGCGGCGTCACCCCGCGCTTTCACGTCGGAAATGATCTGCTCGACGGTTTGCCGCACTTTGTGATCGGCTTCCTCGCGTTCTTCCTCGGTTTTTCCGGTCTTGAGTTCTTGAATCATGCTGGCTCCGTCGGGCGATGGCTGTCTTAGGCGATGGCGCGAACTCTCTTCGCGTGGCCCCTGCTTGTCAAACCGGCGCAATCGATTTCCCGGACCCCTGATCGCTCCAAAAACGCGCAGAATTGAGGGCTAAATGGCGGGCAAGGCGGGTTGACTTGAAATGGGCCCCAACCTAGTTTTCGCGCTCGCCGGTCCGAGGCCCCCGATGGAGCCCTGGGCCGCTACGAACAGCAACAACTTGCCGCTGGGCCTGAGGCCCAGGGGTCTAGAGAGGGCGCGTCGATGAGCAGCCAAGGTCGTGGTGAAGTACAGCTGGTGAATCTCACCAAGCATTTTGGTGAAACCAAAGCGGTCAACGATATCAACCTGACGATTCCCGATGGTGCCTATTGCTGCATGATCGGCCCGTCCGGTTGCGGCAAAACGACGATCCTTCGCATGATTGCGGGTCACGAGGATCCGACCAGCGGCCACGTCATGATTGGCGGTCAGGCGGTCGAGGGGATGACCCCGGTGCAACGCGGTACCTCGATGATGTTCCAGAGCTACGCGCTGTTCCCGCATCTCTCGGTGGCCGACAACGTTTCGTTCAGCCTCAAAGTCAAAGGCGAGCCCAAAGAAGATCGCCGCAAGAAAGCGATGGAGGTCCTCGAGACCGTCCGGATGACGCATCTTGCCGATCGCGTTCCGGCGCAGCTTTCCGGCGGCCAGCAGCAACGCGTGGCGCTGGCGCGGTCGCTGATCACCAACCCCAAAGTGCTGTTGCTCGACGAGCCGCTTTCCGCGCTCGACGAATTTCTGCGCCTGCAGATGCGCGAAGAGCTGCGCCGTCTGCAAAAGGAAATCGGCATTACCTTTATTCACGTCACCCATACCCAGCCCGAAGCGCTTGCGCTGGCGGATGTCATCGTTGTGATGGATGAGGGCGTGATCGACCAAGCCGGGACCGCTCGTGAGATTTTCAACAAGCCGGTCTCGGGTTACGTCGCCGAGTTCATGGGTGGCTGGAACGTCTTCAGTGGGAAAGTCGATGGGACCGATGGCGGCAGCGCCGTGTTGACGGACCCCAGCGGCGTGAAATTTGCCGTGCCCAAGGGCGACCTCACAAACGGCGCCAATGTCGGTTTCTCGATCCGTCGCGATTTGATTCACATGACCCGTGGTCACGACGCGGCCGACAAGCCCAACACGCTGGCCGGCACCGTTCACGGGATCGAGTACCAAGGTACTTGGGTCAAAGTGACGATGGTGCGTAAGGACAATGGCGAACACGTTGTCGCCAACGAGTCCGAGGACGAGTTCTTCAGCAACCCCGTCGACTTCGGCGATCCGGTGACGGCCTTTTGGAAGGCCGAAGACAGTCACCTGCTGGCGCACTAACGTCGCGAAGGGGTCTGTGTAGGCGACCTCCGTGGCACTGCACGATCTCACCCTCGTCGAGGTCCTTGAAGGACTGGAAAGCGGCTCGTTTAGTGCCGAAGAATTGACCCGCGCGTTGATCGCGCGGGCGCAGCACTACACTGACCTCAACGCCTTCATTTCGTTCGACGAAGATCAGATATTGGACGACGCGCGCGCCGCCGACGCGCGCCGCGCGGCTGGTGATGGCGGGCCTCTCGTGGGCGCTCCGCTCGTTCTCAAAGACAACATCGATATCGCCGGTCGGGTGACGACGGGCGGCACGAACGCCTTGCGGCACAACGTCGCCAAACGTACTGCGCCGGTCGCCCAGCGCTTGCTCGACGCCGGCGCCGTGGTATTCGGCAAGGCGAACCTGCACGAACTGGCGTTCGGCTGCACGTCCAACAATGGATGTTTCGGCCCCGCCCGAAACCCCTACGATCCCGATCGGATCGCCGGTGGCAGCAGCGGCGGCACCGCAAGCGCGGTTGGCGCGCGTCTCGCGCCTGCGGGCATCGGCAGCGACACCGGCGGCTCGGTCCGCATCCCGGCCGGGTTTTGCGGCAATGCCGGCTTGCGGCCGACGACGGATCGTTATCCCGCGGGCGGCGTGGTGCCGATCTCGCACAGCCGCGATACCGCTGGGCCGATGGCGCGCAGCGTGCCGGATGTCCGTTTGCTGGATGCCGTGATGGCCGGTCGCGACACCGACCAAACCCCGCTGCCGAACTTGTCCGACATCCGCATTGGGGTGCCGCGCACGCTTTTCTTCGAAATGCTCGACCGGTCGATCGCCACCGGCGCCGAGGCCATGCTGGACCGCTTCAAGTCCTACGGGATCACGTTGGTCGAAGCCGACATTCCGGATGTCGAAGCTGAACATAAGGCGGGCAATTTCTCGGTCCTGCTGTACGAGGCGGTTGTCGACCTCAATGCCTACCTCGCCGCCAACGAAACCGGTTTGGATTTTGCCGCGGTGGTCGCCGAAGTGGGCAGCCCCGATGTCAGTCAGATCCTGGAACCGCTACTCGGCGACGGCGCGATTGACGAAGCGGCCTACCGGGAGGCCATGACGGTGCACCGCCCGCGCTTGCAGAAAATCTACGCCGATTATTTCAAAGCACACCGCCTCGACGCGGTGGTCTACCCGACGGTGCCGGTCCTGCCCATGCTGATCGACCAGCCGCAGTCGGGCGAAATGGAAGATGGCGACACCGTGCCCGCGATCAACCTGTTCGATCGCAATACCGGGCCGGCCAGCAACGCCGGCATTCCCAGCCTCACCATACCGGCCGGCGTCGACGCCCAAGGATTGCCGCTCAGCTTTACGCTCGACGCTCCCATGGGCGCGGACGATGCGTTGTTGGCGCTCGGCGTAGCGCTCGAGGCCGTGGAGCCGGAGACCCCGGCACCGCAACTCGCCTGGTAGCTAGTCGCCCGCCGGGTGATGCGCCATCCAATGGCGCGCAATTTCAATTCGCCGCGCGACCCAGACATCGTCGTGTTCCAACACGTAGTCCATGAACTTGGCCAGCGCTTCGGCGCGGCCTGGTCGGCCGCTTAATCGGCAATGTAGGCCGATCGACATCATCTTCGGCGCGTGCGCGCCCTCGCGGTAGAGATGGTCAAAGGCGGCCTTGAGGTAGTGCGTGAAATCTTCGCCGGACATCCAACCCGGCGCGAGAGCGAATTTGAAATCGTTGGTGTCGAGCGCGTAGGGCACGATCAACATCGGTTTGTTCTCGACCTCGATCCAATAGGGTAGATCGTCGTTGTAAAACTCCGACGCGTAGACCGTGCCGCCTTCTTCTTTCAATAGACGCAGTGTGTTGTCGGAATAGCGCCCGGTGTACCAGCCCAACGGTCGCTCGCCGCACAGTTCCTTGATGGTGTCGATCGTGAGTTGGATATGCTCGCGCTCCACGTCCTCGGGGACGTCGGCATAGTCGAACCAACGCCAGTGGTGGCTTGCCACTTCGTGCCCGGCTTCGACCATGGCGGCCGCCGCCTCGGGATTGCGCTTCAACGCAATGCCGACCGCCCAAGACGTAAAGGGAATATTGCGCTCGGCGAACAGGCGCATGATCCGCCAGAACCCCGCCCGGCTGCCGTATTCGAAAATGTCTTCGACGAATTGATTGCGCCGCCCCGGCAAGCCGGGCAGGCCGTACATCTCGGCCAAATAGGATTCCGATTCGGCGTCGCCGTCCATAATCGTGCGCTCGCCGCCCTCCTCGTAATTGAGTACGAAGCTCACCGCGACCCGTGCGCCGTTTGGCCACGAAACGATCGGCGGCTTGCCGCCATAGCCGACAAGGTCGCGAGGGTAGGGGTCTGTCATCGCCAATCTCCTATACCGAGCGCTAGCCTTCTTAGGGGCCCGGTTGTTACGGTCGCGCGCAACGAGTTTAGCAAGGAGTATCGCCCATGACTGCCGTCGGCCCCCGACCCCCGCACATCGAAGAAATTCTCGCCCTGGCCGACGAATTCGGTCTCGAGATGGACGTCGACGAAGCAGCCGAATACCAAGCCGTCATGGGTGGTGCGTTCCGCACGTATCAAGCGCTCGATCGTTTGTCGGAGCCGCGGCCCGAGGTCGCCTATCCGCGAACCCCCGGGGCGCGACCCGCGCCGGAGGACAATCCCTACAACGCGTGGTACTGGCGCACCGAGATCAAGGGGCGGTCGGACGGCCCGCTCGCGGGCGAACGCGTGGGCGTCAAAGACTCCATTGCCGTGGCGGGCGTGCCGATGGCGAACGGGTCGCGCACTCTCGACGGCTTCATCCCCGATGTCGACGCGACCGTCATCACGCGCTTGCTTGATGCCGGCGCCACCATCGCCGGTAAAACTACGGCGTCCGACCTATGCGGTGTTGCGGGTGGGCACGATCATCCTTTCGGCACTGTGCGCAATCCGCACGACCCGACGCGGTCGCCGGGCGGTTCGTCGTGTGGTTCGGGTGTGGCGATTGCGGCGGGCGATATTTCGATGGCGTTGGGCGGCGATCAAGGTGGCTCGATCCGCATTCCCGCGGCCTGGTGCGGTACGGTCGGCATGAAAGCAACCTTCGGCTTGGTGCCCTACACCGGCTGCATGGGGATGGAGACCTCGCTCGACCACGTCGGCCCGATGAGCGATACCGTGGCCAATTGCGCCCGCCTGATGGCGGCCATCGCCGGGCCCGATCCGCTCGACCCGCGTGCTGCCGGTGTGCCCGCCGATGCGGTGGGCGATTATGTCGGCGCCGTCGATCAAGGTGTCGAGGGTCTGACGATCGGCGTCTTGAAGGAAGGTTTCGGTCACACCGAGTGGCCAACCCTGGGGTTCGGCGCCAGCGATCCCGTCGTCGATGATCGCGTGCGGGAGTCCGTGGCGGCGCTCGAAGCGGCCGGTGCCAAGGTCGTCGACGTATCCGTCCCCGAACATGTCGACGCCGCGCACGTTCTGGTCGCGCTTTTGGAAGAGGGTGTGTGCGCCAACATGCTGCGCGGCAATGCCGCCGGGCACGGCTGGCAAGGTTTTTACGATACGCGGCTGCTCGACACCTTCGCACGCGGCTGGCGCCAACAAGCCGCCGACCTGCCGCCGCCGATCAAGGCCATTCTTCTGGTCGGCGAACACATGCACCGCCACTATCACGGCCACTATTACGCCAAGGCGCAAAACCTGCGCCCCGTCATGCGTGCGGCCTATGACCGTGCGCTACAGCAATGCGACGCGTTGGTGATGCCGACGCTCCCGTTCCGGGCATCGAAACTCCCGGCGCCGGATGCACCGATCCCCGAACGCATGACCATTGCGCTCAACATGATCGGCAACGTGTGCCAAGCGAACGTGACGGGCCAGCCCGCGATTTCGGTGCCCTGTGCGATGGCGGACGGCTTGCCGATCGGGCTTCAGTTCATGGGGCGGCATTTCGAGGAGGCAACGCTGTTGCGCCTCGCTGCCGCCGTCGAGCGCGCCGGCGATTGGCGCGCTCGATAGGTCGGGACGGTTCTAGTCGTCGCCTTTGTAGGCCGCGCCGCCGTCCATCATGGCGTGCGACAGGTTGTACTTGGTGACCGTCGGCCGCGGGTAGGCCTTGCGGCTGTGGGTCAGGTTGAGGCCCAACAACGTCTCGGCCAGCTTGTAGGTCAGGGGGCCTGGATTGATGACCGGCACCGGCAGGTTCTCGGTCAGGTACTGATGCGATTCGTGCATCGTGGTCGAACCGAGGCAGATCGCTTCCGCACCGTCCTCTTCGATCAACTGCATCCCGGCATCGCGCAGCTTCGGAAAGACATCTTCTTCCTTGCCGCCCAACAGGTTTTCCGGATCGGGCATGATGTTGGGCGAGCGGATGCCGGCGCAAAGGTTATCGAGCCCGTATTCGCGCACGGTCTTTTTATAAAGCGCTTTCCAGGGGTCCCACTGCGTCAGCACGCCGAAGTTGGTGCCCAGCAACAGGCACATCAGGTAGGACGCCTTGCCCGGCGAGATCACTGGAATATCCAATACGCTGCGCAGCCCGTTCTGCCCCGAGTCGCTCATCGTGTCGATGCACACCGCGTCATAGCCGTCTTCTTGCGCGGTCAGGCCGGCCTCGAACATCGACATGTCGGCCAGCACCGAGTCGTGGTAGCTGTCGTAAAGCGCAGGACCTGCTTTGACCGGTCGATAGTCGAACTCGATGTCGGGTCCAAGCTCGACGGAATTTTGCTGCGCGCGGCGTTTTGATAGGCCGTTCTCATCGAACGCA
>Ga0181594_10006544_pt1 | contig 10067 bp, 10 predicted proteins | sample 071ome_18_FD_145603 | JGI IMG/M metagenome (GOLD analysis project Ga0181594, IMG submission 145603) | Coastal salt marsh microbial communities from the Groves Creek Marsh, Skidaway Island, Georgia - 071413BT metaG (spades assembly) | ecosystem: Environmental > Aquatic > Marine > Intertidal zone...
GGATTCCTGTTTTCCGCTTACGTGCAGTTTGATTCGACCTCATTCCTCCTCATCGGCTGGGCCACGGTGGCAGGCTCGGTTCTGCTTCTTGTGTTCGACTACCTGAGCATGACCGTGAAGCGCATGGAGCACGCGACACTTCTGGACATGGTTCTTATTGGATTAATGCAGGTGGCGGTTTTCATACCAGGCACGGGCCGCGTCGCCGTGACGATTACCATGGCCCGGTTTCTCGGATACGAGCGCGGCGCTTCGGCGCGTATTTCAATGTTGCTTGCCATTCCGGCTTTGATTGTTCTCAACGTGCGCGATGGCATATCGATTTCGTCCAACCAGCCGATTTCGATAACCGGTTCAGAAATAGTCGGTTCTGTCGTCGGCTTTATCGGGGCGTTGATTGCGCTGTTCGCGATGATGTCGTGGCTGCGCCGGTCCAGTTATCTGCCGTTTATCGTGTATCGCTTTGTAATTGGCGCCGGCATCCTGGCCATCGCTTATGGATGGCTGCCAACATCCTTTTGACGCGACCTCGGCTGGATCTCTAGTCACCGCCCCGCGGTTTGAGGCGCAGGCGTTTGGTCTGCTGCAGCGATCCATATCTGCGCAAATACGTGGGGACTATGGCCTCAACCGCAGTCGGTACTATGCCAAATACCTCGAGGCCGGGCGCACCGGCGCCGACATTGCCCTGCTTGAGCTGAATAACCTGGTCCGGTGTGATGAATGGCGCCCAAAAGGGAATAAACGGCAGAACGGTGTCGCGGAATTTATGCAGCGCGTGTGATAGATGTGCACCAATGTTAACGAGCACAAAGGGCACGCCAATTACGTGGCGGTTTCGCCCGGATTCTTTGCTCGCGATCTGCACGATCTCCCGCATGTCGTAAACGCGCGGCCCGACCAGTTCGTACGCATGGCCGGAGTACTTTTCACCGGCAAGGGCTGCTGCAATTGCCTCAACCACGTCACCCACATAAACCGGTTGAAAGCAGGGCCCGCCGCCGCCTTCGTCCTGAGGATTTACATCGGTGAAATAGGGCACCGCCGGCAGAAGTTGGGCCAGACGCCCGAAGAGGTTGAAGAAGCCGTCTTCGGGACCAAACACCACGCTTGGCCTGAGAATGGTCGCGCCAGGGAACGCCTCTTTGACGGCTTTTTCGCCCGCAGCCTTGCTCCGCGCGTAACTGGACGGCGATCCGTCGCCGGCGCCAAGAGCGGACAATTGCACCAGATGTTTTGCGCCTGCGGCCTTGGCGGCTTTGGCGACGTTCGCCGCGCCGTCCTCATGAATGGCCCTAAAGGTACGTTTTCTGCGTTCGAAGAGAATGCCTACGAGGTTCACCACGGCATCCGCGCCCTCGACAGCCGCCTTTACGCTGGCTTCGTTCGTAACCGACGCTGGAACAAACGATATCTGGCCAACCCGGCCAGCAACCTTCAGGAACGCCGCTTTTCCGGTGTCCCGTACCGCCACCCTGACGCGGTATCCTTGGGCTGCCAAGTGGCGCACAAGATGCCGTCCGATAAATCCGGAGCCGCCGAAAATTGTAACCAGTTTTTCCCGTTTTTGATCCATGAGCCTTATCCGATGGATGGCGTGATTCTCGGCCTTTCAGTGGCATAGAACAGTGAGCCTGACAATATATCAGCAATTTGTGCCGGCTTGAGCGCATGTTCAAGCAGAGTGGTCCAATAGCATGAAACCCTTGTATCGCCTTGCATTGACAACCCCCAATGAGCGCTGTATCCGTCTCGCCCTGTTCATGGACCCCGCCTTGATTTTCTGCGGGGCCCCGACAAAGATTGGTGCTCTCGGGTGCTGAAGTGCTCCATCGGTGCACGCAGAGTCACTCGAGATAGACGCCCAGGTGGTGGAATTGGTAGACGCGCTGGCTTCAGGTGCCAGTGGCCGCAAGGCCGTGGAGGTTCGAGTCCTCTCCTGGGCACCACTTTGTTGAACCACGGCCCGGATCAACGGGATTCAAAGTTCGTGGTTGAGATAATTGGGAATTTGAGTTGACCAATCATTTACACAAAGGCGATTTGCCCGCCGGCATAAAATTCAAAGACAGCATTGCTGTCGATACCGAAACGACGGGTCTGCGTCTGCATCGCGACCGATTGTGTGTGGTGCAGTTGTCCGCCGGTGACGGTGATGCGCATTTGGTTCAGATTATTTCCGGCGTGCCTGCATCTAATCTCGCGGAGATTCTGGCCGATCAAAAGATTGAAAAGATTTTTCACTTCGCGCGTTTTGATTTGGCGATGATACAGCGCCATCTCGGTGTGCGGTGTGCGCCAGTCTATTGCACGCGAACCGCTTCGCGTCTTGTGCGAACCAATACAGATAAACATGGGTTGAAAGACCTGTGCCGCGACTTGCTCGGCGTTGAGATTTCCAAGCAGCAGCAGACTTCCGACTGGGGGGCCGAAGGACTCACCAAAGAGCAAATGGAGTATGCGGCCGCCGACGTGCTGTATTTGCATAAGCTCAGAGATATCATGAACACTCTGGTGGAGCGGGAAGGCCGTAAGGACCTGCTCGAGGCGTGCCTGGGGTTTCTCCCGGACCGGGCCGCGCTCGACGTCGCCGGATGGGCGGACGAGGACATTTTTGCGCACTGACGCGCCGCCGCAGCAACACTAACCATTTGCGATTTATAAAGAATTTAGCCGGATACTCGGACCGTAACAGGGTGGAGCGTGTTGACCCGGCTTGGACCTCCGGCAATACTTTACGGGTGTTGTGCAACACCTTTGGGTGGCCATCGGTATTCACTAGACCCGGTCATGCCTTGGGTGAGAGCACACGCCGCCTTTGACAGCGGCGCTGTTGTAGCCCACATGAACGGTAATACGACTAGACGCGGCACGGTGCCGGGTCGAATTCGAGTGCAGGCAGTGCGTGATTGATGACCAGTTTGAAATCAGCCCCTGAAAGACCTCCTAGTACGGGTACTCCGTCCTCGGCCGATCTTGCCTCCGCGCGCCGCGTTCTTGAGCATGCGCAATCCGGGCTGGATGCTCTCTTGTCGTCCTTAGGGGAACAGTTTGAGAAAAGCCTCGGTGTGCTCGCCGCCGTTGAGGGGCGCGTTATCGTATCCGGTATGGGAAAGAGCGGCCACGTTGGCCGCAAAATTGCGGCAACATTAGCCTCAACCGGGACGCCCTCATTTTTTGTGCACGCCGCGGAAGCCAGTCATGGCGATCTCGGCATGATCGCACCCAGTGACGCGGTGTTGGCGATATCTAATTCGGGAGAAACACCCGAGCTCGCCGATCTCATTTCTTATACCCGCAGATATGGCATTCCGCTGGTTGCCATTACCAGCCGGGAAAACTCAAGCCTTGCGAATGCCGCAGATACCGTTTTGCTGCTTCCTGAAGTCGGCGAAGCGTGTCCACTTGGATTGGCGCCGACAACCTCCACCACATTGATGATGGCGCTGGGCGATGCCGTTGCGGTCGCGCTTCTCGAAAAACGGGGATTTACTGCTGAAGACTTCAAAGTGTTCCATCCGGGCGGACAGCTCGGTAGAAAACTCTACAAAGTTGAAGACCTTATGCACGTCGGTGATGAACTGCCACTTGTGCAGCCCGGCGTGCCCATGACCGACGTTGTGCTCACCATGACCAATAAGACATTTGGCGTTGCCGGCGTTGTGGGCGAAGACGGCACTTTGGTGGGTATCGTGACAGATGGCGATTTACGCCGGCATATGGCCGACGGCCTGTTCGAAAAGGTCGCCTCAGATGTCATGACAAAGGGGCCGAAAACCACCAGCGGCAACATCCTTGCAGCTGAAGCATTACGGCGCATGAACGAGTGGAAGGTGACCAGTGTGTTTGTCGTCGATAACGATAAACCTGTCGGCATCTTGAGGATGCATGACGTGTTGCGGGCCGGAGCGGTTTAATCATGAATGCGCCCGGCTCGGACTCAGCGCTTGCCTCGCAGGCCTCTCAACACGCACTGGCCGTGGATGGGAAGCGCTCCGCACTTTGGCAACCGCGCTCAACATCCGTCGCGCATTCGGTTGCGCAATACAGCCGATTTGTCGGCTGGATGAAAATTCTGCTGCCGTCTGCCGCCGGCTTTTTGCTTTTCTTAATCGTGGTCCTGCCGATGTTTCGCGGACAAGACGACCGTTTTCGTATCGGCATTAATCTTCTGGAGGAGACCACGGCTGACACACTGAATATGACAAACGCCAGATATTACGGCACCGACGATAAAGGTCAGCCGTTTTCAGTGACAGCCTCGAATGTGCGTGAACGTCCCAACGATGATCCATCGGTTGATCTTGTTGGCCCGCAGGCGGATATCAGCCTGACCGATGGGACGTGGCTTTCGATCTCGGCCAGTCAGGGCATCTACAATCGAGATGAGCAACTTCTTGACCTTAGCGGGAACGTTTCCCTGTATCAGGATCAAGGAAACGAGTTCCACACCCTTTCAGCGCATATAGACCTTGAAAAAGGTGAAGCGTCCGGCGATGAACCGGTTTCCAGCCAGGGCCCGTTTGGAACGATGCAGGCCAGCGGGTTCTCGATGTCGGAAAAGGGTAAAATCGTGACGTTCAAAGGTCCGGCGGAACTTATCCTCAATTCAGGTCAAACAGCAGATGGGTCGAGCGCGGATGTAAACGGCGCATCAGGTGTGCGGTCAGGAGACGCGGAATGAGGCCATTGAGCGCTTTATCATCTTTGGCGCGTGGAGCCGCTTGGGCTGTTGTCTGGACAATTGTGCTCAGCGGTGCTGCACATGCGCAGTCCTTGGTGTTTGATGCAAAGAACTCCGAGGACCCGATCCAGGTAAATGCACAAGGCGGAATTGAGTGGCAGCAGGAGAATAGGCGGTTTATTGCGCGAGGGAATGCGGTCGCCGTTCAGGGCGAAGTCAGTGTCGCGGGTGACGAACTTACCGCCGACTATCGTACGCTTTCAGACGGAAGCAATGAACTCTACCGCGTTTATGCCAGCGGAAACGTGACGATGAAGTCGGATACGGAAACCGCCACCGGCGATGCCGCCGTCTACGATTTCGACAACGCTGTGCTTGTCCTGGAAGGCAGCGCGGTCAAATTGACGACGGAGGATGGCTCCGTTGCCGCGAAGCGCGCGCTCCAATACTGGTCCAACGAAAAGGTGGCGGTCGCAGAAGGCTCAGCCGTTGCAGAGGATGCCGAACAGAGAAGGTTGTCGGGCGATAAGTTGATTGCTTTTTTCCGTCAATCCGAGGGCGGTGCAAATGTACAAAGTGCGGGACGAAGCAAGGCAGATATCGTGTTCCTGCAAGCATTCGGAAATGTCCGCATGGAAACAGAAAAGGAAACTGTGCAGGGCAGCCGGGGCAGCTACAATATAGAAAGCGGTATCGCCACATTGGATGGATCGGTTAAAATCACACAGAACAATAATCAGGCCGGCGGCGGATTTGCCGTTGTGAATGTCAAAGGCGGCACCAGCCGTCTTTTTGGCAGTGCCGCCGAGGCTAGAATGCAAGCCCCCCGGGAAGACGCGCGCGTGAGAGCGTTGATTGCGCCGAACACCGAACCTGCGGCTGGAATTGCTGTTGAACCGGATGCCGGGGCAGCACCAGCGGCTCAAGACTAAGTATCTGGAGAAATCGCGGGAATGGCGTCTGATACGATCGACAAGCTTCAAGGTTCAAGCAATGGTTCCGCTGGCGCGCAGGTGCCGTCAAAGGGTCTCGTCGTGCGCGGATTGGAAAAGACTTTCAAAGGCCGGCCCGTTCTGCGTGATGTTAATCTGTCCGTTCAACGTGGAGAAGCTGTTGGGCTCCTTGGTCCAAACGGTGCGGGCAAAACTACCTCTTTTTATTGTGTGACCGGCCTTATTAGCCCCGACCGCGGACGTATCTATCTGGACGGCGAGGACATCACGGCGTTGCCGATGTACCGGCGCGCCCGCTTAGGCATCGGGTACCTTCCGCAGGAAGCATCGATTTTCAGAGGTATGAGCGTCGAAGGAAATATCCGCGCCGTTGCGGAGATTGTAGAGACAGAAAAAGCAGCACAAGACGAGCTGGTCGACGCCTTGCTGCACGAGTTCTCCATAGATCATTTGCGCAAGTCCCCGGCGCTGGCGCTTTCAGGCGGCGAGCGCAGACGCTGCGAAATCGCGCGCGCCCTGGCATCGCGGCCGAGTTTTATATTGTTGGATGAACCGCTCGCCGGCATCGACCCGATCGCCGTCGGGGAAATCCGGGAAATGGTCTCTCACCTCAAAGACCGTGGCCTTGGCGTGCTCATCACCGATCACAACGTAAGAGAAACGTTGGACATCATTGACCGCGCATACATATTGCACGAGGGCACCGTACTCATGGAAGGCCGTCCCTCCGAGATCGTCGCGCACGAGGGCGTGCGCCGCGTATACTTGGGGGAACGCTTTAGTCTGTAGTGGCATGGTGAAGGACTGACCATGGCGCTCTCACCCCGGCTCGATCTAAGGCAATCTCAAAGTCTCGTCATAACGCCGCAACTTCAGCAGGCGATTAAGCTCCTTCAGCTCTCATCTGTCGAACTTACGGCCTATGTTGAGCAGGAATTACAGTCAAATCCGTTGCTCGAGGTAGATGAAAGCGGAGACGGTAGTGCATTGACGGAAAGCGCCGGCAATGCTGACGAGCGAAGCGATGGCGAAACATCCCTTATCGATACGGTTGACGGCCAAGACGAAGCGCCGGTGCAGATAGATAGGGGTATTGTTGAAGATGATACCTCACTGGGCGCTGACCAGGACGCCGGCACAACAGATACGAATCTTTGGGGTTCTGGAGGATACGACGATGATTTGCCTGGCCTGGAGCAAACTCTTGCAGACACACCCGATCTTCGAAGCCACCTGATTCAACAGCTGAATTTAGCGCTGCTTGACCCCGCTGACAGGTTTGTCGGCAATTGGCTGATCGACCAGTTGGACGAGAGCGGTTATCTGCCGATTGATGTTGAGGAGGCCGCATCCCAACTTGGCGCGGAGGCGGCGGAGGTTGCGCGTATATTAGGCGTTTTACAGGGATTTGATCCTTCGGGGATATTCGCGCGCGATCTAAAAGAATGCCTGAGACTGCAGTTGGAAGATTTAAATCGATTTGATCCGGCGATGGCTGCATTCATTGCCAATATCGAACTTCTAGCAAACCGAGATCTCAATAAATTAAGGGAGGTATGTGGCGTCTCAATGGACGATCTGCGCGACATGATTTCCGAGGTGCGCGCACTCAATCCCAAACCGGCTTTGCAATTTGAGAAGTCCGTCAATGAAGCGGTTCTACCGGATGTTGTCATGACCGCCAGATCTGATGGGACATGGCGCGTGGAGCTCAATCATGAGACGTTGCCGCGGGTGCTCGTAAATCAAAGTTATGTCGCAACTATCACGCGGTCGGCCGCAAAAAAGGAAGAGAAAGCGTTTCTGTCCGAGCGCCTTCAGTCGGCCAATTGGCTTGTGAAGGCTTTGCATCAGCGCGCTGAGACAATTCTGAAGGTGGCCATTGAACTCGTGAAGCAGCAGGACATGTTTTTTCGCCACGGCATTACCCACCTCAAGCCACTCATATTGCGAAATGTTGCGGATGCGATCGAAATGCATGAAAGCACCGTCAGCCGTGTAACAACGAACAAATACATTTCGACCCCACGCGGAATATTTGAACTGAAATATTTCTTTACGCAGTCGCTTCCGTCTGCAAGCGGGGAAGGTGCGCACTCTGCCGAGGCGGTAAGATACCGCATAAAATCTCTAATCGACGGCGAAAGCGCGACGGAAATTCTCTCCGACGACAAAATCGTTGAGATGTTACGTGCCAACGGCATAGAAGTGGCCCGCCGGACGGTGGCCAAGTACCGGGATTCTCTAAATATTCCCTCTTCGGTCCAGCGTCGCCGCCAAAAGGCGACGGGGTTCTTAGACCATTGATTGCACTGCAAAATAGCGGATTCCACAGTTCTTGACTTGGGCGGCATGCGGGGCATATGTTCCGCAACTTTTTTCGACAGGCAAATACGCAATACGTGGACTTCAGCCAAAAGTCCCGGGGGGCCTGGAACTGAAATCGGACCGCACAACCAGGATGGCTCTTTCCATAGGAAAGAGCGGCGTTTTGGGATTGTGCAAAGTGTTCAGCGCCGAAATGGCTGCAGCGAGAAGCAGTTGGCGGCGGTAGGCGGAAACAGACCACAAGCTCTGAAATCATTCACGCATCTGAATTCAAAGATTGCCATCCATAGATACGGCGACAGCGGCGAGAAGGTACCGTATGGAAATAAATGAAATTCTTAAGCCCGAAGCAGTGCTATCGGGACTGAAAGTGGGCAATAAGAAGCATATGCTGCAGGAACTTGCGCGGCATGCGTCGGAGTTGACCAAGATCGATGAGCGCAAAATATTTGAAACGCTCTTGGAAAGGGAGCGCCTGGGTACAACTGGCGTGGGAAACGGAATTGCGATTCCGCACGGTAAGCTGAAGGAAATTGATCGCCTTCACGCCGTATTCGCACGCCTCGACAAGCCGGTCGATTTTGCGGCGATCGATGAGCATCCGGTCGATTTGGTATTTTTGCTGATCGCACCTGAAGGTGCCGGGGCTGACCACTTAAAAGCGCTGGCCCGTATCTCCCGCCTGTTGCGGGATGAGAGTATGCGCAAGAAATTGCGCGGCGCAGACTCATCGGACGGACTTTACCTGCTATTGACTCAGCCCGAGGCGCAAGCGGCCTAAGCTTCTTTTGCGTCGGCCTTGATCTCACGAAACGCATGGTTAGCTTGCCAAATGCGTTGGGCGGCCGTTGCCGCGCACAACGCGGCGAATATCCATGTCGCGATCACGTAATGTTCAGTCCAGATGCAGACAATGGCAAAGTAAGCGATGGTTTCGCTGCCCTCTGTGATTCCACCAACATAAAAGAATGATTTGGGACCACGGGCCTCTGTGCTTATTCCGTGCTTTGCCGCGTTCACCGCAAAGGCCAGAAATGATGCGGCTGTCGCCATAAAGCAAATCATTAGAAAAACGCCCGGAATGGTGTGCACGGGATTGGCCAGAACGAACCCGCCAGCCACGGCCGTATAAAAAATAAAATCAAGGACGATATCGAGGTAACCGCCAAAGTCAGTTTGTCGTGTGGCGCGCGCCACCGCGCCGTCTAGTCCGTCTGCGAGCCGGTTGATAAGGATAAATACGAGTCCAAGTTCATACAGTCCGAACGCAATTACAGCCGCACCAAGTAATCCGGCGGCAAATCCTCCCCAGGTGATGGAATCTGCAGTTACATTCTGATCAGCTAAAGCGGATCCCGCTTTATCAAGTCCTGGTTTTAATGCCTTTACAAAAATTGGGTCGAACAAGGTTCAACGTCCTTCGTTATTTTCTTCTGACAGCGTATCATCGATTGATCCGTAAGAAAGTATCAGGAACCTACGGAAGTATTCATGACTGTAAAAAATCTTGTTCTCGTTATGACGTTTGTGATGGCGGTACCTGGAGCAGCCGCAGCGCAGCAAACCCTTCCAGAGTCATCTGATCCACTAATTGACATTTGCACGGGATTTCTTGCCCAAAGCGGGCAGGGCGTATCCGGTGATGCCGCGAAACTGTGTTCCTGTCTTACCCGGGAAACACAGGCTCGGTTGTCTCGGCGCGAAATGGAAGATTACTCACGTGCGACTTCAAACGGCGAGATGCCGCCGGACGCGGTCATGCAAAAGGTAATGGGCATAGCCACCCATTGCCTGACTCAGGCACAGCCCTAATCAGCGGCCCAAGCGAAAGGCCAGCGTAAACGAGCGGCCCGACACAGGGACAGGCTCTCCGTTCGCGTTGAGCATGGGTGTAAAGCGCCATTTACGGAAACTTTCCAAGGCGGCAGCGTCGAACACCTGGGGCGGGATCGATTTCGCGACACGGGCGTCGGTTACCGCACCGCCGGCATCCAGGCTGTAAGTGATGATTACGTCACCTTCCACACGGCGCCGATATAAGTCGGGTGGATAATCGGTATTGGCACGATAAACAGGCTGCGGATCTTTGTCCGTGCTCATGT
>Ga0181594_10006546_pt1 | contig 10066 bp, 7 predicted proteins | sample 071ome_18_FD_145603 | JGI IMG/M metagenome (GOLD analysis project Ga0181594, IMG submission 145603) | Coastal salt marsh microbial communities from the Groves Creek Marsh, Skidaway Island, Georgia - 071413BT metaG (spades assembly) | ecosystem: Environmental > Aquatic > Marine > Intertidal zone...
GCTCCCCACCGCAGGGCGGCGTTGGCAAGACGACCACGAGCGTGAACCTGTCTGCAGCACTCGCGCGACACCACGGACTCCGGGTGCTCCTCGTTGACCTCGACCCCCAGGGGCACGTCCACACGGCCTTGAGCGCCGAGATCCAGGCCGGCGGCGGTTCGCTCTCCGACGTCCTCACCCAGCAGGCGCCGGGCGCCGCGGTCGGCGACGTCGTCACGGGCACCGTCGTGGACGGGCTCGACGTCACCCCCTATGACCCGAACCTGAACGCCACCGAGAACCTTCTCGGGACCCGCATCGGCAAGGAGTTCGTGCTCCGGGATGCCCTGAAGAACACGCGGACCTGGTACGACGTCATCGTGCTCGACTGTCCACCGAACCTCGGGAACCTCACGCTGAACGGACTCGTGGCCGCCGACGCGGTCCTCATCCCCTGCGACCCCTCGCCCCTGGCCCTCACGGGCGTTCACGCCCTCGCCGAGGCCATCGAGCAGGTCGCCGCACGCCTCAACCCTCGCATCGACGTGCTGGGCGTCCTCATGACCCGGGTGGACGGCCGCAACACGACACTGAACCAGGCCATCACCGGCGAGATCCGGGACGCCTTCGGTGAGGCGGTGCTGCCGGTCCAGATCGGCATCAACAGCAGCCTCGGCAAGGCCCAGCACGCCGGGCAGGACATCTTCTCCTTCGCACCCGACAGCCGGGGTGCCGAGCACTACGCCGCCCTCGCGAGCCATGTCGCTGCGCTGATCCACGAGTGAACGGATCCCGGACTCAGGTGCCCGTTGGAGAGCCTTCGCCTCCGGCGTCGACGTCATCGAGGAGGAGGCCGAGGAGGTGGTCGACGAGGGCCGCATCGTTTGCGATGAGCCTGGCCTCGTTCCATCCGAACGTCCGGGCGTACCGAGCCCGACTCCGCACCCAGCCGAAGAACGCATCGCCCACGATGGCGAGGAGGAGCTCGGGGTCCAGGTCTCCACGGACCCGGCCGAGCGCCTGGGCACGCACCACCCACGCGAGGGCGATCCGGTAGGCCGCCACCTCGCCCTCGGATGGCCTCCCCTCCCCCTCGAGCCGCTCCCACTCGGCTAGGCGGATGATGTCGGGGTTCTCCGAAAAGAACCGGACCATGTCCCGCATGCCCGCTGCCAGGGCGTCCCGTTCCATCGGGGCCCCCTCCAGCAGCGCGGCGAGCGGCAGACCACCGAGCAGACGGGCGCGAACCGCGTCATGCAGCGCCCGCTTCGTGCCGAAGTGGTGGTGCAGGAGCGCCTGGGAGACGTCAGCGCCCGCAGCCACCTGCCGCATCCGGGTGCCGGCGTAGCCGTGGGCCGAGAACGCCACCTGGGCCGCGTCCAGGATGAGAGACCGCGTCGCTGCAGCCTGCCTTGCCCGCTCCGTCACCCTCTCCCCCGCTCATCGCCGGCGCCGGTCCCTATCCCACTGCCGTCAGGGCGCGCCGCCCCCCCGAGGCGCCTCAGGCCCGGCGAGCCCGTGCCCGGACCACGATCACCGTCCCCAACAAGACGAGGAAGATGATCCCGAGGTGGATCCCGACGAGGGACTCCCAGGCGATGCCCATGTCCGTCGCAGGCGTCTTGGGCTTGAGGCCGAGGTTGTAGAGCGGAGCGACGATGCCCTGCACGTCCCACTTCCCTCTGTAGATGTACGACATCTTCTCGCCGCACTTCAGCAGCGCGTCGAAGCTGTACCGCTGGAAGGTGCCCCACGTGACCGCCCGGGCGAGGTCGTCCATGTCGCTGATGGAGACCAGGATTCCCGAGAACGTGATCTGGGGGATGAGGAGGAGCGGGAGGGTTCCGACCGCCGCTTCAGAGCTCTTCCAGACCGACGACGTGAACAACCCGACCGCCATCCCGACCCAGCCGGTCAGGATCGCGACGAACGTGGCCTTCCACAGGACGAACCCGAGGTCCACACCGAGTCCCATTCCCGCGTGCATGACGCCGTACAGGAAAGCGCACTGGACCGCGACGAGTACACCGAGCACGCCGACCTTCGAGAGCACGTAGGGCACCACGCCGACACCGATCCGGTGCTCTCGATGCCAGATCACCCGGTCCGAGATCAGCTCCCTGACCGAGGCGGACATGCCGAACCACAGGCACGACAGGGTGATCATGAAGAACATCGAGACGATGGGCTTCGGGTACACGACGAGCATCACGGCCGCGAGGATCGGCGGCTGCAGGCCCAGCACCAGCAAGCCGGTCCGATCGCGCATCTTCACCCGCGCGTACCGCGCCGTGAGCGTCCACAGCTGGTGGAGCGCACCCCGCCGGACCGCCACCCGCTCGTCTGCGGTGTCGTCAGGCTCGGCACGCAGGGGCAGTAGATGCTCCCGACTCGCGACGTACTTCCGATGCCCCGCGCTCTCCCGGAACTCCCGGGCCCACTCCTCTGGCGGGATGGGCTCCTTGAAGCGGCCGAAGATTGCGTCCGCCGTCGGGACCCGAAAGTACCGAGTCGCCTGGTCCGGTGGTCCGAAGAAGGCGAGCCGGCCCCCAGGAGCCATCACGAGCAGGTGGTCGACCTGCGCCATGACCTCCGGCGTGAGGTCGTGGGTCACCAGGAAGACCATACGGCCAGCATCCGCGAGCTGGCGCGTGAGCCTCACGATCTCCTGGGAGGCCCGCGGATCGAGGCCGCTGGTCGGCTCGTCGAGGAACAGCACCCGGGTGGACCGGCTCATCAGCTCCTGGCCGAGGTTGACCCGCTTCCGCTGGCCGCCAGAGATGCCGCGCTGCAGGGCATCACCGATCCGACTGGAGCGGATGTGGCTGATGTCCAGCTCCTCGAGCACCCGGTCCACCTCGCGGGAGACCTCGCCCTTCTCGACGTCACCCCCGAAGCGGAGCTCACCGGAGTAGCCGAGGCTCTCCTCGACCGTCAGCTCGGCGTGGACGAGATCGTCCTGGGGCACGATCCCGACCAGGGAGCGGTCGGCCGCGAGCATCCGGTGGAAGTCGTCACCGTCGAGCCGCACCTCTCCGGAGTCCGCTGGAGCGACGCCGTTGATCGCGTTGAGGAGCGTCGTCTTCCCGGCTCCCGACGGTCCCACGAGTGCGACCACCTCCCCGGAGAACACGGTGAAGCTCATCTCGTCGAGGAGGACCACGTCACCGATGCGCCGGTTCAGGCTGCGGACGGTGAGCGCAGCGAAGCTCCGCTCACCGTACCCACGCAGCTCGTTCCCCACCTTGCGGAGGGTGTAGGGCCCGATCCGGAGGACGGTCTGCTCGTCGAACGGGGCCGAGGTCTGGACCCGACCGTTCACGAGCGTGGGGCGACCGCTGTTGAGGTCGAGCACACGCCATGCACCGCCAGCACACACCAGCTCGGCGTGCTGTCGGGCCACCTGCGGGTCCGAAAGCTGCACGTCGGCGGCCGGGCTCCGACCGATGACCACCCGGTCCCCCTCGAGCGGAAAGCGGAGATCCCCGGCGGCGTGCCGCGGATCGTGCTTCTGGAGCAGCGCCGTGACAAGGACCGGGTCGACGCCCAGCTCGCGCGCGGTCTGCTCCAGCTGCTGGACCTCCCCCCGGTCGATCTGCTGGTCGAGCGCCGTGACCGCGAACAGGGTGTCGAGCAGCAGGAGGGAGTCGGCGGTCCCGTACCGCGCAGCGAACCCACCGAGGTCCAGCTCCTCTGCGGCCTCCTGCCGGAGGATGCGCGCGGCATCCTTCCCGAAGCGCAGCCCGAAGGCCCGGAGCCCGTGCTCATCGACCGAGCCGCGGAACTCCGGCGCGAGGGCAAGCTCGGTGAGGGTGGCGATCGCTTCGTCGCCCAGACCGCTGCGGGACCGGACGGGCGCGGCGAGGAGCGCCCGAGCCTCTGGAGACGGCTCGGTGAGGTTCAGTGCACGAACCGCCAGACGAACGAAGTCGACCGAGAAGGCAAGAGCCTCCTGGTCGACCTCGTCGGTCCGGGACGCGAGGGCGTCCCGGAAGCGCTCCAGCAGTCGGGCTGCCGGCACCGGTCTACTTGTAGGTGACCGCGAGCGCGACCCCAGCGTTCTTCACGTCCGCCGCGAGATCCGCCGCGTAGACGGCCACGTAGTAGGTGGCGGTCGTCTCGGGCTTGAAACCGAGGCTCGGCTCGCGGTCGTCGCTCTTGTCGCGGGCGAGCTCCTTGCCCTCCGCGTCGTGGAGGACGAGGTCGACGTCCTTGACATTGTTGTCGCCACACACCTTGATCTGGTACTCGTTGCCCGCGTAGAGCGTCACCAGGTAGATCTTGTGCTCGCCTGGGCCGAGGGTCGTGGTCGTCGCGGTGCGGACGGCCCAGTTGTCTTCGTAGCCCGCCCAGATCTTGGTGCGGAGGCACGAGTCGGCCTCGGTCTCGTCGGCGAGCGCGGACGAGCCGACGCCAAGAAGCGAGAGTGGCAGGACGGCGAGAGCCGTGCGGAAGCTGTTTCGCATGGTGGTGTCCCCTTCCTCAGAGCATCGTCAGCACAGCACCGGTGGCGCTGTGGATGGTCTCGACGTCGGCCTGCTCGAGCTTCGGCTTCGAGGCGACCTCCTTGAGGGTGTTGAGGGTCTCCTTGAGCTTGGCGACGACCTCATCCGGGGCCTTGTCGCCCCCCTCACGCTCGACGTACTTGATGAAGTAGTCCACCACGGCCGGCTGCCGGAGCATCCCGTCGGCGGCGTCGTACTTGCTCTCGGCCTTCAGGGCACCGCTGACGAGGTGCGCACCCTCGAGCCACGACCCGGCCTGGATCAGGGGCACGACCCACTCCCCAGCCTCGGTCTCGAGCTCGGGGACCAGGACACCGGACAGCTCGTCCATCTCCTGCACCAGCTCGGTACCCTTGAGCGCGTCGTTGTTGATGCTCGCGATCATCTCGTCGATGGTCACCTGAATGTCGTCGCCGGCACCGACCTTCGCGAAGCCCTGCTTGAGCTTCCCGAGCTTGTGCAACGTCTTGTCCTTCGGGGCCTCCTTGGCCGTGAGGACGAGGTCCGCGAGGACGACACCGGTACGAACTGCCACCTGATCCAGGTTCGTGTGCTCGGTGGCGATGTCACGATCCGAGACCATGTCGCCCAGGCGGGACTTGATCCCTGCGTTCGACAGCGCCTTCTCCATCTCTGCGGGGCGCGGGACGAGGGCGACGTTCTCCGCGGCAGCTGCGAGCTCTTCCTTGCTGAAGGTCTTCTCGGCAGACTTGGAGGATGCGTCGGCGCCATCCTCGGCGGCAGGCTTCTCGGCGGCGGGCTTCTCGGCCGGCTCGCTCTCGGTGCAGGCGACGAGCAGGGCCGCCAGCATGGTCACGCGAAGGTGCATGGGGTGCTCCCGTTGAAACAAGGTGTGGAAGGCTACGCGGTCGCGGCCGACGGGGCAAGGTCCCGACACAACCTTCACGACCCGGGGTTCCGTGCCGCTGGATGCGCCGACCCCCGAACTCCGGGCTGCACTCTATCGGACCGCAGGCGCCGCGTGGGGTTCCTTCGGGCGATGGGCGGTCACCACGACCGCGGGGTCGGTGTCGAGCGGCCCGCCAACCACCACGCGAGCCCGCAGCCCACAGGCCTCTGCGAGTCCGCGGAGTGCGGGCGCGGGCCGCCGCACCAGCGGCCAGCCGAAGACGTGGTCGAGCACCGACGCATCCGGGGACGGCGCGAGTCCGGTGAGCACCATCACGCCACCCGGCGCGAGGTGGTCCCGCACCCACGTGATCAGCGCCGCCGCGAGGCGATCCGGCAGGTAGTCCAGAAGCGAGTCGACGACCACGAAGTCCGCGAGAGGGTACCGCGCATCGGTGAGCCCGAGGACGAGTGCACCCAGGTCCTCCTGGACCAGCTTCAGCGAGATGCCCGGAGGGCGGGTCGGGAGCCCGGCGTCGAGGAACGCCAGGGCCTCTCGCGAGCCGTCCACCGCCTGGATGTCGGCACCGCCCCGTGCAAGCGACGGAACGAGCCGGGCGAGCAGCGCCCCACAGGTCGCGTTGACGAACATCAGCCGCACCCGTCGGTCCGCCGGGAGCAGGGCTGCGACGGACTGGGCCGCGACCTCGGTCCGACGGCGCACGCCGGCACAGGTCGGCAGGGAGAGCATCCGTCCATCGAGGAGCGTACCGAGCCCTGCGTCACCCCGGGGCCGACCGACGAGGATGTGCGCGACCAGCCGAGGGTCCCCGCTGCGATGGGACGGCGGGTCCATGCACAGCTCGGCCGTGCTGCTGTGCATCAGGTACGGACGCAGGTCCCGCGACAGCAGCTTGCCAGCCTCGGCGGCGTCGGCGGGGTCGGGGAACCCCCGAAGCCACGTCGTCGCCTGGTCCATCAGGAGGTCGAAGCCATCGTGGACGGCGCGGGTCGCGTCGGGGTCGTCCGGGTCCCGCCGGAGCGCGGCGTCGGCCTCGAGCCACGCGGCCTGCACACGCTCCCCGATCAGCCTCGCCTCCTCCGGCTCCCCCGCATCCACGCGCGCCCGACGCTTGTCGGCCGAGAGGGACCCGGCGCGGACGTTCTCGCTGAGGAGACGCATCCGGGCCACCGTGCTCAGCGCGATCGCCTCGAAGAAGGACGCGCCGATGTCGGGCTCGCCCTCGAACACCCGCAGCAGCGCCTCCCGCTCCCAGACCCGCGCGATGGACGGCGCGCTGGCACGCACATCGGCCGAACGGGGCGCACGGTCCATGAAGGAGAGCTCGCCGATGACCTGCCCCACGGAGATGTGCCCAAGCACGACCTCCGGCTGGGTGGAACCGTCGACGACCTCGAAGCCCCCTTCCTCCACGAAGTACATGTCTCCCCCGCGCGCACCACGACGGACGAGCAGGTCACCGGGCTGCAGTCGCACCACGTGCCCGGCGGCGAGCAGGCGCTCCCGCTCGGATGGGCGAAGTCGGTCGAGAAAGGGAATCGGAGCCTCCGGCCCGTGAGCGTATCGCACGCGTGCACCGGCACCGCCGCGGCCCCGTGTTAGGACCGCCGCCCAGGAGAGGCCATGGCACCGACTGACTCCCGCTCTGACGACCCGACCGGGATCCTCACCCGGGTCGACGACCTCATCGCGCAGCTGCGGAAGGTGGTGGACGACGATCCCGAGCCCGTGAAGGCGGCGCTCCAGGACCTCGCCGGCGGCCCCTCGGCCTCGGCCGTACGGGAGCACATCGAGTCCCGGATGGGCGGCGAGCTGCTGCCCGTGCAGTGGGAGCTCGAGGAGGTACTCGACGCCACCGCGCCGGCGCCACCGCCCGCTCCCGAGCCGGAGCCCGAGCCCGCCGCCGAGGAGGCGGAAGCCGAGGAGGCGGAAGAGGACCCGAACCGGCCCCTGACCTCGGCGGATCTCAACCTCGTGTACGACGACCCGCGCGGCCTGATGCTCCACAAGACGAAGAAGGGCGATCGCTGGTTCGCCACCCAGGTCGACCCGCACACCGGCCAGCCGAAGACCTTCGAGCTCCACCCCCAGGAGATCTCCCAGCTGCAGCAGCAGCTCGCGGGCAGCCCCTACTGGGTGATCGGCGCCTGATACAACTGCGGTCGCGTCTTTCCAGGAGGGCCCATGCCCCGGCTTCCTCGCGTCTCGCTCATCGCAGTCCTTCTCATCTCGACGGCATGCTCGGGGGTCCGCAAGAACCTCCGCATGGCCGATGCGTACCTGGAGGACGGGCGCTGGACCGCCGCAATCAGGACCTACGAGAAGGTCCTGGAGAAGAAGCCCGGCGACCCCCGCGCCCTCATGGGCGTCGCCGAGGCCTGGATCGAGAGCGGCAGCCCCGAGAAGGCCCTCGTTCCCGCCCAGGTGGCCCTGGAGATGAAGGCACCCGGGAGCACCGCAGCGCTCGCCCGGGCCCTGCTCGCCAACGGGCGGGGTCGGGAGGCCGTCTCGCCGATCGAGTCCGCACGGGGCGCGGGAGACCGCGACCCGGCCCTGCCACTCCTGCTCGCTGAGGCGCGCCTCGCAGCGAGCGACATCCAGGGTGCGATCTCTGCCGCAGAGGAGGCCCTCCCGCTCGGTGGCGGTCCGGGCGCGGCGTCCACGGCGGCGTGGGCACACATGCGTGCGGGGGCGTGTGAGCGCGCGACCACCCTCGCCGCCCGTGCTGTCACCGCCGCGCTCGACGACGGTGGGGTGCAGGCGGAGGCCGCGGCAGTCTTCCGGGGCTGCGGGCAGGCGGAGCAGGCGGACGCCGCCGCGAACACCGCACGGGCCCTCTCCGAGGATGAGGTCCAGTCCTGGTACGACGAGGCGGCCCGGTACAGCGCGGGCGGCGACACCGAGGGGGCACTGCGCCGCATGTCGCGTCTCCGTGCCACGTTCCCGACCGACGGCCGCTTCGCGAAGGATCTGGGCGGGCTCTGGCTCACGCTCGGCGACCCCAGCCGCGCCGAGGCCAACCTCGCCCGGGCACTCACACTGCCTCCGTACGCCGACGGGGAACAGGTCGAGGGCATCCGCTTCGCCGACCGACGGGCCGATTCACTCACGCCGGAGCAGCGACGGGCCGAGGCCGCAAAGCTGTGGGCCATCCTCGCCGAAGCCCGCCAGGACCTCGGGAAGAAGGCTGGCGTCGCAGAAGCACTGGAGATGGCCGCACGGGAGGCACGGTCGACGGACCCGAACGAGTGGCTCACCGCGGCGCGGGCGTGGATGGAGGCGGGCCAGCATGGCAGCGGGATCGCAGCCGCCCAGCAGGCCGTCGCACTGCGGCCAGACCACCCCGCGACCCAGATCACCGCAGCCGAGCTCCACGCGACCGCCGGGGACGTCGGTCGGGCGATCGGCCACGCGCGCGTCGCCTGGAACCTCGACCCCACAGACCTCGACGTCTCCCTGATGCTCGTCGAACTCTACCTCTCCCGAGGCGAGAACCGGGAGGCCCGACGCATCGCAGAGGTCGCCCTCTCCCATCACCCGGGCGAAGCCCGACTGCAGGACGCGCTCAAGCGAGCCCAGGGCTACTGAGCCCCGGTCCCGCGCCCCGGCAGGCCCCGGGTGGGTGCTACGCTGCCGGCGAGACTCCGAGGCTCGAATGCACACCCTCCTCGTCCTGCTTGCTGCATGCCAGCCGTCCTCCAAGGGAGACACGGCCACGTCCGGATCACCGGACGAGGACCTCGATGGCTACGGACAGGACGTCGACTGCGCGGACGACGATCCGGAGGTCAACCCGGGTGCTGCGGAGCGCTGTGACGGGATCGACAACAACTGCGACGGTCTCGTGGACGAGGGGGTGACGACGCCCTTCCTACCGGACGCCGACGGCGACGGCTTCGCCGACCCCGAAGCGACACCCATCGCCGCCTGTGAGCGTCCGGAGGGCCATCTCCCCGAGTCCGCGGCCACCGACTGCGACGACGGGGATCCCCTCACCCATCCCGGTGCCAACGAGTACTGCGACGGCATCGACAACGACTGCGACGGCCAGGCGGATCCGACGAGCTGCCGGCCTCTCGACTCGGCGGACACCATCCTGCGCGGCGAGGCGGACGGGCACCGGCTCGGGACCCTCGTCGCGGCGGTCGGGGACCTGACCGGGGACGGAACGCCGGACATCCTGGTCGGGGCGCCCGAGGCCGAGCCAGCCGGCAACGGAAGCGGCCTCGCCTACGTGCTGGCCGGCCCGCTCGCCCCCGGCGCCTCCCTGGACGACGCGGTCGCTCGCATCGCGGGTGACAGCCTCGGAGACCGGGTCGGAACGAGCGCAAGCGGGCAGCAGGACTTCGACGCCGACGGGATGGATGACCTGGTGGTCGGTGGCTGGGGAGATCCGACCTACGGCGCCGAGGCTGGCTCGGCGATGCTCTACATCGGACCCGTGTCCGGCGCCTTCGAGCCGGACGACGCCACCTTCAAGGTCCTCGGGAGCCACGCTGGCGACGCTGCAGGGCTCTCCGTGGCCCTCGTCGGCGACATGGACGGCGACGGCCGCTCGGAGCTCGCGGTCGGCGCGCCCAACGTCGACACGGACGATGGAACCGGACTGAACGCCGGGGCCGTCTACCTGTTTGCCGGTGGATCCACCGGTACCGTCCAGACCACCGCAGCACCAGCATCCGTCGAGGGCCTCGAAGCCGGCGCCTACCTC
>Ga0181594_10006553_pt1 | contig 10056 bp, 8 predicted proteins | sample 071ome_18_FD_145603 | JGI IMG/M metagenome (GOLD analysis project Ga0181594, IMG submission 145603) | Coastal salt marsh microbial communities from the Groves Creek Marsh, Skidaway Island, Georgia - 071413BT metaG (spades assembly) | ecosystem: Environmental > Aquatic > Marine > Intertidal zone...
CAGAGAGCCCAGAACGAATCCTGCTCGTGAACAACGGCCTTCATATTGAAATTCTGACCAATCGTACCCACCCCATCGGCAAGGACGACCCTGCGGGCGTGGCGGACGTCGCGCTCGAGTCCGCGCTGACAACGATTATGGACTGCGAAGATTCAGCGGCCGCGGTGGATGCCGAAGACAAGACCGCCGTGTACCGGAACTGGCTTGGTCTCATGAAGGGCGACTTAACAGCGTCCTTTGATAAAGGTGGTAAGTCCGTCAACCGCACCCTTAATCCCGACCGCACATATACCGCGCCGGATGGGGGCGAGGTTATCGTGCTGGGCCGGGCCTTAATGTTCATACGCAACGTCGGTCATCTGATGACCAACAATGCGATCCTTCTGCCGGACGGCAGCGAAGTGCCGGAAGGCATCATGGACGGCATCATGACCTCGCTCATTGCCCTTTACGACCTTCAGGGCAAGGGGAAGCATAAGAACTCGCTGACAGGGTCCGTCTATATCGTGAAGCCGAAAATGCACGGCCCGGACGAAGTGGCGTTCACGAACACTCTCTTTGGCCGTATCGAAGCCTTGTTGGATCTTCGGGAATTTACGCTCAAGGTCGGGATTATGGACGAGGAGCGCCGCACAACGGTGAACCTCAAGGAATGCATTCGTGCGGCCAAGGACCGCGTGGTGTTTATCAATACCGGCTTCTTGGATCGTACCGGCGATGAAATTCACACGTCCATGCATGGCGGGCCGATGGTGCGTAAAGGCGATATGAAGTCTGCGCTGTGGATACAGGCCTATGAGAATTGGAATGTGGATGTGGGCCTAGCGTGCGGCCTAAAGGGCCGGGCACAGATCGGCAAAGGCATGTGGGCGATGCCCGATCTCATGGCCGATATGCTCAAGACCAAGATCGCGCATCCCAAATCCGGCGCGAACACCGCCTGGGTGCCATCACCCACGGCGGCCACGTTGCACGCCCTGCATTATCACCAGGTTTTGGTGTCCGCCGTCCAAGATGAAATCAAAAAGCGTCCGCCCACGGCGCTGAGTGACATTTTGACTATTCCGCTCGCGGGCGGAAAGAATTGGTTGGCCGACGAAATCGAGAACGAACTCGAGAACAATGCGCAAGGCATTCTCGGATATGTCGTGCGTTGGGTCGATCAGGGTGTGGGCTGTTCCAAAGTGCCGGACATCAACAACGTTGGACTCATGGAAGACAGGGCGACGCTGCGCATCTCGAGCCAGCATATCGCCAATTGGCTCATGCACGGCGTGTGCACCGAGGAGCAGGTCCTGGCGGTCATGAAACGCATGGCGGGCGTGGTGGATAAACAAAACGCCGGTGATCCGGCCTATAAGCCCATGGCGCCGAACTTCGACTCAAGCTTGGCATTCAAGGCAGCCTGCGATCTGGTGTTCAAGGGCGCGGAACAGCCCAGTGGGTATACCGAGCCGTTGCTGCATGCGTATCGGCTGAAGTTGAAAGGCGAGTTGGCGTCTTAGCGCTGCCGTTAATGCGTCGCAACCAGCGAGACACGCATGACCAGCCGGATGCGCTTGGCGGGGAGTGTGCCTTTGTTGGTCTCCACGCACCATGAGTCCGTGACGTCAAAACCGACATCGAAGTCGGCGAAGCCAGACTCGCCCGGTTTAGTGGGCCGTTGAATTTCGCGGATGGTGAACTTGTCTTCGCTGCCTGGCTCGAAGAGCTCGTTCACCAGCGCGTCCGGACTGGCGAATTGATGGGATTCCATCCACGACCCCAAAAGTTCGAGGGAATTATGATGGGTCGAATTCTCATAGTTCACGAAGATCTTAGCCTCGGTGATATCGCCGCCTTCGGTGCGCACGGTCACGTCGCCGCCCTGAGTTTCGGCCCAGTCGACTTCGAGATCGACACAGCTGATGGTCGCCGAATAGTCACTCATGGTATCCCTCCGAATGTTCAATAGGTGTCTTATCACCTGCACGACAAGGTGAGAAACCGCTAATTTCCTGGATGGCGCCCGGCTTCAATTGACAAGTCGGGAGCGGCCCCGTATTCAACCGCGCGCCAACCAGAGCGGGCTCATATGCAGCGACACATCCACTTCGAGAATGCCGTCAACTTCCGTGACCTGGGCGGATACGCAACCGCCGACGGCCACGTTACGCGCTGGGAGGTGCTGTACCGGTCTGGGCACCTGGCCAATCTTTCCGATGCCGATATTGCGCAACTTCGCGGGCTCAATTTAAATTTCATCTGCGACTTTCGCACCGTTGAAGAGCAGCAACGTGGTCCGTCGCGCATTCCCGACGACATGAGCATCGACCGGTTAGCGCTGGACATCTGGCCGGAGGCCGCGCGGGTTCCGACCGATGTGGTCAAGAGCATGATCTTTGACGGCGAGACGATCGATCAGGTGCATGAGACGCACCGTCAGATGTACAGCAGTTTGGCTCTCGATTACGCCGACCGGTATGCGAAGATGTTTGCATCGATTTTGAAAGGCGAGGGTAAACCCTCGCTCATTCACTGCCGCGGTGGGCGTGACCGTACAGGCTTTGGCGCGGCGATGATATTGACGGCGTTGGGCGTGCCGTACGAGACGATCATGGACGACTATCTGCTGACCAACGCGGCGCCAACGGCTAATGATTTCATCAAGAAAATGATTAAACTCTACGCTGAGGATACGCCGGGCCGTTCAAGGGAAGAATTGAACGCGCTGTTCAATGAGGTTTTTCCCGTGCGCGCTGAAAATTTGCAAATCGCGTTCGAGGCAGTGGAATCTAAGTACGGATCTGCCGACGGTTACATCCGCGATGCACTAGGTGTGAATGACGACGCAAAGAAAGCACTGCAGTCTTGGTTCCTGGAACCGGCGGCCTGATCACTCTCCGTGATTGATTATGATGGTCTTGGTGGTGGAGAAGTCGTGCAGGGCCTCTAGGCCTTTCTCGCGCCCGTGGCCTGATTTCTTGAATCCGCCGAATGGCAATTCCACGCCGCCGCCCGCGCCATAGGCGTTGATATAAACCTGTCCGGATCGTATCGCGCGCGCGACGCGCATCGCGCGCGAGCCGTCTTTGGTCCACACGCCCGCGCCAAGGCCGTAGTCGGTATCGTTGGCGATGCGGATGGCTTCGGCCTCGTCCTTGAATGGAATCATGGATAGTACGGGCCCGAAAACCTCTTCGCGGCCCATTTCGCTGTCGGGGGGTACAGGACCAAACAAAATCGGCGGCACAAAGAATCCGTCGGGCGATGCTTCACCGGCGACTTTGCCTTCGGCGAGCACCGGAATGCCTTCGGCTTTGGCGCGTTCAACGAATTGTCGCACGCGGGTTTGCTGCTTGGCGTTGATCAGGGCACCGAAATCGTAATCGCCATGGTGCGGGCCAGTGACCAGCGAACTAAATTTTGCCGCAAATGCCTTTACCACCCGGTCCCATGCGCTTTGCTCGACCAGCAGGCGGCTGCCCGCAACACAAGTTTGTCCGCTGTTCACGATAATCGCGCTTGTGATTGTCGGGATGGCGGCCTCGAGGTCGGCGTCATCGAAAAATACCTGGGGCGACTTACCGCCCAGTTCCAATGTCACGGCAGCGTGATGACCTGCGGCAGCGCGCTGCACCAGCGTTCCAACTTCCGGCGAGCCGGTGAAGGTGATGAAGTCCACATCCTTGTGAGATGCCAAAGCTGCGCCGGCCTCTTCGCCGAGGCCGGTTACGACATTCAAAACTCCGGGCGGAACACCCGCGTCCAGCGCGAGTTCGGCGATGCGTAGCGCGGACAGGCACGCGTCCTCGGCGGCTTTAACGACCATCGTGTTGCCCATGGCCAAAGCAGGGGCGGATGTGCGGCCCATCATCTGCGTCGGCGAGTTCCAGGGAATGATGGCGCCGACCACGCCGCGCGGTTCGCGGAACGTCATGGCGACAAAGCCGTTGTTGAGCGGAATGGTCTCGCCGCCGGTTTTGTCCGCCGCGCCAGCGTAAAATTCGTAATACCGGGAGAGCACAGTGACGTCGCCGCGTGCGGATTTGATCGTCTTGCCCACGTCGCGGGCGTCAAGCTGCGAGAGTTCCTCATGGTTCTCAGCGATCAGGGCGGAGAGTTTCATCAAAATGCGGCCGCGCTCGGCGGGCGGCATTTTTGGCCACGGGCCGTCGTCGAAAGCTTTGCGCGCGGCGGCGACCGCCAAATCCACGTCGGCCATTTTGCCACGTGGGATGGACGCAAAAATATGCCCGTCGGATGGGCAGATCATGTCGATGCGCTCGCCGGACGCCGCGTTGACCAATTGGCCGTTCACCACCATTTTGCGGTGCCCGATGATATCGACGTGCATGGCGTCCTTTGATTGCGCGGTAGCCGTCATTGCACACTCCCTGAACGAATCTCGAAATCAGTTTTAAGTGTATTCCAGCAGCGGTAATAGGGGTATCTGTGCTTTAATTTAAAGGACGGATTCGCCGCCAAAGGGGAGCCTGCTTCATGCCGTATGAGCCCGAACAACACTGCCCGCTGGACGGGTTGCGTGTGCTCGATCTCTCGCGCCTTGTCGCGGGAAATATGCTGAGCCTGCAGCTTGCCGATTTCGGCGCGGAAGTGATCAAGCTGGAACCGTCGCGCGGCGATCCGCTGCGCCATTGGACCGATGAAGGCGTCTCGCCTTATTGGAAAGTCTATGGCCGCAACAAGAAGAGCATTCGCATCGATCTGAAAACCGATGACGGCAAGGCAGCGTTCCACAAACTTTTGAAAACGTCGCATGTGCTGATCGAAAGCTTCCGTCCCGGTGTGATGGAAGCGCTCGGCTTTGATCCCGAGACCGTGTTGGCGATCAATCCTAAGATTGTTTTTGTGCGCGTATCCGGTTGGGGACAAACCGGCCCCTACAAAAGAAAACCGGGATTCGGCAGTTTGATGGAAGCCATGAGCGGGTTTGCCGCCAAGAACGGTTTTGCCGACAAGCCGCCGGCGCTGCCGAATATGGCGCTGGCCGACATGGTTGCCGGATTGTCAGGTGCGTTCGCGGTGATGGTCGCATTGCGCGAAGCGGAAAAAGAAAGCGGCGCGGGTCAGGTGATCGATCTTTCGTTGCTGGAACCGCTGCATTCGATTTTGGGACCGGACGCGGCGCAATACAAAATCACCGGCGAGGTGCCGCCGCGTTCTGGAAATCGAGCGTCGATCACCGCACCGAGAAATGTTTATAAATCGTCGGATGGAAAATGGGTGGCGCTGACGGGCTCGACTCAGGATATGGCGCGCAGATTATTTGCGGCCATTGGCCGTCCGGAAATGATCGACGATCCGAAGTTCAAGGATAACGCCGCGCGGCTCGATCACGTGGATGAGTTGGACGAAATTATTCAGGACTTTATCGGCGGAAAGACACTCGCCGAGAATCTGGCGTTTTTCGAGAAAGCCCAGGTGACGGTTGGCCCGGTGTACGATCCGCCTGATTTTGCGGCCGATGCGCATGTTTTGGCGCGCGGTGTGCTGGTGGAAGTGCCCGATAGCGACCTCAAAAGCGTTCCCATGCACGATGTTGTGCCCCGTTTGTCGCGCACGCCCGGCGCTATCCGCCGCAAAGCCCCGGATTTAGGCGCCGATGAGGCTGAAATTCTTGGCAAATTGGACGGTTGAACCGTGCACGTTGTGCGTACATGTCACGGTTTTGAGGTGTAAATGAAACGGAAAACGGTGCTTTTTGTTCCGGTTTTGGCGGAAAAGCATCTCGCCAAGGCCTCCGAGCGGGGCGCCGACGCCATCGTGCTCGATTTGGAAGATTCCATCGCGCCGGATTCTAAACTAAAAGCGCGCGAGTCACTCGGCGATGCGGTCGCGTTCCTGAAAAAGAACAACACTGAAGTGTGGGTGCGCGTGAACAATATGCCCGAGCTTCTTGCCGCCGACTTGGCGGCGACGGTGCAAGACGGCGTGAACGGCGTGATGATTTCGAAAGTCGAACGCGCGCTTGGACTGACCTCCATCACCTCCGAAATTTCCCGGCTTGAAACGGCGCGCGGTATGGCGGCCAATCACACCGGCATTTGCGCAACACTGGAAACGCCGGCGGGCGTATTGGCGGCGGCGTCCATCGCAGCGGTGCCGCGCCTCAAGGCGCTCGCTTTCGGCGGTGAAGATTTTGCCGCGTCCCTTGGCATCGAGCCGCGCCACTCCGCGCTGAAAGCACCGGGACAAATGGTCGTGCTCGCCGCGGCCTCGCAAGGTTTGGAAAGCTGGGGTGTGATCGGCTCGATCGCCAACCATTCGAATATGACCCGGTTTGCGCGCGAAGTAAGGTTATCCCGCGCGCTGGGCACCACGACCGTCATCTGCATTCACCCCAAGCAGGTTGAAACCGCGAACGCAATTTTCAATGACGCCGCCGATAAGGCGTGGGCGGAGGACGTGATCCGCACCTATGACGCGGCCAAAGCGCGCGGCGAGGGCAGCATCTCTGTTGACGGTCAGATGATCGACGAGGCGGTGTACGTGCGCGCGAAAAAGATGTTGGAGTAGAACTTGAAAATCGCAGTTGTAGGTGCGACCGGAGCGACGGGCCGTAGTGTGCTGAAGCGCGCACTATCGGGTGAGCACGACGTCATCGCCGTGGCGCGTCGCCCCGAGCGATTAAATCCGGCCGCGTGGCTGTCTGTTGTGCGGGGTGATGTGCTTTCTCCCGGCGGGCTGGCCGGCGCGTTTGAAGGCGCGGACGCGGTCACCAGCTGCATCGGGCCGGACACGAATTTTTCGCCCGGCACGCTCATGTCCAGCGGGACGGCTAACATTCTCGCGGAATGCAAACGCGCGCGAGTGCGGCGCTTTGTCATGCAAAGCGGCATAAATCTCACCGACGGACGCGAGCTGGCCTGGCCGAACCGCCTTGCGGTACGCATTATGCGCCGGATTTTCGCCGCGGCCATTGCAGATAAAGCTGAGGCAGAACGCATGACGCAGAATAGCCAATTAGAGTGGGTCATCCTGCGACCGGTGGTGATGTGGGACAGACCGGCGGCGGGACACTATACGGCGGGGGTGCGGGCGCGGGTCGCGCCGCTGTCCCCGATTTCCTTCAAGGACTGCGCCGACTGTTTGTTGCGCGCGGCGGTGGGCGAGCCGGACTGGACCGGGCAAATTCTCAACGTGGGGCGCTAATGAAACTCCTATACAATTGTTGCTCATGTATTTCTAGAAACGCAGAGAAAGGGAACGGTCCATGATTCGAGGGAGTTGCATGTGCGGCGGCATCAAGTACGAGATTTCCGGCGCGTTGACGGATGCGCGCAATTGCCACTGCTCCATGTGCCAAAAGCTGCAAGGCGGTGCGTTTCGAAGCCGGGCCTCAGTTCAGTCCGCTGACTTTAAGTTCACTCAAGGCGCGGACCTTGTCACTTACTACGAGTCTTCAAAGGGAACGCATCGTGGATTTTGCCGCGTGTGCGGATCGCCCATTCACAGCAAATTCGACGATCACCCCTCTGTTTATGGATTGCCGTTGGGGCCTCTCGATGATGATCCGAAGGTAAAACCGGAGATGAACATCCATGTCGCCAGCAAGGCGCCCTGGTTCGAGATAACGGATACGCTTCCTCAGTTTTCGGAAGGTACTGATTGAAAACCAGATGAATAGCCATTCCAACGGGAATTCAATCTTCTAGTCGTTCACTTCCGCCTTAAAAATCCACGGTGAGTTGCAGCGTGCCCTTGCGCGGGGACGTCGGCCGCCACAGGCGTTCGTTGCCGCTGGCCAGCCAGACGTATGAATTCAAAACGTTGGTAACCTGCGCGCGCAGCTGCGCAGGCGTGCCGTACAGGTCGAAGCGATAGCGTACGCCCAGATCGAGCGTGGTGTTGGCTTTGACCTTGAAGGTGTTCTCGATATTCGCGTAGTACGACGACGCATGCGAGACGCGGCCATCGACCGAAAATCCGCCCCAGCTTTCCGGTCCGTATTGCACGTTCATGTTTACAGTTACCGGTTCGCTGCCCGTCGGGATCTTTCCGATAACGCCCTGCTCGACAAAATCGCCCGAGACCCGGGCCTTGAGCAGCACGAGCCCGCCGACGATACGAAGTCCTTCGATAGGTTCGCCGGTCAGCGAGAGCTCAACGCCTTTGTGGCTGATGTTGCCGAGCTGACGGTATGTGTTGGAATCGTCGGTCGAGAAGAACGGCTTCTTGACCTGAAAGACACCGGCAACCAAGCGCAGGGACGGTCCGAAGGAATAGCGGAAGCCCCCGTCGATCTGACTGGTGGTGCTGGCCGGCACGCCTTCGCCCTCGTTTGTTGAGACCGCCGGTGCATTGGGCGAATCTTCCAATCCGCGGGTATAGCTGGCGTACAGCGCAAGTCGCTCGGTGAGGTAGGCGGCGAGAGTGGTGTTGTAGAGCCAAGTGCTGTTCGAGGCCTTGGTTATGGGCAACGTCGTCGTGCGCTCGTAAAAAACGCGTTGAAGGCCGGCGCTGAATTCGCCGACGCCGCGCCACTGCGCCTCGTAGTTCAGGCCGATACTGCCTTCGTGCACGTGCTCCTTGTTGCGCGGCAGGGTTTGGAAATCGGGATCCGGGATGCCGTCGGGCAGGCGTTCGCCGAGGACGGTGGTTCCGGCATCGACGCGGTCCACACCGCCGCTGCCTTGAATCGCCGACCGGCCGCGCGCATTCAGGCTGAGCGTGTGCCGCCGCGGACCTTCGGCAATTATTCTGGAAACCCTGAACTCACCCGAAGTTGATTCGCTGGGAAAGAGTTCATTGGGAAATTTCCAGAATTGCAGGTTCGCCGCGCCGTCGGGCTGCACATCGAAGTACATGGTCAGCCGCGTTTTGGGTTTGGCCGCTATGGAGCGGAACAGCCCCATCTTGACCTGCCAGTCCGACCAGGTGCCGCGGGCGATGGCGCCGAAGGTGGAATCGCGCTTGTTGATTTCGGACCATTCCGGCACGCGCCGAATGCTGCGCTTTATCTTCGGCGGCGCGTATAGACCGCCGGTGAATATCCAGGGGCCGAATTCGTCGTCATCGGTGCGCGCCTGGCTCCAGAAGGGAATGACCTCGACGTTCTGGCCGATTCGCCAGCGGCCGATGACGGCGCCGGAAAATTTGTAGCGGCTCGAGCGGTGATCGAAGACTTCACGTTCGACGCCGAGGCCGACACCGAGGCTGAAGGTGTCCGAGAAAATCGGGATTTGGGCATCCAGTTCAACGCCGGTCGCGTCGTAGGGCCCTAGTTTCAATACGGCGCTGAGCGCGTAATCGTCGCCGGGAATGCGCAGGCTATAATCGGCGATGCCGGTCGGTGAGGGAAACGGATAGGACTGTGCCGTGAGGCCGACGCGCACGGTGCTTTGCCCAAATAATCGGTTGGACAGCTCGATGCCGCCACCGGCCACGGGACCGTGAAAATAAAGCCCCTCGATGCGGATGTTGCCCGCCTGGCGCGGATTGAACCCGCGCGCGCTGCCGGAGTTGTAAAGACCGATGCTTTCCGAGCCGACCGTGGTGCCGAACGCATCCTGTGCTGCGTCCACCACATTCTCGTCGGCGCGCTGCGCCCAGGCGGAAGTATTGATCAGAAGGACACACGCAACAGTGATACTTTTTAGGGTACGGATTAACAACATGAAAAGTTACAGGCGTCCCTCAGCGCTTGGATTTCGGTTTCGCGCTTTTTGATTTCGCCCGTTCTTTCGTGGGGGCTTTCGCCTTTGCCTTGGCTTTAGCGGGGGCCTTTGTTTTGCTTTTGGACTTTGGGGTCTCTTCCTTGAAATGCGACCGCGCGGAAACGACGCCCTTCTTGAGGTCTTTCCATGCCAGATCAATGGCGACGCTCAGGTCTTTCCAGGCAGCTTTGCTCGGCCCCTTGAGGCCTTTGATGCGCGTTTCCAGATCCTTCTGCTTGGCCTTGAGGTATTTGATCTCTTCGACAACGTGCGGTCTTGCGGCATCCGACAACTGAGTAATTCTGGCGGCTGTTTTTTTGCCGGCGTCCTTGGCGATGGCTTGAAACGTCTTAAGCTCTGCGTTCACTTCCTTCAGGCTTGCCGACATCTTTTCAAC
>Ga0181594_10006555_pt1 | contig 10053 bp, 8 predicted proteins | sample 071ome_18_FD_145603 | JGI IMG/M metagenome (GOLD analysis project Ga0181594, IMG submission 145603) | Coastal salt marsh microbial communities from the Groves Creek Marsh, Skidaway Island, Georgia - 071413BT metaG (spades assembly) | ecosystem: Environmental > Aquatic > Marine > Intertidal zone...
GACCTGCTCAAACCATTTGATCTGAACGAACTGTTTGCCCGTATCAGGGCTTTGGCGCGCCGCCCACGGGCCATTCAGACCAGCGAGCGCCTGAAACATGGCGCACTGGAAGTTGATGCCGATCAGATGCTGGTCTGGCACGAAGGCAACGCCATCTCTCTCACACGGCGCGAGTTCGCCCTTCTGTCGTTGTTTATCAGCCGCCCGGGGCAAGTGTTCACCCGCCAGCAACTGGAGCAGGCTCTCTACAGCTGGGACGACGACGTCGGCAGCAACGTACTGGAAGTCCACATTCATCACCTGCGTAAAAAGCTCGGCAATAAAACCATCCGCACCATTCGCGGGATCGGCTATACCCTGAGCGGAGCGAGTGAATGAAACCCTCTATCCGCCGCACGCTGATTCTGTCGGTTATATCAACCATGCTGGTCGCCATTATCATCAACAGTCTGCTCAGCCATCTGATTGCCCGCCACGAAGTGGACGAAGTATTTGATGCCGAACTGCTGACCATCGCCCGGATTATTCGTGGCGTGATTGATACGCCAGCACTGGAAAAAGAAGCTTATGCCATCGGACACGCGTTAGAAGAGAACTTAAAAAGCGACGATATCGCGCCACCTGAACTCGCCGATTATGAAAAGAAAATCCTGATTCAGGTCTGGAAAAAAGACGGCTCGCAAATGCTATTTCACTCAAGTGAAGCCCCCGAATTCGCCATTGCCCCGATGGCGCCGGGCTTTTATTACCACGACAATTCAACAGAGGGGGAATGGATCACCTATGTGGCACCACTGCAACACAGCGACAACTGGTTGATGGTCGGTGAGATCCCCCGTGCCCGCAACGAACTGAGCCTCGACCTGATCGGCATTTTTATTATATCGGGTGCGCTGGCGCTGGTGTTCTGTAGCCTGCTGGTGATCAGTGCGATCAACAAAGGGCTGCAGCCGCTGCAAACATTGCGACGTCTGCTACGCAATCGTTCCATTCAGAACCTTGACGCCATCGCGTTACCCTCTGAGCCAAGGGAGTTGAGCCCCGTCGTCAACAGCATGAACCAGCTGTTTGAACGGCTGCATCACGGGATCCGCAAGGAACAACAATTCGTCAACGATGCCGCTCACGAACTGCGTACGCCACTGGCGGTCATGAAGCTTCGCACACAACATCTGCAACAGAAAGCCGGCCCGGAAATTCAGGACGAACTGCAACAGCTGAGCGAAAGCGTCAGCCGCAGCCATCAGGTGGTCGAGCAATTACTGCAACTGGCACGACTCGACCGTAAGGCGCAGCAGCAAAGCTTCGACCCTGTCGATATCGTTGAACTGACGAGAAGGGTAATTGCGGAACTCTGGCCCAAAGCTGAGCAGCGGAAGATTGCTCTGGAGCTTGAGAGTGATCGTAATAAATGCCTCAGGGCACTGAATCCAACGTTGCTGGATATCGCGTTGCACAACCTGCTCGCCAACGCCATACGCTACAGTCCGGCAGACACTACAGTAACAGTGCATATTAAAACGGAGAACGGCCTCAGTATTGAGGTGACCGACCAAGGGCATGGAGTCAACGAAGAACAGCTGGCGCGCTTAACTGAGCCTTTCTTTCGTGCCCACGGTCAGGATATTCCGGGGGCTGGTCTGGGGCTGGCCATCGTCAGCCGTATCTGTGAGCAGCTCTGTGCGACACTGACGATCCGGAACCGGACTGTTGATCTGGCTGGTGGCCTGTCGGTGACGCTGAGCTGGCCAACGGCGTCATAGCCCCTTATTAAGGGCGATGGAAGTAACCATCAGACATAAAAAACGGGAGCCTCTGCTCCCGTCTTTTCAATCAAACATCCAACCAGCCGTTGTTATTCAAACGAGCCGTTGTGGTAGATTTCCTGAACGTCTTCGAGGTCGTTAATCAGACCTGCAAAACGCTCAAACTGCTCAACATCATCGCCGGCAATCGGATGTTCCATGGTCGGCAGGTAGGTGATTTCTTCGACTTCAAAATCGATGTCCGGATTCATTTCCTGCAACGCCGTTTTGGTTTTGAAGAATTCTGTCGGTGGCACCAGTACGGTGATCATGCCATCTTCACACTCGATATCTGATACATCGACGTCGGCCATCATCAGTGCTTCAAGCGCCGCTTCTTCGTCGTCACCGGCAAATACGAACATGGCGCGGTGATCGAACATGTGCGACACCGAACCCTGTGTGCCCAGTTTGGCTTTGCATTTAGAGAACACACCACGAATCTCACCAAAGGTGCGGTTGGCGTTATCAGTTAACGCGCTGATCAGCACCATGGCGCCGCCCGGAGCAATACCTTCGTAAAGCGCTGGTTGGAAGTCTTCGCCGGTTCCACCACTGGCTTTATCCAGTGCTTTATCAATCACGTGCGATGGCACCTGATCTTTCTTAGCGCGGTCAATCAGTGAACGCAGCGCCAGGTTGCCCGATGGGTCAGTACCACCGGCCTTCGCCGTTACGTAAATCTCACGGCCATATTTGGAATAGACTTTCGTTTTAGCAGCGGCCGTCTTGGCCATCGACTCTTTACGGTTCTGGTATGCGCGACCCATAGGATTTGCTTCTTGCTATCTGATGGAAAACAGCGATTGTACCCGCCAGAGGATGGATTGTCAGTTTTCTGGAGAGCCATGTGAATCACGTCCGGCCGGGGTAGGGAAGGTATTTGTACGACCGGCCAGATAGTTCTCACGAAAGACGCTGAAATACGATGCCAGCTTCGATGCGGCACGATCTTGCCCGAGACGAGACAACAGAGCGATCGCAACTTCTGCGGTACCAAGCTGATGATCACGCGCCGCGACTCTCAAGCGATACTCCGAGAGCGCCTGAGGCTCTACGGCAATCACCGGAAACCGGTTAAGCCAGTCACTGCGGAACATCTTGCGCGCCTCGCGCCAGGTACCATCGAGAAAAATCAGCAAAGGGGTGCGCTTACCAATATATTCATTTAAACGCTGATCATCTGACATCTGGCGTTCCGGCTGTGCGTATTCATAAGGAAAGACCACGAGAGGGGCATAGCCCGGATCAGAAAGCAGAGCCAACATCCCGTCATCCGGATCGGTCCTCGTCCATTGATACGCATGATTGTCTTCCAGCACATCAGCAATCAGGCGGCCGGTATTACTCGGCTTAAAGACCTCGCCCTGATAGTAGATCAGGCACAGTGAAACACCCTTCATGGGTTCGGGCCGCGCACCACAAACACACAAGCGCAACGAAAGAAGACAGTCATCACAGCGGGATAACTTACTCCCTCGGGCAAGAAACTCGCGTCGGGAAAGAGCCTTTTGCTTCTGGCGAAGCCGCGTGACGCTATTATCAAGCATCTGTGTTGCTACCTACGTTCTGATCATTCGACATTTCTGACACCCCGCCTGCCAGCCTGCTCCGAGCGCACACTGGCGCGACATCTGAGCCAGCGAATTTTCTGCGAATCATGTTGAAAACTCCAGTGTGGTTGAAAGAAAGCGGAACAAAATCCAGATACACCAATCACACCCTGTACAATATTTGTCTAGCTTTTTAGCTAAGGAGTTTCTCATGGCCGCATTAGACCAACTACAGAATGATCCAAAAGCCACCCTGTGGAATGCGTTGAAAGGCGAAACAGCCGTTATGTTGGGGATTGAAGGTGTTACCGACTTTATGAAACCGATGGCGGCAAAGCCCGATCTCGACACTGAGACCATCTGGTTTTTCACGGATAAGCGTAGTGGAACCTTTGGTCAACTCAGTGGTGAGCCGTCTGCACGCATTTGTATCAGCGACTCACGAGAGCATTTCTGGGCCGACATTCAGGGCAGCATTAAAGTCGTTAATGATCCTGAGGTCGTTGCCAATAAATGGTCTGTTGACGTCGAAGCCTGGTATGACAAAGGGAAGCGTGACGACAACTTACAGCTGATGGCTTTTTCGCCTGAAAAAGCGGAGCTATCCGCATCGACCGCTAACCCGATCAGTTTCAGCTGGCAAACTGCTAAGGCTATTCTTGGTAATCAGGACAGACCTGACATCAGCGAACAGAAACAGATTACCTTTTCATAATCCAGTAGCCAAAATAGCAAGGCAGGGCGCGGACGCCCTGCCTGCCCAAATAACAGCACCCTACCCATACACAGGAAGCTTCCATGTCATCCCCCGATACGTACCAGGAATATCTCGACAATTACCACCCTCATGCCGAGGAGTTTCATCAAGCGGTCAAAGAAGTCTGTGAAGACATTGCAGAAGAGTACGAAAGCAATGATGACTATGACGAGTGGAATATTATAGAGCGTTTGATCGAGCCCGATCGCATTATTAAATTCCGGGTCAGCTGGGAAGATGATAAAGGAAAGGTTCATGTGAACCGCGCCTGGCGTGTTCAGTTCCACAATCTGCTGGGTGCGTATAAAGGAGGATTGCGCTTCCATCCAACAGTCAATGAAAGTGTCCTGAAATTCCTTGGCTTTGAGCAGTGTTTTAAGAACGCATTAACAGGGCTACCTATGGGCGGTGCCAAAGGTGGCTCAGACTTTAACCCTAAGGGAAAAAGTCAGCGCGAAATTATGCGCTTCTGCCAGTCGTTCATGCGTGAGCTATACCGCCATATAGGTCCGGATACCGACGTACCTGCTGGCGACATAAACGTCAGCAGTAATGAAATTGGCTTTATGTTCGGCGAGTACCTGCGCATTAATAATCGCTGGGAAGGGGTACTCACAGGAAAGACACCTGGCTTCGGTGGCAGTTGTGGACGCGAAGAAGCCACGGGTTATGGTGTAATTTATTTCCTGCGCGAGATGCTGAAAGCGCACGACGATTCTCTGAGCGATAAACGTATCCTGATTTCTGGTTCTGGCAACGTTGCTTTGCACGCGGCTGAAAAAGCGATTTCTGAAGGGGCTGTCGTTCTCACCTTGTCAGATTCTGGGGGCACTCTGTTTTTCAAAGACGGAATAACAGAGAAAGAGCTTGATGCTATTAAATCTTTAAAACTGGATAAGAATGGTCGCCTCAGTGAAGCATCGGCAGGCGAATACCAAGAAGGGAAAAAACCCTGGGGCATAGAAAACGCCGACATTGCATTGCCGTGCGCGACCCAGAATGAACTGGATGACAATGACGCTGAGACATTACTGGGCAATGAAGTTCGGATTCTTTGCGAGGGTGCCAATATGCCCCTGACAGACGGCGCCCGCAAGCAATTCCTCAATGCCAATGCTTTGTATGGACCAGCCAAAGCAGCCAACGCTGGCGGTGTCGCCGTCTCGGGGCTGGAGCGTTCACAGAATGCGGAACTGACAACCTGGCCAATCTCGCGCGTTGACGAAGAATTGAACCGCATCATGAAAGAAATCCATGAGCGCTGCATTCAACACGTCGAGAAAAAAGACGGGGTTTATCCTTACAGTCGAGGCGCCAACGTCTATGGTTTCAAGAAACTAGCGGGCGCTATGATAGCTCATGGGGTCGGTTAAGCGACGGCTCGGTTTCCGCGGCATGAAGTAGTGGTCCGTTCAGCGGCACAGTTAATACAAGCTGCCAGCAAGCCGCACCCTGCTCATCATGTTGCTCAACAGAAATCTCACCGCCAATCGATTGCGCCCGCGCCTGCATACTCTCCTGACCCAAGCCCTGTGTGATGCGGGGCATATTAGCTGGGTCTGATATTTTGCAGTAATTGACCATGCTGATCACCAGCGCCTGGTCATCTACCGAAGCTTCAACTGCGACGCTTTTACTTCCCGCGCGCAAGGCGTTACTTAACGCTTCGCGAAGGATACGTTCAAGATGGTAATAGCTGTTTCTGGTCAGTTTTAAATCAGGAACATCATGCGTCCACGACAGCGGGACATCGTAATCCAGACACCGTGCTTCTGCCTCATCCTGCATGGATACACACAGAGCCTCAAGGCCATCGGGCGCATCGAAGCTGTGGTTTAACAGATTGCGTAAATCTGAAATCGCCGAACGTACGAGAGGCTGTTCCTCTACAGGACTGCGACGCAGAATGGTCAGCAGTTTTGCACCCATATCATCGTGCAGGTCCCGACGAATCCGCTGTCGTTCAGACTGAACTCCGGCTTCATGTGCGCCATGGGAACGATCAATAAGGTCATCCAGAGCACGTACCAACTCTGCTGTCCGATAGTCATTATCATTCAGATTTCTTGCGCCCTCGAAAGGATGCAATAACTCTACATAGCGCGCTTCCCCAGCGTCATCCGCGGCCGTCAGTTGCAGAGAATTTTTTGAAGGATTGGTGCCAGAACAAACTTTCATATCCAGCGGCGAGAAAACGGTTCGGAAGGCATCCGCTAAACGCTCTTCGCGACTCAGATAACGATCATTGACCAGACCGGGTAAAGAATCCCGCAGCCAGTGATCCAGTTCGCCCCGGTGCCCCGGCAGCAGCCTGACAAGAAAAAACTGTCGCACAGGAAAATACAACCATCCGACCAGTGCCAGAGATATCGCCAAGGTCTCAGGACCGCTGCGCGACAGCAGATAAGTGAGCAGGATATCGACCATAAGAATGGCCATACCACCTGCGATCCAGCCCCAGACTTTTACGTACCATGGGTCGAGATCAAAGACCCGGTGACGAATGACCGCAAAGAGCATTCCGAAATACATAAACAGAAAGGTCACTAACGCCATGGATTGAGACGCCAGTGGTGGGCGTCCCATCAGCATCGGCACGATGGCCGTTATCGCAAATACGCCGGTTCCCGCAATGACAGAGATAAAAATCCAACGAACCTTCGTCCGTTCCTCGCTTTCTCGCGCACTTTTCAACCATTGAACAAATAATCCGACCAGAGCAGCAATCAGTGAAATACCGTAGGGTAAATAAAACATCACCGCCGTCTCAGGATGCACCGGGAAAAATTGAGCACTCAGAGTCGATAGCAGCGGTAAGCTGAAGACGCCCCAGGCGAAGCGGGAATTAAACAGAACTGACGGGTAGTTCCAGAGAAAAGCAATCAGCCCGGTTGCAAATAGCGAAGAGCCCAGATGGTTCATCATGGAGGCTGCGAAAAACAGATCACCTTGTATGAATAGGTCGCGCGTGCTGTATATCGCTGCAAATAAGCTTGATATCGCGAAACCCACCCCCGTAATCACGAAGGCAATCCGGCCAGGTCGCTCGCTTTTGTCTGAGCTTAGCAATAAGACCAGAAAGCAGATCAGCGCTGCAAGGAACCCACTGAAGGCCTGAATCCAAAAATCAAATCTAAGGTCGGCCAGTGTTCTCTGTCGAGGGGATATATCGATCAGGCGACCGTCGTCCAACGCCAATGCAAGTTGATCCGCAGTCAGCCAACCTGAGACCGATCCGACCTGCGTCAGCACCCGCCGATAGTCTTCAATCAATGGCAGGCTGTCGGGCTCCTCTATGAATAACTCAGGCGTAGCCGGAATGCGCGAACCAGAAACTCCTTCCTGCACAAACGCACTCACCCTTGCATTTTTTACATCATTGTCGGAGTAGAAAACAGAGCCATCCATTGCTTTTAAAGAACCACCCGCCTCCGGTAAAGACAGTGCAGTAAAAACAACCATCACGAGAACAAAAACAGGAACCAGAACCGACAACATAGCCTGAAAGCGGAGACTCATACTTACCTTCCATTAGAACGGACAATCGACTTTAAAACGCAACTGCGTAAATAGACACGACCATACGAGTCAGACGATCAATAATGCTGGAATTGTTCATCCAATATTTGCGTGATGAGAAAAAAGGGCCCGAAGGCCCTGAAAAGAACGAAGACGTTATTCTCCAGCGACGAAGGCTTTCAGGACCTCATCATTGGCCAGGTCAATCGCTTGCGCCACGCCACGTGCATAAACAACCGGATCGGCATTTACGGTGACTTCAGTCACATCAGATGAGCCACCACTGACCATACCCAACAGACCACTGAATGCATTAGCCGCCTTCTGGGCACCGGATGTCGTATCCTCTGTTTCACCAAACCCGCCACCAATGATGACCGGAGTTTCGAGTTGGGCATAACCTGATTTATTACTGAAGGTACCAGACACACCCTGCACGAAAGAAATACCTGAATTTGGCTGCACGTTAATCGCCTGACCAAATGACACTTCGGCACTGTAGGTGCGCTTACCCGTGTTGTAATCCATTGACCGGTCAGTCTGGCCCGACAGATTCGCAAAGTGAACCCGGTAATCGGCCATGATTACTGGATAGTCCAGACCTTCAGCCGCCTTCGCCAGATCATAGTTAAAAGGCACACCGGGAACAGCTGGGTAGGTTTTGTAGTAAAGAAGATCCATGCCTGCTGGAGTAAACGTCAGTGTTTTTCCTTTATCACCTTTAAAGAACGAACCAACAGACGATGGCTGGTATGGTGTTTCTAACGTATCGATTTTTGCCCAGTCTTTGTTAGCCGTAAGTTCCTTGTAGCTACGAACGACATACCCCTGAGCTTTCAGCTTCGCAAGAAAGTTTTCGTACGCCTCATCGGTAATGGCTTGCATCGTTTCTTCTGGAATGCCTTTTAACTCAGACTTCAGAATCGCTTTTGCATAGGCTCTGTCTTTACTGAACATACCGCTCTCGGAAGTCGCGGATGCCTTATCTTTAGTGACGAAGGTCACTGAGAACTGGCCCAGATAGACTTCTTTTTTGCCTTCCATTTTTTCAAGATTGTCAGTCACAACCTCAATTTTTTTCTCTTCGGCTTCGCCGCCACCCATGCTGGCACACCCGCCGATAGCGAGAGTCAGTGCGATGAAAGGAACTACTAATGTTTTCATGATTATTTCCCTGTTAAATAGTGCAAAAAATTCTAGACGTATGCTCGCCAGCAGAAACCCCCTATTTATGGGGGATGCTCACCTTTTTATGGGTCAATCAGGCCCATGTTGACCGCCTTTATTGCCGCCTCAGCCCGATTGGAGACTCGTAGCTTCTGATACAGAATTTTCATATATCCCGAGACGGTATTCGGCTTCAGTCCCAATGAGTCAGCGGCCTGTTTAACACTCAGTCCGTTGGCTATCAGGTGTAAAACATCCCGTTCCCGGTTGGTCAGCTGAACCTGCTCGTCGCGACATGGGCGAAAGTATTCCAGCACCTGCAGCGCGATCGAAGACGATAACGGTGGTCGCCCATCCATGATTCCGCGAAGCGAAGCCATAAACTCATCGTCTGCTTCATCCTTAAGCAGATAGCCATCGGCACCTGCCCGCAGTGCAGGAAACAGATGATCAGCATCATCGAAGATGGTGGTGACGACACAGAGAGTCTCACTCTTTCTCTCTTTGATCTGACGGATGATGGTCTCGCCGCGACCGTCGGGTAGTCCCAGATCGATCAAGGCAAGGTCTATGGATGGCAATACCAGGTGCCTCATGGCTTCTTTTATCGATGTAGCATGATGCACAACAATGTTCGGAAAAATTTCTTCCAATCGCTGTTTCAGCCATTCGGCAACGTCAGGGAGATCTTCGACAATCAAGGCTGTTTTTATCATTCAGAGATGGCTTCCTTATCCCAAAGTCATGCTCACTCTCAAGCGGATCAAGAAGTCCGGCTGAGCAATCCTATGAATCCTATCCGAACCCATAAACAGGGGGTAGCCACACTTTAGGACCCCCCTGAATGTGGGTGCCATATTTGCCTTCCAGAGAGTTACCTTTTCGGGCTGATAAAAATCCCTTTTCTGAGGCCACGTTTATGGAACGTATCTATATGGAACGCATCGCGCTCGCAGGACTACTCGCTGGCTCTTTGCTAATTAGCGGCTGTGGTAATTCTTCGGGGTCAGGCTCTGATGCCGAGCCAACACCCAGTACGCCCGCGACACCGGAAGCTCCGGTCAGCACTCAAACCGTATCCGGAACCGCAGCCATTGGCGCCGCGATCACTGACGGTACGGTCACCGCTATCTGCGCGGATGGCAGCACATTTACCGAGTCAGTGACCACCGACGCCAACGGCAACTGGTCGGGTGAAGTGGCCAATGGTGCGATGCCCTGCGCCCTGCAGGTAACCGGGGGCAACCCGCCA
>Ga0181594_10006561_pt1 | contig 10049 bp, 9 predicted proteins | sample 071ome_18_FD_145603 | JGI IMG/M metagenome (GOLD analysis project Ga0181594, IMG submission 145603) | Coastal salt marsh microbial communities from the Groves Creek Marsh, Skidaway Island, Georgia - 071413BT metaG (spades assembly) | ecosystem: Environmental > Aquatic > Marine > Intertidal zone...
CAGGAGTTGAGCCCCCTCCCGCAGGAGTTGAGCCCCCTCCCGCAGGAGTTGAGCCCCCTCCCGCAGGGGTAGAGCCCCCTCCCGCAGGAGTTGAGCCCCCCATCGGTGGACAAGTGATGAGCGTCATGCCTTGTGATGCTCCACTAGACGTGAACCGAGAAGGACAGCCTACAGGCTACCTCACCTGTGAGGGGGGAGAGGTGTTTAAGGTCGGCCCTGCGAGCTGTAGCCCGCCCAACCCTGTCCACCCTGACGGAGGTGAGGCCTGTGTGGGTGAGATTGAGGGGTCCTGCACATTTGACAGCGAGTGCGGAGCGCAAGCAAACGGGGTCTGCCGTCTGACAGGGTGGGATTTTGAGGGGGTCGGTCGATGCGGATGCCAGTACCACTGCCTCACAGACCAAGACTGTGGCGCAGGGCAAGTCTGCTTCTGCGCTGGGTCAGGAGCGGGCACCTGCGTCGACGCGGGCTGCACAGCTACGGACTCTTGTGACGTAGGCGCATGCAGACGCTCTCGGTGGACTGATGGTTGTGGCTTCTATGACTCTTTCCACTGCCCAAGCCCGGAAGACCTCTGCCAAGTGAATGAGGACTGCGTAGAGTGGGAGTCCTGCGCGGTGTCACCAGGGAGCTCAAGCTGGAGCTGTGACCCTGTTGACTGCGCGGTCGGGCGACCCACAATCGTTGAGGGTGAGCTCCTCAGCGCTCCGCTCACCGCTGGCGAAGGTTGGGTCACGCCAGGGCTCGACTTAAACGAAGCGCTTGATGAGCTCAGCACGCAAGAGCGTGAGGCGCTCCTTGGGCATTGGTCTCAGCTCGCCTCCCTCGAGCACAGCTCTGTGGCGAGCTTCGCGCGAGCGAGCTTAGCGCTGATGTCACTCGGCGCGCCCGCCCAGCTCTTACTTGAGACACAAGAGGCGGCGGCGGAGGAGGTGCGCCACGCTCAAGAGGTCTACAGCTGGCTGAGCGCCCTTCAAGGGGAAGCTGTACGACCAGGCCCGTTCCCTTCTACATCGCTCACTTTATGCGCAAACCGCCGAGAGATGATTTTCTCGCTGGTTCAAGAGGCCTGCTTAAGTGAGACCCTAGGGGTCGCTGAGGTCAGCTACGCGCGCTCACTTGCCTGTACGCTCCAGGGGCCTGCCCGTATCACAGCGCACCTCGCGCGCGTTGAGGAGGATGAGACCCGCCACGCCTCTCTCGCGTGGCGCACCCTCGCGTGGCTCTTAGAAGACGCGCCAGAGGCGCTCTTGGATGAGGTCGCGGAGCGTTTTGAGCTCGGCCTACACGAGCTATTAGAGATCCCAACACGCTCAACGTTCAGTACACATGAGCGCGCGCTCAACGCCTTTGGGGTCTTAAGCCCAAGTCAGACCCTCATGGCGCGACATGAGGGGGTCAAGCAGGTCTTAACCCCAGCTTTAGTCCACCTGCTTGGGGCGCCAAGAGCGATGCGCTGCGCTCGGCTCGTGAGCCGACGAGCCGCTTAATCAAGCGCACTCGCGCTCAAATCTCCCTCACTTTTGGCCTTCAGGCGCCTCTTGATGATCTCTGAGGGTCTTAGCGAGGACGAAGGCCGAGGAGATCACAAATAAAAACGAGGTGATCAGCTGGGCGCGATGCCAGTGCTCAAGCTCAACCGTCTGGATACAGTACGTCGTACACCGCATTGGGATGACGAAGGGACCCCAAGACACCATCCGGGAGGCGGGGGTGTCTATCTCCTGATCTTGATTACCTCTGATCATCTTCTGGAGGCTGATCGCCGCCGACTCACTTCTGTAGAGTCAAGTGAATCTAGGTCGTCACCTGCTTAAGCTCACTCTTGTACCCTAATGAAGCCAAAGTAGAGCTCAGTAGCAATGAGCCTCGCGAACATTACAGAGCCCGTAACATATAAAATTAACGTGAGCCAGGAGCTTGGCAAACCGGTTATAAGCAAAGCGAAGACGAGGTACAGTTGACACGAAATGGTACCCCACAGGAGCACCCATGGCTTTGGGTAGCCGAACCTGACCTCTTTAAGCAGAAATCGAAGCACAGGGCTGACTGGATTTTTTTCCCTATGTGGCACCGGGATTTCACTCAGCTCTTCGATAGGGTCATGAACACGCTGATGATATTTTATTGCAAAGCGGGAGACACTGATAAACTCAATAAAATTAATAAGCAAGATCAGCTCGAGATCATCTGGCGAATACCAGATGAGGGCCATCGTAAATAAGGCATATATTAAAGTGATTATGAGCATCTTCATAAAGTTTTCTCTTCTGGCTTTTATAAACTTAGATGACATTAGAATGTCGTCATTTATATAATAAAGTGCGCCTCTCTCGCGCTCGATTTACTCACTCATCAACCTTAGGATACCACATTGAATAGAGCTCCTTGCCGATGAGTCTCGCGAGGATGGTTGCGCCCACAACATGTAAGAAAAAAATGGGCACGTTCTTGGGGAGGCCGGCTATAGCTGTTGTCATCATAAGAGCAAAGAATTGAAGAATTAAAATAATCGACAAGAATATCCCAGGTCTAGGGGAGGTTTGGGAGACCTCACCTAACAGGAACAGTATTAAAGTACGTGCTTGTACCTGGCCTTGATGTTGACCCCACTCATAAGGAGATGGTGTCGGAGAGTTGACACGTTTATAATACTCAATCGTCCAAGAAGCGATAAATAACTGCTCTACAAATGCTGTCAACAGCGTTAGAAAAAAATCATCTGGTGAGCACGCGATCATACCGGCTGTAAACAACACCGTAATGACGACAAACCTCAACAATTGATTAAAGTTTTTCATTCTATGCTCCGCTCCAAATGAGGTGCTGTCTCACGTGCCATGATGAGCCCTTTAACATGTGAGCTTGAGGTTGCTCGGGACACATCTCGCTTAGAGCGAAGCTAACACATCACGCTCGAGACTACGATTTAGGCTCGCTGATACAGCTCAACCAGCGCAGGCAACGCCAGCTCAGATGGCTCACGGAGCCACAAGGTCCCAGGTGGGCTCTCCTCCTCGATTGGGCTTGGGTCGATCGCCCACATCGGGGCCCGACGCTGGAGCGCGAGCTGCTCAATGAAGTACGTGATCCCTACGGAGAACGAGGTGCCAATGAACAGGACGAGGTCGGCCTCGGTCGCTGCTCGGATCGCGTGATCGATCCCGTAGGCCTCATGCTCGTTGTAGGACTCATCAAACCACAGGACGTGTGGCCTGAGCAGGGCGCCACACGCCGAGCAGGTTGGCAGGTCGCCCTTGGTCCCAGTCTCCTCAAAGCGCTCAAAGCTCACGGAGCTTCGCGGTACGAGCCCCCTTGGAGCAGCGTTATGGCAATCGCCTTCCTCAACACAGCGGAGCATGTCGGCTCGGCCATGGACCTCAATCGTCTCTGAGCCGGCCGCTCGGTGGAGGCCATCTATGTTCTGAGTGATGATCGTCATCTGTTGCCCGTCCGACTCTAACAGCTCACCTAACACGCGGAGCGCGTGGTGGGCTGGGTTCGGCTGGACCTGAGCGAGGTTGGCGAAGCGAGACAGATACCAGCGCCATGAGCCCTCAGGCGAGGATCGAAAGTAGCGGTTCGTGGCGAGCTCTGTCACGTCACGCTCCCAGTGGGCGTCCTCGCTTTTTCGAAACGGGCTGATCCCGCTCGCCACGCTGATGCCAGCCCCCGTCACAACCAAGAGGCGCTTGCTTTGCTTGAGCGAGCTGATGAAGGCTCGCCTCGCCTCCAGCTCTGGAGAGGTGTGGTCTGATCTGTCTTGGCTCATAGTTGCTCCTTATGAAGAGGTGTGAAGAGGACAGCACATCAGGTCAATGTTCACGTCACGTTGAAGGGTGAGGCAGGACCTGATGATGACAACACATGAGGCTCCAGATTTATGTCAAAATAAAACATGAACAAATGTTCATCTCTAAAATTATAATTTATATCAATATGGCATTGATATGCATACCTTAAATCAAGTCTAAGTAGAACAACTTTTATTACACTTAAAGATTAAAGATTAACACTAAACCAAAATGATCAATAATAAATATACTAACCATCGATAATAAAGAGTTACCGAAGGTTAGCTTATATTCATCATCTAGCCGTTCGCTGTGAAGTACATCACGCGCTCCGAGGCCTGTAGCGCCCACCTTGGGCTCAAGCTCACTCCTCAAGTGAGCTACCTAGAGAGTGATCTAGAGACTTAAGTGATAAGGCGGAGTCAGCCGATCTAAGCTGAAAGGGTCTAGTGAGCGATAGAGTGGAGGTGAGGTCATCCCTCACCCGACCTCAGAGGTAGCCATTAAGCCAGTGACCCTAATGAGGGGTCATCGCTCCGCTCGATGAGGGGTGCTCGCTCGAGTCGCTCAGCCGAGCCCCATCCCCTTAATCTGAGCGAAGAGCTGAGCTCGCTCTGCCTCGCTCATCCCCGCGAGCTGCTCAGTCACCATCGACCGGGTCTGCTCAAGCTCCTCCTCGCTCATGTTCTGCATCATCGCCTGAGCGCGCGCGAGGAAGTCTGAGTCCACTCCAGAGAGGTCAGGCATCGTCGCCTTCACAGGGCTAAAGATGATCTTCTCGTTCGTCTTCTTGTGGTCCACACCCTGAGCCTTGAGCTCATCGAGCACCTTGTTGAGCGACAGCCCCTTGTTGTCGGCTGCCTCATAGAGCGCCTCCAGGCCAAAGGAGACTTTCTTGTCTGGGTAGCCGTTCTTGCTTAGGTTCTTTTGCATCAGCGCGATAAAGTCGTCCATGCTATTTTCTCGTATCACATCATGGTTCATGCCCACCCCTTAACCTCATGCTTACGTTCGGTCAAGTTATGTCATATTTTAAAAATGACTTGGGAGCTATGAAGCTTTAGCCTTCAATGTAAAAATTCAAGGAGGATATACACTTGAATCACTTATATTGTATTATCATATTAATATGTGTACTAATCTTATCTTTTTCTTCCTCATATTCATACCCAACACTAGTCAATCAAATACCAAATAATACAGCTTCATGCGCCATGTGTCATATGAGTTCATCTGGAGGTGGCTCACGAAATTTATTTGGACAATCCGTGCAAGCCTTTTTAATTTCAAATAATGTAGATTGGTCTGGATTGTGCCCAATTGATTCAGACTCAGATAATTATAGCAATGGGGAGGAGCTTGGTGATCCTAATTGTATTTGGCGAAATGGTGACCCTAATCCATGCAAACCCCATTAGCCTCCCCTATGATCCAAACTCTGTTCCTCTACCTCCTGTTACGGGAGGTGAGCCAGCTCCGGGAGGTGAGCCCGCTCCGGGAGGTGAGCCCGCTCCGGGAGGTGAGCCCGCTCCGGGAGGTGAGCCCGCTCCGGGAGGTGAGCCCGCTCCGGGAGGGGGATCAGAGCCTACTTGTCTCTCATCTGGTCGGGAGCTTTGTAATGGGGTGGATGACGACTGTGATGGAGAGATAGATGAGGCGCTCTCGACCCCGCTCAGCGTTCGACAAGCAGGGGTCTGCGCTGGGCTTACCCTCACCTGTTCAGGGCGTGAAGGCTGGCAAGATCCTGATCGAGCAGCGCTAGAGGGCTATGAGTCACCTGAGATGAGCTGTGATGAGCTCGATAATGACTGTGATGGTCGGGTGGATGAAGAGGAGGCCTGTGGCGCGCTTGACACGGGAGGTCAAATGGCGAGTAAGAGCGTCAAATCTGAGCAGGGCTGCACAGCACGCCCATCTCGCTCAGCGCTCCCTTCACTCATGTGGCTGGTTGTCATATGGGGGGTGACCAGAGCTCTTAGACCTCAAAGAGGAGCCGTATAAGTTATCATGAAAAGACACACTTCAGGCTTAACCCTGACAACCCTCTATGCGCTGATTAACCTCAGCGGGTGCCTTAAGACGAGCGCTGATGTACGGGGTAAGGGTAACGACTCACAAGCGGGGGAGATGAGCGTGGTGATCACCGAACACACAGAGTGGTGTCGCTCAGATGACTGCGCTCAGCTCCAGTGGTCACCTTTAGCTGCGGGGAGCTTCTTGATGGGGGAGCGAGGCGATGACCTAAACCGATCCCCGCTTGAGACGGTAGACGTGTACCCATTTGACCTCTTAACCTCTGAGGTCACCGTAGGCCAGTATCGCGCCTGCGTGTCACTTGGGGTCTGTGATGCCCCCTCTGGTTGTGATGAGGGCGAGGGGACCTGGACAGAGGAGCTTGCGCTAAGCGAAGGGCTACCTGTCTCCTGCGTGACCTTTGAAGAGGCGCAGACCTTCGCGAGCTGGGCTGGGGGACGGCTCCCAACGGAAGCTGAGTGGGAGTACGCTAGCCGGAGCGAGGGGATTGAGGGGCTCTACCCTTGGGGTGAGCGCCCTCCGACGTGCAGAGATTCGAACTATTTAAGCTGTATTCAGGCGCCTTCCCCCATCTGTCAGCTCCCAGACGGTCACAGCTACCAAGGGGCCTGTGACTTGACCGGCAACCTGCTAGAGTGGGTCGTAACCCTTGAAGAGCGCAAGCCAACGGGTCTTGAAGATTTTGAGGTAGGTAAAGGAGGGAGCTGGGCGCACCCTGTAGATGCGCTCAGCGCATCCTTTCGCCTCTATCTCCCGCCTGAGGCTAGGCTACCGTATGTTGGCTTTCGGGTCGTCAGGTGATGACGCTCGACTGACCCGCTGACCCTTCGCCGACAGATAGCGAGCCCACGCCTTATGGTAGGCGGTGATTACCTTCACCTCTGAGGCCTCAGCCTTAGCGTAGGCGAGCTCACGCAGGTTGAGCACGATCAGGTCGCTCGCCCCCTCCTCGAGCTTCAGCTGTTCACCCTCGACCAACTTTCGGGCGACCTGCACTTGCCGATGGGCGAGCCCCGCCTGCTCGTAGTCGGCCATCAGCTCAACCCTCGCCTGGCGGATTGTCGCCATCAGCGCGTCTCTTAGACCCCCGAGCTCAGCCTCTAAGGTGGCCCGCTTAGCGAAGGCCTCCGCCCGCTTACCGCTGGCCTTGTTTAAGCCAATCGGGAGCTCAAAGGTGAGCCCCACGCCCAGCTCGACCTTGGCGAGCTTAGAGGCTGATTCACCCGCCACACCTTCGATGTCGCGCGCGACGAAGCTGCTGACATTTAAGCTTGGCGCGAGGAGCGCGTCAGCCAGCTCAAGGTCTACCCCTGCGACCTCAAGCTCCTTGCGCTGAGCTCGCAAGAGCGGGTGGCGCTCGATCAGCTCAACCTCATCCTCCTCGACCGAGGGGAGCTGAGGGCGCTGAGGACGCGTGAGTGTCGCAGGGGCGAGCCCCGCGTCGGGATAGATTGGGCTGAGGTCGTCGTGTGAGCGGTAGAATAAGGAGAGCTTATAGGCCGCCTCGCTCAGCGCTCGCCTCGCGCTCACCACCTCCGCTGAGCGCTCTAAGATCAAACGCTCGTTGTCCACCAAGGTGATTGGGGGCTTGCTCCCATGCTCAACTTGCGCTTTGAGCCCCTCCGCTCGGCCCTGAGCCATCGTGAACAGCTCCTGCTGAATCTTCAGGAGCTGACTGGCCTTGATCCACTCCCAATAGGCCTCAGTCGCGTAGCGTTCAGCCTCAATGAGCCCAAGGCGGAGCCGCTCATCCGCGACCCCCTCACGCGCCGCGCTCCTGATCAGCTCAGCGCGCGCAGGGTCAGTCGAGCGCCCCGCGAGCAGAGGGAGCTCTAACCCAGCGCGGAGCTCCCCACCGCTGAGGGTCTCATAGTCACCTTTGTAGGTAGGGAAGGCCCCTAAGCCTAAGCGGTACCCAGCGTAGAGCTCCGCACCCCACAGCGGGGTCGCTTGTCGGAGCTCCGCTAAGGCGACCTCCACACGCTCGCCCTTCAAGACGCTCGACGCCCCCTTAAGCTTCAGCTTCGGATCCCAGAGCCCTCGGGCGCTCCGCTGTTGAGCGCGCGCGGCGCTCCGTTTCTCACGGAGCGCGATCAGCTTTGGGTAGCTCTGCTGAACCCCACTTAAGACGTCATCAAGGCTCAACGTAGTGTGTGGACTCACCTCACAATGAGCGCTAGGGTTGGGGTAGGAGATGAGGGCGACCACAGCGAGCAGGAAGCGATGAGGGAAGTGGCTCACTTCTTCCCTCCTTTAGGCGCCTTGATCTCTGAAGAGGGGCTGTCTTTGAGTGAGGGAGGGAAGCCATTAAACTGTCGCCAGAGCTCAAAGCCTACGCTCACCTGGTTGAGTAAGATCCACCCGTTTGCCCTCACCCCTTGCTTAAGGTAGCGCTGTGTGGGCCACGCCTCACCCTCTTTAGGGGTGATCACGACCCTAAAGCGACCTTGGTCATCTCCGTGCGCGTCCACTAGGCTCACGACCCCTCCAAAGGTGCCGATGGCGACCGAGGGCCACCCCACGAACTGAACAGCAGGCCAGCCCTCAAACTGGAGTCTCACTTCACGCCCTAGCTCAACGAGGGGCGCGTCATTGCCGTCGACATAGACCTCAACCGCCCGCGCGGCCGTGTCTGGGACGAGGGTCACGAGCGGGTCACCCCCCTTCACCATCTCCGCGCCTTGCTGAGCGAGCAGATGTAAGATTGTGCCCGCGCGAGGCGCAAAGACCTTCATTTGACTTTGACGGGCGAGCTTCACCTCAACCTTGGCTAGCTCTGCCTCAGCCTTAGCTTTGTCGGCCTTGAGCTTCTCAAGTGATGAGCGGGTTGAGTCAATGCTGGCGCGTGTTGAAGAGCTGACCTTGTCTCGGTCCGCCGCGCTCGCGGAGACCGCCGATCGAGCGGCCCTCAAGCTCGCTTTGGAGCGCGCGAGGTCATTCTTAGCCTTACGCTCACTGAGCTCAGCGAGCTCGAGGTCTCGCTGTGAAGAGAGCCCCTTCTTTTGAAGCTTTTTAACGCGAGCGAGCTGTAACCGAGCGGTCTTGAGCGTCGCCTCGGCTGCGTCTACCGAGCGCTCAGAGGCGCTGAGGCGCTCTCGAGACATGTTCAGCTTGAGCTTAGCGGTTGAGACCGATGAGCCCCGCGCTGACTCCTCGGACTCTATCCGCGCCTCCGTCAGCTTAATGGATAAGGTCGCTGCGTCAACTTGAGCTTGAGCAGCGGTGCGCTCGCGCGCCAGCCTCGCGAGGATCTCAGGGTCGTTATCCGAGAGCTCAGCGATCGGGTCACCCTCTTGCACCACGCTCCCCTCACGTACAAACCAGCGAATGACTCGACCCTCAATCGGGGCCTCGATCGCCTGTTGTCGCTCAAGGGGCGCGTAGGCGATCACTCGACCGCTCCCGGTGATCGACTGTTGCCATGGGGTGAAGAAGATCCCGATCAGGCTGAGCAGCGCCCCCACGCTCAAGACCCTCACCGCGAGGTTGAGCTTGGCCGTTGAGCCCGATGAGCTCAAGGCGCTCGAGGGAAACTCTAGGTTCACGGGCCGTGGCTTGTGTGGGAGGTCGATCAGCTTCCCGAGCTTATCTACGCTCGCCGCGAGGTCATAGCTGCTCTCGAGTAGGGGCCCAAGCTTAACAAAGCTCGCCCCAAGCGAGCCGACGACGAGCTCGGCCGCGACCAGCTGCCCAAGGGTCAGCTCTCCTTTCATCACAAGCCAACCACCGAGCCCCAACAAGCTCACTAATGTGATCACCTGGAGCGCGACCCCACCGAGCTGTTGCCTAAACAGCCTTCGGTAATGGAGCCTCCTCGCGCTTAAGTATCCACGTGTGAGGACATCTGCTCTCCGGATATGCGCTACGGGGTCCTCTGACGACTGAGCGCGCGCCGCTCCGTGACGAGCGATCTGATCCACCCAACCGGCGACCTCATACTTCGCAGCTGACTCCATCAGCGAGGTGGGGGTCGCGCCCCGCCCAAGCGCAAACACAAAGCCGACCCCTACGAGCAAGGCGAGGTCGAAGGCTAAGAGCGCTGGGTGATAGAAGCCGAGCAACAGGAGCCCAATCGAGGTCTGGAGGAGCAGGCTCAGGCCATCAACGAGGAGCTTACTGAGGGATTTTTGAAGTGAGATCACCTCAAAAAAACGGTTAGAGAGACCTTGGGAGGCGACGGTCTCGCTCGCCTCACCCTCAAGCAGACTCAAGCGCCTCGCG
>Ga0181594_10006570_pt1 | contig 10040 bp, 11 predicted proteins | sample 071ome_18_FD_145603 | JGI IMG/M metagenome (GOLD analysis project Ga0181594, IMG submission 145603) | Coastal salt marsh microbial communities from the Groves Creek Marsh, Skidaway Island, Georgia - 071413BT metaG (spades assembly) | ecosystem: Environmental > Aquatic > Marine > Intertidal zone...
GCCGTCATGACGCGACAGCATCTCCACAATCGGTTCGCCGCACTCTGTTTTGGCCTACTCGCCATGTCCCTTCTGCAGGGATGCGGGATCGCCGGGGGCGCATCGGTTCTGTCGTCAAGCGTGGGAAGCGTCACTGCCTCTGGCGTCGAACGGACACTGGACGGCGCCGCCATTCAGACTATCACCGAACCGCAGGACAGGATCGTTGGAGCGGCTGAACGTGCTTTGATCAAGATGGGGTTCGACATCGGGAACAAAATACGGTCTGAACGGCATATCCGGATCGAAGCGCGCTCCGTAAGACGAAACGTTGTGATCACCATCGAAGCCGTCGCCCGCCATGCCTCGCAGATTCGGATCGAAGTAAATTCGGGCTGGCTCCTGTCGGAAGACCCGACGACTGCGACGGAGATTATCGAACAGATTTCAGTGGCCCTCGGGAGTGCAAAATAAGCACGAATGCTCCCCTTGTCCGAGCCTCCCCGGGTTGTATTCTGAGCGTAACGTAAAAAGGGAGGCTCGCGATGCCCGGCTACATCATCACCAACGCAGAAGTTTTCGACAAAGACGCCTATGGCGAGTACGGCAAACTGGCGCCGGACGCCATCGCCAAGTACGGCGGCGAGTTTCTGACCCGCGGCGGCGCGGCGGAGATCCTGGAAGGCAACTGGGAACCGCACCGGATCGTCGTCGTTAAATTCGACAGCGTGGAACAGGCAAAGGCGATGTACAATTCGCCCGAATACCAGGCAGCCCGCGATAAACGCATAGGCGCCGCCGATTTCAACATGATCGTGGTCGAAGGCAATTAAACGCGGCCCTGCCGTTCTGTTCCGGGTACCGACGTGACCGCAACCATCGTTTCGGCGTCCAACGCAGGTTATTTCGACCTGCTGAAAGGCCTCATCCTGTCGATCCGGGAAAAACCGGAAGGCGCCGATATCGCGTTGTCGATCCTGGATGTCGGTCTCGACAGCAGCCAGCGGGCATGGCTGACGAGCCAGGGTGCCGTCCTCGCCGCCCCCGGCTGGGATTTCGATGTGCCGGCTTCGATGAATGCTCCATCGCATTTTCGCGCCCTGCTGGCGCGGCCGTTTCTGCCGAAATACTTCCCCGGCCATGATATCTATCTGCAGATCGATTCCGACGCGTGGGTTCAGGACTGGTCGGCGATTCAGATATATCTGGACGCCGCGGCGCGGGGGCAGCTCGCCATCACGCCGCAGATCGATCGCTCCTACAACACGATCTACAAGCGTCCGCGCCGTTACAGGCGCACGCAGAACTACAAATCCTTCAAATGGTCTTACGGCTGGCTGACCGCCGACCGGGTGGCACGCAATCCCATACTGAATTGCGGCGTGTTCGCCCTGCCCGCCGATGCGCCGCACTGGAGACTTTGGGCGGACGCGATACGCCGTGCGTTTGACCGGCGGACACTGTCTCCCCGCAAAGGATGGCCGGATCTCAATTTCAAGCTGATCGAACAAACGGCCATGAACTACGTCGTCTTCGCGGACAAGGCAGCGTCAACGTTCCTGCCCGCGACATGCAACTGGTTCTGCGCGCATGCCGCGCCGAAATTCGACCCGGACCGGAAGCTCCTTGTCGAACCGCACGCCCCTTATCAACCGCTGGGAATCATTCACCTCGCGGGGGAGGATTTCCAGAACCGGGCGTTCGATGTGGAAACATTGACCGGAGAGGTCGTTAAAACGCGCCTTCGATACGAGGACGTAGCAGCGCTGGGAGGGTGATCCTCAGCCGCCCGTCGCCATCATATACATCGACACGGCCGCCAGGATCAGCCCGGCATTCAGAGGCCAGAAGCCTTTTTTGCGACGGGTTTCTTCATAATTCCTGTTGGTCAGAGTACGTACGCCCATGAACACCAGCAGCACGCCGGCCCCGAGTACTGCACCAAGCACGGCGGGAGCCGCTGTCATTGCCGTTGTTCTCCCAAAAAAGCTGTCGGCGCCGGTGCGCTTCTGTGTAGGCCGGTCATGTTAATCGTCGACGTGCGACGTCGACTGCGCGGTCGCCAGATCCTCTTCCACCGGGTTGCCGCCAATGTCGCGGAGCGACTGCATCAGTTCGCCGATCACCTGGTCCAACCGGTCCGGATCGGTTCCGCGCGCCACGACTGATACGCGAAACCCGACTTCCCGCATCTGGGGATAGGAGCCGATATCGACTTCCTTGAAACGGGCCTGCACCAGCGCCAACGGTTCCGCGATCGTTCCTTCCGGCAGATCGACCGCCAGACCGCGCGCCTGCACTTTTTTGCCGCCTTCGAGGTGTACTTTCGCTTCCTCGAACATGGCCTGCATGATGCGCGGCACGCCCGCCATCACGAACACGTTGCCGATCTTGTAACCCGGCGCGGCGCTGACCTCGTTCTTGATCAGCACGGCGCCCTCCGGGAAGGTCGCCATGCGCATGCGCGCTTCGTTCATTTCGGATCTGCCGCGACCCTTCATGTAGGAATTCAGCAGGTCTACGATGGACTGATCGCGGTACATGCCCACACCGAATGCCTCGGCGACGCATTCCGACGTGATGTCGTCATGCGTCGGACCGATCCCGCCGGTCGTGAAAACGTAATCGAATTCGGCGCGGCATTCGTTGACCGTATCGACAATTTTTTCCCGTATATCGGGAATGACACGCGCTTCGCGCATCTGGATGCCGATCTCGTTGAGGCCCGTAGCCAGAAAACTGAGATTTTTATCCTGCGTCCGACCCGACAGAATCTCGTTTCCGATCAGGATCAGACAGGCGGTTACAGTGTCTTTTTCAGCCATATCGTCTTCCAGTTTTGCATCGCCTGTATACCCGAGTCGCAGCGTCGTTGAAAGCGGGCGGCGTCGCGGCTAGGTTGGGAAATGGATTTTCCCGACCCTCTCCTGCGCGGCACGCTGATCAAGCGATACAAGCGTTTCATGGCGGACGTCATGCTCGACAGCGGCGACACCGTAACAGCCCATTGCGCCAATACGGGCGCGATGCTGGGGGTGCAGGACCCGGAGTCCGAAGTCTGGCTTTCGCCCGCGCGCAACCCGGACCGCAAGCTGAAATTCACCTGGGAAATGATCCGCATCGGCGACGGTCTCGTCGGCATCAACACCGCCCACCCAAACAAAATCGTCGCGGAAGCCATCGAAGCGGGAAATATTCCCGAACTGTCCGGATACGAAGACCTGCGGCGGGAAGTAAAATACGGATCAAATTCGAGGATCGACATCATGCTGTCGGCCGACGGAAAACCCGATTGCTACGTCGAGATCAAGAACGTTCACCTGATGCGCGATGCCGGCGTCGCGGAGTTTCCGGACTCCGTATCGACCCGCGCCGCCAAACACCAGGGCGAACTGGCCAACATGGTCGAACAGGGTGCGCGCGCGGTCACGGTCTATCTGTGCCAGCGCGAAGACTGCGACAGCTTCCGCCTTGCCGACGACATCGATCCGGACTACGCCGTGGCGTCCAAAGACGCCAGACAAAGGGGCGTCGAAGCGATCTGCTATGCCTGCGCCCTGACACCTGAGTCCATTACGGTCAGCCGCCGGCTGCAAATAATCCCCTGACACGAGGACACCCCGATGCTGGAGCTTTACCACGCTCACCACTCCACCTGCAGCCAGAAAGTCCGGCTGTGCATGGCCGAAAAAGGCCTCGACTTCACAGGCCACCTGATCGACCTGGCGGCAAAGGAACAGCTCGATCCGGAATACCTGAAGTTAAACCCCAACGGTGTGGTGCCGACCCTGATCCACGATGGCAAAATCATCATGGATTCCAGTGTAATCTGCGAATACTTGGATGAGGTGTTCCCGCAAACCCCGCTGACGCCGTCGGACCCGGCGGAACGCGCCCGTATGCGCAAATGGATGCGCTATATCGAAGAGGTCCCGACCGCGGCGGTCCGTTTCCCGTCCTTCAACATGGCTTTCCTGCCCCGCTTCGTTGGCCTGAACGAAGAACGGTTCCTTGCCGAACAGGCTGACGTGCGCCCGCTGCGGAAAGGATTTTTCCGGCGCATGGGCCCGACCGGCTTTGCGGACGAGGATATCGAGGAATCGTTCGACCAGATTTCAAAAACGGCCGCCCGCATGGACGAAGCCCTGACCGACGGCCCGTGGCTTCTGGGCGAGATGTACACGCTCGCGGATGTCATCGTCGCGCCGCTGATCGACCGGATGGCGGATCTTGGCCTCGCGCATCTGTGGGAGAACGACTGTCCGCGCGTTACCGACTGGTATGCCCGCATCCAGGCCCGGCCCTCGTTCGACATCGCTTTCTACAAGGGGGCCAGGCTGACCGAGTTTCTGGATATTCGCCCCTGGTCGAAACACGCGCACGGATGACGGCCATCGCCGCGCTGGACCCTGACCGCCGACAGGCCGTATAAACGGGGCTCATACGCGAACGGACAGCATGAACGACAGTTTTACAGCCTTTAACGAAACCGATGTCGGCGCGCCCGCCGGCATTGTCCTGCACGGGCCGGACGAGTTCGAGGGAATGCGCAAGGCGGGACGTCTCGCCGCGGAATGCCTCGACATGATTACCGAGCACGTCGTCCCCGGCGTGACGACCGATCGGCTGAACACGATCTGTCACGAATTCACCCTCGATCATGGCGCGGTGCCCGCGCCGCTGGGATATCGCGGGTTCACGAAATCGATTTGCACATCGGTGAACCACGTTGTCTGCCACGGTATCCCGGGCGACAAGGTCCTGCGCGAAGGGGACGTGATCAATATCGACGTCACGCCGATTCTGGACGGATGGCATGGCGATTCATCGCGCATGTATCCGGTCGGAAAAATCGGCGTCAAGGCACAGCGTCTGATCGACGTGACATACGATTCCCTGATGATGGCGATCGATATCGTCAAGCCCGGCACCAGCCTGGGCGATATCGGCCATATCATTCAGTCCTTCGTCGAAAGCGAACGGTTCTCCGTGGTGCGCGATTTCTGTGGCCACGGACTGGGACGGGTGTTTCACACGCCGCCGAGCGTTCTCCACTACGGAAATCCGGGCGAAGGTCTGCGATTGCGCGAAGGCATGTTCTTTACGATCGAGCCGATGGTGAACGCAGGCCGACCGGAAACCAAAATCCTGGCGGACGGGTGGACGGCGGTGACCAAGGACAAGTCTCTGAGCGCGCAGTTCGAGCATTCGCTGGGCGTTACCGCCGACGGCGTTGAAATCTTCACGCTGTCACCCAAGGGATACGACAAGCCGCCCTACAACGCCTGACCGGCGCTTCGAACTCAGAATCCCTGCAGGAACACAACCTCCGGCGACTTGGGCATGTTGCGAAGGCTGACCAGGATAGTGTCACTGTCTTGTCTGCGCACGGTCCATTTGTCGCGAGCGCGCGCGATGAATGCCTCCGTTCCACCCATGGATCCGAAGTGCATCGGGATCACCATCCGCGCCTTGATGTCGCCCAGCACGCGGAACAATTCGTCATGGCTCATCGTCCACATGCCGTCGATGGGCGCAAACGCGATGTCGATCAGGCCGAGCGACGCCAGCTGGTTCTTGGACAGATAGTGGTGCAGATGACTGATATGGACCGCGCACAACCCTACGGCTTCGAACACGAACATCGAATTGCCGTTTCTTAGCGTCCCGTCACCATTCTCCATCAGGTTCGTGGCGACATTGCGGACACGGATATCGCGAAACTTCAGATTGTGCTTCGCGACGCCTCCCTTCGGGTCCCATCCACGCAGGACATGAAGGATGCGTTTGTCAGGAGCGTAGGAAAAATGGGTATCGTGCGAATTGTTCATCGTCACGATATGCGGCACCCGTTCGCCCGGCACGTAGTCGTTGTAATCCGTCAGGATCCGCGCGCCTTCCGGCGTCTCGATCTGAAACGTCGAATGTCCGACGAAGGTAATCCGCAGGTGATGCGCCGGCACCGGCGCCACTGGTTCGCCGGCCGCCGCCCGCATAAAGTACGGGTGCGGCGTGCGCAAAGGGGCCTGTGCCATGCCGGCACAACTGGCAAGGACGGGGGTGACCGCGGTCGCGGCAAAACCCAGTCCCAACAGGGTGCTGGCCAGCAATGCGGTCAGTCTGTTTCGGTATCCCGATATCATCGATCCCCCCGTCTCTTCGCCATCTCACGAATGTTAGCAACGATCTCCGCCGCAAGAAATGCCGCGGCGGCATCAATTCCGGGTGATAAAAATTCCCCCGGAGAGGCACCTGTCACGGGGAAACGGATATGGCGGACAAAAAGAACCGCCCCAATTTTTTCAAACGCCTGATGCGCGGAACGCTGATGGAAAAACTGGGCGTTTTCGGCCCGGCGCTCGCCATACTGATCGCGGGGTTCGCGGTTGCGGGGAATTTCGTAAAGCCGGCGCCGCCCGACAGCCTGACCATCGCCAGCGGCGGCCCGGACGGTGCCTATTACGGCTACGCCCAGAAATTCAGGGCGATCCTGGCGCGGGAAGGCGTGGAACTGGACATCAAGGTGACCTCCGGATCGGTTCAGAATCTCGCCATGCTCCGCGCCGGCGAAGTCGATGCGGCCTTCCTGCAGAGCGGTATCGCGAATCCGATGCCGGACGATGCGCTGATTTCCCTCGGCAGCCTTTACTTCGAGCCGCTCTGGGTATTTCACCGCGCCGGCGCACGGATCGACCTGCTCAGCAATCTGAAAGGAAAGACCGTCGCCATCGGCGGGGTCGGTTCGGGCACCCGCCGCTTCGTCGAACCGCTTCTCGCCCGCAACGGGATCGACAGGACCAATACGAAGATCGTCGACCGGGGCGGCAAACCCGCCGCCGATGCCCTTCGGCGCGGCGAGGTCGATGCCGCCTTTTACATTGCGTCCGCTGAATCGCCGGTGATCCGCGCCCTGGTGCAGGATCCCGCCTTCGAGCTTCTCGATTTCAAGCGGGCGGAGGCCTATACCCGCCACTATCTGTATATGTCGAAAGTCACCCTGCCCCGCGGCATGGTCAGTTTCACCGAGGACGTACCGCGCAAAGACAAGACGCTGGTAGCGGCCGCGGCGACGATGGTGGTCCACGAAAACCTGCATCCTGCTCTGCGAACCCTGCTGCTACGGGCCTCATCGGAAATATTCGAAAGCGGCGGATTTTTCGAAAATCCGGGACAGTTTCCATCGGCCAAATACGTCGACTTTCCGCTGAGCGACAAGGCGCGCCGTTATATCGTCGACGGACCGTCGCTGCTGGACCGCTATCTGCCGTACTGGGTGGCCGACATGATCGTCAGGCTGTCGATCCTGCTGCTGCCGCTGATCACGCTGATGATCCCGCTGATGCGTATCGTACCGCCGCTCTATAAATGGCGCATGCGGTCGCGGATCGTCCGCTGGTACAAGGACATGGTGAAGGTCGAGGAGCAGGTCCGAAACGCGGAAACAGCCGAAGAGAGAGAAGCGGCCTTCGCGCGCCTCGAAGAAGTCGACGAAGAAGTCAGCCAGGTAAAGGTGCCGGTCGGCTATCGCGATATGCATTACACGCTGCGTTTTCATATCGACCTGATGCGCAATATGCTGCATCGCAAGGAAGACGAGGCAACGGATTCCGCGAATGAAGCTCAGCACTGACCGCATCCTGACCACCCATACCGGCAGCCTGCCGCGCAGTCCGCGACTGACCGACCTGCTGCTGAAGCAGGAACAGGGCAAGGACATCGACGAACGCGCCCTTGCGGAAACCGCCGCGGCGGACGTCGCGCGTGTCGTGCGCGGACAACTCGACGCCGGATGCGACGTTATCAACGACGGCGAGCAGCCCAGGGTCGGGTTTCAGACCTACGTACCGCGCCGCATGTCGGGCTTCGGCGGCGAATCCAAACGTCCGCCGGTGCCGGATTTCATCAAATTTCCGCAGTATGCCGATCTGGTCAGGTCCCGCGGCGTGCGCAAAGCAAAGATCGACAGCGCGCCGGAAGCAATAGCGGCCGTGCGTTACGGCGATCTGGCCGACGCCCGCGAGGAAGCGAAGTTCTTCTCGGACGCGCTCGACGCGGCAGGCAACACCGCCACCGAAACATTCATGACGGCCGCCTCGCCCGGCATTATCGCCGTCACCATGCTGAACCGGCATTACGACCGCTACGAAGACTACGTTTACGCGCTCGCCCGCGAAATGAAGACCGAGTACGAATTTATCGTCGGCGAAGGACATTTGCTGCAACTGGACTGCCCGGATCTGGCGATGGAGCGCGGACGCCTGTTTGCAGACAAATCTCTGGCCGAATTCCGGGATGCCGTCGCCCTGCATATCGATGCCATCAACCGGGCGGTTGAGAGCATTCCGCGGGATCGCATCCGCCTGCATTGCTGCTGGGGAAACTGGGATGGCCCGCACGTGGACGACGTCGATCTCGCCGAAATTCTGCCGCTGCTGTACGAGGCCAGGGTCGGCGCGCTGAGCATCCCGCTCGCCAATCCGCGGCATCAACACGAATACGCCGTGATCAAGCGCGTTCCGCCGCCCCACGACATGGCGCTGATCGCCGGTGTGATCGATCCGACGACCAATTTCGTCGAACATCCGCAGGTCGTGGCAAACCGTATCGCCGAGGCCATTGACGCCATCGGTGACCGCGAACGCGTTCTGGCCGGTACCGATTGCGGCTTCGGCACCTTCGCCGGCAGCGACATGGTGGCCGGCGACGTCGTCTGGGTCAAACTTGCCACATTGGCGGAAGGCGCGCGTCTTGCGTCCTCTCGCGCCTGGTGACGACCGGATGTCGTTTACATCCAACGAAAGAGACATGCTGCCATGACACAGCCCATCAGCCGCTACCCTGTTCCCCAGCTTAAAGACCTTCCCGACGACATCCGGGAAAGAATTCTCGCCGTGCAGGAAAAGGCCGGGTTCGTACCCAACGTTTTTCTTACCCTCGCCCACCGGCCGGACGAATTTCGCGCCTTTTTCGCCTATCACGACGCGCTGATGGAGAAAGACAGCGGTCTCACCAAGGCCGATATGGAGATGATCGTCACGGCGACATCCGGCGCGAACGACTGCCTGTATTGCGTCGTGGCCCATGGCGCCATTCTGCGGATCCGCGCGAAGAATTCGCAGATCGCGGATCAGGTGGCGACCAACTACCGGAAAGCCGATATTTCGCCCCGCGAAACGGCCATGCTGGATTTTGCGGTGAAGGTCAGCCTCGACGCCGCCAGGATCGACGATTCGGATTTCGACACCTTGCGCGGCCACGGATTTTCCGACGAGGATATCTGGGACATTGCCGCGATTTCCGCCTTTTTCGCGCTTAGCAACCGCATGGCCAGTTTTACGTCGATACGACCGAACGACGAATTCTACACGATGGGACGTTGATCGCTGTTCACCGATACGTCCAGCGGTTGTTCTCTCAAGCGGTAGACCGCAGAATACACCCATGCCCGCCGCACCAGACAAACCCCACCATCTCGGTCATCGCGAAAGACTCTGCGCCAAAGTGCTAGACCGGGGTGCGGACAGTCTCGCCGATTACGAGCTTCTGGAATATCTGCTGTTCGGCGTCCGCCGCCAGGGCGACACCAAACCGACCGCCAAGGCGCTGATTGATCGGTTCGGCTCAATCGCCGGGGTGCTGTCGGCGTCTCCCGCCGATCTGGCCACAGTCAAAGGCGTCAGCGAAGCGAGCATCGCGATGATTGCTGTCGTTGCCGACCTCGCCCGCCGTGCGGTGCGCGAGGAAGTGGCCGACGGACCGGTGCTGTCATCCTGGACCAGGCTGATAGATTACCTCCGCGTCGCCATGGGCCACGGCAAGACAGAGGAATTCCGGGTGCTGTTCCTCGACAGCAAGAACCGCCTCATTCGCGACGAAGTCCAGGGCCGGGGGACCGTCAACCGTACAGCCGTCTACCCCCGTGAAGTCGTCAAACACGCCCTTGAACTGGGCGCTACGGCCATCATCATGGTTCACAATCACCCGTCCGGCGACCCAACACCGTCCCGCGCCGATGTGGAAATGACGGAGGAAGTCCGCGATGCCGGCGAACTTCTCGGCAT
>Ga0181594_10006576_pt1 | contig 10032 bp, 2 predicted proteins | sample 071ome_18_FD_145603 | JGI IMG/M metagenome (GOLD analysis project Ga0181594, IMG submission 145603) | Coastal salt marsh microbial communities from the Groves Creek Marsh, Skidaway Island, Georgia - 071413BT metaG (spades assembly) | ecosystem: Environmental > Aquatic > Marine > Intertidal zone...
ACAGGCTCACCGCCGATCATCACCCCTCCACTAGGCTCACCGCCGGTCATCACCCCCGCGACAGGCTCACCACCGATCATCACCCCTCCACTAGGCTCACCGCCGGTCATCGCGCCCGCGGTCATCACCCCTCCACCAGGCTCACCGCCTTGAGGGCTGTCCTCATCACACGCGTCACCTACCCCATCCTCGTCTATGTCGAGCTGATCAGGGTTGTAAACAAGGTAGCAGTTATCCACATCATCACCGGAGCTGTCAGCGTCACTGTCGAGGTCAATCGCGTCATAAAGGCCATCTTGATCGCTGTCTCTAGGCTCGGTGAGCGTCTCGGCTCCCTCGCCAACCTCATCTTGATCATCGATCCCGTCCCCATCGCTATCCACGAGGGCGTCGCTGAGCCCATAGAGGCGCTCCCAGCTCCCAAGGAGCCCATCTCCGTCGGCGTCTCTATCACATGGGTCTCCCTCCCCATCCCCGTCGAGGTCACCCTGCCCTGGGTTGATCGTCCGAGGGCAGTTGTCATCTAGATCTCGAACCCCATCCCCATCGTCATCAGGGTCACAGACGTCACCCACTCGGTCACCATCGAAGTCACTTTGGTCTGCGGAGCTGACGGTTGGGCAGTTATCGAGCGCGTTGATCACCCCATCCCCATCGCGATCTGAGTCACAGGGCTCCCCAAGGCCGTCCTGATCATGGTCGATCTGCAGTGGGTTAAAGTGAGCTGGGCAGTTATCTTCGCTGTCTACGACCCCATCTCCGTCCGTGTCGACGTCTGAGGCCACGCCACCCTGCGCGCCACCCTCTGCTCCACCCTGCGCGCCACCCTCTGCTCCACCCTGCGCTCCACCGGTAAGCTCACCCTCAGGGCTTGGGTCACAGCTGTCACCGAGCCCATCTTGATCTTGATCGAGCTGTCGTGGGTTGATCGTGACGGGGCAGTTATCGGCGATGTCTGGCACCCCGTCTCCGTCGTCATCCTCATCACAGAGGTCACCTCGCTGATCGCCATCAAGGTCACTCTGGTCGCTCGGAGCGGTCGTGGGGCAATTATCAAGCGCGTTCAGAACGCCATCCCCATCGCGATCAGAGTCACAGGGCTCCCCGAGGCCATCGCCATCGAGGTCAATTTGAAGGGTGTTGCGCTGATCAGGGCAGTTATCTTGCTCGTCGGGCACCCCATCCCCATCTCGGTCCGGTGGAGGTGGACACGCAGGGCACGGGCCACCACAGTCTACACCAAGCTCCTGGGGGCCCTGCTGGCCATCTTCACAGATCGAGACAGCGCACACGCCCCCAACACAGCGCAGGCTCTCACAGTCTGTGTCGCTCCTACAGTCCTGGTTGAGCGAGCACGCGACACAGCTCCCTCCACAGTCCTGATCGCTCTCATCCCCATTTAGTAGCCCGTCATTACACGTCGCCACCGCGCACCGGCCGGCGACACAGCGCCCACTTGAGCAATCTGCTCCAAGCTGGCAAAGGTCACCGGCGACACATGGCGTACAGCTACCGCCACAGTCCACGTCACCCTCTTGGGCGTTCTGTACCCCATCATCACAGCTCGGAGCTTGGCATTCACCACCCTGACAGACCCCGCTCTGGCAATCTGAGCTCACCCCACAGCTCGCGAGGTCCAGACACGGAGCGCAGCTCCCGCCACAATCCACATCACTCTCGTCACCGTTACCCACCTCATCATCACAGCGCGCGACCGCGCACCGCCCCTCTCCTGAGTCGCTCAAGGCACAGATCAAGCTCTGACAGTCTGCGCTCACCGTACATCGAGCGCCCGAGGCGCAAGGCGCACATGGCCCGCCACAGTCCACATCAACCTCACCTGGGCTGAGCGCCCTGTCTGTACAAGACGCGACCTGGCAGAGTCGCTCAACACAGAGGCGACTCTCGCAGTCATTGTTAATCTCACAGCTCGCGAGCGCAGGACAGGCAGGGCAGCTCCCTCCACAGTCTACATCACTCTCATCTCCATTCTGGCGCTGATCTGTACAGCTCGGCGCTTGGCACGCTCCACTCACACAGCGCTCGCTGAGGCAGTCACGGTCGAGCGTACACACACCACCGGTCGCGCATCCTTGACAGCTCGGCCCTCCGCAGTCGACCCCCGTCTCAAGACCGTTGAGCCTCCCATCTTGACAGGTCGGAGACACACAGCTCCCCGCTACGCAAGACAGGCTCTCGCAGTCCTCATCAACCTCACACCCGAAGCCCACTTGACAGGCGTCACAGCTCCCCCCCCCGCAGTCGACCCCAGACTCGCTCCCATTCAAGACCCCATCGAGGCAGGTAGGTGTGACACAGCTCACGCCGTTACAGATCGAGCTCAGGCAGTCTTGGTCACGGTCACAGCCCGCGCCATGCTCACAGCGACCACAGCTCACGCCACCACAGTCGACGTCCGTCTCATCTCCATTCTGAAGCTGATCTGAGCAGGTAGGCGCTTGGCATACCCGACCAAAGCAAGACAAAGACGCGCAGTCTGAGCCGGTGAGGCACGCCTCTCCTGCGACACAGCCCTCACACGAGCCTCCACAGTCTATGTCCGTCTCCTCCCCATTCTGAACTTGATCATCACAGCGGGCGTGCGGGGGCGCACAGCTACCACTTAAGCAGCGCTGAGAGAGGCAGTCGCTCGCGCTTATGCAAGAGGAGCCCTCTACGCACGCTACGCACCCTGGGCCACAGTCGACGTCCACCTCAGCGCCGTTCTGTACACCATCCGTGCAGGTCGGAGCAGCGCACTGCCCTCCGCTACAGACCCCACTCAAGCAACCCGAGGCTTGAGTACAGCTCGAGCCGGTTGGGCATGGGCTACAGCTCCCTCCACAGTCCACCCCAAGCTCATCTCCATTGGTCACCCCATCGACACAGGAGGGCGTGACACACGTCCCTTCGCTACACGCTCCGCTCTGACAGTCCGCGCCCCCTTGGCAGTAGCCTCCCTCCGAACAAGGCGAACAGGAGCCACCACAGTCGACGTCACTCTCATCACCGTTCTTGACCTCATCGCTACAGCTCGCGACCTGACAGAGGCCCGAGCTACAGACCAGGCTCTGGCAGTCTACCCCCACCTGACACGGCTCACCCGCCCCACAGGCCGCGCAGCTCGCGCCACCGCAGTCCACCCCCGTCTCGCTCCCACCCTGAACCCCATCGGTGCAGCTGGACGCCTGGCAGACCTGAGCTTGGCAGGCCCCACCCTCGCAGTCGGAGGTGACAAGACAGCGCTGTAGGGTCTGACATGGGCCACAGCTCGGCCCTCCACAGTCGACGTCCGTCTCTTGACCATTTCTCACCTGATCGTCACAGGCCGGGGCCGCGCAGAGGCCCGCACGACAAGCGCGAGAGACGCAGTCTGTGCTCACTACACAGGACTCACCAACGACACAGGCGCTACAGACCCCACCCCCACAATCTACGCTCGTCTCTTGGCCGTTACGGACCCCATCATCACAGCGTGGAGGGCTACAGGTCCCGCCCGCGCTACAGACCCCGCTACTACAGTCGCTGTTACTCAAACAGCTCGCGTTGTTAGGACAGCTCGGACAGCTCGGCCCCCCACAGTCTGTGCTCGACTCTTGGCCATTTGTGATGCTATCTGAGCAGGTTGGGCTCGCGCACCGCCCGCCACTGCAGACCCCACTCTGACAATGATAGGGAGCTGAGCAGACCCCACCATCTGCGCAGGGAGCGCAGCTCGTCCCACCGCAGTCGACGTCACTCTCAGCCCCATTTTGCACCCCGTCTTCACAAGATGTCGGGACACACTGACCTTGACTACAGACGAAGCTCTCACAGTCACGCGACCCGCTCTCACAAGAGCCTCCATCATCACAGCGAGGGCAGCCCCCACCACCACAGTCGACGTCCGTCTCTGTAGCGTTCTGGACAAGGTCTGTGCATGAGGGGGCCTCGCAGGTCCCCTCGACACAAGAGAGGCTCTCACAGTCGCTACGCTCACCACAGCGCTCGCCCACCGCGCATGGGGCACATGGGCCACCACAGTCGACGTCGCTCTCTAGCCCGTTCTGTACCCCATCATCACAGCGTGGCTCGGGAGCTAAGCAGGTCCCAGATGAGCAACGGGCGCTCTCGCAGTCGCTGTTGAGGACACAGCTTGACCCCACGCCACACGGCCCACAGCTCCCTCCACAGTCTACATCCACCTCATCGCCGTCTAACGTCCCATTATCACAGGCAGGCGCTGGCCCGTCAGCGCTCAGCGGGTCCGTCTCAAAGATGAGGACCTCCGCTCCATCTCGGACCCCATCCGTGTCGCTGTCAGCGAGCTGTGGGTCTGTGCCGATCGTCACCTCATATGAGTCTGGGAGCCCGTCTTGGTCTTGATCTGGGTCACTCCATACACAGAGCTTAGGGATCGAGCTTTGGTACTCATGAGCGATCGCCATCACATGCCCGTACGGGTCAGGGCTCGCGGTCACCCCCGTGTACGTCCTTGGGACACCCGCGAGGTACGACCTCAGGTCTTGGCTGTTAAAGTTAAAGTCAATCGTGTCATAGCGCATCAGGGTAAGCGCGTCGCTTCGCCCAAAGAGGGCGCTTCGCCTCAAGTGACGCGTGAGGATGTAGAGGTGGTCATCTCCCTCAATCGTGTATGCGTCATAGGAGCCCCCAAGCTCGTTTACGCCACCTGAGATAAAGGTCGTCCAAGAACCTGAGTACTCCTCTGTGATCAGGAGGCCTGGGTCGCTGTCCGCGCCGGGGTTGTTGATCACAGGGGTGTGGGTGATCCAAGGGAGCCCGTCGAAGCGAGCGTGGACACGCAGGCGCTCCCCCATCGGCCCATAGGTCCCCTCAAAGCTCTGTACGCTCCATGTGGAGCCGCTCTCGAGGCGTTGAGCGAGCAAGACGGTCGCGCCGTTGCTCCCTCGCGCGCCTACCCAAAACGCCCCACCATTGTAGGTCAACCCGACCCCAAACGAGTCGCCCGTCTCGGCTCCTGAGCTGATCGCGACGTCTCCTGACCAGAGCCCTGTTGGAGCCTTGTGGTCGAGGCGGGCGACCCCCTCGGAGATCGAGGCGACATACAGCGCCTCTTGGCCCGCCGGCCCCATCCACTTAATGTCACAGCTCGTCACGTCACCAGACAAGACCCGCTCAAGGCTCCACGTTCCGGTCGCCCCCACCGCCTCACTGGTTCGCGTCGCGACCCACAGGCCAGGTTGCGCGCCGAGCTGATCTACGAAACACAGCGCAGGTCCATCAGGGGTCATGGTGATGCGGGTCTCCTCTACCCCCCCTACGGGCCCCTGAGCGATGAGCTCATGAGAGGTGGTCAGCGCGCCGGTCGCGCTCGTCAGGTCCGTCACTTGGCTGTAGCCAACCGCTCCGGACAAGGTGACATAGCTCATGTGTGTGACACGCTGAGCGTCGACGACAGAGTCCACCCCTCTACGCTCAGGTGCGTCCACACAGCGCTCTTGAAAGGTGAGCGGTGTAAGCTGAGCGTACACAGGGCATACACTTAGGATCGTCAAGCTCATATAAATGAGTAACCGAGCGACGTTAAGCCCTCGGGGGGCGCTGTGCTGAATCATAATGGGAGAGCTCCGAGTTTGGGATATCAGCGTGTTTAAGCGGTCTAAGCTTAGAACAACTCACTAGATAAGCTATACGCTTCAAGCGCTTGAGCTGTCTACATTACCTCTCTTCGGATCGCCCTTGTCAAAAGTTATGCGACCCTCGCTCAAAGCGACACGATCATTTCGTTCGGGGGACGCTTGAGATGCGCGTCTTTGTCGAGTATCGTAAACGAGTGATATGCACGACACACAGGATACATCTATGACGCGCCTCTCTGTGGCCCGATTGAGCCCCGCTCAATGGGTCTACCTGTTCGTCTGCTCGATTTTTTTAGCGACGCTCCTGTCAAGCGCCCCGCTGTGGGCGGCGGACCCGCTCTCTAAGGTGCACGCGCACCTCGACACCTCAGATAAGTGTGGTGAGTGCCACGGGGATGACATCAACGTCGCCGAGCCCGCGAAGTGCAGGAGCTGTCACAAGGAGATCGACCGTAGGATCAAGAGCGCTAAAGGCTACCACGGTAGGATCCCAGGGGACGTAAACTGCAACCTCTGCCATAAAGAGCACAAGGGTCGGCGTTACCAGATCGTGCAGATGAACGTCCGCGCCTTTGATCACATGCAGACAGGCTGGCCACTCTCGGGTAAACACGCCCAAACCGAGTGTCGACAGTGTCACACCAACAAGCGCAAGAGTGGCCGTGACAGCTACCTCGACACCTCACCAGAGTGTCGCCAATGTCATGGCCAGTTTCATGGGAAGGGGATCAAGGCGAACCTCAATAACTGTCAAGACTGTCACAACGCCTTTGGGTGGAAGACCCTCAACGCCAAGATCAAGTTTGATCATCAAAAAGACGCCCGCTACCCGCTCGTAGGCCAGCATAAAACGAACGTGAAGTGCCTTGAATGTCACACCGAGCGCAACGCCCAAGGTAAGCTTAAGAGCTTCGGCCCGATCGTCGTGCGTGGCTGTGAGTCGTGTCACAAGGACCCTCACCCGCGAGGGGTCTTCAATGGCATCGCTTGCGCTGAATGTCACGTCCCTCAGGGCTTTAAACGGACCAGCTCCTTCAACCACAACAGCACGCGCTGGCCACTTAAAGGGAAACACCGCCGTCAAGGCTGCCTTGAGTGTCACTCATGGGATCAGTGGCTCCCTCCCTCAAGTGACTGCGTAGGCTGTCACGAGGACGTCCACAAGGGTCAGTTCAAGTCGCGCACCTGCGGGAGCTGTCACCAAGAGACTGACTTCAAGGACCTCAAGTTTGACCACAACACGCAGAGCCGCTTCCCACTCAAGGGCCTCCACACCAAGGTAGAGTGTGTCAAGTGTCACAACGCAGGTCGCTTTAAGCCACTCGACATGCGCTGTGTCGCGTGCCACTCCTCAGATAACCCTCACGGGGACACCTTCAAGGGCGAGGCCTGCTCTAAGTGCCACTCTCCCGCGGGCTGGAAGAAGACCCACTTCGATCACTCGATCACCGGCTTTGCGCTGGATGGACGACATGAGGAGCAGCCCTGCTATCGCTGTCACCCGAACGGCACAGAGCTCCAAGATGACACGAAACCAGAGTGCTCGTTCTGTCACACCCAGCGGATCCACAAGGGGCAGTTTGAAGGGACAGACTGTAGCGAGTGCCACAAGAACGCGGTCCGCTGGACGATCCCCTTCTTTGACCACAGTCGCAGTCGCTTCTCCCTCACGGGTCAGCATCAGCTCTTAAGCTGTGAGGCGTGCCACAAGCAAGGGCACTTTAAGCCCATCGACACGAGCTGTGGTAACTGCCACCAGAACTTCCACGAGGGTCAGATCAACCTCCCCTGTGATGACTGCCACATCACCGACACTTGGTCGAGGGTGGCCTTTGACCACCAAACGCAGAGCGCCTACCCACTCGAGCAAAAACATCAAGGTCTAGAGTGTAAAAAGTGCCACATCCAAAATATATACAAGCCGATCGACCAGAGCTGTGAGAGCTGTCACTTAGACATCCACAATGGGAGCAAGGGGAGCGACTGTGAGCAGTGCCACTCCTTGGCGGGCTGGGAGCTTAACCAGCAGATTAATCATGACTTTGGAGCCTTTAGGATCGGTGGAGCGCATGACCTGCTCCCCTGCGAGCGCTGTCATGGCCCCGACCGCACAAAGACCTTAGCCGGGACTGGCCCAGAGTGCGCGAGCTGTCACCGTGACCCTCACTTTGGGAGCTTTGGCCCCATGTGCCAGGACTGCCACACCCAAGACGCCTTCTTACCCAGCACCTTCCTTCACAACCAGACAGGCTTCAGGCTGTCTGGCGCGCACCGCTTCGTCGCCTGTCGCTCCTGCCACCCCGGTCGTGTCTTTGGTGGCACACCCCGAGACTGTCAGTTCTGTCACATGGATGACTTCCAAAAGACAAGCGCGACCGCCTGTGATCACCCCGCGCTCTGCCCAGACGCGATCGACAACTGCCAAGACTGCCACACCTCCACACAATTCCTACGTGCTCGGCCAGGCTCCACGTGCGGTGAGTGTCAGGCAGGAGGGATCAGGCCATGAGTCGCCTAGCGCCCATGACGGGGCTCATCGCGTTCACCTTGCTCTCCGCTCAGCTCGTGACCGCTCAGCCTAGCGGGTTCACCCCTAATGGGGCGACCCCCAACGGCCTTCAACCCCAAGCCCCAGTCGCCTCAAGGGCGACCAAGAGCGCGGAGCGCGGAGCGACTCAGGGCGCGACGGCAGATGGTCAGCTCTCCTTTAGGAGCTACTACTCACTCGACGACAGCGAGACCTATCCACGCGACCCTTTCTCGATCTCGTTCCTCGAGACCGACCTACACGCTCGTCGGCTCACCGATGGGGGGCTGTCACTAGACCTAGACGCGACCTTTATCCTCGACCTAGATGAGGCGAATGAGCGACGCTTTGGGGAGACAGAGCGCCTCGATCAGGTCCGACAGCTCTCGATCTCTCACCCGCTCGGGTCATGGACGCTGTCACTTGGGAGGCGCCTGCTCAGCTATGCAGGGAACGCCTGGGTAGATGGGCTTGAGGCGCGGCTCGCTCTAGACAGCCGACGCTTCTTTGTTGGCGTATATGGGGGGCTCAGCCCCGACCGTTTTGACCGTAGCGTCTCCATTGAAGACCAAGCGACGGGCGCCTACCTAGAGCTGATCCGCAAAGGGTTAGAGCTCTCAGCGGCGTATAACGTGATCCTCAAGAAGGGGACCTTAAACCGACATTTTGTATTCCAGCGCGCTCACTTAAAGCTCCTAGATGAGCTCTACTATTCACATTATCTGATCTTAGATCTCATCAATGGTCTAGAGCTCACAACGGGGCTAGTCACGCTAGACTTTAGCCCAACCCGCGCGCTCAACTTCGCGCTCAACCTAAGCCAATACTCGCTTGAGCGCTATCGAGACCAGACCATCTACCGGAACATTATTGAGCCTAACCAAGCGCTGATCTTAGGGAACGAGGTCATCGACCTCGTCTACCGTCGCGCTCGGCTCTCCGCCTCTCTCCGCGTCAACCGCTCGCTCTACCACTACCAGATGCTTGAGTATAAGTGGCGCGCTCAGGACGGTCGAGAGGCCCTGCTCTACACCATTGGAGCGCGAGAAGAGGACCTGCTCAACACGGGCGTCGAGCTCGACGCGCAAGCCCAGCTGATGGACGGCTTTCGAGCGGACACCCTTGTCCTCTCTCTCACCGCGAGGCGTGACCTTGGCCAATATTTGAGCGTGGACGCTCGAGCGGTACACTTCACAGGACGCACACTCGACCTCAACACAGACCGCCTCAGGATTTTTGATGAAGCGCAAGAGATCTACCTCGTGGGGGGCTCGCTGATGTGGCGACCCAGCAAGAGCCATCACATCATCGCCTCCTATGATGGAGTCTACGAGCTAGAGGTCGCCGACTTAAAGAGCGATGAGCCTCTGATGATCCACACTGGTATGCTGAGGTATCGCTACCTCTATTGAGCACCCTTGACCCTCGCTTTATGGAGCGTTAACGTTCACACGCTACGCCCTAATGACCGCTGATGACTCACTCGATTTGTCATCTGATTTCTCTGCTCCCAAAAGGACCATGATTAAGGAGGCCCATCTTGAGTGATGGTTCGGATCAGCCCAAATCAAGCGCACAGAGCGCTAACCCCTTCGCTAACCCGCTCTCCTCTCCATCTGGGCAGGCCGCCAACCCCTTTGGCGCCTCACAGCCCGCGGGCGCCCCTGTACCGCAAGCCTCGGTGAACCCCTTCGCTTCGCCTGCTAGCCCTGCGGCGCCCGTAGTCCCTGCGGCCTCGGTGAACCCCTTCGCGGCCCCTGCTAGCCCTGCGACCCCTGCTGGCCCTGAGACCCCTGCGAGCCCTGCGGCCTCGGTGAACCCCTTTGCGGCGCCTGCTGGCCCTGTGGCGCCTGCTAGCCCTGCGGCCTCGGTGAACCCCTTCGCGGCGCCAGCTAGCCCTGTGAC
>Ga0181594_10006581_pt1 | contig 10028 bp, 10 predicted proteins | sample 071ome_18_FD_145603 | JGI IMG/M metagenome (GOLD analysis project Ga0181594, IMG submission 145603) | Coastal salt marsh microbial communities from the Groves Creek Marsh, Skidaway Island, Georgia - 071413BT metaG (spades assembly) | ecosystem: Environmental > Aquatic > Marine > Intertidal zone...
CGACGGGTGCGTTCCTGACGGCCGGGGACGGCTACCACGGGGTGGTGCTCGAACCGGTCGACATCGCTGGACTCGACGTGTACGACGGCACGCAGGTCGTCGCCGAGCAGCTCGAACGGCTCATCGCCGTCGACGCGACCCAGTGGCACGTCTTCGTCCCGAACTGGCTGGCGGACCGCGAACCGGACCACCCTGTGGTGGCGAGCTGGCGCGCGGGGGAGGACTGGCGCGCGCTCGCGAAGCAGGCGTGGCGATCGAGCCAGGAGCGTGGCGCATGAGGGTCGCGATCGTCAGCCCGTACGCGCTCGACGTCGCGGGCGGGGTCCAGGGGCATGTGCGTGCGCTCGCGACGGCGCTGCGCCGGGCCGGCGACGAGGTGCTCGTCCTCGGCCCTTCGCTCGATGGTCGGGTCGTCGCCGACGCGACCGACGGCGACCGTCCGATGCGTGTCGTCGGCCGGACGAGGAGCGTCCCCGCGAACGGATCCCGAGCGCCGATCGCGCTCGGGCCGGCGGACGCCGGACGGCTGCGACACCTGCTGCGTCGCGCACGACCCGACGTCGTCCACGTGCATGAGCCGCTCGTACCCGTGCTCGGACCGGTCGCGCTGCTGGCCGAGGTCGGCGCACGGGTCGCGACGTTCCACGCCTCGGCGGATCGTGGCGCACTGCCACGCCTCTACCGCGCCGCGCGGATGCCGGCACGCCGTGTCGTCGCGCATGCGCACGTGCTGACCGCGGTCAGCCCTGCCGCGGCGGCGTTCCACGCCCGCATGCTCGGGCTCGATGCTGCCGACCTGACGGTCGTCCCGAACGGCGTCGACGTCGCACGATTCGCGGGAGCGCGCGCGGACGCGAGCCGTCAGGGGCATGACGGGGACGCGCGCCGGCTGGTCTTCCTCGGCCGTCTCGAGCCCCGCAAGGGGGCTGACGTCGCCCTCCGCGCCTTCCTGCGCCTCGCACCGACGCGGCCGGACCTGCAGCTCCGTGTGCTCGGGGACGGACCGTCGCGTCCGGTGCTCGAGCGGCTCCGTGCTGCAGCACCGCCCGACGTCGCCGCGCGCGTCGAGCTCGCCGGACGGGTGACACCCGCGGAGCTCCCGGCCCTGCTCTCGGAGGCGGACGTCGCGGTCCTGCCCGCGAGGGGCGGCGAGTCGTTCGGCATCGTCCTGCTCGAGGCGATGGCGGCCGGGCTGGCCGTCGTCGCGACGGACATCTCCGGCTACCGCGACGTGGCACGCGACGGACGCGAGGCGGTGCTCGCCGCGCCGGATGACGAGGTCTCGCTCGCCGGGGCGATCGCACGTGTCCTCGACGACGCTGGTCTGCGGTCCAGCATCAGGGCCGCGGGGGCGGAGCGGGCCGCGACGCACGACTGGTCCGCGGTCGCCGGGCGGATGCGCGGCGTCTACGAGGCCGCCGTCGCTCGCGCCTCGACCCGAGCGGGCTGACCGGTCCGTCCGGCCGGTCGGACATGCTCGCCGGGCCGTACGCTGCCGCGACCGGAACGACCGGCAGGGCAGGGGTCCCCGTGCAGCACTCCATCTCCCGCACGCGCCAGCGGCGCCGTGCCGTGCTCGCGTCGGCGGCGCTCGCACTGGTCCTCGCGGCCTGCGGCGGGACCTCCGACGCGCCGGTCACACCGGCGCCGTCCGACGGGGCAAGCACGCCGGGCGGTACGACCGACGGCGATGCCGCGGTCACCGTGGACGACCGCCCGCGGTCGCCGTTCACCGGCCTCCCGGTCGACCCCGAGGTGCTCACGCGTCCGCTGCTCGCGGTGAAGGTCGAGAACTCGGAGAACGCGCGCCCGCAGTCCGGGCTCGAGGCGGCCGACATCGTCTTCGAGGAGCTCGTCGAGGGCGGCATCACGCGCTTCATGGCGCTCTACCACTCGGCGCTCCCCGCCGAGGTCGGTCCGGTCCGCTCGGCGCGGCCGGTCGACGCCGACCTGCTGTCGGGCTTCGGGCCGTCGGGCTTCGCCTACTCGGGCTCACGTGCCGAGGTGCAGGAGCTGCTCGCGGCGACGCCCGCGGTCCGCGTCGTCGAGGGCGTCGACGGGTTCTCCCGCGACGACGTCCGCCGCGCTCCGCACAACCTCTACGTCCACGCGGGGGAGGTGCTCGACGTCGTCACGGCGCGTGGTGCGCGTCCGCTCGTCGACATCGGCTGGACGTTCAGCGACGACGTGCCCGACGGTGCGCTGTCCTGCCCTGCGAGCGCGACGTCCTGCGCCGACCCGGGTGCGTCGGTCGTCGTGGAGATGTCGGCGGCGTTCCGGTCCGGCTGGACCTACGACGCGTCGGCCGGGGTCTACCGGCGTGACCAGAACGGGCGCGCCTTCGCCACTGCCGGCCCGGGCGAGATCGGGGCGGCGAACGTCGTCGTGCTCGCGACCCGTCACTACGTCGGCGCGAGCGGCTACGACGAGACCGACGCGACGACCACCGGCGCGCCGGCGCTCGTGCTGCGTGACGGCCGCCGCTACGAGGCGCGGTGGGAGAAGCCGACGGCGTCCGACCTCCTGCGCGTCCTGACCCCCGACGGCGAACCGTTCCCGCTCGCACCGGGTCCCACGTGGGTCCACCTGCCCGCGAGCGACCGCATGCCCGAGATCGGCTGATCCTCCTCGCCGGTCCCAGCAGTACGCTCCAGGCTCTGCCAGCGGCGCGCCCACGCCGCTCCTGAGGCCCTCGGAGGTCGCGGATGTCCGCAGCATCGAACGGTCACGGACCGGTCACCGGCAGCCAGCGCGTCAAGCGCGGTCTCGCCGACATGCTCAAGGGTGGCGTCATCATGGACGTCATCGACCCCGAGCAGGCTCGCATCGCGGAGGAGGCGGGCGCGGTCGCTGTCATGGCGCTCGAGCGCGTGCCCGCCGACATCCGTCGGGACGGCGGCGTCGCACGCATGAGCGACCCCGAGATGATCGAGTCGATCATCGAGGCGGTCTCGATCCCCGTCATGGCGAAGGCCCGCATCGGGCACATGGTCGAGGCGCAGGTGCTGCAGCACCTCGGCGTGGACTACATCGACGAGTCCGAGGTGCTCACGCCCGCCGACGAGGCGAACCACATCGACAAGCAGCCGTTCACGGTCCCGTTCGTGTGCGGGGCGACGAACCTCGGCGAGGCCCTGCGTCGGATCTCCGAGGGCGCGGCGATGATCCGCTCGAAGGGCGAGGCTGGGACGGGCAACGTCGTCGAGGCGACGCGCCACATGCGCGCCATCACCTCGGGGATCCGCCGGCTCACGCAGCTCGATGCGGCGGAGCTCCACACGGCCGCGAAGGAGCTCGCCGCTCCCTACGACCTCGTCGCCGAGGTCGCGGAGCTCGGCCGGCTGCCCGTCGTCCTGTTCACCGCCGGGGGGATCGCGACACCCGCGGACGCCGCGATGATGATGCAGCTCGGAGCGGACGGTGTGTTCGTCGGCTCGGGCATCTTCAAGTCCGGCGACCCGGTCAAGCGTGGCCGTGCGATCGTCGAGGCCACGACGCACTTCGAGGACCCTGAGGTCGTCGCGCGCGTCTCGCGTGCACTCGGTGAGGCGATGGTCGGCATCGAGATCGCCACCATCCCGCCGGAGCAGCGTTACGCCGGCCGAGGCTGGTGACGAGGCTCCCGGGGGAGCGGCTCGACCGGCGCCCGGGAGCGGCCGCCGACGTCGCTGATGACGTGCCGCTCGTCGGGGTACTGGCGCTGCAGGGTGACGTGCTGGAGCACACACGGGCGCTCATGGCGGTGGGGCTTCGACCCGTCCCGGTCCGCACACCCGCGCAGCTCGATGCCGTCGCCGGCATCGTCCTGCCCGGCGGCGAGTCGACGGCCATCTCCCGCGCGCTCGCGCGCTCCGGACTCGACGCACCGCTCGCGGTCCGGCTCCGGGAGGGCATGCCGGTGCTCGGGACATGCGCGGGACTGATCCTCCTGTCGGACGAGCTCACCGGTGAGGACGACGCGCTGCCGCGTCCTGGCGGGCTCGCCGTACGGACACGACGCAACGCCTACGGACCGCAGACCGCCTCGTTCGACGTCCGCTTCGACGTCGCTGGTGTGGAGGGCGGTCCGATGGAGGCCTCCTTCATCCGCGCGCCGCGCATCGAGGCGGTCCTCGATCCGTCCGTCGAGGTGCTCGCGAGCGTCGAGGGCGCCCCGGTCGCGGTCCGGCAGGGTCCGATCATCGCGATGACGTTCCACCCGGAGGTGGCGGGGGACCACCGTCTCCACGCGATGCTCGGCGACCTCGTCCGGGCAGGGGCCGGTCGGTAGCATCCGGCCGCTCCGCGCACCGACGTCGCGCGGACGGACGGAGGGCACGATGGCGGGCCACAGCAAGTGGGCCAACATCAAGCATCGCAAGGCCGCGCAGGACAAGAAGCGTGGCAAGCAGTTCGCGAAGCTGATCCGAGCGATCGAGTCCGCGGCGCGTGAGGCCGGAGCGTCCGACCCGTCCGCTTCGCCGTCGCTCGCGCTCGCCGTGCAGAAGGCGCGCGACGCCGATGTCCCCAAGGACAACATCGAGCGCGCCTGCCGGCGCGGTGCCGGCGAGGACGACGGGGGAGCGCGCTACGAGGCGGCGACGTACGAGGGCTATGCGCCGGGCGGTGTCGCGGTGCTCGTCGACGTGCTGACCGACAACCGCAACCGCGCCGCGTCCGACGTCCGGAGCCTCTTCACGCGTGCCGGTGGGAGCCTCGCCGAGCCGGGTGCGGTGTCGTTCCTCTTCATGCGTCGGGGCCAGGTGGTCCTCGATGGGGCACCCGACGAGGACGACGTGCTCGCTGCGGGACTCGACGCGGGACTCGAGGACGTCGAGGGCGGCGACGGCACCACGATCGCGTGGTGCGAGCCCTCCGCGGTGGCCGGACTCCGTGCAGCGCTCGAGTCGGCCGGCCTGGCCGTCATCGGTGCCGAGTCGACGATGGTCCCGACCGTCAGCGTGCGCATCGAGGACGCCGTGGAGGCGGGCAGGGTGCTCCGACTGCTCGACGCGCTCGAGGACAACGACGACGTCCAGGAGGTGTACGCGAACCTCGACATCGACGAAGGCGTCCTGGCCGACGTCGAGCTCTGACACCCCGGCGTCCGAGCGGCGGGGGTGCGCTCCGGCTCCGCGCACCATGGCGCTGCTACGGTGACGAACACCTGTTCGGACGGGGTCGAGCCATGACGAACGCCACCGAGGCGTCCCACCCGTCGGCCACGTCGGGCCGTCCCGTCGTCGTCGGCGTGGACCCGGGGCTGACCCGCTGCGGCGTCGGTGTCGTCGGCGGGCCGGTGTCGCGCCCGACGCTCGTGCACGCCGAGTGCATCACGACGTCGGCGGACCTGCCGCTCGAGGAGCGTCTCCTCGCGCTGCACCGACGGCTCCGCGCGATCCTGTCGGAGGTGACCCCGACGGCGGTCGCCGTCGAGCGCGTCCTGTTCAGTGGCAACGTCCGGACCGCCATGCCGACCGGTCAGGCCGCCGGGGTGGCGCTGCTCGCTGCGGCCGAGATCGGTGTCCCGGTGACCGCCTACAGCCCGAACGAGATCAAGCAGACCGTGACCGGGGACGGTGCCGCGGACAAGCAGGCGGTCGCACGGCTCGTCGCGGTCCAGCTCGGGCTCGACGCCCCGCCGCGTCCCGTCGACGTGACCGATGCGCTCGCTGTCGCGATCACGCACCTCGCACACTCGCGCGGTCCGACGTCCGGTCGCATCGCCACCCCTGCGAGGGCGACCCTCGCGGCCGCGCAGCACGATGCCGCGAGGGTCGGCCGCGGGGGCTGGGAGGCCGTCGTCGCCGCGCGTGCCGCCCGGCCCACGCGGGGGACGCTCGACCGTGGTGACGCGGCGTGATCGCCTTCGTCCGAGGCCGGGTGGTCGAGCGTTCCGACGCGAGCGTCGTCGTCGACGTGCAGGGGCTCGGGCACCGCGTCCATGTCCCTGGCGGGATGGTCGTGCCCGCACCTGGGCGTGAGGTGACGCTGCACACGTCGCTCCAGGTCCGCGAGGACTCGATGACGCTCTACGGGTTCGCCGACCGTGACGCGCTCCGTCTGTTCGAGCTGCTGCTGACGTCATCCGGCGTCGGGCCGAGGCTCGCGCTCGCCGCCCTCACGGCCCTGCGTCCCGTGGCGCTTGAGACGGCCATCGCCGAGGGCGACGTCGCCGTGCTCACGAGCGTCCCGGGCATCGGGAAGAAGGTCGCTGAACGCATCGTCCTCGAGCTGCGGGACCGGGTGGGCGCTGAGCGGACCGCCCCCGTGGGCAGTGCAGCCGCCGGTGACGACGACGTCCTCGCGACCGTGCGCGAGGCGCTGTCCGGATTCGGCTTCTCCGCCGTCGAGGTCCGTGACGCGCTCGCGCGCCTCGACCTCATCGACGGCGAGGACGGCGGCTCGCTGCTCCGGCGTGCGCTGCGCGAGCTCGGCGGCGCCAGGGACGGTGTCGCATGAGCGGGGATCGGTTGGTCGCGCCCGGTGGTGCCGACGACGAGGCGACCTTCGAGGTGACGCTGCGGCCCCAGCGGCTCGACGACTTCGTCGGTCAGGAACGCATCCGACGCCAGCTCCGCCTCGTCCTCGGCGGCGCGCAGCGGCGCGGCCAGGCCGCTGACCACGTGCTGCTCTCGGGGCCGCCGGGGCTCGGGAAGACGACGCTCGCCGCGATCGTCGCCGGCGAGCTCGGCGCGCAGCTGCGTGCGACGTCCGGTCCGGCGATCGAGCGCCCCGGCGATCTCGCCGCGATCCTCAGCGGCCTCGAACCCGGCGACGTCCTGTTCGTCGACGAGGTGCACCGTCTTCCGCGCACCGTCGAGGAGGTCCTCTACCCGGCGATGGAGGACTTCCAGATCGACGTGATCGTCGGGAAGGGGCCGGGGGCCCGCTCGATCCGTCTCGAGCTGCCGCGGTTCACGCTCGTCGGTGCGACGACGCGTGCCGGCCTCGTCGCTGCGCCGCTGCGTGACCGCTTCGGGTTCACCGCACAGCTCGAGCACTACGAGCCCGCCGAGCTCGGTGCAATCGTTCGCCGCAGCGCCGGCATCCTCGAGGTCCGTCTCGACGATGCGGCGGCTGACGAGATCGCCGGGCGCTCGCGCGGGACGCCCCGCATCGCGAACCGTCTGCTCCGTCGGGTGCGCGACTTCGCCGAGGTCGAGGCGGAGGGGCGCATCGACCGTGAGGTGGCGCGCGCTGCGCTCGTCGTCTTCGAGGTCGACGAGCTCGGCCTCGACCGGCTCGACCGCCGACTCCTCGAGGCGGTCATCGACGGGTTCGACGGGGGACCGGTCGGGGTCGGCACGTTGGCGACCGTGCTCAGCGAGGAGGCGGCGACCCTCGAGGACGCTGTCGAGCCGTTCCTCCTCCGGTCCGGACTCCTCCAACGCACCCCGCGCGGACGCACCGCGACCGCGGCCGCCTATCGGCACCTCGGGCGCGCCGTCCCCTCGTCCCGCGACGGTGGGGCGCTGCCCGGCCTGTTCGACGAGCCCGGGTCCGACATCTCCGCCTGACGCCCCGGAGAGCCGCGCCCGCAGGGCCTACGGCGGTAGGCTCCCTGCGTTTCCCGACGTCCTTACGCCATCTGACCCATGACGACGCGTGCCATCAGCCGCGCGACCGGAGGGACCACCGTGCAGCTCACAGGGGATGCGTCCATGGTGCTCGCCCAGGCGGCGACGGGGGGCCTCGAGGGGCTGCTGCTCCCGCTCGTCTTCCTCGCGCTCCTGTACGTCCTGCTGATCCGCCCGCAGTCGAAGCGCCGCAAGGAGCTCGCGAAGCTCGTCGCGTCGCTCGGCGTCGGGGACCTCGTCGCCACAGTCGGTGGTGTGCATGGCGCGGTCGTCGAGCTCGATGGGGAGACCGTCGACCTTGCGGTCACCGAGGATGCGCACGGGGGTCCGGACGTGGTCATGCGCTTCGACCGGAACGCCATCGCGCGCGTGATCGAGCGAGCCGGGAGCGGCGAGAGTGGCGCGGAAGCCGACGAGACGGACGGCGACGGCGACCGATGACCGAGACCCGCCAGACCGGCGCTGCCGATGGGGGTCGCCCCGTCGGGCCCGAGGACGCGGCCTCCATCGCTCCGGGGCCGATCGGCGATGAGCAGGCCGAGCGGTCGCTGCTGCGTGGCATGGACGCGAAGGGTGCGGTCGCGGAGGCGCAGCGGGTCGGCACGCTCACGGGCGAGGCGACGGGTTCCGAGCCGAACGTGCTCGCGCAGCTCCAGCAGGACGAGGTCGTCTCCGCGTTCATCCAGCTGTCCGACCAGTTCATCGGCGCGATGGGCTTCACGGAGCATGGCTTCCGCCACGCGAACCTCGTCGGCCGCATCGCCCACAACGTGCTGCATCACCTCGGTGCGGAGCAGGAGCTCGCCGACCTCGCTGCCATCGCCGGCTATCTCCACGACGTCGGCAACGTCGTCGCCCGCACGAACCACGGCCTCTCCTCGGCATGGGTCGCCTTCGACGCGCTCCGACGCCTCGAGGTCGACCCGTATCGCATCGGCCTCGTGCTCTCCGCCGTCGGCAACCACGAGGAGCAGCACGGCACCGTCATCGGTCCCGTCGGTGCCGCGGTCATCCTCGCCGACAAGGCGGACGTGCACCGCTCCCGTGTCCGACGTGGCGTCGACCCTGCGCTCGACATCCACGACCGCGTCAACGATGCGGTCACGCACTCGTTCCTCCGGGTCGACGCTGAGCGCTCGACGATCACCCTCGAGCTGGAGCTCGACACGGAGCGATCGACCGTCATCGAGTACTTCGAGATCTTCCTCGACCGCATGATCATGTGCCGTCGCGCGGCCCGGACCCTCGGCTGCGAGTTCCGCATCACCGCCAACGGCGTCCCGCTCGGATGAGCGCCGCCGATCCCCGCCGTCCCGCCCACCCCGTCGGAGTCCGACTGTGAAGCGCCGTCCTCTCATCCTCAGCCTCGTCGCGACCCTCGTCGCCGTCGTCGCTGCGGCCTCCGTCCTCGGTGCGGGCCTGCGCCCGCTGCTCGGCCTCGACCTTCAGGGAGGGATCAGCGCCGTCTATCAGCCGGTCCTCCCCGTGGGAGAGGACGCACCGGCCGACTTCGAGGCGATCCTCGACGAGACGATCGAGATCATCCGTTCGCGCGTCGACGCGCTCGGCGTCGCGGAACCGGACATCGCGCGCAGCGGGACGGACGTGATCGTGCAGCTTCCCGGTGTCAGCGACGCGGAGCGGCTTCGCGAGCTCATCGGCCGGACGGCGCAGCTGCGTTTCCGCCCCGTGCTCGAGACCTTCTCCGCGGGCACGGAGGCGTATGGCGAGCTCGGCATCGACTGCACGCTGCCGTCCGCCGAGCGCGATGCCCTCGGCGCCGACGATGCCGGCTACCTGTGCGGGCGCGGCACGTCGGTCGGTGAGGGCGAGCTCGCGGTCACGATCCCCGGGGCCATCTACCTCGTCGGCCCTGCCGCGCTCTCGGGCGACTCGATCGACGACGCGTTCCCCGTCGAGCAGTCGGGCGGGTTCACGACGTCGGTCTCCTTCGACGCCGAAGGGGACGCCGCGTTCGCCGCGATCACCTCCGACCTCGCATGCGAGCGGGACACCGGTCGACCGGGGCTGCTCGCCATCGTGCTCGACGGCGTCGTCGAGTCGGCACCGTCGATGAACCCCGACGTCCGGTGCGGCGTCGGTCTCACCGACGGTGCGGTCATCACGTCAGGGGAGCTCGACCGTGAGGCGCAGCGCATCGCGGCGACCGACCTCGCGCTCGTCCTCCGTACGGGTTCGCTGCCGATCAGCCTCGAGCCGTCCACCTTCGAGCAGGTCTCACCGACGCTCGGCGCGGCATCCCTCGACGCCGGACTCCTCGCGGGCGGTATCGGACTCCTGCTCGTCGGCGCGTGGCTCCTGTTTTTCTACCGATGGCTCGGACTCGTCGCCCTCTCGGCCCTCGTGGTCTTCAGCACGGTCGTCGTCGGCCTCATCGCCGTGCTCGGCGAGCTCGGGTTCGCCCTCACCCTCGCTGGCGTCGCCGGGATCATCGTGGCCGTCGGCATC
>Ga0181594_10006582_pt1 | contig 10026 bp, 8 predicted proteins | sample 071ome_18_FD_145603 | JGI IMG/M metagenome (GOLD analysis project Ga0181594, IMG submission 145603) | Coastal salt marsh microbial communities from the Groves Creek Marsh, Skidaway Island, Georgia - 071413BT metaG (spades assembly) | ecosystem: Environmental > Aquatic > Marine > Intertidal zone...
ACAGACAGACCTTCAGCACCAATGCTGGTACCTTTGAAGATGCTGCCGTCCTCAAGAGCTAGAATCGCTGGCGTAGACAAGACTCGTTCCCCGAACTTTACGATAAAACTGGCGTGCGTGTGCATCGGGCAGGTTGTCAAAACAACCACCCTATGAGGCTCAGCCGTAAAAAAGCGGAATGGTGATCCTGAGATTCCATCCCGCTTTTGGCTATCAAATACTGTCGTATTGCTTGCGCCCAATGCGCACACGTAAATTGCGCGGAATTATACAGAAATCAGGCAGTTGTGTCCACGCGATGACAGGCCGGTTCGAGATGAACGGCTTTACATGATGGCAGTCCGCTAAACACGGTGCATTCCGTCAGAATTAAGGCTTTTGTATAAGTTCTGTTAAAGCCCTATTCCATTATTGAACTTTCGGAGTCACAATTGTGTCCCATTCGGAGAATTTTGTACTGTCAGCCGGACATGCAGGCATTTCATATTCAGGGAGTTTATTAACATGCACGGACAAGCAGACCAGCGGAAGCGACTAGACCCTTCAGAGAGAAAGCGACTATTGATGGATGATGCTATCAAGGTATTCGCACGTCGCGGTATCGGCCGTGGCGGCCACACCGAGATCGCCCAACTCTCCGGAGTTTCTGTTGCGACGGTATTCAACTACTTCAACACCCGCGAAATTCTGGTTGAAGAAGTACTGGACGAAGTAGAGCAGTTCCTGATTGACCTTTCGTTATCTGCCTTAAAAGTTGGCCAGACTGCGGAAGAAACTCTTAACTCCTGCATCTCTACTTTTATCGAAGCCTGCCACCACCACCCGGACTACATCAAAATCTGGCTGGAATGGTCATCCTCTGTCCGGGAAGACACCTGGCCACGCTACCTGAAATTCCAGGAACATGTACTCAGCCTGATCGAAACCCAGATCCACAAAGCCATTGAACGCGGTGAACTCAATGACGGCTTGCCGCCAATCGATCGCGCCCGCTGGGCACTGGGCAACGCTCACATGTTGGTATCCATGGTTTTCAGCCCCGACACAAAAGACGAAAGCGAGATCCGTTCACTGGTAGCGCGTGGCTTTGCACATATTCTCGGGATTAAAACGCCATAAGCGGTCCTATCCGGTCAACTGTTTGGCAGCATCTCCGCTGGACGCAAGGCTTGCATCTGCTAGCATGTGCAGAATTCAGGCTCTGCCTGAAAAATGTACACTAAAAATAAAAGAGACAAGCCCGTGTTTATTAAGCAACTCAGCGGCATGGCTGCCGTAGTTCTGATGCTGTTGTCTGGGGTCAGCTTTGCTGAAGGCAACGCAGAGACAGATGCAGAGACCAAAGAACAGATCACTGTTATTGATGACTCAATTCCTTGGGAAGTAACCTCTACTGGGGACGAGGTCGGGGAAGTATCGACCTGGCGCCGCGAAGTACCGGGTGCCGACGTTAAGCAGTTTCGTGGAGAGATCATCCTCAACGAACCAGTACTGGATATCCTGCTCACCATCGACACACCAGAAAACCTGTATAAGTGGGTTTACTTCTGCCGTGCAAGTAAGGCAGTTCCGCCAGACTACAGCTACATGGAATACAAAGGCGTATGGCCGGTGGCTTCCCGCTACGTAACCGTAAAGAGCAAATCCTGGATTGAAGACGACGTAATCTACGTAAGTAGCCGCAACATCGATACCGCAGGCCCTGAACACAAGAACATGGTGAAGCTGCGTGAATTCCACAACCTGTTCGAAATCACACCGCTTGGCAAAGAAATGACCAAGGTGCGTTTCACTACCTTCGTAGATCTTGCTGGCCGCCTGCCATCCTGGCTGGCTAACGCCGTATCAAGCCGTGCACCTTACGTTACCCTGAGTGGCATGCGCGATCTGCTGGAAGAAGGCGAACGTGACTTCAGCAACGCGACACCAGATGACCTGTCGAGCGTCGCTAAAGACAAAGACGGTCTGCGCGCACTGATCGCTAAAATCGACGAACTGGATGACAGCGACCCGCTGGACCCGAACGACGACTGATCCTTAATCGTCAGAAAGCAAAAAGGCCGCAATCGCGGCCTTTTTTATTTCGAGCATTCTACGCTGACTCGAGGAAACTGATGATTCCCTCTGGGTTGCTGAGCGATGCTGAGACCAGGCAAAAACTGATGAGGAAGCGGAGTGTACGAGTAGTACATGAGCATTCCGAAGAAGCTTAAAACCAAACTACCGCAGAATGAACTTCTGAACGCAGGCCAGGCAAGGCAAAAGTCAGCAAGGAAGCGGAGTGTATAAGAATACATGAGCATTCCGCGCTGACTTTTAACGCCGCATGGGCAAGTTCAGGAGGTCAGATTAAAAACCTAAAACGTCCTGCATATCGTAAAGCCCCGCCGGCTGCTCAGTCAGCCACTTAGCCGCACGCACCGCACCTTTTGCGAAGGTCATACGGCTCTGCGCCTTGTGAGTTACCTCAACGCGCTCACCTTCTGTCGCGAACATCACAGTGTGATCACCCACTACGTCGCCGCCACGAATGGTTTCAAAACCAATCTGCTTGTGTGGACGCGCACCAGTCTGACCTTCACGACCGTAACACGCCACTTCGTTCAGATCCCAACCCATGGTTTCTGCAACAACTTCCCCCATACGCAGAGCGGTACCTGATGGCGCATCTACTTTATGGCGGTGATGCATTTCAATCACTTCGATATCACTGTCTTCGCCCATCACCTTCGCAGCCATGCGCAGCAGATTCAGACACAGGTTCACGCCCACTGAGTAGTTTGGTGCGAATACGATACGGGTATCAGCGGCCGCAGCCTTCAGTTTGGACTTCTGCTCATCAGTCAGGCCTGTGGTACCAATCACGATACCTTTGCCGTGCTTCTGGCACAGAGCAACGTTCGCCATGGTGGATTCAGGAGAAGTAAAGTCGATCAGCACATCAAAATCTTTGATGGCATCTTCTACTGACGTTACTGCTTTCACATTCAGAGTCGTCGCCAGACCAGCAATCGCACCAGCATCAACGCCCACCATAGGATCACTCGCCAGAACAATCGCTCCAGCTACTTCTGCAGCATCATCATTGTGGACGGCTTCGATCAGCACGCGTCCCATACGGCCGGCAGCACCGGTAATAGCAATTCGGGTCATTATTCTTGTCTGCTTTTATACATAGGAAAAATAGATGCCCTAAGGATACCGAAGGCATCAGATCAGGGAAAGTACGCGAGAGGCCAGAATGTCGCGCATGGGATGCGCTCCTGAAGATTACGACGCCAGACCGTCGGCGAGGCCGCGACTACAAGGCAAAAAAATTCCCTGAAGCGCAGTGTACAAGTAGTACATGAGCATTCAGGGAATTATCACTATCTGGGGTATTCGCTTATGAATTGATAGCGTTAACGAGGCAGTCGGAGCGAGGCAAATTCGATCGAGAGCGCGGAGCGTACTTCAGTACGTGAGTAATTTCGCGGATAACTGTTGAGCCATCGAAGCAGCAGAACATGAACGAAACGGTAAATACGGTGCCAAGGCCGTTAGCGAGGCCGCGAGTACAAGGCAAAAAAATTCCCTGAAGCGCAGTGTACAAGTAGTACATGAGCATTCAGGGAATGTTTTTTAACGCAGTAATCGCAACGCAGCTAGGCCTTATATATCCTCAAAAAAGCGTTTCACTCCCTCAAACCACGATTTCTTCTGCGGCGAGTGCTTCTCACCGGTCAGTGACTCCTGAAACTTCATCAACAGATCTTTCTGCTCATTAGTCAGGTTTACTGGCGTTTCTACCTGTACACGGCAGAGCAGATCACCGGCAGTACCACCACGCACTGGGGTGACACCTTTACCGCGCAGACGGAAGAGTTTGCCAGACTGAGTCTCGGCTGGGATCTTCAGTTTCACACGACCATCAAGGGTCGGTACTTCGAGTTCACCACCAAGTGCTGCATCAACAATGCTGATCGGCACATCGCAGTAGAGGTTACGACCGTCACGGTGGAACAGCTCGTGCTCTTTCACCGACACCTGTACGTACAGATCACCGGCTGGACCACCCATAGCCCCTGCTTCGCCTTCGCCAGAGAGACGAATACGGTCACCGGTATCTACACCTGGCGGAATCTTCACAGACAGTGTTTTAGTTTCTTCTTTAACACCACGACCGTGACAACTGTTACAAGGGTCTTCGATCATAGTGCCCTGGCCACGACAGCTTGGACAGGTCTGCTGAACAGAGAAGAAACCCTGCTGCATACGAACCTGACCCGCGCCACCACAAGTACCACAGGTTTTTGGAGAGGTACCAGGCTTAGCACCGCTGCCATCACAGGTGGTACAACTTGTCAGGGTTGGTACACGGATTTTTTTCTCGACACCACGCACGGCCTCTTCAAGCGACAGCTCCATGGTGTAACGCAGGTCAGAGCCACGCTGCGGGCCAGCACGGCCGCCACGACCACCGCCGCCGCCAAAGATATCGCCAAACACATCACCAAAGATATCGCTGAAGTTGGCACCACCGCCTCCACCGAAACCACCGCCAGCGGCGTTCGGATCGACACCGGCGTGACCATACTGGTCGTACGCGGCACGCTTCTGTTGATCACCCAGAATTTCGTAGGCTTCGGTTGCTTCCTTAAACTTAGCGTCTGCGTCTTTATCATCCGGGTTACGGTCCGGGTGATACTTCATCGCCAGCTTACGGTAAGCCTTCTTCAGCTCCTTCGCGTCGACATCCCGGCTGACACCGAGAACTTCGTAATAATCCCGCTTGGACATGATTCACCTGTTGTTTATTACCGCTTCGCAGCTCCGCTACGAAGTAAAACGCGGCAAACTGGTTGCCGCGTCCATTTAATCCTAAGGTTTCTGAAACACCTTTATTAACCTAGGGTGCTTCAGGACCGTCGGCGAGGCCGCTAGCGCAAGGCGGAAAAGAGTGAGGAAGCGCAGTGTATAAGTCATACATGAGCATTCCGAACTCTTTTCCAACACCGCGATAGCAACGCAGCCAGGTCTTAAACCTTATTTGTCTTTAACTTCTTCGAACTCAGCGTCTACCACGTCATCGTCTTGTGAAGCGTTATCAGCCTGCTGCTCTGCACCACCCTGCTGAGCCTGCTGCTCGGCGTAGAGTTTCTGTGCCAGAGAGGCTGACGCTTCAGTCAGAGCGTTAGTCTTGGCTTCGATCTCGTCTTTGTCGTCGCCTTTCAGAACGCCTTCGAGGTCAGCAACTGCAGCTTCGATGGCAGATTTCTCTTCATCAGTCGCTTTGTCACCAGCTTCTTCCAGTGTCTTACGGGTCGCGTGGATCAGGCCATCAGCGGTGTTACGCGCCTGTACCAGTTCTTCGAACTTTTTGTCCGCATCAGCATTAGCTGCTGCATCCTGAACCATTTGCTCGATCTCATCATCACTCAGACCGGAAGAGGCTTTGATGACGATAGACTGCTCTTTACCCGTTGCTTTGTCTTTCGCGCTTACGTTCAGAATACCGTTGGCGTCGATGTCGAAAGTAACTTCGATCTGTGGCATACCACGTGCTGCTGGCGGAATATCGCTCAGGTCGAAACGACCCAGTGATTTATTCTGTGCAGCCTGCTTACGCTCACCCTGAACCACGTGAATGGTTACCGCAGTCTGGTTATCTTCTGCTGTTGAGAAGGTCTGAGACTTCTTGGTCGGGATCGTAGTGTTCTTGTCGATTACTGCAGTCGCAACGCCACCCATGGTTTCGATACCCAGAGTCAGTGGGGTTACGTCCAGCAGCAGAACGTCTTTAACGTCACCAGACAGTACCGCACCCTGGATAGATGCACCTACAGCTACCGCTTCGTCTGGGTTAACGTCTTTACGTGGCTCTTTACCGAAGAACTCAGCAACGCTCTTCTGAACCATTGGCATACGGGTCTGACCGCCTACCAGAATCACTTCGTCGATTTCAGACGCGCTCAGGTCTGCATCTTTCAGAGCGATGCGGCAAGGCTCAAGTGAACGCTTAACCAGCTCTTCAACCAGAGACTCCAGCTTAGCGCGGGTTACTTTAACGTTCAGGTGCTTAGGACCAGTCGCATCTGCAGTGATGTACGGCAGGTTAACGTCAGTCTGCTGGCTCGAAGACAGCTCAACTTTTGCTTTTTCTGCGGCTTCTTTCAGACGCTGCAGAGCGAGCGGATCGTTGTGCAGGTCGATACCGCTTTCTTTCTTGAATTCTTCTGCCAGATACTCAATCAGACGCAGGTCGAAGTCTTCACCACCGAGGAAAGTGTCACCGTTGGTGGCTAGTACTTCAAACTGCTTCTCGCCATCAACGTCAGCCACTTCGATGATAGAGATATCGAAGGTACCACCACCCAGGTCGTATACCGCGATAGTACGGTCGCCACCCTGTTTGTCGATACCATACGCCAGCGCCGCTGCCGTTGGTTCGTTGATGATACGCTTAACTTCCAGACCCGCGATCTTACCGGCGTCTTTAGTCGCCTGACGCTGAGAGTCATTGAAGTAGGCTGGTACAGTAATTACTGCTTCAGTTACTGGCTCACCCAGGTAATCTTCTGCAGTTTTCTTCATTTTCTTCAGAACTTCTGCAGAGATCTGTGGTGGCGCGAATTTTTCGCCTTTTACTTCAACCCATGCATCGCCGTTACCAGCTTCGATGATTTTGTAAGGAACCATCTTGATGTCTTTCTGAACGACATCATCTTTAAAACGACGACCGATCAGACGCTTAACTGCGAACAGAGTGTTCTCTGGGTTAGTTACTGCCTGACGCTTTGCAGACTGACCAACCAGTGTTTCATCGTCGGTATACGCGATGATAGAAGGTGTAGTGCGATCGCCTTCAGCGTTTTCGATAACGCGGGCTTTCTCGCCATCCAGAATCGCCACACAGGAGTTAGTGGTCCCGAGGTCGATACCAATAATTTTACCCATAACTCAATCTCCAGATTGGCCGCCTATCGCGGCCTGTAAAACTAAATAAAAAAACAGCGTTTTTCGTTGTTACCAGCTATATGAGGCCACTCATTTGGGTTTCAAGGCCTGCTGGTTAAATTCCATGCGTTCTGCAGGGATTTAATTTCCTGCTCAGGCGTTCTCGTCAATCTGAGACGCGCCTTTGCTGACCATCACCATCGCCGGACGCAACAGGCGACCGTTCAGGGTGTAGCCCTTCTGCATTACGGCCATTACGGTATTCGGGGCCAGTTCTGCATTCTCAATCATGCTCATTGCCTGATGCAGTTCCGGGTTGAAGGATTCACCTTCAGGATTCACCTGAACCACATTAAAGCGCTCGAGCGAGCTGATCAGGCCCGACAGGGTCATCTCCATACCTTCACGGATTGCCTGAGTCGCTTCTTCTTCAGGAGCCGCAGCCAGACCGCGCTCGAGGTTATCAACCACAGTCACCATTTCATTGGCGAACTTCTCTACCGCAAACTTGCGCGCCTTATCCACTTCCTGGTCAGAGCGGCGGCGTACATTCTGCATTTCTGCCTGCACGCGTAGCATCTGATCTTTCAGTTCAGCAATCTCAGCCTGAGCGGCGGCCAGGGCATCATCACCTGCAGCTTCTGCTGCTTCCGGGGCGTCAGCCGCTTCCTGTTCGACGTTCTGCTCCAGGTTCTCTTCCTGTGCTTTTTGCTCTTCAGACATCAGTCACCTCTGTGATATTTCATGTTACTGGCAGCCTATATGGGGCCATGTGTTCAGACTTCAACCCAAAAAAGTGAAACAACTTGACATAAAGCATCACTGTATATAAAAACACTGTATGCATATTCAGTTTTCTATTGGAGAGTCCTGATGCTGACCTCACTGTCGATCCACCAGTTTGCGCTAGTCGAACATATGGAGCTGGACTTCCAGCGTGGTATGACGGTTATTACGGGTGAAACCGGCGCCGGTAAATCTATTCTGCTCGACGCACTCGGCCTGACGCTGGGTCAACGAGCGGACGCAGGTTTCGTACGCCATGGCGCAGACAAAGCCGATGTTGCAGCGACCTTCAGCAGCAACCCGGACGCCCTTAAGTGGTTAGCTCTGCATGACCTGCCAGAAGAAGATGAGCTGATTCTGCGCCGCGTAGTTTCTGCTGAGGGGCGCTCGCGGGGTTACGTTAACGGCCGCCCTGTTTCTGCTGGCGACCTTAAAGACCTCGCCCGACACCTGATCAGCGTGCACTCCCAGCATGCCCATCAGCAGCTCCTGGAAAAAGACGCTCCACGTCAGATACTCGACTCATACGCCGGCCTGAGCGCACTCGCGAAAACTGTCCGAAGTCACTGGAATCAGTGGCAATCAGAGGCCAAACGCCTGCGTACTCTGCGTGAATCCAGTGCCGAGCTGCTAGCGCAACGACAATTGCTGGAATATCAGGTCAGTGAGCTACGCGAACTTGACCTGAAAGAAAACGAACTCGACGAACTGGAAAGCGAGCACAAACGCCTTTCAAATGCTGAAAGCACACTACTGAGCGGTCAGACGGCCCTGATGGCATGTAATGGCGGTGACTCCGGGGAAGATGCAGCCAGCCAGTATATTTACCGCGCGCTGCAGCAGCTCGACCAACTGGATGATGACCACCCGCTTCTGAGCGAAGCACGGGATCTTCTGAGCCAGGCACAGATTCAGCTGGACGAAGGTGCAAGTTCCCTGCAGCGCTATCTGGAAATGACAGACATCAACCCGCACCGTTTGCAACAACTCGATAACCGTCTGAGTGACCTCTACAGCATGGCACGTAAACACCATATCCGTTCTGAAGAGCTTTACGGTTACTGGCAAACGCAGGAAGAATCGCTGGCCGAGCTAAGCATGTCTGATCATGATCTCGACGATCTGGCACAACAGGTCGAAAGCCTCCGCCAGGATTATCTTAAAGCCGCAGGTCAGCTGTCAGATAAGCGTACTAAAGCAGCAGGAAAGCTGGATAAAGCTGTGTCTTCTCATTTCGGATCACTGTCGCTTGGCAGTGCCCGCTTTATAACCCGAATGCAGCAGCTCAACGAAGAGCAAGCCAATGCTCATGGCATGGATATGATTACCTTTGAAGTGCAGACCAACCCCGGTATGCCCGCTGGCCCGCTCGCAAAAGTCGCCTCAGGTGGCGAGCTGTCGCGCATCAGCCTCGCACTTCAGGTCGTGACGGCAGAAACCTCAGAAACACCGTGCCTGATTTTTGATGAAGTCGATGTTGGTATCGGTGGCGGTACTGCTGAACGCGTCGGTCGCCTGATGCGCGAGCTGGGTAGCAACGCACAGATTATGTGTGTGACACATCAGCCGCAGGTGGCTTCACAGGCTCACAACCATTATCAGGTCAGCAAAGTCAGTGGTGAGCACGCCACTCATACCCGTATCCGTACACTGGACCATGACCGCCGCCGGGAAGAAATCGCACGTATGCTTGGTGGCGTTGAAATTACCAGTCAGACACTGGCGCATGCCGGCGAGATGCTTGCTATGGCAAACAACTGACTGCTGTCAGTCAGAAGAGAGCCCTGATAAGCCATAAACAAAAGACCTAAAAAACAAAAAGAGCCGCATGAGCGGCTCTTTTTTATTTGCTTTGCACTGGCCTGAAGGTCAGGACTTCTTGCGCACGTACAGCACCAGGCTGTGATCAACCAGATCAAAACCGTGAGCTTCTGCAATTTCATGCTGCAGACGCTCGATCTGTTCATTCGAAAACTCAATAACTGTGCCGCTGTCGACATCGACCATGTGGTCATGGTGCTCACCGCGGGCCAGTTCGAATACCGAGTGACCGCCATCAAAGTTATGACGCTCTACCAGACCAGCGCTTTCAAACTGAGTCAGAACGCGATACACAGTAGCCAGACCCACGTCTTCACCGGCGTCGATCAAAGCGCGATAAACGTCTTCAGCACTCAGGTGAGCATCCGGATCAGCCTCAAGAATACTGAGAATTTTCACGCGTGGCAGCGTAACCTTCAGGCCCGCTTTACGTAGTTCCATGTTCTGTTCTGACACGGTATTCCTCTATCATTTCACAGCAGA
>Ga0181594_10006583_pt1 | contig 10025 bp, 9 predicted proteins | sample 071ome_18_FD_145603 | JGI IMG/M metagenome (GOLD analysis project Ga0181594, IMG submission 145603) | Coastal salt marsh microbial communities from the Groves Creek Marsh, Skidaway Island, Georgia - 071413BT metaG (spades assembly) | ecosystem: Environmental > Aquatic > Marine > Intertidal zone...
AATCGCGCGTTGGAGTCGGGTGTACCCGCGCTGCTTGTGATGTCGCGGCGTTTCTTTGATGCCCCTGACATGGTCGATAACCGTACTCGTCTATTGGAGCGCGCGGATGTCACGGTGTTGGTGAGCTGCGATGAATCCAATGCCGATGGCTGGCAGGCACCGCCTGAGGTCGGTTATTCCTGGGCCTGGCCTGTCGATCACCGGGCGTTAACGGAGACTTTCCGTCGTTTGCTGATGATTCAGCAGAGCCGTGCGACGTTATCGTCAGTGCCGTTGACGCAGGTTCGTCAGGAGGGTTCACATCTGTCCGATGCCCCTGAGTCAGCAACGGGGCATCAGACCGGCCATGAAGTTATAACCAGCAGGATCAGCACCTGCGAGTCCAATGACACTGAGCCCACCCCGAATGTGATGCTGGTGGAGGATAATCCGGTTAATCGCAAAGTGTTGCAGAAATTACTGGAAAGCTATTGTTGCCATGTGACGGCACTGGACGACGGTGCGGCCGTCATGGGGGCGCTGGAAGTACAGTACCCGGATCTGATCATTATGGATCGTTATATGCCGATTCTTGATGGCATCACAGTCACCCGTCAGCTGCATGCTCACCCAAGCTATTCGAGCATTCCTGTGATTGCACTGTCGGGGGAAACGGACCCGCGTCAGCAGGCCATTTTTATTGAAGCCGGGGCACAGGACTATTTGCTGAAACCTGTGCGCCCGGAGGAATTGAAGGCCTTAGTTCAGCGCCTTAAAGCAGGGCATTTCCGTAAGGAATAAAGCGGTTGTCGGTCAGTGCTTTCAGTGCACGCGTGGTGTCTTTGTCGGGTTTACGTCCCTGAGATTTCAGATAACGGAATACGTGAATCGCAGGGTTACGTGCACCGCTTTCAAACCCACTCAGCGTCATTTCGGCACGGGTGTAAAAGAACGCAATACTCAGGAGCTGATCATCCGTCAGGTTGGCGCAGACCTGTGTCCAGGCCGCTTCAGTCTCGTTTAACCACTGCAATGCCGCTTGTTTCAGATCTTCAGGGGCCTGTGCCGGGGCATCAGCATACCCGATGAGCTGCGCCAGTGCGGTGGCGGATAGTTCGGTGTTCTGCGCCTGCGCGTCTGAGTTTTCAGGTTCCCATTGGCCTATCATTGATTATCAGCTCCTGAACTGAAAGTGCGGAAAATGTGAGTACCCCACATGTCTCTCTTGAGTCGTAGCACATCAAGACAGTTGGACCGAGCGCTGTGGTCGGATACTCTTGATTCGACAGTATACGCCGATGCAGGCGCTAATGCAGACTGATAGCGCAGATCAACATTGCAGGACTGCAGCGCGATATAACAACGCGCTAAAACAACGCGGGATAACATTCGTGAGCAACAGGATGCCAGGCAAGGACTCTCACTCAGATACTCAAACAGACTCAAGTTTGGACACTCGTCATGAGGCTCACTCTCCGGTGGATACGACCGTTAGTGTAGGCATCAAAGACGCTGGTGAGGCAGAGCCTTGTCTGGATCAGTATTCCGACATCCGCCCCTACACCGACGCTGAAGTAACGGCGGTGCTGGAGCGCCTAGGGCAATCGCAAAGTCTGCATCAAGCCTTGGTTGGCTATCGTTACCCGCGATTGCCTGCCTGGATGAAAGGCCTGAGCAGTCGGGTGTTGGGCTGGCAGCTGCGTCGCCATTTTGCTCCGGTTACTACGGTGGCAGCATTTCAGGACTGGCTTGGTCAATGGGTACATCATCTGGTGACGAGTACCACGGCACCGCTGGAAATACATGGCCTTGAGCATCTGACCAAAGGCCACCCTTATCTGTGGTTATCGAATCATCGTGATATCGCGATGGACCCGACCCTCGTGAATTACGCCCTAATGACTCAGGCCTGGCCAACGGCTCATATCGCCATTGGTGATAATCTGCTACAGAATCCCATTCTGGCGGATCTGATGCGGTTGAATAAGAGTTTTATTGTGAAACGCTCTGCGGCCAACAAGCGCGAAAAGTTGCGTGAGCTACAGCGCTTATCGGCCTACATTCGCGATTCGATGGCGTCGGGTCATTCAGTGTGGTTGGCGCAGCGCGAAGGGCGCTCAAAAGATAACCTCGACCATACCGACACGGCTGTATTAAAAATGCTGGCGTTAAGTGGCCGTGAAGAGGCGCTCGACTTTACTCAGAGCCTCAGTCGCCTGAGCCCGGTGCCGGTACTGATTCAATATGAATGGGACCCTTGCGACCGGTTGAAAGCGCGTGAGCTGGTGGCCCGTGAGCGTGACGGCCAGTACGTCAAAGCGGCAGGGGAGGACACTCAGAGTATGATGCTGGGCCTCAAAGGCCACAAAGGGCGTGTGCGTTTGTGCTTTGGACGCCCGTTAGACGGAGTGGAGATGGCCTCGGCAGCGAGTATGGCAGCGGCTACGGATCATCAATTGCAGTCGATGAAACAGGTCTTGCCGTCTCATCAGGCCGCGGTGTGGTTATTGAAACAGGAATTTGGTGTCGAGCTGGATGAGGTTGGAATTCCAGCCGCTGATCAACTGGCGCCGGATGAGCTACCGATTGCCGCCATGCGTGAACGCTATCAGGGCGAGTCACCGGAGGTAGCCAGACGATTGCTGACTACCTACGCGGCATCGATATTAGGGGCTACCGTGATCTGATTACTGGGCGTTTAGCAGCTCAGTAATACGGATATCAACGTGGCGACGAATGCTGACGCCGGGGAATTCTTCGGTGATTTTACGGAAGTAACCCAGCGCCTTAATGCGATTGGCGTCGCGGTTGTATGGGCTCATGTAGATCAAACCCATCTGGTACAAGGCTTTGGCTCGGATCTCTTCGCCAGAAGCTTCATTTTCATACACGATGGTGTAGACGGTCTCGGCGTCGGCGGTGCGGCCTTCAGTAATCGCACGCTCACTCATAGGATTCAGCTCATCATCAAACGCCATGTTTGGGCGCTTGAGCAGCGCTTCACGATTGACGTTATCCAGCAAGTCTTCTGCTTTGACGTAAACCGGGTTATCGGCACGACGATTCAACTCCGCCAGATGCGATTGGATACGTGTCGCAAGACGCGAGCGAGGGAATTCCTGACGATGTTTCTGAAAGTACTCACGTGCTTTCGCATCGTCACGATCATCGTTAAAACGGTTCATATAAATCAGACCGATCTGATACATCGCCAGCGATTTCATATTGTCGCTGTACTCTGGGTTGTTGTAGCCAAGCAGGTAAGTATCAATGGCTTGCTGACTCTGGCCACGGCTGATGGCTTGAATTGAGTAGGTCAGCAGGTCGGGCTCATCACGCAGGGCAGCGGCTGCGCGAACGCGGATGTTCTCTTCGTATTTGGCGACTTCATACGCGCCGGACCCTGCCACGGCCAACGGCGCAGGGCCTGCGCAGGCAGACAGTAACAAGGACAGTAACGGTGGCGTGAGTATGGCAAGTAAGCGAATCGACATAAGCATTCCCTAAGGCTGGTGAGACGGGTCCGTCATGAAGCGCCCAGTCTAGCGCTCGTGCGCTGGGATGCAATGGTCGAACCGGTCAGACCGGGCTACAGTAGCATCGAGGTCAATAAAGCAGCGAGAACACCAACGCTGGCACCGGCAAACGCCGCGCGAATGGCGGTGGTTCTGATCAGAATTTCGGTTTCCAGCTTCTGGTCATTGATGTGACTTTCAATGGCCACTTTCTGAATGTGCATGTTGGTGGAAAGTTCGTCAGCGCTTTTACGCACGACTTTATCGGCGACTGCCGCTGCTAAACGTTGATTCGGGCTTTGTGTTCGGCGGAACAGCGTCTGCGGATCAAGCTCAGCCATGATGTCGCGGCGCAGTTCATCGACTTGCTGTTGCAGTTGTCGGCGAATCACTTCCAACTGATGTTTCTGGTGTTGTTGCAACTGCGAGGCCGTGGTGTCGATGCCTGCAGTGATTTCGCCACGGGCTTCTGTCAGCGCTACTTTCAGGTGCTTTTGTACCAGGCGGTCGACTTCAATCAGGGGAATGTTGGAGGTAGTCGGTTCCGGTTCACTGGCATCGTTGGCGGCGGGAGCGTCCAGTGAGCGGATGACGGCCATGACGGCTTCCTGATCGGCCGGTTTACACAGTACGCCGGTGGCGCCTTTTTGCAGTGCGACGCGAAAATAGTCTTCACCATCTTTCGAGGTGTACATAAAGGTCGGAATGGCCGAGGTTTTCGGGTTCGCACGAATCAGGCGGGTGGCTTCAAGGCCGTCCATGCCGGGCATCATGTGGTCCATAAAAATGACATCGGGTTGTTGATGTTCGAGAAACGCCAGTGCGGCTTCGGCACTGTCAACCGCGTCGACACGCATTTCCATTCGCGACAGCAGGCGCTGCAGTACCAATCGGGCGGACTTAGAGTCGTCCACAATCAGGGCGTTCTTGATCATCATGGTGAGGTCATAATTTTTATAGAATTGTCGATATCCTCATGTTGCAGAATGTAAAAATCAAGTTGTGCTCAGTAATAACCGGAACTGAGTCACAGCTTCTGAGACGAATTGCCCGGTGTCTGTCATACTTAAGATCAGGATTTTAACCACGCGGCTGCAAAATATATGAGCCAGACTGATCACTCACACCACATTCGCTGGGCAGCGTTAGCTTCCATGACCGTGGCGACCATTTTGTTGTTTTCCAAGGCGGCCGCCTGGAGTGCCAGCGACTCTGCCAGTGTATTGTCTTCCTTGCTGGATTCACTGATGGATATCGCCGCGTCGGTGATTAATTTTTTTGCCATTCGCTATGCGTTAATGCCCGCCGATGATGATCACCCCTTTGGTCACACCAAAGCCGAAGGGTTGGCGGCATTGATGCAGTCCGCATTTATTCTTGGCTCCGCCGCCATGCTTTTACTGCATGTGGTAGAGCGCATTTTCGACCCACAGCCATTACAGGCACTGAGCGAAAGTATCGGTGTGATGGTGTTTTCGACGGTGGCGACAGTCGGCTTAGTGATGTACCAGCGTTGGGTGGCGAGGAAAACCGGATCGTTAGCTGTGAAAGCCGATTCAGCACATTATGTGGGCGATATTTTAACGAATATTGCCGTCATCGCGGCCTTGTTCGCCGCCTCGCTCGGCGTGCTCTGGTTAGACCCGGTCGTGGCCTTGTTGATTGCTGGGGTATTAATTGTGAGTGTGGTTAATATTGTCCGGGAGGCACTTGCGGTACTGATGGATCAGGCCATGAGCAGTGATGACGAGCAAGTGCTTATCGACATTATCAGCAGTGCAGAGGGAGTACGGGGTCATCATGATTTACGTACTCGCCAAGCGGGTGTTGTACAGTTTATCCAATTTCATCTGGAGTTGGATGGCAGCCAGCCATTAAGCCGTGCTCATGCCGTTGGCGATGCGCTTGAGAAACGTATTCTCGAACAGTTTCCTCGAGCCCAGGTATTGATTCACCAGGACCCGGTATGAGCTGTCTGTGATGACTCATTTTGGATTTCCTTTCATTTTATTGCTGATGCACCTGACGTTAATGTTGGGTGCATTTACAAATCCTGCTTATGCGTTTGATGAGCCACACGCGCTGCCCCCCGGCGTTGCCTGGCCTGAATTATCGCCCGAACGACATACCCAACAGACTCCCATTACCGACGACATGGCCGAACGCTCCCGACGCTGGCTGGTGGATCATCTGGACGCGCTGTCCGGTGGCATTGATAGTTTCTTTGTCGATCGATTTTTCAATGACGACGTGACTGAGATCCGAGGGCAGGGCAGCTACGCACGCGTGTCTTTGTTTACCCGACGTGAGATTGGCGAACCGGTCGATTATAAATTCGGCATCAGTCTGAATCTTGAATTGCCACATACCAACAAAAAACTGAATTTATTGCTGCAGTCGGAAGATCAGGGCGTGCGCGAGGGCGACCTACTGTCAAGCCCGCAAAACGTCACGTACAGCTCGGCGCTGCGTCTGATTCTTCAGGAATCTGAGCGTTGGAGTTCCTCGGTGGATGCTGGGGTGCGCTGGGGTGTCCCTCCTGATCCTTTTGTGCGTGTGCGGGCACGACGTCCATTTTATGCCAGCGACTGGAATGTATTGTTCGGGCAGGAAATTAACTATTACACGCAGGCCGGTTACGGTGCGGTCACCTCGCTGACCTGGGATTTTCCGCTGACGATTCATCGTCTGTTCCGCCTTGAAAGCGACGCCGAGTATTTGCTCAACGATGATTTTTTTCATCTGAGTTACGGTGCCGGTTTGTATCATGAGATTAATCGTATTTATGCCTACGCTGTGCTGGCCGGGGCCGAGGGCGACACCGAATACGATGTCCATTTTGAGGAATACACCCTGGGTGTCAGAGTGCGTCGTAAGGTCTGGAAGGAATGGATGTTTGCAGAGGTATACCCCCAGATGCTCTGGGCCGAGGACAATGACTGGGAGCTGACGCCAGTATTGATGTTTCGTCTGGAAGCCGAATTCAGCAATCCCTGATGTCTGTGACACCTGGTCTTTTCGCTGCCGGAGAGAGTGCTTGTATTGTGTTGGGTTGTGTTGTGGTGTTTTGTGGTGGGGCGTTCGGTGATTTATTCGGTTGTCAGAATCTGACGGAACGTGAGACTGACGCGGGGTTCGTTTACCCCTGCACGTTTGGGAATTGCGTGCTGAAACCTCGCTTGTAATCCCGCCTTCATCAATAACAGGCTGCCATGTGTCAGCTCGATTTTTGCCGCTTGCCGCGAACTCCCCACAGCACGAAATGCCATGTCGCGGCTAGCGCCCAGGCTGATGGTGGCGATCACGGGGGCGGGGCCGAGTTCGGGCTCGTCGTCCGCGTGCCAGCCCATGGTGTCTTGCCCACTGCGATAGCAGTTGATAAGAACGGAATTCAGTTTTACACCACTCGCGTCGCTGAGTTCCTGCGCGAGGGTGGCAATGGATGTTGGCCAGAGCTGAGCTTCAAATACCTGTCCGGAGTAGGTGTAGCGGTGAGGGGCATCACCTAGCCATTGCTGCAATCGCGGAATGGGATGACGGCGACCGTAGAGTTGCAGTTCGGGCTGATCCCAGTGAGGACTGTTAAGCAACTCCGACAACAGGTGGTCGGCGCGTTCCGAGGCCAGAAAACTGGCCTCGAAGTCGATCAGGCGTTCAAGCTCGGCGGCTTGGCTCATGCGTTCTCGAACATGCCTGCAAAGAGAGGTGAGGTCAGATAGCGCTCACCGGAGTCCGGCAGGATCACGACGATTTTCTTGTCGGCGTACTCGGCTTCTTCCGCCAGACGCAAGGCCGCAATCATGGCGGCTCCGCATGAAATACCGGCCAGAATGCCTTCCTCTGACATCAGGCGGCGGGCCATGCTCATGGCATCATCATTACCTACCTGTTCAACGCGGTCGAGAATCTTGAGGTCGAGATTGCCCGGAATGAAGTTGGCGCCGATGCCCTGAATTTTGTGCGGCCCTGGGGTCAGTGATTCACCGGCCAATGCCTGAGTAATGATCGGTGAATCAGCCGGTTCAACGGCGACAGAGGTGATGGCCTTTTTGCTTTTCAGAAAACGAGACACTCCGCTGATTGTCCCGCCGGTGCCGACACCAGCCACTACAACATCGACTTCACCATCGGTGTCATCCCAGATTTCTGGGCCCGTGGTGGCTTCATGAATGGCAGGATTGGCCGGGTTTTCGAATTGCTGCAGCATGATGCGGGAGTCCGGCGCCTCAGCGACATAGGCCTCTGCGGCCTCAACGGCACCTCGCATGCCTTTACCACCTTCCGTCAGAATCAATTTGGCACCCAGAGCCTGCATCACTTTACGACGCTCCAGACTCATGGTTTCTGGCATGCATAGGGTCACACTGTAACCACGCGCGGTGGCCACGAATGCCAGTGCGATGCCCGTGTTCCCTGAGGTTGGCTCAACAATCTCCATGTCACCGGAGAGGCGACCTTCTTTCTCAGCCTGCCACACCATGTTGGCGCCGATACGACACTTGACGGAGTGTGCTGGATTACGGTTTTCCAGTTTGGCATAAACATGCGGGTGGTTAGTCAGATGGTTGATTTTGACCAACGGAGTGTTGCCAATCGACTGGGTAATGTCTGCGTAAACCTTCATAAGCTCCTCAGTGACATACTTATTAGTTAAGATACACTTGCTGCGACAGGGCACAGCATCTCTGCGAACGCCATATTTCAGCAGACACAGTTTCAGAACGCCAGGGAGTTTTTGTGCCCAGAAGTAGCATCCAACGTGATTCTGACACGTTACGACCATTGGAAAGTCAGATCACGACACTGACCAGCCTGATAGACCGTGGCAAAGCGCAGGGGCGTTTCCCCCGTCCGCTGGAGCAGGAATATCAGCGTTATCGTTTGAGTCAGTTTTTCTCGCAGGACATCCGCATCATCATGTCCGGCCTGCTGGTCTTTGTGGTCTTTGGCTGGGCAGACTTTTCGTTTGGTGGCCATCAGTCGACACTGTTGTTCTCGGTTCGCGTTTTACTGGCAGTGACCTTGGTGGCCACGGTCATCTGGTTACCCCGAAGTCCTTTCCGGCGCTACGCCATGCGCGCTTTGGTGGGCGGTATCTACATCTGCTTTGCATCTGTGCTGTGGAATATTTCCATGGTGGAGCTGCCGTTGGCGTACTTCTATCATCTCGGTGTGATCCCGATGCAGGTGTTCGCCTTGTTGGGGCTGCGCAGTGATTACCGCGCTATGTTGGGCTGCTCCTTGGCCATGCTATTCAGTTACGCCGCCTTTATTATTTTTATGCCGGGACCTGAGGTACCGTCCGAGATCGATGCACTGGCCAATTCCATGGCGCCGTTTTATCTGTTGTTCTGGGCAATTCTGATCATGATGGCGTCGTACCTGTCGTACATTATTGAGTCGGGGACGCGCACGGATTACATCAAAAATCGCCTGTTGGCGCTGGAAGCGGAGCGTTTGCAGTATCTGGGGCGCAGACTTCAGCAGCTATCGACCACCGATGGTCTGACCGGCATTGCCAACCGACGTCACGCCGAAGAGCAGCTGCTGGATGAGTGGCGTCGTTGCGCCCGCAGCGAATTGCCATTGGCGGTGATGATGGTGGATGTCGATTACTTTAAGAAATTCAATGACGCTTATGGTCACCAGCAGGGTGATCAGTGTCTGCGTCGTATTGCTGAAACCATGGACGGCTTCTGCCGACGCCCGGGCGATCTGTGCGCGCGCTATGGCGGCGAGGAGTTCGTCATGCTGTTGCCCGAAATGACCATCGAGCGCGCTGAGGCCATGGCTCAGGAAGTCTGTGCAGCCATTGAGCATCTTGCCATTGAGCATAATCAGTCGCCGCACGGGGTCGCGACAGTCAGTATCGGTGTGGCGGCGGTGGTGCCGGCAGGGCAGGCGAACTACGAGGAATTGTTGCGCGAAGCCGATATGGGGTTGTATGAGGCGAAAGAGCGTGGGCGGAACCAGGTGTTCCGCCGTTTGCCGGGGAATCCGTCAGCCGCGTAGTGCGTCGAGACGAGCGTCTTTGTCTTCCCACAGGGTTTGTACCCAGGCCTGGAAGCGTGCGCGGTATTCCATATCCGTTTCGTAATCGCCACCCAGCAGATCGGTTGGAATCGGCTTTTCTTCGATGATGACATCTGCACGGGGCATCTTACCCTGCATGAAATCCCAGAAGGTGGGAATGCCGCCCGGGTAATAGATGGTGACATCCAATACCGACTTGAACTGATCGCCCATGGCACTCATGGCGAAGGCCATACCACCGGCTTTCGGTTTCAGCAGATGCTTAAACGGCGATTGCTGTTCATCGTGCTTGGCTTGCGTATAACGCGTGCCCTCAAGGAAGTTCATGACGCTGGTTGGCATGTCTTTAAACTTCTCACAGGCCTGTCGAGTGGTCTCCAGATCTTTACCTTTCATTTCTGGGTGCTTTTCCAGATACGCTTTGCTGTAGCGCTTCATGAATGGGAAGTCGAGTGCCCACCAAGCTGCACCCATGATGGGCACTTTGATTAATTCCTG
>Ga0181594_10006584_pt1 | contig 10024 bp, 9 predicted proteins | sample 071ome_18_FD_145603 | JGI IMG/M metagenome (GOLD analysis project Ga0181594, IMG submission 145603) | Coastal salt marsh microbial communities from the Groves Creek Marsh, Skidaway Island, Georgia - 071413BT metaG (spades assembly) | ecosystem: Environmental > Aquatic > Marine > Intertidal zone...
CACGTCACCGGTACGGTACCAGCCGTCCTCGGTCATCGCCTCGGCGGTCTTTTCCGGCATGTTGTGATAGCCGGGGGTGACGGCGGGGTTCTTGCAATGCAACTCGCCGTAATCCGCGTCGAGATTGTCGCCATCGACCAACCGCGCGATCCCGGCGATGGGATAGCCGACCGAAACATCCGGCTGCGGCGTGCCTTCCGGATGTGGCCCGTAAACCACCGGGCCAGCCTCGGTGGTGCCGTATCCGTTGGCGATTTCGGCGTTGGGGAACCAGTCCCTGATATCGGCGACCAGCTTGTTGCTCACCGGGGCCGAGCCCATGCGCACGATGCGGACCGAGGACAGATCGGTTTCTGTCAGGGCCGCCTCCTCGCGCACCACCATCGCCATCATCGCCGCGACCGAGGTCAACCAAGTCACGCCATGATCGCCGATCGCGCGGATATACTCGACCGCGTTGAATTGCGGCATCAGCACGATGGTCAGATGCGCCGCCATGGCCACCTTGCAAATCGCCAGGCCATTCATGTGATAAAGCGGCGCCGCCACCAGCATCCTATGATCCGGGTCCGGACGCTTTTTGATCCGCATCTCGACCACCCAGAGATGGCCCGCGTGGGTCAGCGGAACCCCCTTGGGCCGACCGGTCGATCCCGAGGTATAGAGGAACATCGCGACCTCGTCGGGTTCGGGCCGCGTGGTCTCGAAGTCGCCTGGGTCAAGCAACGCGTCAAATCCACTTGCGCCGTCATCGCCGAACACGACAACGTCGATGCCCTCCGGCACCACGTCCCGGCGGTCGGCGTCGGTAAAGACCAGCTTGCACTCGGCATCGGCAAGGATGAACTCGACGGTCTCGACCGGGAACTTGTGATTGATCGGGATCGAGACCATGCCCGCCCGCATGGTGCCGAGATAGGCGATCAGAAACTCGGCGCTGTTGGCCGCCAGGATCGCCAGGCGGTCGCCACGTTTGTAACCACGCGCCACCAGTCCGCGCGCGACCGCTTGCGCCGCCGCGCTGATATCGCCATGGCTGTAGATCCGAGGCCCCGCCGCGGCGCCGAGATCGATCAGCGCGATCTTGTCGGGATCGCCCGATCGGTCGAGCAAATCGCCTAGATTAAAAAGATCACTCATTCTCGAGGGCTCCTGAGGAAAGGCGGACACGCGCTGGAGTATAGCGGCTCGCGCGGACACTCCAAGCGGGCTCATGACGGGATCGCATATTCGCTTTGCAAGCCCGCTACGACTTGGTCGCCGCCGCCGCTTCAACTAACCTGGATGCGCGTGGAGCGAGAAAGCCCGACGCGGCGCGGCGATTGGAAGTGGCATGGCGGACAAGCGTACCCAGGTCGGAATTGTCGGAGCGGGACCGGCGGGATTGCTGTTGGCCCAACTTCTGATGGCGCGCGGCATCGACTCGGTGATCCTGGAACAACGCGACCGTGCCTATGTCGAAGGACGGATCCGCGCCGGGGTGTTGGAACAAGGCACGGTCGGACTTCTGGCGGAGGCCGGTGTCGGCGCGCGGGTCGCGGCGGAGGGTCAGGCGCATGGCGGCATCGAGATCAGTCTCGCCGGCAAACGGACGCGCATCGATCTTGAAGATCTTACCAGCGGCAAGGCGGTGACCGTCTACGGCCAGACCGAGGTCGTAAAGGATCTGATCCAGGCCCGGCTGGCGGCCGGCGGGGAAATCGTCTTCGAGGCCGGTGACGTCACGCCGGTTGATCTCGACACCAACCGGCCACGGCTGTTGTACACTCACGATGGCGAGACCCGTGAGTTGCATTGCGACTTTATCGCCGGCTGTGACGGCTATCACGGGGTCTGTCGCGCAAGCCTTCCAGGCAGCGCGCTCAAGCTCTATGAGCGCAACTATCCCTATGCCTGGCTCGGTATCCTGGCCGAGGCGCCCCCGCCAAGCGAGGAACTCATCTACGCAAGCCATCCCCGGGGCTTCGCGCTATTCAGCATGCGGCCGCCGACACGCTCGCGCCTTTACCTGCAATGCACGCCGGACACGGATCTGGCGGACTGGCCGGACGCGCGGGTTTGGGACGAACTTCGCGCGCGGCTTGGACCAGACGACGCCGACATGTTGCGCGAGGGGCCGGTATTGGAGAAATCCATCACCCCGATGCGAAGCTTCGTCGCCGAGCCATTGCGCCACGGCAGGCTGTTTCTCGCCGGCGACGCCGCCCATATCGTGCCGCCGACCGGCGCCAAGGGCCTCAACCTCGCGGCGTCCGATGTCCGGTATCTCTCCTGGGCATTGTTTGATCACTACGAAAACGGCGATGCTCACCGGCTGGATAGCTATTCCGAAACCGCCCTCTCGCGGGTCTGGAAAGCGGAAAGATTCTCATGGTGGATGACTTCAATGCTTCACAAGAGCGGCGAGGTCGACGATTTCGACGCGCGCATCAGGATCGCGGAGCTGGAGTATCTCCTGTCCTCCCGAGCCGCGATGACCGTGCTCGCTGAAAACTACGTGGGTCTGCCGTTTTAAATCCCACTCGGAGAGCAAGGGGCGGTCAACTCGCGCCGAGATCGATCAGTTTTCGAACATCCGCTTGCTGGCGCTGTTCCGGCGTTAGATTGGCCCCGGTCATATCGACACCGTCGACGACCGCGCCCGAGAAATACGCGCCGGTCAAATCGCTGGACCGAAAGCTCGCCGGGTAGGTCCTCCCGGTCTTCTTACCATCCGCGCCGACGATCTCCGCCGCCTCGATCCGCGCCTTGAGAAAACGGACGCCAGCCAGATGAGCCTTCGAAAAATCCGTGCCGTGCAAGCGCGCGAACGAGAAATCCGCGTCGGCCAGCTTAGCATCGCGGAACGTGCTCAAAAACAGCTCCGAACGCACGAAACTCGCGCCTTCCAGATTGCACTTGTCGAAGGTCACGCCGCGAACGTCACAGCTGGAAAAGTCCTGTCCTTGCAGTTCTCGTCCGGACAGGTCGGCACGTTGTCCGGTATCGCCGTTCGAGGCAATCCACAGACTATGGAGGCGCAACAATTCCTCGATCTCCGGCGGCAGGGGTTTTTGGTTGCCGCGGTGGATCGCGCCGCGCAGATCGACGCTGGCGAGATCGATCGTCGACAGGTCCACATTGCGCAGATTCGCGTCTCTGAGGCGCGCCCCCGCATATCCGCGCCTTCCAGAACCGCGCCGGTCAAATTCACCTGATTGAGGGCACAACTCGACAGATCCGCGCCTTTCAGGTTCACGCCGGCTAGATTGGCCGCGAACATCTCGACATCCGCGAATTTCGCCTTCTGCGCGCTAGCGGTGGACAGGTTGGCGCGGGTCATGTCGGAGCCGGTGAAATCCGCGCTGTTCAGATTCGCCTGATACAGATTGCTCGAACGCTCTTCCATGCCGACCCACTCGGCCAGACGCCCGGGTCTCAGATCGGTGGAGCGAAGGCTGGCGTATGAAAGTTCCGCCAGCTCGAAATTCGCGCCCCGCAGGTCGGCGCCCCGGAAATCCGCTTTCATCATATCGGCGGACTGGAAATTCGAGCCGAAGAGATCGGCATCGACAAACGACGCGCCCCGTCCGTTGGCCTTGCTCAGGTTGCATCCAACAATGACCGAGCGTTTCAGCTCCAAGCCCTCGAGTATTATCCCTGTCAGATCCAAGCCCTTAAGGGTGAGCCGTCTGCCATCCTCGTCCTTGGAAAGATAGCGGGCGTGCGCGAGAATATGGTCATCGAATCCAGCGGCGAATTTTTCGGCCGAGAGCGGCTCCGCGGCGCTGTCTGGCTTCTCATCGGACATGGGCGTTCCAGATATCGCCGCCTTGGTCTCCAGCGGCGGTCATTCCTACAATCCTCAAGACAACTATAGTCGCAATTACGGGATTGAAAAACATTACATATTATGCCGCCCATACGACCGCCACGTCACTCCATCCGGTGCTTCTTTTGGTTTATTATTGCCAGTTGAAAATCGAGATCCGATTCCTAGGAATGCCGGGTTTTGAAAATCTCGGCCCATTCGGGATGCCATCTCGACAGAGGTGGCCGGTTCTCCGTGATGTCGCCGGCGGCCCAACGGATACGATCGTGATCCATCTCGGTCGTTACTTCGTTGTCCGGGCAAAGGATATAAAAATCACCGCGTTCCAGCCCGGCAAGCATGAAGTCCGCCACCTGGACCGGCCACCAGGCACCGGGCTTGTGCTCGCGCTTGCCGGTCGTGGTGAAGCCCGGGATTAGGAGATGGGCGGAAATCCGATGGCCGTTTTGGCCACGCAACTCGTGTTGCAAGGACTCGGTATAGGACTTTAGCGCCGCCTTGGTTGCGTTATAGGCCGCGTTGCCCGGCGGATTGGTGATCCCCTGCTTCGAGCCGGCATTGACGATCATGCCGGGCCGCCCCTGGCCTTGCATGACCGGCAGGAAGGTCTGAACGCCGTGCAATACCCCCCAGAAGTTCACATCAAAGGCGTGCCGCCATTTTTCAACCGGCTCCGTCGTGGCTCCGCCGATCCGGGTGACGGCGTTGTTCATGAGAAAATCGACGGCGCCGAACCGATCGAGCACGGCCTCGCGCAGGGCCGCCAATGATATCGGGTCGGATACATCCGTCGGATGGCACAACATATCATCGGGATGCCCCGCGCGCGCGCCCAGATCCGCGGCGATCGCGTTGGCGGCCGAGGAGAGATCGTCCCCTGCGAGGTCGGCGAGCACCACCTTCATCCCGCGTTCGCTCAGCTTCCTGGCGGCGGCGAGACCTATGCCGCTGGCCGCTCCCGTGATCACCGCGACGCAACCCGTTTCCAGTGCTGGATGGCTCACGTGTCTCTCCTCAATTGAAGGGCCCAAGCTTAAACGCGCGAACCAAACACGGGTCCCCTGGGCAAGAACGCGTCCCGCGGCATTTCCGCTAGAAAATAAATGGTTCCAGAACCCAGACCACCCAACCGAGGCCGCCCATGATTCCGACGATCGAAACGCTCGCGACCAAACGCCGTAATCGTCTACGCAAAATCTCGGAGCGCTCCGCGCGCTCTCGCTCGGAACGCCATTTCCCCTCGATCGCCGACAACATGCCGAGCAATTGATCGATCTGCTTGCCTTCCATCGGCTCGAACGCCGCGCCGATCATCTCGCTATCCGGTTCTATCTGGACCGCGCGCGCCCTGAAATCAATTTGCCCGTGGCGACCGCCATCGGGCCATATGATCGTTCCCTCGAATACACCTTCCCCGTCCACGGTGCGGTTGTCGCCGCGCATCTGGAAACCGCCCATGGATATATCCACGAGCGAGAAACGAATGTTTCCGATTTTCACGAAACCGCCCGTGACTTTCCATCGGCCATGCTGCCGCCTTTCCCGACCGCCTTTCTTCGTGGGCTCGGGGGATGGGGCGGGCACATCGTCCGGCGCATCCGTTGCTAGGATACTCATGGGTTCTAGCCTGACAGAATCAGCGACATTTTCCCATGGTAACAGATTCTTTCACCAACCGTGACGTTTTATGCGGGATGCATACATATGATATTTTCATGCGGCCGATCGAGCCTTCATGGGAAAAGAGCGAGATTGGGGCACGGCTTCGGAAGGCCGCTCCACAAGCGTCCCGATAGCTCGAAACGCCCCGCCTCGCGCGTCCCAGAGCAGGCGTGCCTCACCGGGACGGCCATTGCGGGAACGCAAGAGCTCAACATGCCATCGAGGGTTCCAATCGTGCGCTTCCCGGACTTCTTGCATCCCCTCTCCTCGCGAGCCGGGGATCGATGTTACCCGCCACCGGGTTTCCGGCGTTCCCGTTGTCGCCGCATCCATGCCGGCGTCGGGGCGCAGCAGAATACCCGTCACGCCGCTTGCCTCCGCGACCAGTTGCAGGCGCCGGCAATTGATCGATTCCCGCGTTCGCGCCGCCGCCTTGGGGGGCCCTAGTTCGACCACCACGGCCACCAGCCCCGCGCATCCAAGCCCCTCTTCCATGGCCCAGAGACGTTCCACGTCGCCGCGCGCCTCGGCCATGATGATTCGCCGAGGATCCACCCCCAGCAACGACAAGCCACGCGCGCAAGGCATGCCGCCATGGATACTGGCGCCCCGCGGGCACCACAAAACATCTCCATCATCCCGCATTAACCGGCTTACAAGCGCGGCGGTGAAGCCAAAGCCCGCCGCGTCGCGTACTTCCGGCCATGCCTCGCCGATCACTTCATGCACTCGCCCCCGCGCCAATCCTCCGCCGGCGAGACGTCGATCCAACGCCGCCACGCCAAGCGGTGTCACATCCGCCGGTTGATGCCCGCCCCCTCGCTCAAGCGCGCGCACGCGTTCCCGCAACTCCGCGAGAGCGATGGACGGGCTTGGCGAAAGCACGGGAGCGGTGACAGGCATCTGCCAGACCTCATATTGTTCTTCTTTTGTTCTATTTAATTTCGCCTTACTCGTCAAGCGCGCGCCGCGCGTCATGATCAAAACCGAACAGATCCCGCTCCGCCGGAGCCGTCGCGGTCGACAAGGAGAACGTAACCCGTGTTCCCCACCCCATTTCGCTTTCAATGTCCAATTGCCCACCATGGGCTTCCACGATCCCCTTGACGATCGCCAATCCCAACCCGACGCCCTCGGTCGGTTGCGAGAACTCCGAGCCAAGTGTCGACGTGGAAAACGGCACGACGGCGGTTTCCATTTCCTCCTCGGACATGCCAATCCCGGAATCCGAGACCCACACGGAAACCCGATGGTTATCAATTGGCTCGGCTCCGACCGTGACCTCCCCGCCCCCAGGCGTGAACTTGCTCGCGTTACTCAGCAAATTGATCAGAATCTGGTGCAGAGCCCGGCGATCCGCGAGCACTTCGGGAAACTCGGGAGGAACTCGGTTAACGAAACCCAATCCCTTGGGCCGCGCCGTCTGCTCGATCAACCGCAACGCCTCGTCCACGGCCAGATGCAGATCACAGGAAACCGGAGACAGATCAAGCTGATCCGCCTCGATCCGGGTCATATCCAAAAGGTCATTAACCAGGTTGAGCAGAAAACCGGCGCTCTTTCCGATATCTCCGACATACTCCCGGTATTTAGGGTTATCGAGCGGCCCGAAAATCTCCTGATCGATCAATTGGCTAAAGCCTATGATCGCGTTCAGCGGCGTTCGAAGTTCGTGGCTCATCCGCGCCAGGAAAGCCGATTTTGCGATATTGGCCGTCTCCGCGTGTTCCTTGGCGCGACGCAAATCGACTTCCATCGTCTTGCGATCGGAAATATCGGTACTGGTCATCCCGACCATCACCACGTCGCCGCTTGCATCCCGGATCGGGAAGCGAACGGTCAGCACCGTGATCTCGCCACGCGGGGACGGGATCTGTACTTCCCGCATGAAGGGCCGACCGGTCCGGATAACTTCCCCGTGGTGGTCAAAAATCTCGCGCGCGTAGGGATCGGGATAGAGATCCGTCACACCGCGCCCGCGCACGTCATCCACCGAGCCGCTGACAATATCCGCGAAGGCCTTGTTGGCCATCACGATCCGTCCATCCAGGTCCCGAATGGCGATCATGCTCGGCGAGTTATCGATCACCGAACGAACCAGGCTTTCATTCTCCAACACCCTTTGTTCGGCGAGTTGGCGGGCCGTGACATCCCTGGCGACGCCCCGATACCCGACGAAGACGCCATCATCGTCGAAGACCGGCCTGCCGCTCACCCGACAAAAACAACGCGCGCCGGCCGGATTTGTCAGCCAGTATTCCAGCCCTCGGAACTCGCGCCGCGCGTCGAGAACCGAGCGATGGTTTTCCCAGAACACACGATCCCTTTCATCCGCGTCGCTGATATCCCAACGCGGCTTTCCGAGCAGCGTCTCGGTGTCGAATCCCAGCTCCCGCAACCGGTCTCCCGTAATCAAGGTGAAACGGTGTTCAACATCGGTTTCCCAGAACCAATCGGAAGAGATTTCCGCGAAGTCGCGAAACCGTGCCTCGCTTGCGCGGACTTGATCCTCGGCATCCACGCGATCCGTCACATCGACCGTCAGAAGTAGAGTTTCGCCGCTGGACAGGCGTTATTCGTGCAATTCCGTGGCCCGGCCGTTCTCGAAGACCACCCGCATGGAACCAACGGGATCACGATGCTGCGCCAGACGCCGACGCAGGAACGTCTCCTTGTCCTTGACAGAGTCCTCATAGATGCCCTGGACGACGGCGAGTTCGAGGATCTCCTCGAACAACATGCCAACCTTCACCATTTCCGCCTTATCGCCCAGCAATCCTCGATAGATCTCATTGCAAACGACTAGACGATCATCAACGTCGAAAAGCGCGACCGGCTGGCCCATCGCATTCAGGGCGGACAGCAATCGCGCTTCGGCGGAACGGGTTTCCTCCAGCCTTTCCACCTCGTCGGTCACGTCGACCAGGGCGGCGAGAAGCATCCGCTTTCCCGACCATTGGATGGAATTGGATATGGAATCGACCCAAATCCGGGAGCCGTCGGCACGCAAGCCGCGCCATCTTACCCGGTCGGTCGTGAATTCCCCGACGACACGGCGCCCCTCCTGGTCGCGCAGCGTGGCGAAGTCCTCGGGGTCCGCGAAACAATCCAATGCACCGATCCGGAGGATCTCCTCGACGTCGTCATAGCCGAACATCCGGGCGAAAGCCTCATTACCGAACACAATGTTGACCCCATCCAGAACCAGGATGCCCTGAATCGAATGCTCCACAACCGAACGAAAATCCTCCCCGGCGCGCCGCCGCGCGAGGACCATCCAACACAGTAGACCGCCGGCGAGAAAACAGATCCCGCCGCCCACAAGCAGCGCCATGATCGTCGAAAAATCCATACCCGCGCACCACGAAGGTTTCCCGGTATCGGGATGCCTTATAGAGATCAAGGATATTCAAGTTTCGCTCAAAACCCGTTCTCGCGAAAGCAATTTAAGCAAGTTTCTGCAAAATATAACCAACGTATTTTATAAAATAATCGCACCAAATCCGAATGAACGTCTTACGGCTTTCTACCCCAGGCATCATAGGCTTCGTTTAACAGAGCACCCTCGTTCTCCACGAAAAAATCGCGGCCATTTGGGAAGGCATTGGCGATAACACGTCGCTCGACATCTTGATGTTCAATGATCTGGCCATCGCCCAGCACATGTCGGATGCCCACGTGTTCACCAGCCAAATGCCGGGCAATCAGAAAGGTACGGTGACAGCTCAACGGATCGCGCTCGGCACACATAATCGCCAATCTGAATCGCCGCGCGCCATCGCATACCCGCTCAATTCCACGGCGGAACGCGGCGCTGGCGACGAGGCGGCGGAAGTCCACGCCCCCGTCGGCTCGAAGCAGCGAAGGATCGCTTGGACGCGCGCCGAGTTGATCGCCCAACCAAACATAGGCCACGGCGTTGTCCTTCAAGCTCGACGCCAGGGTCTCGCGGTTGAATTGCGGGTTCCGTCGCGAGAACGGCGTGGAGCGCACATCGGCGATCGCCCCCACCCCGGCGCCCTTCAGCAAGTCGATGAAATCCGCGCTCGAGTGATTTGAATGGCCGATCGTGTAAACGATCTCGCGCGCGACCGACGCGACACTTTCCGCGCGATCAACCGGGGTGGGCATTTGTCAGACCCGGTGTTCCTCGAGCCCATCCCAATCGAAAGAGATTCCATGTCCCGGTCGCTCTCCGGCCGTCGCGAATCCCTCGACGATCTTGAGCGGTTCGGCGATATAGCGCTCCAAGCCGAAGCCATGCACCTCGAGATAGGAGGCGTTGGGAATCGCCCCCAGCAGATGGACGTGAATGTCATGCACGCCGTGCGAGGTGACCGGCAAGTTGCGCGCCTCGGCCAGCCGGGCAACCTTCATCCAAACGGTGATCCCACCGCAATTCGACACATCCGGCTCAATGTAGCTCACGCCGTTGGCGGCGAGCATGTGCTGGAAGTCATAAAGCGTATGCAGGTTTTCTCCAGACGAGATCGGCACGCCGCCCTCGGCGAGAATGCGCGCGTGACCGGCGAAATCCTCGGGAATGGTTGG
>Ga0181594_10006587_pt1 | contig 10019 bp, 9 predicted proteins | sample 071ome_18_FD_145603 | JGI IMG/M metagenome (GOLD analysis project Ga0181594, IMG submission 145603) | Coastal salt marsh microbial communities from the Groves Creek Marsh, Skidaway Island, Georgia - 071413BT metaG (spades assembly) | ecosystem: Environmental > Aquatic > Marine > Intertidal zone...
GTAACGGACTGCAGTGACGATCTGAGCCTCCAGCCATTCGAGCCATGACGACTCGAGCGCAGCCACTTCGTTCGCAAGCAGTTCGCGTTCGAGCATCTCGATGCTCGTCGCCGTCGCGCGGGTGGTGATGACGAACAGCACCAGAAGGGCGATGCCAACGAGGACCGTCGTTACTCCGAAGATCAGCGCCGATAAGCGAATACGCACGATTGGGTCTCCGGTGCCTACTGCAGAATCAGAACGACCTCGGCTACCTCTCCCTCCCGCACGAGGATTTCCGTGGTATCCGCGCCGAGAGCATCGTGCCACGCGACAATTTGATGCCGGCCGGGTTCGAGACCGTCAATCGTGAAAGAGCCATCAGCAGACGGCTGAGCGAATCGATCGGAGTCGAGGACCAGGATCGCCCCGCCCATATCCGAGTGGATATCACAGAAAAGTCGGACGATCCCGGGGCGGTCGAACACAACCGAGCGCGTCTCCCCCGGCGCGTACCGACCGAGATTGAATTTCTTGGGTTCGGAGAGCGAAAACAGGTTGTGGAACACGTCATCGCTGTTCGGGAAGTTCACCGAAGTTCCCACAGGTATCGGGGTAACCCGCTTCACGATGTTCAGATCGACCTGATCGACGATCACGGGCGAGGATGCGGCGGAGCCCTGTCCGGACGCCGTCGTGACATACACCACCACGTCCTCAACGGAAAAACTCGACGCCTGGTACCGTGAGGGTCCGTACGCCTGTCGCGAGTACGGTGACAGGCGTGCATCCCGTCTCATCGCGCCATTCGGGACTCGAACATTGCCGGACACAGCCCCGAACGTGGTGGAGGCGGAGACGACCTCGACGCTCCGATCCCCATTCGCGCTAACACCGTGAAGGGTCGCCAACACACCGGCCAGAGCCGCAAATCCGAGGCGGAGCGCGAGCATCATTGACCTCCTGTGGGGGGGGCGTCAATCAGACGTCTAGTTTAAGTTGAAAGCTTAGCGGGTTTTTCGCCACCAGTCCGATCCTGCGTGCTACCCAGCCGCGCGGAGCAGCAAGTTCCGGATACAGAGCGTCAGGGCCATGGCCGGTGGGGTTCCGACTCGACGGATGACGTCAGTGACCCTCGTCGGGACAGACCGGGCGACGAATCGTTCCCGGGCAGAGATCACGTTCTGACCGGCCCGCGGTACGGAAACGCCTAATCGCCGACATCGAGTGGCGTCTTCGTGTCATGACCGGAGTGCGGAATCGGCCACGACAGCGGCCCCCCAGGGAGGACCCTGAGAGGCCGTGATGACTCATGTGCAGCCAGTGCCCCGCCAGGGACTCGAACCCCGAACCTACTGATTAAGAGTCAGTTGCTCTGCCAGTTGAGCTAGCGAGGCAATGCGTTCTGAGATGTGAACCTCAGAAGAGCCGTAAAAGCTACGGAGGAGCCCAATGTGGTCAACCGCCCGGTCGCCCGTCCTAAAGGAGCCTATCCGGGTGCGGCGTGCTGAACCGCCGAATCCAGATTCGATCGTCGGCGCCGGCATCCAAGTGCGCCCCGCCCGTGACTTCGCCCCGCAGAATGGGGCCAGGTGACGTCTGACACCCTCCGGTCCGTGCGTGATCTGCTCGCGATCGGCAACGGTGAGCGCGAGACTCAATCGGACCCCGAATCCCCGGTCACACACTGTCACTCGTCGACCAACCCATACTCCTTCATCTTTCGCCACAACGTTGTACGACTCATGCCGAGACGTTCCGCCGCGACACTTCGAACGCCCCCCGCGGCAGCCAGCGCTTCCTCGATATCGGACTTCTCGTGTCCGACGGGCTGAGTGCGACGGTACCGCTCGTGGGGTTCTCGTTCCTGATCTTCAGCACCGCGGACATCGGCCGGCAGATGCTGGGCCTCGATCCTGCGATTTCCCGCCTGGATGTGCGCACTCTCCAGCGCGGCGAGCAGCTCACGCACGTTACCAGGCCACGCATGCGCCTGCAGGAGCCTCATGGCGAGTGGAGAGCATCCCGAGTGGGGTCGGCGCTCCACCTTGTCGTAGAAGGCCTCGGCGATGAGCGGGATGTCCTGTCGGCGAGTCCTCAGCGGAGGGACCTCGATGCGCACGACATTCAACCTGTAGTACAGATCGTCGCGGAAGCGCCCGGCCTCCATCTCGGCCCTGAGGTCCTTATTGGTTGCGGCGACGACGCGAACGTCCACCGGTATGGGCTTCACGGCTCCAACGGGTGTAAGCTCACGCTCCTGAAGTACCCGCAGGAGCCGATGCTGCATCGCAGGTGACACGTCTCCAATCTCGTCGAGTAGAATCGTGCCACCCGACGCCGCCTCGAAGAGTCCGGTTCGATCTCGCACGGCTCCCGTGAACGCCCCCCTCCGATGCCCGAAGAGCTCGGATTCGAGTAGTCCCTCTGCAAGCGCGGCACAATTCACCGCGACGAACGGGCCATCGGCGCGATCCGACTGTTCGTGGATTGCACGGGCCACCAACTCTTTCCCTGTCCCCGTCTCACCGATGACAAGGACCGTAGCGTCCGTCGGGGCCACCCGTTCGACGACCTCGAGCACTGATCGGATCGCGGACGAGCGTCCTATGATCGAGCCGGGCTCATCACCCGTCTTCGTCGACATGGGTCGCCGCGAGATCAGCGCCTCCACACGGGCGCTCAGGACATCGGGTTCGACGGGCTTGGTCAAGAAATCGTCCGCTCCGGTATGTAGCGCATCCACGGCCGTGTCGACCGTCCCGAATCCGCTGATCATCAGGATCGGGGTGTCGGTACCCCACGTACGCAGGACCTCGACGATTCCGATCCCATCGAGCCCGGGCATCCGCAAATCCAGCAGGATCAGATCAAAATGCTCTTTCTTGAGGATCGCGACCGCAGCGGTACCGTCTTCGGCGTGCACCACTTCATGCCCATCCTGACGCAGAAGGGCCGCGGTCGAGAGCCGAAACGTTCGATCATCATCAACCACCAGCACCCGGGAGCGCGTCATGCCATCGCCTCCTGTACCGACGGCTCGAGCAGAGGAATCTCGATCGTAAGACGCGCCCCGGAGCGGTCCGATCGGTTCGCAGCGGCGATCCGACCCCCGTGGCCTCGGACGAGTCCAGCCGCTGTGAAGAGTCCGAGGCCAACACCACGCACGTCCGACTTGGTTGTGAAGAACGGATCGAATACCTGGGGGAGTGCGTCGTCTGAGATCCCATGGCCGTCATCGACCACGTCGATCCGAGCGTTGATCAAGCCGGCCTCCACCCGAATGGTAATGGTGCCGCTTGCCCCCAGAGCGTCCTGGGCATTTTGTACGAGGTTCAAGAGAACCTGCTTGAGCGCATCCGCCGGCACGTCTACCGGCACCGAGGTGGACGCGACAACCTGGACGTCGATATCTGCGTCGCCCAATCCCACACGGACAACCGCGGCCACATCTTCGGCAACGGCAGCGGCATCGCAGTCGCCCTCCGCGCTATGAGGACGATGCAGGTCCAACATCTGTTCTGCGAGTTCGTGCATACGCAGCAGCTCATCGATTGCCAGATCCGCCAACTCGCTTGCCTCCTCATCTTCGTCGACCCGGCGCCGAAGAATTTCGAGGCAGTTTCGGACACTCGCGACTGGATTGCGGACCTCATGAGCGAGCTGGGCCAGCAGACGAGAAGCTGCCGACAGTCGATCACGCTGGACAAGCTCCGCCTGGAGGACCGTCAGCCGCTCCTGACGGTCCTCCAGTTCGGCGTTCGCGCCGGCCAGTTCCTCGATCCGCCGCGCAAGCGCATCACGCATGGCTTCGAACGCGGCCGACACCTGATCGACCTCCTTCACGAACGAATGCTCCACAGTGGCATCGAAGTGTCCCTCCGAGATCCTGTCTGCCGCTGATGCGAGCGAACCGAAGGGTCGTGCGAGGTGCGACGCAAACCCGGCACCGATGAACAGGGCCAGAAGAAGCGTGAGCCCCAGCACGCCAGCCCCAATTACCTGAAGGTCCGGCACGACCGCCAGTTCCTCCGCCAGCGCACGGACGAAGAACGCGCGGCCTCCGCCCGGAAGGAATCCGCTCACCACCAGGTATCGTTCCCCAGCCAACTCGAATTCTCGAACTTCCTCAGATACCGGCTGCTCAGCGAGCAGACCGAAAAGGCCCATCGCCGGCTCCGCCCGACCCGTGTATGCCGCCAGCGCCTCATCGGGAGCCATTAGCAGAACGTCCGAGCGGGTCAGAACCGAGAGCTGGGCAGCTTCCTCCTCCGCTATGGGGACCCAGACTCCCGCTGCCCCAGCCCACCGCCCATTGACCGTGATCGGCGCAAGAGCCACGGCTCCGAACCCTAGATCTGACTGAATGACCTGAACGGGCATTCCACCCGACCGGGTCACGTCGATGAGAGCACCGGGTACCGTCGGGCCCACGACACGTTGCCCATCCCCACCGATCAGGATCGGATCCTCTCCCGGGAATGCGTCGGTGACGGATGCCGCCAGAGCGACAGCACGTTCGTCGTTGACGACGACCATGGGGCCGAGAGCGGGGTGCGACGCGAGTTCTTTCGCATGCATCATCCTCGCACCCGCCTGGTTCTCGAAGCGCGCAGCGAGGACGAGCGGGGCGGCGGCGAGATCGTCTCGAACCCCCTGCTCGAGCCCTTCGACCAGATGCTTGTCGAGAAGTATGGCCGCGGGAATCAGCCCCACCAGGATTACGACCAGAACTAAACCCAAGAGAGCGGTATTGAGCGAAACCTTCACATTGTCTCCACACGTCGAGGACCGCCAAGCCCGACGGTCTCATTCACCACCCGCATTCTGCACGATACGGACCGCTTGTCGAAATCCCTTTCACCGCGCGGGTTCACCGGGGGGCCGAACAGCCCCCGATGTCCTAACGGCCGGCTGTGACCTATCGAGGGCGTTTCAAAGTCAGCGCTGAAACGTTTCATCGGCGTTTCATGAAACACACCAAGGCGGCGGCTCCAACCCACAGCACTCCCTGAGAATCGAGATATCTCCACGGTTTTCGACCAAGTCATGGAGCGAGCACGCCGTATGCCATTCCAGGGATCGTCACAAACGCGCCGACGCACGGCGCCGTCCTCCACGCACTTCCCAGGACATCCCATGTACCGCTCGCTCCTTTTTCTCTCGGTCGGTGTGCTCGCCCTCTCGGCATGCGACGACGACACCATGATCGAGCCTCTCGTCGAGACGCTCGACCTCCAGTTCTCCGGACTGGAACCCCTCACCAACGGCTTCCATTACGAGGGCTGGGCCATCATTGATGGTTCGCCGGTCAGTACAGGCAAGTTCAACGTGGATGGTAACAGTGGGCTGACCACGGTCGCTGGTGTTCCAATTGCCGGAGGCAGCTTCTCGACCGGCATCGACCTCTCCGAAACCGGGATGATCGTCCTCACAATCGAACCGTCAGGTGATACGGATGACATCCCGGCCGACACACACGTTCTCGCCGGTTCAGTCACCGGCGGTATGGCAGATCTGACGGCCGGCCACATGGCGGCACTCGGCGACGATTTCATGACGGCTTCAGGCGAGTACATCCTCGCGACACCCACCACGATGGCAACGTCGGACGAACTGAGCGGGATCTGGTTCCTGTCGCTGGCCTCGGGTTCGCCTATGACGGGCCTGGACCTCCCCACCTTGCCCGCCGGCTGGGCCTACGAAGGCTGGGCGGTTGTCAGCGGCACTCCGGTCACCACGGGCCGATTCACATCATTCGTCATGGCTGACGACAACGCGCCGTTCAGCGGTCCGGATGCAGGGCCACCCTTCCCCGGCGAAGATCTCATCATGAATGCCCCTGAAGGCCTGATGTTCCCGACGTCACTCGCTGGCGGGCTGGCGGTCATCTCCATCGAGCCAGAGCCCGACGACTCACCTGCCCCGTACACATTCAAGCCGTTGATGGGCGGAATCGACGCGATGGCCATGGACCACGTTACCTACTCCATCCCGAACATGGCGGATGCCACCTTCCCGACCGGAACGGCGACGATCCGCTGACTCCGGCGAACGGGAGCGCGCCGGCGAGCTGCATCAGCAGCCTGCCGGCGCGTTCACCGGGGGCCGCGATCCCTCATTGCAGGGCTGCTCCGCCAACCCAACCTGTCAGGCAATTCGGTCGAACGGGACCCTAGAAGGCGTTCTGACCGGTGAGTGTCTGACCCAGGATCAGCGAGTGGATGTCGTGGGTTCCCTCGTAGGTGTAGACCGATTCCAAATTGGCCATGTGCCGCATGGAGTGGTATTCGACGAGGATTCCGTTTCCACCCAGGAGGCGTCGAGCCTCCCTGGCGATGTCGGTCGCCATGTCGCAGTTGGCACGCTTCGCAAACGAGACCTGCTGCGGCGTCATCGTACCCTCATCCTTCATACGTCCGAGACGGTACGTCACCAGTTGACCGTGCGTGATCTTCGTGAGCATGTCGGCGAGGCGCACCTGCTGAATCTGCTTCCCCCCGATCGGCGCGTCGAACATCACGCGCTCCTTCGAGTACGAAAGTGCTTCGTGGAAGCACGCCATGGCGGCACCGACCGCGCCCCATGCGATCCCGTACCGTGCCTGCGTCAGACACATGAGCGGGTGCTTGAGGCCGCCCGTGCTACCCGGCATCATCGCGCTCTCCGGGACATCGACGTCTTCGAGCACGAGCTCGCTCGTGTCGGATGCCAACAGGGACAATTTGCCTTTCTGATCCTTCGCACTGAAACCGGGCGTGTCTGTCGGGACCACGAAGCCTCGGATGCCCTTCACGTCTCCGAGCTCGCCGGTCTGCGCCCAGATCACCGCGACATCGGCCATGGAGCCATTGGTGATCCACATCTTGGACCCATTCAGGCGCCATCCGTCCGCCGTCTTTTCAGCACGAGTGATCATCCCGGCCGGGTTCGAGCCATAGTCGGGCTCGGTCAGGCCGAAGCATCCGATGGCATCGCCGGTCGCGAGCCTCGGCAGCCACTCGCGCTTCTGTTCCTCGCTCCCGAAGGCGAAGATCGGATACATGACGAGAGCGCCCTGCACGCTGACGAAGGAACGGATCCCCGAATCGCCCCGCTCCAGCTCCTGCATGATGATGCCGTACGAAACGTTGTTCAGGCCCGCGCATCCGTACTCCTCCGGCAGATTCGCCCCCAGCACGCCGAGCTCACCGAGCTCCGGAATCAGATGCTTCGGGAATTCGCGGTTGATGTACGCCTCGCCGATGATCGGCATGACGGTGGTCTCGACCCATTCGCGAATGGTATCGCGAATCATCCTCTCTTCTTCGGTGAAGAGCTCGTCGAGGTTGTAGAAATCGATGCCTTCGAAGCGGGCCATCGTGCTGTCCGTGTCAGGGTGGTGCCAAGCCAGGGGTGAAATCTATTCGAGCCTCCACGCTTGGGCAGTGGGGGCCGAAGACTGTGCGTTCGTGCCGACGATCTACACTTATTCGGTGTCAGGCTCCATCGTCGGGGGAACCGCCTCGACGGCGCGGACATTCCAGAAACGCATCGCGCCGTAAATGAACTCCCGGGCCACTTTCTGACCGATCCACACGGCGGTGACGAGTGTCGCCGTCCACGCCCCGACGATCAGATCGGTCGGCTGTATCACGAACCACACATACGCCGCGCACGCCAGACCGAACATGAGGCCACCGGCCCACCCGTACAGCGAGGCGCGCTCCCGAGCCCGAAAACGACACCCATCGCACCACAGCATGCGATCGAGTCTGGATTGGTCGAAGACCTCGAGACACCGGACACACGTCACTTCATCCGGATACCGGTCACGCCACGATACCGTGGGCCGATCGTTCATGCCTCACCTCACTCGCTTAACCCAGCGCTCTCACCAGCGCCGCAGTGAACTCCCGAGTCGTAGAGCTGCCGCCCATGTCGATCGTTCGCGCCTCGCCGGAACGTACCACGGCGTCGACCCCATTCCGAATGCGCGTCGCACAATCGGACTGACCGAGATGGTCCAGCATCAGGCACGCTGACATGAGCAGTGATGTCGGATTGGCGATACCCCTTCCCGCGATGTCCGGCGCAGAGCCATGTACGGCCTCGAACATCGCCGCATCCTCACCAATGTTGCCCGCTGGAGCAAAGCCGAGACCGCCCACGAGTCCTGCCATCAGGTCGGACAGGATATCGCCGAACATATTCTCCATGACGAGGACATCGAACCGATACGGGTCGAGGACCAGCTGCATCGCCGTGGCATCGATGATCCGATCTTCCCACTCGATCTCGGGATAGTCGCTTGCCACCTGATGCGCCACATCGAGGAAGAGGCCCTGAGTGTATTTCAGGATGTTCGCCTTGTGCGCCAACGTCACCTTCTTCCGACCGTGTGTACGCGCGTACTCGAACGCATACCGACAAATCCGCTCGGCACCGAACCGCGTGATGATCATCACGGATTCCGCAGCAGCTCGAGGGTCACCGTGCATCCCGATGTAGTGCTCAACACCCACATAGAGCCCCTCGGTGTTCTCGCGGATCAGCACGAGATCGATGTCCTCGTAACGGCCTCCCGGCACGATGGTGCGCACGGGGCGCACGTTGGCGTAGAGGTCGAAGAGTTTCCTCAATTCGACGTTGATCGAACGGAACCCTGACCCGGAGGGCGTGGTGAGCGGCCCCTTCAGCAGCACACGGGTGCGCTCCGCGGAATCGATGGTCTCCTGCGGGAGTGGGTGACGAACCTGCTCCAGGGCCGTGACACCTCCCAGCTGTGTATCGTATTCGAGGTCGGCGCCGGCCGCCGTCAGGACCTCGAGCGTGGCCTCGGTCACTTCCGGACCGATCCCGTCGCCCGGGATTACCGTGATCGTCTGAGTCATGGTGTGTGTTTTGTCATTGTTGGTCGTGGTGCCAGGCCCTGGCCCCGTCACCACTGATTCGTCGGTCGTTTCAAATCATCTCAGGCGGGGCTTCCATACCTGCTTCTATGGTGCCCCAACGATGCCATGCGGCTGGTTCACCCGGTCGCAGGGTGGGTTTCCAAACCTTCGCGCACGTACCAGAGCAGGCTTCGCGCGAGCCTCTCCGCGGCCGAAGCGAGCGCCCGTGGATCATCTCTCGGGTAGTCATCGCCCTCTTCGACTCCGTACCACATGACACGCCCCGTTCGCGGAGCGATCAGCGCCACCGTAAATCGTACACGCGGTGTAGCGTCGATGATCGCCGGATTGACTTCCCAGGTCACGCTGAGCGGCAGGAGAACGAGGTCGGCATCGACGAGGCCCGCCATTCGTCGAAGCTGTCCGAAAAGTGGATCACCGACCCGCTCGACCTGGGCCTGGCCAAAGAGCCCGACCGACAGCTGCTGGGTCCGGGTGTCGACCCCGGGGGACCGTGCGAGTGCCGCGTCCACCTCCGTCCACGGGATCCACTCCACGTCTCGCCCACGGTCCCCGAGCGCGAATGACAGCTCCGCGCTCGCGTCACCCGGCACGCCAAGCACCTGCTGCACCGGGAGGAGAATGACACGTCGGCCATCCAGATTCGGAGAGAAGCCGAGGCTCGTACCGGGCTCAGGAGCGGGTGCCGACCGGCCACCGCAGCCCATGGCGAGTGACACCAGGGTGAGCGCGCCGACCAGAGCTCTGGCGGACCGTCGAGACATGCGGATCAGGGAAAGCGGGTCGATCGGAAGCCGTCGTCGAAAGGTAGACTGTGGCCCGCCCCCGGTGAACCGGCCCCCTCCACTCACGACCCGTTTATGACGTACTGTCGTCCGAGTCCGGAGCCTCCCGAAGGTCCAGGGCGGCCGAGTTGATGCAGTAGCGGAGTCCCGTGGGTCGGGGCCCATCCGGAAAGACGTGTCCGAGATGCCCGTCGCATGCGGAGCACAGAATTTCGGTCCGCGTCATGAAGAATTTACGGTCGACCTCGGTACGAACGTTTTCGACATCCACGACGTCGTAGAACGAGGGCCAGCCCGTCCCGGAGTCATACTTGGCGCTCGATGCGAACAGTGCGGCACCACATCCGCGGCAGACATAGGT
>Ga0181594_10006589_pt1 | contig 10015 bp, 4 predicted proteins | sample 071ome_18_FD_145603 | JGI IMG/M metagenome (GOLD analysis project Ga0181594, IMG submission 145603) | Coastal salt marsh microbial communities from the Groves Creek Marsh, Skidaway Island, Georgia - 071413BT metaG (spades assembly) | ecosystem: Environmental > Aquatic > Marine > Intertidal zone...
CACGAGCGTCCTTGAGGGGTCGGAGCTGACGAGCGTCTCGGGTGGCGAGGTGATGACGAGCGTCTCGGGTGGCGAGGTGATGACGAGCGTCTCGGGTGGCGAGGTGATGACGAGCGTCTCGGGTGGGAGCGTCGCGACACGCGCCCTAGACCACAGCCTCCTCGACGCGGTGAGCGAGCCAGAGAGGCGACAGGAGGACTCTGTGGTCACCTCAGCGACCCCTGTCGTCGCGCCTCCTCGGGTGCCCCCTCCTCAGGTCGCCCCTAGCGCGCCTCCAAAGGTGGTCCTCAAGCCTAAAGCGCCTAGCCTTAAACCTAGCGCCCAGCGCTCACCGCCTGTGTTTAACCCAGAGCTACAGACAGAGCTACGCCCGAAACACACCCCACCTCCGACGCCTCCTCCACCCGCTCGAGAAGACCCTGAGTCCTTTAACGTCACCCCCTCAACCCGAGCGCTCCCTGAAGAGAGAGACGCGCTTAAAAGCAAGGTCTCCACCCGCGCGCTCCCTGTGGAGCGGGGCTCAGAGGAGAGCGAGGTCTCTACCCGCGCGCTCCCTAGGGGGGCTGGGTCTTTTCAGGGAGGGGTCTCTACACCGTCGCTCCCGAGCGAGGCTCCCCCTGCTCAGGTTCGGTCGAGATCGACGCGAAACCTCTCAGCGCCTAGCTCACTTGAGCCTAAGCCACTCCTACGCCTCAGGGAGCCAGCGCCCTTACCCCCTGTGGAGCAGGCAGACCCTCCTGCGCCAGCTCACATCGTTGAGCAGACGACCTCGATGTTTGAGGTGACCGAGGATGAGCTCTCTATGATCTACGCGTCGGGCTCAAGGGAGCGCTCATTATGGGTCACGCTTGGGACTGCGCTCCTCACCCTCTTATCTATATTTGTCTTGCTCGTTGGCCTAGGCTTTCAGCTCCAAAAAAGAAAATTACAGGAGGGGCTCTCGCTGAGCGTTTATGCGTCAGATGACTCTACGCGCCGACTGAGTGAGTCTTTGAGTTTGAGCGTTGAGCGTCCTATGGACTGGCCTCTCTTTGTGACTGAGCTGATCAGCGTCCGCTTAGGGCTCAGCTCAGAGACGGGTAAACGCTTAGATGGGCTGAGGGCGTGGGCTGGGATGTTGAGCTGGGTAGGATATGGTCATGATGGTCGCCAAGCTCAGGCCATTCAAGACCTGCTCATCGCTGTCCAGGTGTCCCCTGAGGACCCTTTCACGTTGAGCGCGCTGAGCCTTTACCTCAGCGCGCTCTCCGCCCACGAGGGGGCGGTAGAGGTTGGGCAGATGATCCCTTATCAGAGCTGGCTGAGGGGGTTGACCCTAGGGGTGATTCATGAGCGGGCGGGCGCGCTTGAGCAGTCCTTTGTAGCCTTACAAGACAGCGACGCGCTGAACCCGAGCGCGACCCTCACTCAACAGCTTACGCTCTCGATCTTAGATCGATACCAAAGCAAGGACACCTCACTCGAGCTACAGCGTCGAGGGTCTCGCTATGGGGTTGAGCCCGCAGACCTTGCCTGGGCGGTGCCAAGCGTCGCGACCCTTATAGAGGCGCCAGAGGCGCTCCCGAGCCCAGTTGAGCAACGCTGGGCCCTGTCCTCTCTTATGCGCGCCCAGCCTCGTGACGCGCTTACACCACTTCAACAGCGCTTAGTGTCTGGCGCGGGGCTGTTGGTCTCTCCGTCAAGTCGACAGCTGATCACGGCCCTACGGTATGCGCGCATGACCTTAGATCAAGCCCTGCTGAGCAGAGCCCCTCAGCTGATAGAGGAGCGGTACTTACAAGGCTTGATCACCCTGACAGAGCGAAACCTCGCGCACTTTGAGCTCGCGTTAAGTAAGGGGGACGTCAACCGGGCGAAGCAGGAGCAGGTGGCGGGGAGCTATGAGCCCCACCCGAAGCTTGAAGCGCAGCGCTCTGAGCTCCTCGCGCGTTACCCTAACCTCAAGCAGGAGAGCTTCGCACAGCAGGTGAACCAAGCGCACTACCTGCTGACGAATCTTGAGGTCGAGCGCCTGTTGCTCGGGCGCTCATGGACCTCGCTCCGGCTCTTGATTCGTGACCAGAGAGCTAAACAGCTCCTGCGCGCGACCTACGCTAGGCTTGAGACCTTCACGCGCTCGCTTACCGTAGAGGGGGTGAGGTCGCTCTCGAAGGCGCTCAGGGCACAGGAGATGAAGGCAGGCCATGACCCACACGTCGGCTCATATCCCGATGAGCTCCTGATCAGTTACGCGATGAGCGAGTCGGGCCAAGTGGAGCGGGCCGCGCGCTACGCGCTGAGCTTTAGTCGGCACAGCTCGCTGTCTTCAGCAGCACAGCTTAACGCGAACATCTTCATCTGCCGAGCCTTGGATCAGGTCGCCTTGCTCCCATCACAGTGGCTCTCTTGTAAAGGCGCGTATGAGCGGGCGCCTTATCGCTATGACACGAGCGAGGGGTACGCGCACCTGCTCGAAGAGCTCGGTGAGCTCGAGGAGGTGAGGGAGCTGCTCACCCCGCTGTTGCAAGATGAGCAGATAGGCGCGCTGTCTCCTGCGCTTGAGCGCCTCATGACGAGGGTGGGGCTTGATCAAGCTAGGGTCTCGAGTCGAGCGGAGTCGAACTCAAGCTTAGAGCGCTATCGGGGAGCGATTCAGCTCTTGGGAGATGGGCTCTATCTGAGCGGAGCGTCGGCCCTGGCACAGCTCGCGGACGCGACGCGCCTAGAGCGCTTTGAGCGGAGCGCGCTCACGGCCCGCTTAACTCAAGACGTGAGCGCGCTCAAGACCTTAGCGGACCACGGCTCTTTGGCCGCTCAGCTTCAGACCTGGGCGTTAAACCTCGCCTCAGAGGGGAAGCAACCCTCACAGCTCGCCTTGAACGCGGTCATTGGCTCCCCTCAAGTCGCGCGCGTGACGGAGCTCGTCGACCTGATGACCTGCTTTGCGCGTGAGGGGAGGCTTGACCTCCATCATATGAACCTCAGGCGGTTTATGAGCGTGCCATTGAAGGCGAGCCCACCTCCTGCGCCGTGTCGAGCGAGCTACCACTCCCTGTTAAAGGGCTCATTTAAACGGAGCGACCTACCGCCCTACGCTCAGCACTTGGCGGGGCTCTTATACCTCTCAGTGGGCGAGCTTACTCACGCGGAGGAGCTATGGACGGAGCTCTTGAGTGACCCGATCCGCTCCCTTGAGGCGAGGCTCGCGCTAGGGCTCCTTCAGCTCAGGCAGGGTCGATCGGGTGTTGTACGAGGCACCTGGAAGCCCCTGATCCAAGAGCGCTCTCCGCTCTCCGTGCTCCTTAAACAAGCGATCCGGCGCTGAGCGTCACAAGAGAGGCCCATGTTGTCAGCCCGCATATCCACGCTCCTCTGTCTGCTCTCGATCTTCGCGTCATGTGAATGGAAGCCACCTCGAAGAGGGAGCACCCCAAGCCTCCCTGTGCTCAAGCCGATCATCGATATGGAGGGAGACGATGAGGTGGGTGACACTTCAACTCGAACGTCAACTCGACCTGAGGGAGGCTACGCGCAGGAGCTACATGATCAGCGAGTAGAGCCAGAGCCAGCGCCAGCGCCAGCGCCAGAGCCAGCGCCAGCTCCAGAGCCAGCTCCAGAGCCAGCGCCAGAGCCAGAGCCAGAGCCAGAGCCAGCGCCAGCGCCAGCGCCAGCGCCCAAACCAAGCTCGGGCGCTCAGGAGGACACCTCTCCAAGCGTGCTGAGCTCAGCGCTCCCGCCGTCTCCACAGGAGGTTGGGGCGAGGGATTACCTGTTTGCGCCTGTGGAGGAGTCAAGCCCTCAGGTGTACCTCAAGGAGCTAACGGTCACCGCGAGGCTTAGATATAAGACCCCAGGCCCAAAGGTGAGCGAGGTCAGCCTCGCGACGTTGGCGGGGAGCTCAAAGGAGCTCGTTGGCTTTGTGCGCGTACGGAACTTCGTTAAGCCACAAAAAGTCACGATGCGTTGGGTCTATTTAGGGGGGGAGGCGCCAGAGGAGCTTCACGTCACCCGCCACTCGGTTGGGATCAGCCCACGCTGGCGTACTTGGTCTAGGTTGAATATCAGGCGCATCGGAGACCGCTTAGGGCGTTGGCGTCTTGATGTCTACCGTAGATCAGGGCGCTCAAGGCGTGGGGACCTTATTGGTCGTCAGCACTTTACGGTGACCCTCTGAGGCCCTGGTGGGTCATTTACTTGGGTACGCGCTCATAGGCCCAAGGTCATACACGTCAAATTTCGCCTCATGGATCATCTTCGTGGCGGCCGCGCTCCTTCGACCGCTCTTACAATAGACGACGATCTGCTTCCCTTTCGGGAGCTCACCCATACGTTGAGCGAGCGACTGGACAGGGATGTTCAGCGCGCCCTCAACATGACCACCTGCGAACTCGGAGGGGCTACGGACATCTAACAAGATCGCCCCTTCACTCACCAAGGCCTGAGCGCGCTGGCCATGGACACGGCCTCCAGAGACAAGTGGGGCGTCAGGGGCGGGCGGGGCGCTCGTACAGCCAAAGGTGTATAGGCCACTAAGTAACGCGAAGAGGAGGAACCATTTGGTGAGCGTCATCTCAGACTCCTTGTGATGAGGGGGACAAGTTTATGGAGGAGAGTGCCTCGTTTGATCAAGGAGGGTTCATTTTTTTCCAAAGAGAATCGCACAAGTTGCACTGAACAAAAATTCACAATTTTGGGGTTGCATAGGCAAATTTTTATCACCTAAGCAATGTGATGTTATGTGGCTTGTAATTCTTGGCCTCATAGCTGTAATTTTCTGCCGAGGTTCATTGATGACCTTGAAGCCAAATGACTTATATTAGTTAATTTTTATGAAATATTTTATAATTTATAACATATGTTAAATAGGGCGAGGTTTGGGGTAGGTACGCTTGAGAGAACAGCGGAGAATCGTTTATAAGCCCTCGACATGTCACGTGGAGAGCGCTTATGAACACACAGCACCCCCCATCAGGCCCAAGGGCCCCGGAGCTCTTCGGCTATCGAAAGTATTGGGCGCAGCGTCACACCCCCGCGCCCGTCTTGCCAATGACCCGCGCCGAGCTGAACACGCTCGGCTGGGACAGCTGTGACATCATCCTCGTCACGGGCGACGCTTATGTGGATCACCCGAGCTTTGGGATGGCGATTGTAGGGCGATTTCTTGAGGCGCAAGGCTTTAGGGTGGGGATCATCTCTCAGCCCGACTGGCGGAGCGCGGAGCCCTTTAAGGAGCTTGGGCGCCCGAACCTGTTCTTTGGGGTCACCGGTGGGAACATGGACTCGCTCGTCAACCGCTACACGTCAGACCGACGCGTTCGTAATGATGACGCGTACACCGCGGGAGGGGAGGGCGGGAAGCGCCCAGACCGGTGTGTGATTGTGTATTGTCAGCGCCTGCGAGAGGCCTATGGCAAAGAGGTCCCGCTTGTGATTGGGGGCATCGAGGCGAGCTTGAGGCGGATCGCGCACTATGACTACTGGTCGGAGAAAGTCAGGCGCTCGGTGCTGATCGACTCGCAGGCGGATATCCTGCTCTATGGAAACGCTGAGCGCGCGCTCGCTGAGGTCGCGCACCGGGTCGCCAACGACGAGCCGATCAGTGGCATCACCGACATACGAGGGACCGCCTTGCTCCGTGAGGTGCCCTCTGAGTACATCGTCATCGACTCGACCCACCTCGACACCCCCGGCCCGCTCAACCCTCCTGAGAACCCATACGCCATGGGCCCTAGTAGCGAAGAGGGAGCGGAGGCGACCGCTGAGGGGAGCGAGTGTGAGGTCGCTCCATCGCGAGGTGTCCCAGCGGGGATGAGGCCTGGCGAGAGCGTAGAGGGGACCTTAGCCGCGATCGAAGCCCTTGAGGCCGATGACCCGTTGGGGCTGAAGCGCCGTCGCGCCGAGGCTCAAGACGCCGAGCGAGCGGAGCGTGAAGGCCCGCTTGTGGTGCGCTTTAGCCGAGACGTACGCCGGAAGGACCGAGACCGGAGCGTGATCCGGCTCCCCTCCTTTGAGCAGGTCTCGGAGGACTCAACCCTGTACGCGCACGCCTCTCGCATCTTACACCAAGAGGCGAACCCAGGGAACGCGCGCGCGCTGGTTCAGCGTCACGGGCGACATGAGCTGTGGGTCAACCCCCCTCCGATCCCGCTCACGACCAAGGAGCTCGACGCCCTCTACGAGCTCCCCTTCACCCGCCGACCGCACCCGAGCTACGGGGACGCGAAGATCCCAGCCTACGAGATGATCCGGTTCTCGATCGCCATCCAGCGGGGTTGCTTTGGGGGTTGCACCTTCTGCTCGATCACCGAGCATGAGGGCAGGATCATCCAGAGCCGCTCAGAGGCCTCGATCTTAAGAGAGATCGAGGCGGTCCGTGACAACGTCCCTGGCTTCACGGGGGTCATCTCTGACCTCGGGGGCCCTACGGCTAACATGTGGCGCCTGTCGTGTAAGAGCCCTAAGATCGAGGCCGCCTGCCGTAAGCCCTCGTGCGTGTATCCTGGCGTCTGCCCTAACCTCAACACCGACCACAGCGACCTGATCCAGCTCTATCGGAAGGCGCGCAAGGTCAAGGGGGTCAAGAAGGTGCTGATCGCCTCAGGGGTGCGTTATGACCTCGCGGTGGAGGACCCTGCCTACGTCAAGGAGCTTGTCTTACACCACACGGGAGGCTACCTGAAGATCGCGCCTGAGGCGCTCACCGAGGGCCCGCTCTCTAAGATGATGAAGCCAGGGATGGGCACCTACTACCGCTTCAAGGAGCTCTTTGAGCGCTACTCCAAAGAGGCAGGTAAACAGCAGTACCTGATCCCCTATTTTATCGCCGCCCACCCAGGGACGCGGATCGAGGACATGGTGGAGCTGGCGCTCTGGCTCAAGAAAAACGACTTCGAGGCAGATCAAGTGCAGGCCTTTTTACCCTCACCCATGTCCACCGCGACCGCGATGTACCACAGCGGGATCAACCCGCTCCGCAAGATCAGTGAGGAGGGCAACGAGGAAGTTCACGTCCCTAAGGGACTCAAGATCCGCAAGCTCCATAAGGCCTTCTTACGGTACCACGACCCCGCCAACTGGCCGATCATCCGTAAGGCGCTCCACAAAATAGGGCGCGGGGACCTGATCGGCCCAAAGCCCCACCACCTCGTCCCTGCCTACCAGCCCGTGAGCGGGGGAGCGCCCGCCTCCGCGCGTGGTAAGGGCAAGCCTTTCCGCACTCAGCACAGTCGAGCGGAGCGCTCAGATCACCGTGGGGGGCGAGCGGGAGGCAAGTCGAGCAGGGGAGGTAAGTCGAGCAGGGGTGGGGGTACAGGGAGCAGACGAGGCCGTGGAGGGTCTAAATCGAGCAGGACACGCTGAGACACACAGCCCTGAGCGGGTGTCGTTTTACGTGTATCTCGACCTTCGCTCGTATAGGCTCTACTTAACTGCTCTTTAAAGAGCCAGCTAGCTAAAAGGACTTCACATGCATCGAGCCTGGGTCATCGCCCTGTCACTCCTCATGTACAGCTTGAGCGCTTATGCGACACCAACTGAGCTAAGCTCCAAGCCCTCAGTCGCTCAATATCAGAGCCCTGAGGCGATATTAAAAGCGTACCTACGGGTTTTAAAGGATAGAGACTATAAGGGATTCATGCGCTTACAGGCCCATGAGACCTTAGAGCCGTCAGAGGGCTCAGGGCGTCTTGTCGCGCTTGAAAAGGACTTTAAAGAGCGCCTAAGTGGCCTGCCGAAGGATCTTAACTGGGACAAACATGAAGTCCTGAGACAGAGCGAGTGTACAAGCGCGACAGCTTGGCGCTGTACCTTGGAGGTCGCTTTAGCAAGCGAGGTGAGCTCTGTGAAAATCCTAGTGTCTTTGCTCAAGCTAGATCAGAGCTACTTTCTAGATCAGGCTAAGGCGCACCTCAAGGTAACCGTGTTCGAGTCACCTACTCTGCTCCAAGGCGACCATGACGGTGAGGCGCTGTTTAAAGCGCATCGTTGTAACGCTTGTCACAGCACACAGGAGGGGGTGCGTATGGTTGGGCCGAGTCTATTTAAGATCTTTGGGAGTCGCTTAAGCGCTCAAACGGGAGAGGTGAAGCTTGTAGACGAAGCCCACCTTCGAAGCTCAATCCTCAACCCTAATGACTTCCAAGTGAAGGGGTTCCCTCCCGCGATGCCCTCTTATCAGCGTCAGCTGAATCAAGAGGAGCTTGACGCTCTGGTAGAGTACCTTAAGACGCTCTGAGCGCTCAAAGTGCACACCAATCTAGATCGGAGCGATGTTGATCAAGGCTCGCTATCAGGTATACATAGAGATCATACGTTAGATAACCGAACATATGTGATCTTATGGCTAAACAAATAAAGAGATGGGTTGAGAGGCTTCAGCTCACATGTCGTGTAGGGCTTGTGAGCTTGTGTACGATCACCGGTTGCGATGACACACAGAGCGTAGAGGGAGGCACTGCAGGGGCGGGGGCTCTAGCGGGAGACCCCGCTGGAGTGAGCGCTGGAGAGCAGGGAGGCTCAGGCGGAGAGGGAGGCGAGGGGGGGGCTGTTCCACTCGGCCCTCCCCCACACTTGAGCGCCCCAAAGGCGATGCTCTTCAACCTTGACCCAATCATCGAGGACTACACCCGCACAGAGGTAGAGCTCACCACCACCACGCATGAAGATGGGCGACTCACCTCGCACGCCGTTAAGGTCTTTAACTGCCTGAATGAGCCTGGGGGGGTGACCTTTGAGACGGACATCGGGCTTGAGGAGCCTTTGAGGGTCAGCCTGTGTCGAGAGGAGCAGGTCGCGCGCCCTGATCAAGATGGGCACTACCTGAGCGTGCGCCCCTCTTCACCGACCAGTGACCCCAACGACAGCTTCGCCGAGCTCATGATGTACTACCACGTCAATCGAGCGTATGAGTACTACCTCACTCAGCATGACTACACTCGCTACGACGAGCCCCTTAAGGCTGTCGTGAACGTCCAGCTCACTACAAACTACCCTGATTATTACCTTGATGAGCCTAACTCCGATGGCTATTTTCCAGTTGAGAACGCCCTCTTTGTCGCGGAGTGGGAGGGGGAGCTGACCTCGGAGGTGTCAGACGTCTTCAAGCGTGACCGAGACATGATCGTGTTCTTCCAAGGGGCGAGCGTGGATTATGCGTATGATGCCTCGGTGATCTACCATGAGTATGCGCACGCGATGGTAGGCATAGAGCGGCTCCGTTATATGGCGCTTGATGAGCATGGGGTGGACTCCTCTCCTCGCGCGTTGAGCGAGGGGATCGCGGACTACTTCGCCGCGAGCCCGCTGAACCAGAGCGTTGTGGGGCGGTATGGGCTGAACAACAGGAGCCGTGACCTCGCGACCCAATACACCTGCCCTCGAGATATGATCTGGGAGCCACACCGCTTTGGGCGGGTCATCGGCTCAGCGCTGTGGGCGCTCCGTGAGCGCCTGGGCGCTGTGCTCACCGATAGGCTTGTCTTTGACGCGATGCTCCTCTTTCACAGCTCTACCACCTACCAAGAGGCGAGCGAGCTCCTCTTAGCCCAAGCGGAGCTCACCTCAAGCGAGGCGCTCGAGGCGACCCGCGCGGTCCTGACTGAGCACGGCTTAATCGACTGCGTGCGCTCCCTACCATGGGAGACGTTCTCTTCGTTCACGAGCAGCACAGGGTACCCATTTATGGTCGGGAGCTTAGTGGACGCGGGGCTTGAGGGCTTCCGAGCGACGGGGGCACCGGACTATTATCAGCGTCACGTCGATCTCCCAGAGGGGGCTGAGGGCGTTGAGCTCGCGTGGTGGATTGAGAGTGAGGTCGCCGCGCCTCCCTCCTCGTTGAGCCTCGCTTACCGGAGCGGCGCGCTGGTGGAGTTTCGGTATGACCCGCTCGAGCTCATCATGGATGGGAAGGTCAGGCCTCCATCGATCAGTCAAGTTCAGCGGGTCGTCTTTGCGCGACGGTGCTTCATCAACCCAGAGGGAGATGACGCCACTGATCGGCTCCATATGATTTTCTTAAACCATGGGGTCCGATCAGTGA
>Ga0181594_10006595_pt1 | contig 10011 bp, 10 predicted proteins | sample 071ome_18_FD_145603 | JGI IMG/M metagenome (GOLD analysis project Ga0181594, IMG submission 145603) | Coastal salt marsh microbial communities from the Groves Creek Marsh, Skidaway Island, Georgia - 071413BT metaG (spades assembly) | ecosystem: Environmental > Aquatic > Marine > Intertidal zone...
GTCGATGTCGAGGCGATCTTCGCGGAGCTGCCGCCGGAGTAGCGTGTTCGTGGGAGCGAGCACCGGTCCGAGCGGCGCACGAAACCGATTGGAAGAAAGGACGTGATGAGCAAGGTGGAGCGTTTCGAGCTCGCCCCCGGGCTGGAGATTTCCCGTGTGCTGACGGGTTTGTGGCAGATCGCGGACATGGAGCGGGACGGCGGCATGGTCGATACGGCTGCCGGGGCGGCCGAGATGAGGCGGTACGTCGACGCGGGACTGACCACCTTCGACATGGCCGACCACTACGGGTCGTCCGAGTTGATTGCCGGTCACTTCTCCTCGGAATCACCGGGGGAAGCACAGCTCCTCACGAAGTGGGTGCCGACGCCCGGCGCCCACTCGGCGCAGGACGTCCGCTATGCGGTCGAGACCGCACGCTCCCGCATGCAGGTGGATGCGATCGACGTCCTCCAGTTCCACGCGTGGAGCTACAGCGACCCCGGCTGGCTCGACTGCATCTTCCACCTGCAGGACCTGCGGGACGAGGGCTTGATTCGTCACCTGGCACTGACCAACACGGATACGACACATCTCCGAATGCTGCTCGACTCCGGGGTCGACATCGTGTCGAATCAGGTGTGCTATTCCCTGCTGGATCAGCGAGCCGCGGGCGCGATGACGACCCTGTGTCGCGAGCGGGGCGTGACGTTGCTGGCGTTCGGTACCGTTGCGGGAGGGTTCTTCAGCGAGCGGTGGCTGGGGGTTCCGGAACCGGAGATGGACGCTCTCGAGACGTGGTCTCAGATGAAGTACAAGCGGTTCATCGACGCTGCGGGTGGGTGGGCTCGTTACCAGGATCTTCTCTCGGCACTCGCCCGGGCTGCACGCCGGCTCGACGTGTCGATCGCGAATATCGCCTGTCGCTGCATGCTCGAGGCGCCTGCCGTCGGCGGAATCATCGTCGGGGCGCGCCTCGGCCGGAGTGAGCACATCGACGAGACCGCGGGGTTGTTCGGCTTCTCCATCGACGCGGAGAGTCGTGAGGAGATCGACACGGCGGTGGCCGCCCTCGATCCGATTCCGGGTGACTGCGGGGACGAGTATCGGATGCCCCCGTTCCTGACTGCGGCCGGAGACCTTAGCGACCACTTCGACGAGACACCCTCTCCGTATCCCGTGGAGGAGGGCCCGGGAGACCGGACGCGGGCTCTGAGCGGCACCGTCTGGGAGGATCTGGCTGGATTCTCTCGGGCCGTGCGGAAGGGAGACCGCATCTTCGTGTCCGGGACAACCGCAACCCACGGCGATCGGCTGATCGGGGGTGACGACGCCGGCTCGCAGGCTCTCTTCTGCCTGGACAAGATCGAGGGCGCGATCCGTTCTCTGGGCGGTACGCTCGACGACGTCGTGCGCACCCGGATCTACGTCGTGAACCCCGATGATGCCGAGGCCATCTCGAAGGTGCACGGGGCGAAACTCGGCCACGTCCAGCCAGCGAACACACTCGTTCGTGCCGGGCTGATCGGTGAGGGATATCTCGTGGAGATCGAGGCGGAAGCCGTTGTCGCGGGAGACCGCTGAACCGCGGCGCTGTCCTAGCGTCGGGCGGCCTTCAGATACCGCCGCGCGAGTTGTGCGACCCGGTCTTCACCGTCGGTTTCGGCGCGCTCGAGGATGGCCTCGATCGGGGTGATCAGCGCCGGATCACCCCATGCGTACCCGGTTGCGAGTTCGGCGGAGCGTGAGTCCCCCTCGTCCGCACCCTGGATGAGCGCCCACGCCGCAGCTTCCGCGTAGTACGGAGAGTCGGGGTCCGGCAGCCGGAATTCCGGTTCCTGCTGGTGGTCATCTTCCTTGACGAATGCCCGCGACACGTCAGTCGCCGGGACGGGGGAGCCGGATCTCGGGGTGCTCGGGATGCGGCCGGTAGAGGATGACGGTGCGCCCGATGGTTTGCACGGAGTGCGCTCCAATGATTCGAGTCGACAGCTCTCCAGCGGCATCCCTGACGTGGAGCGGTGCCGACTCCTGAAGCTTCACCTTGAGCAGCTCCCGGGTGTTGAATGCCTCTTCCACCGCGTTCAAAACCGCAGTGGTCACGCCGTCGCCGCCCACAAGAACGACCGGTTTGAGATGATGAGCCAGCTTGCGGAGGTGAGCGCGCTGGCGGGAGGTCAGGTTATCCATGAAGGGAAGCTGGCATGAGGCTTCCGCATCCAACAGGTGATGGCTTTCGAAGGATGCCGGGAGCGTCGATCGGTCGCGGAGATCCCGCACGATGTGCATCTTGGCCGATCCATCCACCCTGACCGTGTTGCTCATGAACAATTCACGCCCCCGTCCGGTCCCTTCCCGCATTTCGGGGCCTCTCCTCAGCCTGACGCTCGCCTGTGGTGTGGTGCTCGGAGGACGCCCCGGGGATCTCGTCGCTCAGTCCGCCCAGCTCGAAGACTGGAAGTCCCAGCTCGTCAGTTTCGTGCAGGAGCGTCGCGACTTCACGGCCGACATGGTCGACCAGATCTTCAGTTACGGAGAGCTGGGCTTCCAGGAGTTCGAGACCTCGCGGTATCTGGTCGACCTGCTTCGTGACGAGGGATTCACGGTGGAGGAAGGGATCGCCGGGATTCCCACGGCGTGGGTCGCCACCTGGGGTGCGGGGGAGCCGAAGATCTCACTGGGGACGGACATCGATAACATCCCCAAGGCCTCGCAGACGCCCGGCGTCGCGTGTCATCTGCCTCTCGTCGACGGGGCACCCGGGCATGGAGAGGGCCATAACTCCGGGATGGCCGTTCAGATCACGGCGGCACTCGCCGTGAAGGACCTGATGGAGCGGGAGGGTCTTCCCGGCACGATTCAGATCTGGCCGGGTGTTGCGGAGGAGCTGGTGGCGACGAAGGCCTACTATGTTCGTGACGGCGTCTTCGAAGACGTCGACATCGTCCTCTATGCGCACGTGGGCTCCAATCTCTCGACGAACTGGGGCATGACACCGGGTACGGGCCTGGTCTCGGCCATGTTCACGTTCGAAGGGTTCGCCGCTCATTCGGGTGGTGCCCCCTGGCGTGGCCGTAGCGCAGCAGACGCGGCGAATCTCATGGAGGTCGGCTGGAACTACCGTCGAGAACATCTGCGGCCCCAACACCGATCACACTCCGTCATTTACGATGGGGGGGATCAGCCGAATGTGGTTCCGTCCGAGGCGTCGGTCTGGTTCTACTTCCGCGAGAAGAACTATCCGCAGATCCGGGATCTGTTCGCGATTGGTGATTCCGTCGCACAGGGGGCTGCGATGATGACGGGTACGCGGCTGGCGGAGACACGCATCATCGGGTCGGCGTGGCCGGGGCACTTCAACCGGGTCGTGGCCGAGACAATGTACGAGAACATCGAGCGTGTCGGCCTCCCCGAGTGGACCGAGGCGGATCAGCGGTTCGCGAGGGCTACCCAGCGTGAAGTCAGTGGGCCCGAGACAGGGCTGGCTACCGCGCTGGCTCCGCTGAGAGGTGGACTCACGGAGGAGCAGCGCACTGCGGGGTACGCTGACGATATCGGTGATATCTCGTGGAATGTCCCGACGGCGACACTGTCCTTTCCCTCCAATATCCCCGGCTTGCCGGGCCACAACTGGGCGAATGCGATCGCCATGGCGACACCGATTGCCCACAAGGGTGCGACGCAGGGGGCGATGGCTCAGGCGATGACTCTTCTCGATTTCATGGTCCGCCCCGAACTCGTCGATCAGGCGTGGGCCTACTTCGACGAGATGACCCGGGAACTTCAGTACGAGCCGTTCATCCGTCCGTCAGACGAGCCCGCGATCGAAATGAATGCCGGGATCATGGAAGATTTCCGTGAGGAGATGCGCAGGTTCTACTTCGACTCGGACCGGTACGACTCGTACCTCGAGCAGCTGGGGGTGTCGTATCCGACCCTTCGACAGCCTGATGGGCAGTGCCGGGTAGGATCGATGAGCGAGCAGGAGGAAGGGTAGCCCGGGAAGGGCTCAGCCGCCGATCCGCTCCAGTGCCTGGGCGGCCGTCGCGTTCCCCGCGGCGGCCGCCTTTTCGTACCACTGACGCGCGTCTTCGAGGCTCCGTGGCACCCCCCGGCCAGCTTCGTAGGCCTCTCCCAGTCGGAGGGCGGGGATCACATCCCCCGCTCGAGCCGCGCGGAGCCACCACATGGCGGCTCGTGCGTGGTCGACGTCCACGCCGCGTCCGTCCCTGTACATGTTCCCGACGTTGTGAACCGCGAGTACGTGGCCCATGTGAGCGGCCCGCCGGTACCAGCGCATCGCTTCGCCGAAATCCTGCTCGACTCCAAGCGACTCGTCGTACGCCGTCCCCATCAGGAAGGTGGCCTCGACGTCGCCGTCCGCTGCGAGTCCCCGTAGCTCGTCGATCACACCCGACGCGATCTCCCGTGCCCGTTCGGGGTCACGTGGGAAGGTCATGCGACCGGTGGAGTGAACCCTGGCGATCCACATGGTGGCGAGGACATCGTCGGGGTCCGAGGCCGCGGCTTCGAGGAGTTGGCGAGCAGTCGCATCGTCGACGTGGCCCGCAACCCCCGTGTACAGGTCGATCGATTCGAGGAGTCGCGCGTCGGCGACGGTCTCCTGCGCCCTCAGGGGAGCGCGGCTGGTGACGAGGGCCACGACGAGGACCGCGACTGCTGTTGCGTGGATGACCCTCACGGCTCGGCGATCGTGTGCGGGCCGAGATCCGCGAGAGACGGGGCCCCGATCGCCCGCATCGTGATCTGCATCTCCCGGGTCAGGATATCGAGTGCCCGTTCGACACCTTCCTGGCCGAATGCTCCGAGTCCCCACAGGTACGGGCGACCCACCGCGACGGCGGTCGCACCGCGCGCGATCCCTTTCACGATATCGCTGCCACGCCTGAAGCCACTGTCGACGACGACCGGAATTCGTCCGGACACCGCTTCGGCGATCTCGGGCAGGGCATCGATGGTGGCCTGACCGGATCCCTCGGCTCGCCCACCGTGGTTCGAGACCCAGACGCCGTCGACGCCGTAGCGGACGCACAACTCCGCATCCTCGGCGGTCATGATCCCCTTGATGATGAATCGCTGGTCCGTGGCGTCACGAAGTCGCGGGATCGTCTCCCACGTGGTCGAACGGCCGAGACCCGGATCGGGCTCGCCCCGCGGGAGACCCCGCAGGTTGGGCTTGGGCCCCCCTGCACGTCCTCCGGGGGTGTGACAGTTGGTGCACGTCCGATCGTCCACCCGACGGTAGCGCTCGAGGGTCACCCGGTTGCTTCCACCCTGCAGGTCGACCGTGTAGACGATGGTCGGGCATCCTGCGTCGCGACTGCGCTGCATCAGCGCTGTGGCACCTTCCCACGAGCCCGGGCCGACAGGTGCGAGGTAGAGTTGATACCAGACGGGCTCACCCCGCGCCTCGTTGACCTCCTCGACCGCCGTCGAGCTTACGGTGGAGAGGGTCTGGAGGTGCGTTCGGGAGGCCGCTGCTCTCGCCACGGCCAGCTCTCCATCGGCGTGAAACGCGCGCTGGCTTCCGCACGGCGCGATCATGATGGGGGTCGGCCATTCGCGACCGAAGAGGTTCACCTTCGTGTCGAGGTTCGACACGTCGACGAGGCGGCGGGCACGCAACCGGAGTCGTTCGAGCGATGTCCGGTTGTTCGCATAGCTCTCCTCCCCGTCGACCCCGGTCATGATGTATCCGTAGTGCGCCGTCGGCACGGTCGCCTCGGCCGCACGCTGGAGATCCCAGATGTCGAGGGCGTCTTCCGCAGACTGGACGATGTCATCGAACACCCGGCGTGGCGCTTCCTGCGCGATGAGTGGCTCCAGACCGGCGAGACCGCCCGCTGAAGCGAGAAGAGGGCTCGCTGCGAGCCAACGCAGGAAGTCGCGCCGGCGCACGTCGTGGACGTCGGGTCGATGCATGGGTCGTCTCCGTGCGGATTCGTGCGGTGCCGTAGTGGACGAGCCCACGGTGCGGATCGGACGGGGTCGCGTCAAACCCTCGCGCGCACGAGATCGATGACCGCGGTCGCGCTCCGAACGTCGGGTTCGTCCCGGAGCACGCGGGCAATCAGTCCGGTCGCGTTCGCGACGGCGAAGCTGATGCCGTGCAGGTTGCGCTCGACCGGTACGCCGGGGATCGGTCGGGGATAGGGGGATGCCACGACCGCGGTCCCCCTGGGGAGTTCCACGAGGCCGAGTTCGTCCCGGGGTTGCCCGGGGTCGGCCACGACGCCCACGACGCCCGGGAGCGCCCCGGGGTACCATAGAGCACCCTCGTGCTCGTGCGCCGAGACGATCACCGTGCCGGCCCGGAACGCCCGCTCGATGGCGGGTCCCAGTTCCGGTGCCCGCAGGCGATTCGGGGTTCCGAGGCTCATGTTGACGAGTCGAATGCCACGCTCGACCGCCCAGTCGATCGCGCGTACCAGCACCGGCACGGAGGTCGCGAGCTCGCGCTCGAAGACCTTCACCGCCCACAATTCGGCTTCCGGCGCCTTTTCGTGAATCGCGGACGCGGCGGCTGTACCGTGCCCGATTCGGTCCACGAAGTCCTCCGAGGTGCCTCCGTCGAGCTCGAGGCTCACACCCCCGGCGACCCCGGGAAGATGAGGATGCGGCACGTGCACGCCGCTGTCGACGACAGCGACGGATACGCGGTCACCGTCCCGAGCCCTCCCGTCGAAGGCGCTCACCCGGCCAGCACATCGAGAAAGAGTTCACGGAAGGCGGTGCCCTTCGCCTCCAGGGCGCTCGGCGGCCCGTCCTCGACGATTCGTCCCCGATCGACCACGATGACCCGATCGGCCTGTCGCGCGAGGTCGAGACGATGTGTGATGAGGATCGTCGTTCGTCCCCGCATGACCCGCCCGTACCCGTCGAGGACCGCGGCCTCCGAGGACGGGTCGAGCGCCCCGGTGGCTTCGTCCATGACCAGCACGGCGGGCTCGGCCAGGAACGCGCGCGCGATCGCAAGCCGCTGCCGCTCCCCCGCAGAGAGCTGCCGGCCTCGCTCCCCGACAACCGTATCCACGCCGTCGGGCAGACGGTCGAGCAGAGGGCTCAGGCCGGCTCCCTCGATGGCCTCGAGCACGGCCGTATCGCTCGCGTCCGGATCTGCGTATCGAACGTTGTCCGCCACGCTCGAGTGGAAAATGAACGGGTCCTGCGGTACCACCGAGATGTGTCGACGGACGTCGTGCAGGGAGAGCGTGCGGATGTCGGTGCCATCGAGGAGTACCGCGCCCTCCTGAGGGTCGAGGTGTCGCTCGAGCAGGTCCGCGAGGGTCGATTTGCCACTTCCGCTCGCACCGACGATCGCGACGACCTGTCCGGCGGGGATCTCCAGGTCGACGTCCACCAGTCCATCGACGCCCCGCCCGAAGTCGAAGGTCACGCGATCGAGTCGGACCTCCCCGCGGCACTCGTCCATCCCCCGGGGTGACGCGGCTTCCCGGACGTCCGGTGGGGCGTCCAGCACCTCGTGCACACGGACCAGCGATGCCCGCGCCGTGGCCAGGTTCGTATAGATCCCCATGAGGCCCTGGATCGGTGTCATCAGTCGAGCCTGATAGGCCATGAACGCCACGAGCGTCCCGAGCGTCATGATCCCTTCGATGACGCGGTATCCGCCGTACAGGAAGACGAGGGCCGTTCCGCCCGTCAGCAGGAGGCCGGGGAGGCCGCCCGCGACGTACGTGTACAGCCGCATCGAGAGTAGCGCGTCGATGAAGGCGTCGTTCCTCCGACGAAACCGATCCACCTCCCGGCCCTGAGCATTCGCCCCCACCACCGTGCGCATCCCCTGCAGCGTTTCGATCAGGAAGGATCCGATCTCGGAACTCCGCTCACGCAGTCGCGTGACCCGAGCCTCGAGTTCGCGTCGATAGCGGATCAGCGTGAACAGGGAGGGTGGCATCACGACGAGGCTGGCGAGGAAGAGCTGCCAGTCGAGGTAGATCAGCATGCCGACCGTCCCGACCAATGCGATCACCTGGCCGAACCACGAGAGCGCCGCCTCGGACACGACACGCTGGATTTCGCCGATATCGCCGTTGATCCGGGTCACGATGTCGCCGAGGGGTGTTCGGGCGTAGTACCTCGGCGAGAGGCGTTGGAGGTGCCGGTACAGGTCGAGTCGCATGTCGAACAGAATGTCCGCAGATACGCGTGTGTACCGCATCCCGCTGAACACATTGAGCCCGAACGACACAAGCGGGATCGCGATGAAGAGTCCCACGATCCGAATCAGGAGTTCGAGGTCCCGGCCCAGGATCGCATCGTCGACGAGGACCTTCGAGAGGAAGGGCAGGACGAGCGACAAACCGGTCGATAGCAGCGAGACGACCACGACCGGCGCCAGGGCACCGAGATACGGGCGCACGTAGGCGAGCGCGCGGCGCAGATGGTCGTCAATCAGTGTCATGCCCCGGGAGGTGGAGATGGAGGCGTGGATGGCGCGACGTTCTGCGCCGCCCGGCTCCGGTTCACGCGGATATGCCGGAGGCTACTCGCCGCCCGGGATGATCGCGATGTTGCCGAGCGTCATGTCTTCGTCAAATTCGACGGTCCGCAGCAGCGAAAACGTCTCGGCGTCGTACACGTCGATCGTATTCCCGGCGACATGCACGTACAGCTTCGTGCCGTCGGCACTGACGTCCAGACCCATGCGGGGGCGTCCGGCGAACGGGACCCGCCGGGTCACCACTTCGTCCACGAGGTCGAACTCCCAGAATTCGTACGCTTCGATGGTCGTGTACAACGCGTACGCCTTCTCGCCGCCGGGAGCCATCGCAAACGCGCTCACGGGCTCGGAGGGGCCGACCGTGTAGAAGTCGACCGCCTTTTCCGACAGTCGAACCTTCGCGATGCCCATGAGGGTCCGGTTATGCACGGGGTCGCGCATGCGCATGAGATTCGTCGCCACGCCCGCTTCGTCGTACGTCTGCGAGTTGGTGCTGAAGCTCGGGCGACCGAGTCCCGGCTCCAGCGGATTGGAGACCTCCCAGCGATCGACCTCTTCGTATGACTCGGAGTCGACGGCGATGATGTCGTTGGTGTAGAAGTAGAGGGTCTCCCCGTCCGGCGAGTACCGGAAGTTGACGCGGTCGCGCTCTTCCCCGTCCGGCCACGGGATCGTGTCCGTCACGATCTTGGCGTTCATGTCGTATTCGAGGATGAACGGTCCCTCTACCACGTAACGGTCGGCCAACTTCGTGTGACGGCGGCCGAAGATGACCGCTTTCGTTTCCGACGGATGGGGAGCGAATCCAGCGATCCGGAATGTCGTATCTCCCTCGGACAGCGAGTGCTCCTCGACCACCTCGCGACCTGCGACGTCGACGACCTGAATGAATTCGGCGGACGCATCGCCGACGTACAGGCGCGTCTTCGACTCGTTGAGCTGGACTCCGTTCGGGATGATCCGGTTCATCTGGATGCGATCGACGATCTCCTCGGACGCCTCGTCCCATACCAGCATCTCGTCGGTGTACGTCGAGATGTACCAGGTCGCCGTCTGAGCCGTTGCCGGGACAGCCGACGTACCGAGGAACAGTGCCGCGAGGGCGAGCCGTATCATCGTTCGCATGAAGCGGAGGAATCCTAGGGGAAGATCAGGTCGAGTTTGCGCCAGTCCTTCTGGGCCGCGGCGCACTTGCCGGTCCAGTCGGGCGCATGGTTCAACTGGTCGGGCACGTGTGCCGGCCAGAAGCACGAGATATGGCAGTCGAAGATGTCCCGTTCGACCGGCTGGCAGAGCCCCGCCGTACCCCCGCGGTTGTCGACTTCCCAGCCGGGCGAGAACTGCAGCGAGCAGCCGAGCGGGTAATGCGGCCCGTCCTGCTCGTGTGGGGGGGTACGGAGCCCGACGACGTCGAGGTCGACGCGAGCCCGGGCGGCCTCGTGCTCGAGGTAGGCCTCGATGCGTCCGGCTTTCTGATTGATCGGCTTGAGTCGTTTCATGCGTCGAATCGCTCCAGGAACCTCGGGTTCTTCTCGGCCAGAGCTCCG